>Ga0207646_10005263_pt1 | contig 13644 bp, 9 predicted proteins | sample KBSK5502metaG_FD_184343 | JGI IMG/M metagenome (GOLD analysis project Ga0207646, IMG submission 184343) | Corn, switchgrass and miscanthus rhizosphere microbial communities from Kellogg Biological Station, Michigan, USA - KBS K5-50-2 metaG... | ecosystem: Host-associated > Plants > Roots >... | reverse complement strand
ATCGCCCGTTACTTCTGGTCTCCGGGCTTCGGCGAGGGATGGGCCGAATATGCCGAGCAGCTGGCCGACGAGATGGGCCTCTACTCGTCCGACACGGCGCGGCTCGGCGCCCTGGCCGACATCACGCTCTCGGCCGCGCTGCTCGTCGTGGACACCGGGATCAATGCGTTCGGGTGGACGCGAGAGCAGGGGATCGCCTACATCCGTGACCACACCCGCGTACCGCGGCTCCGCGCGGAAGTGCCGGTGGATCGTTACCCGATCTGGCCGGCGCAGGGACTATCCTACGGGCTCGGCCGGCTCGAGATTCGGCGGCTGCGCGCGGCGGCGACGAGCGCGCTCGGTTCACGCTTCGACGTGAGGGAGTTTCACGACCGCGTGCTGGCGGACGGAGCGGTGCCGCTGCCCCTGTTGCGGGAGAACATCGAGCGATGGATCGCCGCCGCGCGCTAGTCCTGATCGCCGCCTGGTCGACTGCCGCCGCCCCCGGAACGGTGCGGGCACAGCGCGAGCCGGTCCTGAAACAGGTCGGCGTGCCGCATGCCTACTACTGGCGCGAGATGTACGTCCCTCAGGCGACGAGCGGTCCGAGCGCCGTCACGTGGTCGCCGGACGGGACTGAGCTGATCTACTCGATGCAGGGCTCGCTGTGGCGGCAACGGATCGGCTCGCGCGTCGCACAGCAGCTGACCGCGGGTGAGGGATACGACTACCAGCCCGACTGGTCCCCCGATGGACGGCTCGTCGTCTTCGCCCGGTACGTGCACGACGCGATCGAGCTGCAGCTGCTGGATCTCGCGGCGAAGACCGTGCAGCCCGTCACGGCCAACGCCGCCGTCAACGTCGAGCCGCGCTGGTCGCCCGACGGCACGCGCATCGCGTTTGTCTCGTCGGCCTACAACCGGCGGTGGCACGTCTTCACGGTTGCGATGGCGGGCGGCGCGCCGGTGGAAGCGACCATCACACGACTCACGGAGGACAACGACAGCCGGCTGCCGCGCTACTACTACAGCGTGTGGGATCACTATCTCTCACCCACCTGGTCCCCGGACGGACGGGAGTTGATCATCGTCTCGAACCGCGGGCACGTCCACGGGACCGGCGGATTCTGGCGCATGACTGCGACGCCTGGCGCCCCCATGCGGGAGCTGCGCTATGAGGAGACCACCTGGAAGGCCCGCCCCGACTGGTCGCCCGACGGCAGCCGCGTCGTGTACAGCTCTTACCTGGGTCGCCAGTGGCACCAGCTGTGGCTGATGACCAGCGAAGGCGGGGACGTCTTGCCACTGACGTACGGTGAGTTCGACGCGACCGCGCCACGCTGGTCGCGCGACGCCAGGCACATCGCCTACATCTCGAACGAGGGCGGCAACACCGCATTGTGGGTGATCGACGTGCCGGGCGCTCAGCGGCGACAGATCGTCGCCTCCGAACGACGCTACCGTGATCCGGTGGGCCGGCTGCGGCTCGTCGTGGTGGACGCCGCGGGCCGCCCATTGCCCGCGCGCCTGTCGGTGACCGGGATCGACGGCCGCGCTTATGCCCCGGACGACGCCTGGCGTCACGCCGATGAGGCGTTCGATCGCCAAGACGGGACCAACCGCGGATTCGAGTACGGCTATTTCCACACCACCGGGACGGCCGAGCTGACGGTACCTACGGGGGCGGTGCAAGTGGAAGTGTGGCACGGCCCCGAATACCGTGTGGCGCGCGCTGACGTGACGGTCCCAGCCGGCCGGACGGTGACCAAGCGACTGGTGCTCGAGCGCCTCGCGAACCTGCCGGCGCGGGGCTGGTGGAGCGGCGACCTCCACGTGCACATGAACTACGGTGGCGCGTACCGCAACACACCGGCGCACCTCGCCTTCCAGGGTCGCGCCGAGGACCTGCACGTGGTCGAGAATCTGATCGTCAACAAGGAGCAGCGGATCCCCGACATCGCGTACTTCCGTACCGATCCGGACCCCGCCTCGACACCGGGCTTCCTGGTGGTGCACGATCAGGAGTATCACACCAGCTACTGGGGTCACACCGGGTTGCTCGGCCTCTCCGAACACTACCTGCTGCCCGAGTACGTCGGCTATCCCAACACCGCCGCCGCGAGCCTGTACCCGATGAACGCGGACGTGGCGGACCTCGCGCACGCGCAGGGCGCATTGTTCGGCTACGTCCACCCGTTCGACACGCAGCCGGACCCGAGCGACACGACGGAGCGACTCACCTACGAGCTGCCGGTGGACGTGGCGCTCGGCAAAGTCGACTACATGGAAGTGATGGGATACTCGGACCACCGCATCACGTCCGGCATCTGGTACCGACTGCTGAACTGCGGCTTCCGCATCCCGGCGGGGGCGGGCACAGATGCCTTTCCGAACTTCGCGTCCCTGCGGGGGCCGCCGGGGTTGGTCCGCGTATTCGTGCGCAGCGGGCCGGCGCTCGACCGCTCGAGCTTCATGGCGGGTCTCAAGGCGGGGCGGACGTTCGTGACGAACGCCCCGCTGCTCGAATTCACGTTGGGTGGGCGCGAGATCGGGGATGAGATCCGGCTGCCGGCGGGTGGGGGGCGGCTCACCGCTCGCGTCGGGCTGCGCTCAAGCGTCCCGATCGATCACCTCGAAGTCATCGGCAACGGCAGTGTGGTCGCGACACTCCCGGTCAGGGGCGACCGCACGAGCGCGAGCGACACGGTCTCCATCCCCGTTGCGCGAAGCGGCTGGTACGTGGTGCGCGCGTGGAGCGACCGCGCGGCGCTGCCGATCCTCGATCTCTACCCGTTCGGCTCGACCAGCCCCATCTACGTGCGGGTCGGGCGAGAGCCGGTGCGTTCGCGGGAGGATGCCGAGTTCTTCGTGCGCTGGATCGACCGGCTGGATCAGGCGGCGCGAGCGGACGAGTCGTGGAACACGACGGAGGAGCGGGAGCACGTGCTGCGGCTGCTGGCCCAGGCGCGCGGGGTGTACGCGGACCAGGCGGGCGCCCGCTAGGGTCGCACGAGCTCGATGTCGCGCCGCGCCGTGGCGGATGCGCGGCCCCGCGCGGTCACGGTGACTTCGATGCGGTAGGGCCCTGGTGACAGACTGGCGAGGTCGAGCGCCAACGCACGGCCGGCAACGGTTGGCGTTTCGACGCGGGGCACCAGGACCTCCGACCACTCGAGGCTCACGTCTCGACGAGGTGCGGCGAGACCCACCGCCTCGACCGCTCGACGCAGCCAGCCGGTCTTCCGCCGTGTGACGGTGAGCGACGTCGTCACTTCCTCGCCGGCCGGGCTCAGCCCCTGCACCTCCCAAAACAATCCCAGCGGCCGATCCGCGCGCACGCGTGTCGTCGCCAGGACGTGCGGCACCGCGGCGGCCAGGTCGGACGGCAGGGAATCGGCTCCGTCCAGGAGGAGAAGATCCGAGATCCGCGCGTTCTCGTCGGGGGACAGGCCATAGCGCGCTCGGGCGACACCCCGTCGCCCTGGGGCCATTACCTCGAGGCTCAGGACCTGTCCACGGCACGCCGCCGTTGCCACGAGGACGTCGGGATGGTCCAAAACAATCTCATGGTCTATCACCACCACCTGGCGTTCGCTGCTGGTTAGCGCGAGCGCAGCTCGTGCGGGCCGGGCGGCCAAGGCAGTGTCCTTCGAGAGGTCGTATGCGGCAACCACGACGCAGGAGTCGCCCCGGCGGAACACGCCGACCTGGTTGTTCAGATACTCGAACGTCTTCGCATATCGGGGCTGGTAGCGCTCGCGACCTTCCAACGGCTCGGGGGCCCAGTCCTTGGGCTTCGTCTCCGCGGGATTCTCGAACGCACGAGCACTTGGCGTGAACTGGAACGCAGGCGAGGGGTCGTGGCCCGTGACGTTCGGCTCGGTCACGAAGAGCGAAGCCACCGGCGGCTCGCGGGTCCACCACGTCGGCCATCCGTAGCGGAGCAGGACGTCGCGGAGATCGTTCGCCCAATAGAGGCCGAACGTGGTGCGGCGGCCCTGCTCGATGCGGACCATCGTCTGGCGAGCGAAGTGCTCAGTGCGACGATCGTTCCAGGCGAGGGAGTAGAGCGGCTGGGCGAGCCACCACCAGCGCTTCTCGAACGCCGCCCTGCTGGCGCAATCGAGCTGGCGGTAGCGGTCCCCGAGCTCGTCGTCCAACAGGGGAGTGATGTCGCTCCAGCGGCACCGCTCTTCTTCGGGCATGTCGGCCAGCGCGGCCGAGAACAGGCTTTCGGCGGCGGCGAACTCGCCGCTGGCGTGCCGAACGAGACCTCCCAATGCCTCGCACCACGAGCGGACGGCGCGACACTGCTCCACGACCCGGGCCGCCAGGCGCGGCTGGCTGTCTTCCAACAGGTAGCGCACCCGTTGACCGGCGATCCACTCGTCGCCGGGAAGGCTGGCGCCGGCGACGTCGAGCGCCGCCAGGAGTCGCGTACGCGCCTGACGGATCTGCGGGGGCTCTGGCGGCGCGCTGTCGTCATTCGCGCCGTGCTCATACCAGTAGCGGATTCGCCCGATGACTTGGTAGCGCCCGTCGCTCGAGCCCGAGGGGCGCTGGGGGAGATTCGCGCGCCGGGTGACCTCGAACGCATCCTGCGCCCGGCGGGCCGACCTGAGCACGGTAAGCGAGTCGATCCCGCCTGACTGTGACGCGCCGGCGATCAGAGAAGGGACGAGCAGCGGTATGAGGCTCACGGTGGCACTCCGACCGGCAACATATCTCGCTGCCCCCCGCGCCGCGAGCTTGACTCCCCGGTGGCGTGCGGTAACGTCGGCGCGGTGATCCCGCGCGACCTGAACGCCGCCCAATGGTTCGTCGACCGTCATGTCGAGGAGGGCCGGGACGGGCGGCTCGCGATCATCTATGAAGGCCAGCGTCTCACCTACGGCGACGTGTACGCCGGCGCCAACCGGGCCGGCAACATGCTGCGGCGGCTCGGTGTCACGATCGAGCAGCGAGTGGTCCTGCTGCTGCCGGACGGCCCGGAGTTCGTCTCGAGCTTCTGGGGCGCGCTCAAGATCGGCGCCGTGCCTGTGCCCACGAATACGCTCCTCAAGCCGCGCGACTACGAGTACATCCTGAGGGACAGCCGGGCCGCGGTCGTGATCGGGGGCGAGCCACTCGTGGCCGCCGTCGAGGAAGTGCGCCCCCGCCTACCGGATCTCACGCATGTCGTAGTCGTGGGACGACCGGCGGCCGGTCAGCTGGCCTATGGCGAACTGGTCGGAGCGGAGCGCCCCGAGCTCGCGCCCGCCGCCACGACCAAGGATGACGTGGCCTTCTGGCAATACACCTCAGGCACCACGGGGACTCCCAAGGCGGCCGTCCACCTGCAACACGATATGCTCGTGTGCTGCGAAGCGTTCGGCCGGCACGTGCTCGAGATCGGGCCGGAGGACCGCACGTTCTCGGTCGCCAAGCTGTTCTTCGCCTACGGCCTGGGCAATGCGCTGTACTTCCCGTTCCACGTTGGCGCCGCGACGGTCCTCTACCCGGGCCGCCCCGAGCCGGCGAAGGTGTTCGAGGTCATCACGCGAGAGCGCCCCACGCTGTTCTACGCGGTCCCCACCGCGTATGCCGCGATGCTGCAGGTACCGGACGCCGAACGGCGCTACGACCTCCGGTCGGTCCGGGTCTGCAGCTCGGCGGGCGAACCGCTCCCCAAGGCGATCTACGAGCGCTGGCTCGAGCGGTTCGGGCTCGAGATCCTCGACGGGATCGGCTCGACCGAGATGTGCCACACCTTCATTGCGAATCGCCGCGGCAACGTGCGCCCCGGATCGAGCGGCACGGTCGTGCCCGGCTACGAAGCGAAGCTGGTAGACGACGCCGGCCGCGAGGTAGCGGTCGGCGAGGTGGGAAACTTGATGGTGAAAGGGGACAGTGCGTGCTCGTGCTACTGGAACCAGCACGAGCGCACCAAACAGACGATCGAAGGCGAGTGGGTGCGGACCGGCGACAAATACCACCGTGACGCCGACGGGTACTTCTGGTACGCCGGTCGGACCGATGACATGATCAAGGCGGGCGGCATGTGGGTGTCACCGGCGGAGGTGGAGGGCGCGCTCGCCGGGCATCCGGCCGTCGTGGAGGCAGGCGTCGTGGGCGCGGAGGATAAGGACGAGCTCGTGAAGCCGCTCGCGTTCGTCGTGCTGGCGCGGGACCACCTGGCGAGCCCGACGCTCGAGGCCGAGCTCAAGGCGTTCGTCAAGGAGCGCCTCGCGCCGTACAAGTACCCGCGCTGGATTGTGTTCGTGGACGAGCTGCCGAAGACGGCGACGGGGAAGATCCAGAGATTCAAGCTGCGGGAGATAGCCGCTAAGACAGATAGGAAAGGCAAAGGCTAAAGAGACGGCCGGGGTGCGACTCAACTTTCGTTTTCCCCACCCTTACGGGTGGGGCCATGGTGGGCCTCCTGGTTTCGGATGTATCTGATGACTACGCCCTCACAGCGCCGGCAGACCGAGAAGGCCGAGTATCCCTTCTGCCACGCGAATAGCTTGAGCTGTGGGAAGGTGTCGTGGATCCAGCGGGACGAATTGGCCTTGAGGGCGTCGACGAGACTCGCGACGGAAGTGCGAGCGGATAGGGAGACGTAGACGTGGATGTGGTCACGGGCCCCACCGACTGCGAGCGCGATGGCTCCCTTTCGTCGCGCAATACTCGCCAAGCACCTGTGCAAGCGCTCCTGCCACGTCGGCTCGATCCACGGTTGGCGCCGGTACGTGCTCCAGACGAGATGGACGCGAATCCACACGAATGTGTGTCGCACGGCCACACGTTGGTGACGTGGCGCGCGCCCGCGCGGATCCGTCTTTTGCGTTCCGGCGCCCGACATTGCAACCTACGTCATGGCCCCGCCCGTGAGGGCGGGGCTCGTGGGGAGCGGCGGCATCTTGCCCCATGGCCCCGCCCGTCAGGGCGGGGACGAAAAAGTGCCCGCCCGTCAGGGCGGGGGAGGGAGGGGGGCCCGCCCGGGCGGGGCTCCTGGCGAGCGGCGCCCGTGTTATTGCATCATGAGGAGCAGCACATCGTATAACGCGTGCGTCCACGCCGTGATGCCGAACCCGCGCACGAGATACAACGCCGAAAAGAACAGCCCCGCGACCATGCGGAACGCGAACGAATAGAGCTGCCAGCGGTCCCCGTATGGGCCGATATAGTGAAACGCCGAGAAGATCGCGGCGCCGGCGACGGTCGCCGCGATGCCGGCGGTGAGCGGGCGCCAGCCGAGTAGGCCTCGTGCGGCGGCGGCGAGCGCGCCCACGAGCAGCACGCGGAACAGCAGCTCCTCGTAGATCCCCGCCCCCAGCGAGAGCATCAGCCGCGTCCACCAGTCCATCTCGTGTCCTGCTCCTCCAGGTACCGCGAGCGTCTGCAGCATGCCGAGCACGCCGGAGGTCACGCTTCCCACCACGAAGCCAAAGATCAGCGCGAGCGCGATCGACTCGCCCAGCATCGCGGCGAACACGCCGCCCCGGAACCGTGACCCGTGGGCGCGCATGTCGCGCATCACGAACCACACGCCCGCGCCGATCAAGCAAACCATGAAGAGCGGCGGGCCCCACGCGCCCGCTACCGTGGTGAAGAGGGCCTGCAGGATCACGTCGGCGCCGTTGCGGAGCGAGCGCTCGCCGTGCGCGAGTAGCAGCGCGAGCACCTGGTAGAACAGCAGCAGCGGGAGCGCGAACAGCAGGCTGTAGCGCGGGGCGCGGCTGACCTGCCAATAGGATGATCGGGAAGAGAAAGTGGTGCCGGTCATAGGGCCAACAATTTACCGTGAATCGTCCCGCGATTGAGTAGGGGCGCAGCATGCTGCGCCCCTACATCGGGCGCTATCACATGACGCGTCGTCGTCCCTGGTCGTTTCGACGCCTTGCCACTGCTGCGGTCCCCCCGTATCCTACCGCACCCTCGAGCCCCGTTACTAATGAAGCGCGCTCTCCTGATGGCTTGCGGCCTGGTCCTCGCTCCGGGCACCTCCCGTGCCCAGAAGCCCGAGCGCGGCCGGGACTTGGGCATCCCCTTCGAAGGCACGACCGGGCCGCTCAACGCCATCACCGATGTGGCCGGCGTCGAGGTCGGGCACCGCACGCTCGTGGCGGGGAGCGGCAAGCTGATCGTCGGAAAGGGCCCGGTCCGGACGGGCGTCACGGCGATCTTCCCTCGCGGCAAGGACTCCGACGACCCCGTGTTCGCCGGCTGGTTCACGATGAACGGCAACGGCGAGATGACCGGGACGACCTGGGTGGAAGAGTCGGGGTTCCTGTGGGGCCCGGTGATGATCACGAACACGCATTCGGTCGGCGTCGTGCGCGATGCGGTGATCGAATGGGTGGTCCGGCGGGGACGCATGCAAGGCGACGAGTGGTCGTTGCCGGTGGTGGCGGAGACGTGGGACGGCGGGCTCAACGACATCAACGGTTTTCACGTCACCAAGCAGGATGCCTGGGCCGCGATGGACAGTGCCCGCGGCGGTCCCGTCGTCGAGGGCGGTGTAGGCGGGGGCACGGGAATGGTCTGCAACCAGTTCAAGGGAGGGATCGGGACGGCGTCGCGCCGGCTCGAGCCGCAGGATGGCGGGTACACGGTGGGCGTGTTGGTGCAGTGCAATTACGGGAGACGCCGCTACCTCCGCATCGCCGGCGCGCCCGTCGGTCAGGAGATTGCGGACCTCGTGCCGTGCCGCGCCCCGTGCAGCGGTGCGCGCTCGGGAATGGCTGCGGCCATTCCGCCCGATGTGGGCTCGATCATTATCGTGGTCGCCTCCGACGCTCCGCTCCTTCCCCATCAGCTAAGGCGCGTCGCCCGCCGCGCCGCGCTCGGCGTGGGCAGGCTGGGCGGGGTCGCGTCGAACTCGTCGGGCGACATCTTCATCGCGTTCTCCACGGCCAACGCCCGCGCCTCCCGGGATTCCGGGCTCGCGCAGGTTTCGATGGTGTCGAACGAGCAGATCACTCCGCTGTTCGAGGCGACGGTGCAGGCCACCGAAGAGGCGATCGTCAACGCCATGCTCGCGGCCCGGACCATGATCGGTGCCGACGACCTCACCGTGTACGCGCTGCCGCACGACCGGCTGCGCGCCGTACTGCGGAAGTACAACCGGCTCGGTCCGTAGTGGCGAAGAACGGCGCCTTCCCCCCTCTCAAGGCCGTCGATTTACGGGTCCGCCCGCTCGCGCGTGCGGAGACCATCCCGTCCGCCTGGTACACGGACCCGCGGTTCCACGAGCTCGATCGCGACGCGATCTTCGCGACCACGTGGCAGCACGTGGCCGACAGCCATCAGCTCGCGCAGCCGGGCGACCATGTGATCGCCGAGGTCGCGGGAGAGCCAATCATCGTGGTGCGGGGGAAGGACGAGGCGTTGCGCGCGTTCTTCAACGTGTGCCGGCACCGCGGTGGGCCGCTCGCCATGAAGGACGGCAACGCGGACATGCTGATGTGCAAGTACCACGGCTGGACCTACCAGCTCGACGGCATGCTGCGCGGCGTGCCGCACTTCAATCGCGTGGAGCTGTTCGACAAGCGCGACTACGGTCTCACGCCCGTCCACCTGGCGGAGTGGGAGGGGTTGGTGTTCGTGAGTCTGGCCGAGCGTCCCAAACCGCTCGAGACGTACCTGAAGGACATCAGGGAGCGCGTCGCGCCGACCCGGATCGGCCAGCTCACGTTCGCCCGCCGGGTCGAGTACGACGTACGCGCGAACTGGAAGGTGTACGTCGACAACTACCTCGAGGGCTATCACGTGCCCTACGTGCATCCCGAGCTGTACTCGCTGTACGACTACGAGGGATACGTCACCGAGGTGCACGATTGGTACTCGGTGCAGGTCGGGCCGCTGACGGGGGACTCGAACGTCTACACGGCGGGCGGGGGCGAAGCGCTGTATTACCAGGTGTTCCCGAACCTGATGCTCAACGTCGTGCCGGGACGGCTGCAGTCCAATCTGGTGATCCCGGTCGCCCCTGATCGCTGCAAGGTGATCTTCCGCTATTACTACGACGATATCGCGTCGGCTGCGGCGCGCCAGCGGATCGAAGCGGACATCGCGTTCTCGGACAAGGTGCAGCACGAGGACGCGGAGATCTGCGAGCGGGTGCAGCATGGGCTGGGCTCCCGGGCGTATGACAAAGGTCGCTTCTCCGTGCGATTCGAAGCAGGCGTGTATCATTTTCAGAAGCTCTTGAAGCAGGCCTATCGGACCTGGCTCAAGCGCTGATGGCGGACCTCAAGCGTCAGCTCGGGCTCCTGGACTCGACGATGATCAACGTCGGGACGATCATCGCGTCCGCGATCTTCATCGTGCCGAGCGTGATCGCCCTCAATCTGGGCGCGTCGCTTCCCACGATCCTCGTCTGGGTGGTGGGCGGCGCAGTGTCCTTGCTGGGCGCTCTCTCGGCAGCCGAGTTGGGCGCAGCCATGCCGAACGCCGGCGGCATCTACGTCTACCTGAGCAGGGCCTACGGGCCGGTGTGGGGGTACCTGTACGGCTGGTCGAGCGGTGTCGTGATCAACCCCGCCTCGATCGCCGCGATCGCCCTGGGGTTCGCGACGTACGTCGGTTTCTTCTTTCCGCTCGGTGACGGGGGTACCAGGGCCGTCGCGGTCGCGTCGATCGTGGGACTCACCGTGCTCAACTCGCTCGGCGTCAGGCTCGGAGCGGTCACGCAAAACGTGCTCACCCTGACCAAGATCGGGCTCGTGATCGTGCTCATCGTCGTCGGATTCGTGCTGCCCGGCGGCAGCGTTGCGAACCTGGCGCCGCTCTGGTCCGATGCGCCGCTCGGCAAACAGATCGCGTCGTTCGGCGTCGCGCTCGTGGCGGTCCTATGGGCCTACGACGGCTGGATCGAGGTCACCTACGTCGGGAGCGAGGTGAAGGACCCGGAGCGCAACATGCCGCGCTCCATCATCCTGTCGACGTTCATCGCCATCGCGCTCTATTGTCTGGTGACGGCGTCGTTCGCCTACGTGCTCTCGCCGGCGAAGATGGGCGCGTCGTCCCTCGTGGCGTCCGATGCGGCGAAGGTCACGCTCGGTGCCGCGGGAGCGGGCCTCGTGGCGGTGGCTATCATGACGGCCACGCTCGGCTCGAACAACGGGATCGTGCTGACGGCGGCGCGCGTGCCGTACGCGATGGCGCGCGACGGGCTGCTGCCCCGCTGGCTGGCGACTGTGCACCCGCGCTTCCTGACGCCGATCCCCTCGCTCGCCGTACAAGCGGTCGTGGCGATCGCCCTGACCCTGATTTCGACCGATCCATCGTGGAAGAACACGTACAATCATCTCTTCACATATGTGGTCCTGGCCGAGTTCGTGTTCTATGGTATGTCGTGCGGGGCGGTCATTGTATTGCGGCGCAAGGAGCCCGGCATGGTGCGCCCATACAAGGCGTGGGGCTATCCCGTCACGCCCGTCGTCTTCATTCTCTTCGCGCTCTGGCTGCTGTACAACACTGCCCGGGAGCAGCCGGGGGACGTGGCGATGAGCACGCTCCTCATACTCGCCGGGTTGCCCCTCTACTGGTGGCAGCGCCGGCTTGCCGCCCGGGTCGCGGCAGCTCCCTAACGCTCCTACTCGTCGTCCGCGCGGGGCTTCTGCAGGTTCTGCAACGCGGTCTCCACGTCCTTCCGGGTGTCGGGGTACTTGAGCGTGCCTACGACCGCCTGCAACCGCGGGATACCGAGCTGACGCGGCAGCGTGAACTGGAACGCCTCGACCACCCAGCGCCGGACCACCGGGCGGTTGTCGCTCAAGTGGGCGACGAGCAGGTCGAGCGCGTGGACGCTGCCGCGGGCCGCGAGCGCCGCCAACACGTGCGCGGCGAGGCGGTCCGCGGCGAGCCGTTCCTCGACGCGGGGGATGGCCGCGGTGTCTCTCGTCTGGGCGATGATGCGGTAGGCCGCTTCCTGGATCACGTCCTGGTACGAGGGTGTGGCGAGCCCCCAGGCGACCGCGCTGTCGCGCGCGGTCGAGTCGGCGCGGACCAGCGCGGTGAGCGCCGCGGCCCGCACCTCGTAGCTTGGGTCGGTCTGGAAGGTGGCGCGCGCCAGCTCCGCGGCCCGCGCGCCACCGAGCTGGCCCAGCGCCGTAATAGCCGCCCGCCGCACCTGTGCCGAGGTATCACGCAGCGCGGCCGCAAGCGGCGCCGCGGCGCTCGCCGCGGGTAGCTCGCCCAACGCCTCGACCGCCCCCGCGCGCGTGCGGAAGTAGTCGGCTCCGGTGGCGGCCTCGGCGAGCGCTGCCGCCGCCGCGGCGTCGGCAGGGCGCCGCCCGAGCTGGTCGATCGCCCACTGACGGTTCCAGAGATCCGGATCCCGCTTCAGCTGAGTCGCGAGCCACGGCGTCGGCTGGTCGAACGTGAGCTCCTTGAGAATCGTGTTGCCGTCGTCGAACACCACCATCGTCGGTGCGCCGGCGAGCCCCGGGATCTCGATCGTCTGCTCGCGGGCTGCCAACTCGGCCCGTTGCACCACCTCCCCGCTCGCAGTCCCCACACGAATCGTTACCGGCATGCGGAACAGCTTCGGGGTCTCGAACGCGAGGCCGGTGCTGTCCGCCTTCGCCGAGTCGGTCTGCGTCTGCTTGACCGTGAGCGTCAGCTTGCGTGCCGCCGAGTCGTACGCCGCCGTCACGACGAAGCGGGGGTGCCCCGCGTCGTACACCCACTCGCTCCAGAACCAGTCGAGATTCTCCCCCGTCGCGTCGAGCACCGCCTGACGCAGATCGTCGGAGGTCGCATTTCCCAGGGCGTGCCGGTCGAGGTACAGGTGGAGCGAAGCCCAGAACCGCTCGGGGCCCAGGTAGCGCAGCAGCATGCGCAGCACCAGCGCGCCCTTGGGATACACGTTGTTCGAGCCGAGCGCCGCGAGCGGCATGCGACGCCGCTGGTCGATCTGCAGATACTGGTGGTACTCGTCGAGGTAATAGTCGTCCTCGGAGTGGGCGCCGAGCTTCACCCGCCAGTACTGCCCCGGGAGGAACTCGGCGAAGCCCTCGTTGAGCCACATGTTGGCCCAGTTCTCGAGGGTCACGTAGTCGCCGAACCATTGATGCGCCAGCTCGTGCGGGATCAGGATCCACTGGTACCACGGACGGTCGAGGTAGGCGCGTTCGTCCGGGAGCCAGTCGACGAGCGTCGTGGCGCTCACGTTCTCCATCCCGCCGAAGAAGTCCGCCACCGTGGTTTGGGCGTACTTGGTCCACGGGTAGCGAACGCCGGTGAGCCGGGAGTACACCTCGATCATGTCCGGGGTCACGCCGAACAGGCGCCGGGCGCGACTCGAATCGGCGCGGTACACGTAGTACTCCACCGGCATGCCGCGCCACGTGTCGGCGAGCTTGACGAGCGGTGCGACGATGAGGGACACGAGATAGGTCGCGCTCCGCGGGTCCTGGCGCCACGTGACGGTATGGGTGCCGTCGGGATTCCTCCGGTCGGAGACCAGCCGCCCGTTCGAGACCACGCTGTACTGCCGCGGCACCGTGGCCGCCAGCTCCCAGGTCATCTTGTCGTTCGGGAAGTCGTAGGTCGGGAACCAGAAGTGGTTGTTGTGGTCCTCGCCCTGGCTCCAGATCTGTTGCGGCCGGTGCTCCCGGCCCTCGGGCTCGATGAACGTCAGCCCGCGGCCGTTGTCGATGCGCGCGTGGTAGTC
>Ga0207646_10005258_pt1 | contig 13650 bp, 9 predicted proteins | sample KBSK5502metaG_FD_184343 | JGI IMG/M metagenome (GOLD analysis project Ga0207646, IMG submission 184343) | Corn, switchgrass and miscanthus rhizosphere microbial communities from Kellogg Biological Station, Michigan, USA - KBS K5-50-2 metaG... | ecosystem: Host-associated > Plants > Roots >... | reverse complement strand
GTGGATCTCGAGCGAGCGCTTCAGCCGCGAGTGCTCGGCGTTGATGATGCGCTCGAGCAGCGGAGCCATGAGGTCGACGAGCTGCACGTTCGCCGGAACCGTGAAAAGGGGCACATTGAGTCTGTCCGCCTCGGTGAGCATCTCGGGCGCGAGCTTGCGCAGGTACGGATGCGGCTTGACCACCAGCCCCGCACCCCCGGATTCGGCGATGCGGCTGATGAGCCTGATCTGTGCGGCGCGGTCGTCCTTGATAGGGAAGCCCGTGGTGAGCAGGAGATCGCCCGCGCGAGGCTGGATGTCAGGCGTCTCCATCAGCCGGACCCATTCGATCGGGCGGTCAAGGCCGTTCTCGCCAGCCAGCAGTCGCGCTCCGGCGAATTCGCCCATGCGCATCGCCTCGCGCACCGTCGGTTTGGGCTCAGCGAGGTCCTCGGCGGCCCTGCGTGCCATCTGCTACAGAGATTAGCTGTGTGCGCAGATCACAAGCAAATCTGGCTTTTGCTTGTGCCGCCGGCACTATGGGGCTGCATCAGAAAGCGCACAAGATTGCCTCATGGACCACGAGGACGCTCCGAGCTGCGAGCGTCATGAGGACAAAGTGCCGATGCGCTTGCGCTCGATGCACTCCGACTCGTCGCGGCCGAACACGGTGGTCGGCCTGTATGAGTGTCCGGAGTGTGGCTACGAGCGGCGCCGGCCGATCGAGGTGACCACCGCAGCGTAGCGGCCCGGCTCCTCGATCTCTCGGGTAGCCCGCACCCGTGGAATTCGACGCGCCCTGCACACTGTCCGTATGCAGGTCATCCGCTCCACTGATCTTCCCGGCGATCAAATCGCGCGTGACTTCATCGGCCGTGACCACGGCGGACTCGGCTTCACGTTCATCCTGGTCGACGCGGGCCCCGGCGAGGGACCGAAACCGCACCGCCACGCCTACCCGGAGGTGCTGATCGTCCTCGAGGGCATCGCCGACGCGACCGTGGACGGCAAGACCGTGCGAGTCACAGCCGGTGACATAGTCATCGTGCCGACTCGAGCTTGGCATTCATTCGTCAATGCCGGCACAGGGCGGCTGCGGCAGGTGGACATCCACGCCAGTGATCACTTCATCACTGAGTGGCAGGAGTAAGTCCCTCCCCGCTTGCGGGGAGGTCGGCGCGAAGCGCCGGGTGGGGACGCTGAATTACCCCATAAGCTGGCGCAGCACCAACGGCAGGATGCCGCCGTTGTGCATGTAGCCGATCTCGGTGTCGTTGTCGACCCGCGCGCGCGTCGTGAACGTCGTGCTCTTGCCGTCATCGGTGGCGGCGACCACGTCAACCGGCTGGCCTGGCGTGAGGCCGTCGAGACCGCGGATGGTGAAGCTCTCATGGCCGCTGAGCCCCAGCGTCTTCGGGTTCTCGCCGGGCCCGAACTCGAGCGGCAGCACGCCCATTCCGACCAGGTTGGAACGATGGATGCGCTCGAAGCTCTCGGCGATCACCGCGCGCACGCCCAGCAGCAGCGGGCCCTTGGCGGCCCAGTCGCGTGACGAGCCCGACCCATACTCCTTCCCAGCCAGCACGATGAGCGGCACGCCCTCGGCGCGATAGCGCTCTGACGCGTCGAAGATGGTCATCTCCGTGCCATCCGGCATGTGCAGCGTCCAGTAACCCTCGCGCTGAACCAGCGCGTTGCGCAGCCGAATGTTTCCGAATGTGCCGCGCAGCATCACCTCGTGATTGCCGCGCCGCGAGCCGAAGCTGTTGAAGTCGAGGCGATCGACGCCATTCTCGACCAGGTAGCGGCCGGCGGGACTATCGGTCGGGATGGCGCCGGCTGGGGAGATATGGTCGGTCGTCACCGAGTCGCCGAGGACGCACAGCACGCGCGCGCCGTCGATGTCGGTCAGCGGGGCGGGCTTGGGCCGGAAGCCCTCGAAGTACGGCGGTTCCTTCACGTATGTCGAGGCCGGATCCCACTGAAAGATCGGGCCCGTCGGAGCGGACATCGTCTTCCAGTGCTCGTCGCCTTCGAAGATGCGCGAGTACTCTCGCTTGAACATTTCCTGCTTCACACATCGCTGGATGACCGCGTTGACCTCTTCCTGCGACGGCCATAGCTCCGACAGCTTCACCGGTTTGCCGTCCCGATCCTTGCCGATGGGTTCTTTGCTCAGGTCGATGTTCACCGTGCCTGCCAGCGCGTACGCGACGACGAGCGGAGGTGACGCGAGATAGCTCGCCTTCACGAGCGGGTGGATGCGCGCCTCGAAGTTGCGGTTGCCCGAGAGCACGGCGACGACGCTCATGTCGCCCCTGATGACGGCTTCTTCCACTTCCGGGCTGGCCAGCGGCCCGGAGTTGCCGATGCATGTCGTGCATCCGTATCCGACCAGGAAGAAGCCGAGCTTTTCCAGCGGCTTCGTCAGGCCCGCGGTGTCGAGGTAGTCGGTGACCACGCGCGATCCCGGCGCCAGGCTGGTCTTCACGTACGACTGCACCGAAAGGCCCCGCTCGACAGCTTTCTGCGCCAGCAGTCCCGCGGCCACCATCACCGACGGGTTGGACGTGTTGGTGCAGCTGGTGATCGCCGCGATCACGACGCAGCCGTCCTCCGGCGTTGCGCTCGGTCGCTCCGCCACTGCTACCACGGTCCGATCTGGAGTCGGGCCGCCCTCGCCCGCCAGGCGCGAGATGGCCTCGCGGTCAGGCTTCGGGCCGTCGCCGAACGCGCTGGTGAAGCTCTTCCAGACGTCAGGCAGTGACACGCGGTCCTGCGGGCGCTTCGGGCCGGCCAGGCTGGGCTCGACCTTGGCGAGGTCGAGCTCGAGCAGCTCGCTGAAGCGCGGCGTGGCCGCGCCGTCGATCCGGAACAGATCCTGTTCTTTGCTGTAGCGCTCGACCAGCGCGATGTGGTCGGCGCTGCGGCCCGTGGTCTCGAGGTAGCGCAGCGTCTGGGCGTCGACCGGGAACAGCGCGGACGTGGCGCCGTACTCCGGGCACATGTTGCTGAGCGTCGCGCGGTCGGGCACCGACAGGGTCGAAAGTCCGTCGCCGCAGAACTCGACGAATTTGTCGACGACGCCGTGCTTACGCAGCATCTCGGTGAGCGTCAGCACGAGGTCGGTGGCCGTGGCCCCCGCGCGAAGCGCGCCGCTAAAGCGGACGCCTACAACGATCGGAGAGGCCAGGTAGGCGGGCTGGCCGAGCATGGCCGCCTCGGCCTCGATGCCGCCGACGCCCCAGCCGAGCACGCCAAGGCCGTTGACCATCGTCGTGTGCGAGTCGGTGCCCATGAGCGTGTCTGGGATCGCGGTCCTGTGTCCGTCCATGTCGCGCACCTGCACGACTTTCGCGACGTGCTCGAGGTTGACCTGGTGGCAGATGCCCATGCCCGGCGGAACCAGCGAGAAGTTGTGAAACGCCTGCTGGGCCCAGCGCAGCAGCGCGTAGCGCTCGCGGTTGCGCTCGATCTCCTTCTGGATATTGCGCGTGTACGAGTCGCGCATGCCGAACGAATCGACCTGGACAGAGTGGTCGATGATCAGGTCGACGGGGACGAGCGGATCGACCTTGCCCGGATCCTTGCGCGCGCGCTGCATCGCCGATCGCATGGCGGCGAGGTCCACCACCGCGGGCACGCCGGTGAAGTCCTGCATGAGGACTCGCGCGGGAAGGAACGGCAGCTCTGCCTCCCTGGACCGTGGCGCCGGCCAAGCCGCGAGCGCCGGCACGTTCGCCTCGGCGGTGGTCCCCGACCGGCTGAGCCGGACAAGGCCTTCGAGCAGTACCTTGACCGTCACCGGCAGTCCGGACGGATCGCCGAGGCCTCCCTTCGAAAGGTCGGCCAGCGGATAGAAATCGACGTCGGTCCCCGCGAGCCGCTTGCCGCCGGTCACAGATCGAATGTTAGTGCGGCGCCTTCGGCGACCTGTTGGCTCCGGCCATCACCTCGGCGATGCGCCGCGGTCCCTCCGCCTCCTCGATCTCCTCGAGCGGGACCGGTAGTGCGAGACGCCAGTTCGGCCACTCGGTGGTCGTACCCGGGACGTTCGGCCGCTCGTCGACCGCCAGCGCGTCCTCCAGCGAGGCGAGCACGAGGCACGACTTCGACGTCGCGAGCCGGCGGTAGGCGGCGACCGCGACCTCCAGCGCGTCCGATGCGTCGGGCATCCCGGTCGCGTCCACCAGCCGGCTTCGGAGGTGATGCTGCCGGTGGTCCGGCTCGGTGCCGCGCCAGATGCCCGCGACCGTGGGCAGGTCGTGCGTGCCGATCGCCGCCACGGATTGCTGCGGCCAGCTCTCACTTGGCTCCGTCTCGAACCAGAGCAGCCGGTATCCGAGCGCGCCGACTCGCTGAAGCGAGGTCTTCACCCTCGGCTCGACGAGCCCGAGGTCCTCGCCGATGACGAACGAAGCCGAGCGGCGGCTCTCTGCCGCGAGCATTGCGAGCAGAGCATTCGATGGATAGCGGACATACGCGCCCGCCACTGCGCCGCTGCCTCCCGGGATCCAGAACAGGCGGAAGAGCGACATCACATGGTCGAGACGCAGACCATTGGCGTGAGCGGTCGTCGCCCGCACGGCGTCTATGAACGGCTCGAAATGCGCCGCCTGCAGCTTCCATGGGTCGAACGGCGGCATGCCCCAGTCCTGACCGTCTGGAAAGAAGTAGTCAGGCGGTGCGCCGACCCGCATGTCCGGAGCGAGCAGGTCCTGCCAGCGCCATGCGTCGAAGCCGTCCGACGCAAAGCCGACAGGTATGTCGGCGATGAGCGTTACCTCGCGCGCGGCACGCGCGAGCTGCTGGTGCAGGTGGAACTGCGCCCACTGATGAAAGGCGACGCGTTCGGCGAGCTCGGCGCGCGCCTGCTCGACGCCCCTGGCCCGCGGCGACTGAAGCGATGGCGGCCAGCTGCGCCAGGCCGCGCCGTGCGTCTCGGCGAGAGCATCGAACGTGGCGAAGTCGATGAGTGCGCGGCCCTGCCGGCGCTGCCATGCCGCGAGGCCGCGCGGTCGTGGAGCTGCGCGAAAGATCAGCTCGAGCGCCTGCGACTTGAGCGCGAAGACCGCATCGTGGTCGATGAGGCGGTTGCTGTTGAGCGCGTAGGCCTGAGCCTTGAGAGGCGCGAGCTCGGAGGCCACGCGCTCAGCGCCTGCGATCTCCTCGACCCGGAGGTACGTGGTGTTGCGAAACCTTCGCGACGACGAGTAGTACGGGCAGGCCTGATACGGCGACGTGGGCGGCTGCGCGCCAAGCGGGCTGATCTGGACGACCGACGCGCCGGCGGATCGCGCCCACCGTCCGAAGCGGCGAAGGTCGGCAAGGTCGCCGATGCCCCAGCTGTCCCGCGAACGCGCGGCGTACAGCTGGATCGCCCATCCCCATCCTCGCTCGGGAGGAGGGGCGCACCGCCCGTCGGGGACGGCCGGCGCCGGTTCGAGGCGGGGTGGTTCGTCGCGACCGCCGGCCATCGCGCGAACGATCGCCTCGATCGATGACGCAGGCGATTCGATGAGGTTGCCCTGAAACCCGGTGTAGTTGGGGATGACCCCCCAGCGCTCGCCCGGGTGCGCCATCAGCCCAGGGCGCGGAAAGGTTCGGGCACGTAGACCGCGAGCGCATCGTGCCACTCAGCCAGAACGGTGGCGACGACGGGGTCGTCACGGAGGAGCCACGCAAGATGGCGGAGTGCGTGCTCGAGTACGGCGCCGACACCGATCGCCCGCGGTGCCGCCATCGCCTCGCCACGCGCGAGCTCGGCCCGACCGACGGGAAGCGTCTCCAGCGAATCCGGCGGCAGCTGGTCTGGAGGTTCGACAACTGCCACGTAAGTGAGGATTACCCGTCCCTCCTCGCTGCGCCACGACGTCGAGTGCACGACACGAGGCGTGAGCGGGTACCACTTCATCGCGGTGATGACCTCATCACCCGGGCTCGATGACGGCGCCAGGCCGATGCGCAGCGAGCCGCCATGCACCGGCTTCAGCCAGAACAGGTCCCCGTCGCGCAAGAAGACCGGCAGGATCTCGAGTGTCTGGGCGACGAACTCTGCCGCCCAGGCGGTGGTCGAGAGTGGCGGGCCCACAGTCTCCATCAATGCCTCCAGCCGCTCGGCCGATCGATTGCGACGGCGCCGGCCGCCGGATGGATCTTTAGTTCTTGGCACTGGGACCGGCCGCGCGGTCGGGGACGGCGCGCCAGATCGCGCGCACCTCGGCGGGCGTGAGGTCGGTCTGGTGAGCGGAACGGCCGTGGGCCTGTACGTTGGCAACCACCTGCGCCTTGGTGCCGCGCGTGGTCCAGCCGCATCGGCACGTCACCTCCATCAACATCCTCAACAGGCTACCCTCCCGGGCATGGCGGTGCGCACCGCGCTGGGGGGCAGGGTCAAGCGGCGCGAGGACCCCCGCCTCGTGACGGGCAAGGGAAAGTACACCGACGACGTACAGCCTGAACACTGCCTCCACGCGGTGTTCGTGCGCTCGACGATCGCGCACGCGCGACTCGCTGCTGTCGACGTGACCGCGGCGCGCGAGATTCCCGACGTCGAGGCGGTCTACGTCGCCGCCGACCTGAATTTCGAGTCCGAGACCGCGCGGCCCCGCCTGTGCATCGACGAGGTCAGCTTCGTGGGCGACCTCATCGCCGTTGCAGTCGGATCGACGCGTGAGGCTGCGGTCGACGCCGCGGCCGCGGTGGTCATCGACTATGACCCGCTCCCGGTGATCGTCGACCCCAGGAAGAGCGACAGCGTCGCGTTCGAGTTCGACCTTGGCGACGAGGGCGCGCTGAAGGGCGCGGACGTTGTCGTGCGAGGGCGGTTCGTGAACCAGCGCCTCGCGGCCGCACCCATCGAGGGCAATGCAATAGTGGCGGAGCCGGATGGTAGCGGCGGCATCCGCGTCTGGGTGTCGACCCAGGTGCCGTTCGGGGTGCGGGGGGTTGTGGCGGCGGCGCTCGGGCTTCCCGAAGAGAAGGTCCGCGTGATCGCGGGCGACGTCGGTGGCGCGTTCGGGGCGAAGCTCATGACCTACCCCGAGCAGAGCGTCATCGCGGCGGTCGCTATGAAGCTCGGGCGGCCGGTGAGGTGGTTCGAGTACCGCACGGAGAACATGGTCGCGATGAGCCAGGGCCGAGCCCTGGTCTCCGACGTTGCGCTGGGAGCCACACGGGAAGGCAAGCTGATTGGCCTCGAGGTAAACACGATTGCCGACGCCGGCGCGTACGCAGGGCTCGCACCGCCGCAGCTCGTGCTCACGTCGATGCTGCTCCCCGGCGTTTACGACATCCCCAACGTTCGCTTCACCGGCCGCTCCATGTTCACCAACACCGCGGTGCTGTCCGCCTATCGCGGCGCTGGCCGGCCGGAGGCCATCGCGATCATCGAGCGGGCGATGGACATGCTCGCGGCCGAGCTGAGAATCGACCCGGCCGAGCTTCGGCGCCGCAACCTCGTCGCGGGCCCATTCCCGCACACGACGCCAACGGGTCTCAACTACGACTCTGGCAACTACGCAAGCGCGCTGGACCGGGCGCTGCAGGCGGCCCGTTATGAGGACCTCCGAAACGATCAGCGCGCGCGACGAGAGCGCAGCGAGAGGCAGCAGCTCGGCATCGGCATCTCGTCGTACGTGGAGATGACCGCCGTGCTCTACACGGACGAGGTGGCGACGGCCACCGCGCAAGCCGATGGCTCGATGGTGATCTCGACCGGCACCACCGCGAGCGGGCAGGGCCACGAGACCGCTTATTCGCAGCTCGCATCACAGCTGCTCGGCGTGTCGATGGAATCGATCCGTGTCGTCCAGTCCGACACCGCGCTCGTGAAGAGCGGCTACGGGTCATCCGGCTCGCGATCCCTGCAGATCGGGGGCAGCGCTGTGCGCAAAGCGTGCATCGAGCTGGTGGAGAAGGCGAAGCAGGAAGCGGCGCGGCGGCTCGAGGCGAGCGCCGAGGACATCGTGCGTTTCGACGATGGGAGGTTCGGCGTCAATGGAGTGCCCGCGACCGCTCTCACCTGGTCGAAGCTCGCGTCCGAGGCGGCCCTCGTGGCCGAAGCTGAATTCGAGCAGGCGGACCAGACGTTTCCCTTCGGTTGTCACGTCGCCGTGGTGGAAGTCGACAAGGAGACAGGCGACGCGCGGCTCGTCCGCCACGTCGCTGTAGACGACTGCGGCACTGTCCTCAACCAGATGCTCGTCGAGGGCCAGATCCACGGAGGCGTCGCGCAGGGCGCCGGCCAGGCCCTGTACGAAGAGTTCGTGTATGACCCCGACGGCAACCCGCTCACAGCGAGCTTCGTCGACTACGGAATTCCCTCGATCGGGGAGATTCCGCAGATCGAGACGGTGACGATGGAGACGCCGACGCCGCTGAACCCGCTCGGAGCGAAGGGCGTCGGTGAGTCGGGCACCATCGGCTCTACGCCCGCGGTGCAGAACGCGGTCATCGACGCGCTGTCGCACCTTGGGGTTCGCCACATCGACATGCCGCTGCATCCGATGCGCGTGTGGGAGGCGATCGAGAAAGCGCGGTCAACCGGCGGGTGACCCTGTTCGCTTTGTGGGTGGCCGGCTTCCCGGTGCTCGGCGCCATCGCCGGGATAGTGGGGGTCTCCTTCCGTCGCGTGCGGCAGGCGCTGGTCTGGCCGGCCGCGGTGTATTCGGCCGGCGTCTTCCTCTACGGGCTCTTTGCCGGGGGTCCGAACGGCACCGCCTATGTGGCCCACCTGAGCGCGATGGGGGTGGCTGTCGTGGTCGTGGTCACCGTGTTGTCGCTGGCGCCAGTCCTTTCCGCAAGGACGAGGTCGCGAGTGCCTTCGGTCGTCGCGACGCTGGTGTTTGGCCTCTTGATCCTGGTATTCACGCTCGGCCTCGCGCCGTGGATCCCCGCCGCCTCGTGCGTGCTTGCCACCGCCATCGCTGGTCCGCCGGGAAAAGGTGAGGGGCTCCCCAGGCGGGAGCCCCTCGCAACGGTCAGTGTGAAGCCGCGACCAGGTCGGGAATGAGGTTGGCCGCGTTCGGGGTTCCGAGTCCCGTGACGGGGTCCCAACCCGTGCTGGCCGGGTAGCCCGGTACGGTTGGAGCGGCCTGGTTTTGGTTGTTGCCGGTGGTGACGTCAAAGAAGTCGTTGGCGTAGTTCGGGCCGTTCGCGATCTTGTACAGAGCGGGGTTGATCAGGCCGAGCCCGCCCCCGTTTAGCTGGTCGGCGATAGCCACCATTGCCGCCCACTGCGGGCAGCTCAGGGAGGTCCCACCTATGTCGTACCAGCCGCTGCTGCACGGCGCGGGCGTCGTGCTGGGCGGGATCGGCGGGCACCGCAGGCCGCCTGAGCCGGCGGGCGGAAGGGTGATGTATACAAGCGCGCCTGTGCGCGAGCTGGCCTGCAGCCCGATGTCAGGCACTCCGCGCATCGTGGCGATGGGCGTACTGCCCGCGGGCAGGGCGTCCTGATAGCTGGGCCTGGTGAACACGTGGCTGAAGCCGCCGCCCGAGCCGACCCAGCCCTTCTCGGTCACAGGCGGAGTGTTGTTGCAGTTGCTCGGCGGACCGCTGAAGAAGGTCCGCGTGTCGTTGGTGGCCGCGTCGGGGTTGGTGCACAGGTATGTGCCGCCCACGCCGGTAACCAGCGGGTCGCTGGCGGGCCACTCAACGCTGGGGAACGGGATCAACTGGTTAGGGCCTGCACCGAGGCCACCCGGGCCGACGATGGACTGCTTGGTGCCGTTGGCGGTACCGCCGTCACCGGACGAGCCAAGCACTGTTATGCCGTTCTGCTTCGCGGCAATGAAGGCGTGGCGGAGGTTGAGCAGCGACTGGGTGCTCCCGAATGCCTCTTCCGCTGAGGCGAAGCTCTGCGAGATGACGTTGGCCAGGTGGTGGTCGACGACGAACTGCTCGGCATTCATCATGTCGGGGAAGCCCTGAGCGCCGAGCGTCTCGGCGGTCGGCGTCGTCACCAGGATGATGTTCGCGCCGGGCGCCATCGCGTGGGCGGTCTCGACGTCAAGCGATACCTCGAGCGCCCAGGCTGCGTGGTCTTCCAGCCCGGTGGTGCCATTTCCTGGGATCGAATTGGTAGGCGGGGCACCCTGGAGGTGCAGCTGGCTGAAGGTCGGCATGTCAGGCGTGCACGTCACGCCCTCCACGCCCTCCTCGCCGCACATCGGTGCGATGCCGAAGGCGTTGTCGAAGACGTGCAGGTCATGCGCGATCGTGTCGCTGCCGAACGCATCGACGATGGCGATGGTCATGCCCTTGCCGTTGAGGCCTTGGGCGTACAGAGGACCGAGGTGGTAGGCCGACTGGATGGCCTGCGGCGAGAAGCAGCGGCGGTGGTTGGGTGTTCCGTTCGCGAGCACGGCCGACGCACATTGCGCCTGGCTTGGCGGAGTCGTCGACGTGTTGATCTGAACAAAGTCGGAGACGGTTGGATGCATGACGACGCCGGCGGCTGCGACGCTCGCGGACCCTGGCAGCGCAGCGGCGGCGACCAGGGCGGCTACGGCGAAACGTCCGAGCCTGCGCTTGAGACGTGAGACGTGCAAGGCAACACCCCCTTGGCTGACCTGCGCCCGCCATCCCCCTTCCGGCGGCTCGCCCGCGGGCCAGGGCGATCCAGCCCTTCGAGATTATGCGGACTGGGGCTTCAGCGCAAGTTAGCGGCAGAGGCCGGCAGGGGCGATGGCCGTGGCCGAGCCGCTCTGGCTCGCGGACAACGCGTACACCTTCTGCAGGCTTCCATCGGCCCTGTAGAGGTAGATGCCGCGGTCGCTTCCGAACCACAAGCGGTCGCCGTCGGCCTGCGGGTCGCTCAGAGCCACGCCACCGCCGTACACGAGCTGCCCGGTGTCTTCAGCGCCGCTCGACGCGTGATCGAGCAACCGGATCTCCCCGCCAACCGCCGGAAAGTCTGGGCCGTCGCCGATGTTTATCACGGGCCGGCCCGAAGCCAGGCCGAGCAAGGTCTCGCTGCGACCTGGCGAGTAGAACCACTCGGTCTGCGCGCCGCTGGAAAGATTGACCTGCACGACGCTGTTGAACAGCGACCGGCTCGCGGGCACCTTCGGAGGGCTCGGGTCGTGCGGGTCGACGGCGCCTCCCCACGCGTAGCCTCCACGCACGGCCATTACATTGGCCACACGCGCGAGGGCCGTGACCTTGCCGGTGAGCGCGTCCAATCGCCAGACCCCGACGGGATAGCCCTCGAACTGCGTGACCACGAAGTACACGCCGCTGCCGTCGTAGTCCATGACCTGGACCCCGTTGGCGGCGCCGACGTTGGGGACGGCTTCGTTGAACGTCCTCTCAGTGGCGCGCGCCACGTCGACGATATGGAATGTCGCCGACGACCCGTTCTGGACCACGTACGCATAGGAGGAGCCGTCAGGCGATGACTGCGCCGGGCTGACCGGCACCCATCGATGGACGGCCGCGTCGTAGAAGGTTGAGCCGCCCTGGGGCACGCCCCGGAGCACCGGCGTCGCCCTTGTCTCGACCTCCTGTTGGGATGACCCGGTGGTGATCAGGCCGTTCGGATCCTGCGCGAGGATCCCGGCCGGAAAGCTGATGAAGCCACCGTTGTAGCTCACGAAGTCTCCGCCGCCGGCCGCGACGACGGCCGGGAGGCTGCACGTGAACCCGACCTGGGTGACGGGCAGATCTGTAGTGCCACCTGGCGCCGTCGGCAGTACTGTCACGGTTGCGCTTGGCGTCGCCGACGGTGAGGCCGAGGGCCTAGACGCGTGGCCGGTGGAGTTGCCGCACGCGGCTATCAGCAACACGACGATCACGAGCAGCCGGCTCATGCGTTCTTATACGCAGTTGCCCGCGGGACCATCATCTCCTGCAGCGATGGGTCGGATGCGTGTTACGGCTCTCTCAGGGACAGTTCGCGATCAGGAACTCGGCCTCGCTGATCAGCTGGCTCGCCGTCGCGCTCGCGACGGTCTTGCCGCTCTGAGCGCTGACAGTCTTGATGAAAGCCAGATAGCCGGCCGCCGCCACCGAGCACTGGCCGCGCGACCGCGCGTCCGCCGCCGCGCTGAGCTCTGACAGCAGCGCGCCCGCGACCCCAGCGTTCGAGATGCCTCCGCTTGCCAGCGCGCTCTTCACGTCGGCCTTGATGCTGTCCGGCGTGATGGCCACTGCCTCGAAGGCCAGCGATCTGATGTATCCGTTGAATGGAATGGGCGCGCTCATGGTGGTGGACCCGGTCTGGGCGTTGATCGCGACCACGAACTGGTCGAACTCAAATGCGCCCAGCTCGTCCTGCATGGTGTAGATGGTGTGCGTCGCTGGATCTATCGTCAGGCTGTTGCCCAGATCCAGGCCCGCTGTTCCGACCTGCGACTCCGAACCTGTGGTCGGGTCGATGTGAACGACGTGGGCCGGACAGCAGAAAGTCTTGCCGTACAGCGCGCCTGCCGAGCCGTCGTACGCGAGCTGAATGACCCCCGTCAGAAACGGCCCGGTGGTCACGATGCCCGTAGCGGTGTTTACAGCGAGCAGGATCTCGGTGGGCGGGAACGTGTCGAAGCTGATGCTGGCCAGATAGAGCGTGTGGGTGCTGGACGCGACCGCCATGGATGTGAAAGAGGTTCCATCGAGGGTCGCCAGCGCAGTCTCAGCACCTGTCGCGGGGTCAATGCGAACGATTTGCGACGGACAGCAGGCCGTGAGCCCAAGCAGCACGCCTGAGGACGAGTCCAGGGCCAGGCTCACCTGTCCCGGCATGTCGGGACTGACGGTCACCGCGTGGGTCTGAGTGTTGATCGACACGAGCTGGTACGTCGCCTGGGTGGGGTCGGGAAAGCCGAACACCGTTCTCTGCGCATACAGAGTGTGGGTGCTGGCGTACGACACCAGATCACCGAGGCAGCAACCTACGTCCGCGATCGTGGTGTGAGAGCCGGTAACCGGATCGAGCGTAACGACCTGGGACTCGCTGAAAACGGCGAACAGCATTCCCGAGCTGGAAGCGACTGCTGTGGCGGGCTGGAAGGCCACCGGCAGCAGGCCGACGCCAGCTGCAATTGCATAACCGAACAGGCGGCGCGCTAGAGACCTGGACATGCTCAACCCCTTTGTTACGCAGACGGCGTGAGCCGGGAGTTTACATTGAGAGCGGCGTGCGGAAAGCCTCAGGCTGACTCGTAGCCCAGGTTCGGGCGCAGCCACCGCTCCACCTCGGCGACCGTCATTCCTTTGCGTCGGGCATAGTCCGCCACCTGGTCGCGGCCGATCTTGCCGACCATGAAGTAGCGGGATTGCGGATGCGCGAAGTACAGCCCGGACACCGCGGCGGTCGGTGTCATCGCGCAGTTCTCGGTCAGCTCCATTCCGATCGAGCGCGCGTCCAGAAGATCGAAGAGCGTGCGCTTCTCGGTGTGATCGGGGCACGCGGGGTAGCCGAACGCCGGCCTGATGCCGCGGTACCGCTCGCGGATGAGGTCCTCGTTCGCCATCTTCGGTCCGGCCTCGTACCAGTCGTGCCTCACCTTCTCATGCAGATACTCGGCGAAGGCCTCGGCCAGGCGATCCGCGAGCGCCTTGGCCATGATCGCCCGGTAGTCGTCGTGCTCCGCGGAGAATCTCGCGGCCAGCTCGTCGACACCGATGCCGGCCGTAACCGCGAAGGCGCCGAGGTGGTCGTCGGCGGGAGCG
>Ga0207646_10005257_pt1 | contig 13651 bp, 12 predicted proteins | sample KBSK5502metaG_FD_184343 | JGI IMG/M metagenome (GOLD analysis project Ga0207646, IMG submission 184343) | Corn, switchgrass and miscanthus rhizosphere microbial communities from Kellogg Biological Station, Michigan, USA - KBS K5-50-2 metaG... | ecosystem: Host-associated > Plants > Roots >... | reverse complement strand
GTGGTCGATCCGGCGAACAAGCGCGATGAAGTTGGTGATCTTGCAATTCTCGACGGGAAAATCGCCCACAAATCCGCGATCAAGAATCAGAAAGCCGAAACGATCGATGCTAACGGACTGATCGTTGCACCGGGCTTAATCGATATGCACGTGCATCTGCGCGAGCCGGGGTTCAGTCACAAAGAAACAATCGAGTCCGGCGCGTGCGCGGCGGCGGCCGGCGGGTTCACGACCATTGTCTGCATGCCGAACACGTTGCCCGCGGCCGATAATCCGGCGACGATCGCCTGGATTAAAGACCGCGCTGCGGCGACCGCATGCGTGAATGTTTTGCCGACCGGCACAATCTCGAAAAATATTGCAGGCGAAGAGCTTGCGCCGATCGGTTCGTTAGGCCAGGCCGGCGTGGTCGCGATCACCGATGACGGTCATTGCGTGCAAAACCACGAACTGATGCGACGTGCAGTCGAATATGCGCGGATGGTTGGATTGCCGGTGCTAGATCATTGCCAGGATTACAATCTGGTCGGCAACGGTGTCGTTAACGAAGGCTACTGGAGCACCCTCCTCGGGTTGCCCGGTTGGCCCGCTGCCGGCGAAGAAGCCATTGTGATGCGGAACATTTTGCTGGCGGAACTTTGCGATCATCACATTCACTGTCAGCACGTCAGCGCCGCCGGAAGCGTGCGCCTGATCCGCGAGGCCCGCGCGCGCGGTGTGAAAATTAGCGGCGAAGTTTGCCCGCATCACATCGCGTTGACCGACGAAGCGATCCAGAATTTCGACACGAATTACAAAATGAATCCGCCGTTGAGGTCGAAAGAGGATGTCGATGCACTCTTGGAAGGGATCGCCGGCGGCACGTTGTCGATCTTGTGTTCGGACCACGCGCCGCACGCCGGATTCGAAAAGGAAGTGGAATTCGATCAGGCGCCGTTCGGAATCGTTGGCCTGGAAACGGAACTGGGACTTTTTGTCGATCTGCTTGTCCACAAACATCGCAAGATCGACATCGTCCGTCTAATCAAGATGTACACAGTTGAGCCTGCCAAACTACTCAAGCTCGACGCAGGAACGTTGTCGGTTGGTGCGCCGGCCGACATCACATTCATCGATCCCGATCTGGAATGGACCGTCGCGCTCGACAAGTTCCAATCGGCGTCGCGAAATTCGCCGTTCGACGGCTGGAAATTAAGAGGTCGCGCAGTCCGGACGATCGTGGGTGGAAAAACGGTCTGGAAACTGTAGCGGCGGATTTCGGTTTCCGGTAATCCCGAGCGAAAATCGACGAATCTCAACCGTTCATCGGCTAAATACGCGAATTACGCCAAACTTTCGCGTTCTTTAGCGTATTTGGTGGAGAATTCCTATCCTGAATATCCGCCGCTGATGTAGCTTTCCAAGTGCGCTATTGTCGCGCTTTGGCAGGAGATGACGTGCTTGACCAAATCGCCGATGGAAATAATCCCGATCACTTTGCCGCCATCGACCACCGGCAGGTGGCGGATATGCTTTTCCGTCATCAACCGCAGACATTCATCAACGCTTTCCCCGGGTTTCGTTGTCGAAACGTTCGACGACATGATTTCATCAACCGGGGTCTCCTTGGAAGATTTGCCGCGAAGGAAAACTTTTCGCGTGTAATCGCGTTCTGAAATGATCCCGACCAGGTTTTCACCCTTCATCACCAGGAGCGCGCCCACGTTCTTGTCCGCCATCATCTCGATGGCTTTGAACACAGTCGCGTCCGGCGCGATCGAGAAGACCTCGCCGCTCTTTTGATTCAAGATTGCGCCGATATGTCCGCTTACGTCCATGCGACTTGAAAAGGGGGACCAAAATACAACAGCGCCGCACAGCGATGCAAAAGAATTCTCAGAGAACGGCGATAGACCGGAGCTATCGGCTAGTGCGCAAATTTTCGGTCGATCAAACTCCGCAAATGCTCGGCGATAGCAGGTTGATCGAGGCGCTGGATGACTTCATTCAAAAAGCCCGTGACGATGAGGCGTTGGGCGACCGGGACGGGAATTCCACGCGAGCGGAGATAAAACATTTCCTCTTCGTTGATCTGGCCGGAGGTGGCGCCGTGGGTGCAACGAACGTTGTCAGCCAGAATTTCGAGGCCGGGCATTGAGTTCGCTTCGGAATCGTCACTTAACAAAAGGTTGCGAACTTTTTGATAGGCATCGGTGAAATGAGCGTGCGGTTCGACCCGGATCAGTCCGCCAAACGTGCAACGGGCACGATCGTCGAGCGCGTTTTTGTAAAGCAGATCGCTGGCGGTATGCGGCGAAATGTGGTCCTGCAACGTGCGCGCATCGAATTCCTGTTCGTTCGTCGCAACTGCGACGGCAAGCAGATCGCTGCGCGCGCCTTCGCCGATGAGCCGACTGAGACTTTCGAACCGCGAATATCTCGAGCCGAGATTGAGATTTAAGCTCATCGCGGACGCGTCGTGATCGACCGCGGTCGTGTTCATTTGCAGCGCACGCACGTTCTCGCCCCATGTCTGGGCGCAAACGTAGGTGACTTTTGCCCCCGGGCCAGCGATCAAATCGTTTACTCCGCATGCGAAGCCGGTCGCCCGCGGATCACACGAGCGGAAATGCTCTACGACGGTAACCTTGGCCAATTCGTCAGTGATAAGTAACAGATGGGGAAAGACGGAGACCCCTTCGCCGCGCAACCAGTGAAAGATCTCGATCGGCTGTTCGATCTCGACCCCGCGCGGAACGAAAAGAAATGTTCCGCTCGACACCAGTGCTTTGTGCAGCGCCGCGAACTTCGCCGAGCCCAGAACCGCCGGTTGCGACATGAAATATTTTCGGAAAAGATCGGCGTGCTCGATCATCGCGCGTTCGAGCGGCTGGAAGATCACACCGCGCTTCTTCAGGTCGTCAGAAACAACATTGCGCTCGATGAGCTGATCGCCGGCAAAAATCAGACGCGCCGCGAACTCGTCCAGGCCGCGCGAATACTTTAGAACATTGGCGCGATCACCATCCGAAAGCTCGCTGCTGAATTTGAATGGAGCGAGATCGAGAAGATCGACATTGGAAAAACGCCAGGGCTGATCTTTGCGGGTCGGCCGCGGCATCGATTCAAATTTTTCCCACGCGGCGGCCTGTTGTTCCCGAAACCAATCGGGCAAATCGCGCGACTCGACCGGACCAGAGAGAATTGCCTTCGAGTTTACTGTTTCGTCATGAGCGATTGAGGACATTGTCGATCTTTTAGACAGAAACGGCGGTTTGGAAACCGCCGCTCCTTGAGTTCGTTAGGCGAGAAAAGTTATCCGACCGAGCCTTCCATCTCGAGCTCGATCAGGCGCTTCAGCTCAACCGAGTATTCCATCGGAAATTGGCGGACGAGATCGTTGACGAATCCGTTCACGCTCAAGCTCATCGCCTGCGCTTTGCTCAAGCCGCGTTGCTGCATATAAAAGATTTGTTCGGCGCTGACCTGGCTGACGCTGGCTTCGTGTTGCACGGAGTTGCCGGTGCCGCGAACGGTGATCGCCGGATAAGTGTCGGTGCGGCTGGTGGAGTTAATCAGCAGTGCGTCGCACTCGGTGTTGTTCTTGCAATGCTTCAAATGCTTCGGGACGTGGACAAGTCCGCGATACGTGGCGCGACCGGTTCCAATGGAGATCGATTTCGAAATGATGTTCGAAGTCGTCTCATCGGCGGCGTGAATCATTTTCGCGCCGGTATCCTGGTGCTGACCGTTGTTAGCGAGCGCGATCGAGAGCACTTCGCCGCGCGCTTTGCGGCCTTTCAACACGACGCCAGGATATTTCATGGTCAAGCGCGAGCCGATGTTGCAGTCGATCCACTTGATCTCGGCATCTTCGTGGGCGAGTCCGCGTTTCGTGACCAAATTGAAAACGTTGGACGACCAGTTCTGCACGGTGATGTATTGGAGCTTGGCGCCTTTGAGCGCGACGAGCTCGACTACCGCGCTGTGCAACGCGACGGTCTCGAATTTCGGCGCCGTGCAGCCTTCCATGTAGGTAACTTCGCTGCCTTCGTCCGCGATGATAAGTGTGCGCTCGAACTGGCCGAAGCTCTCAGCATTGATGCGGAAGTACGCCTGGAGCGGATGTTTCACTTTCACGCCCGGCGGGACGTAGATGAACGAGCCGCCGCTGAACACCGCCGCGTTGAGCGCGCTAAATTTGTTGTCGGCAATCGGAATGACTTTGCCAAACCATTTCCGGAAAATATCCGGATGATGTTTTAAGCCCTCGGTCGAGCCGACGAAAATGACGCCCTGCTCGCCGACCGCTTTCTTGATGTTTGAGTAAACGGCTTCGCTGTCGAACTGGGCTTCAACGCCGGCCAGAAATTTTCGTTCCTGCTCGGGAATGCCAAGCCGCTCGAAAGTGCGTTTGATGTCCTCCGGGACTTCCTCCCAACTGCGCTTCGCCCCGGTGCCGGGTGCGAGGTAGTAACGGATTTTATCGAAATCGATTGCCTCGAGATCTTTGCTCGCCCAGTGCGTAGGTAGCGGTTTTTCGAGAAATGTTTTCAGGCCGCGCAGACGAAATTCGCGGACCCAATCCGGATCTTCTTTGACGTCGGAAATATAATGAATCGTTTTTTCGCTCAGACCCCGGCCCGCGTCGCGGACATGAACTTCGGGATAAGCGAAATCGCCGATTCCGCGATTAATATCGACGGCTTTGTTTTCAGTTTTCATTGTCGATCTTACCTTGTTAGTACTGGTTCGTCCGCTCCCGCGCGCGCCCAATCGTAGCCCCGCTCCTCAAGCTCGAGCGCCAGATCTTTCCCGCCGCTGCGCACGATCCGGCCCTGCACCATCACGTGCACGTGGTCGGGAACGATGTAATTCAGGATGCGCTGGTAGTGCGTAATTAACAGTATGCCGATGTTGGAGCCGCGCAACGAATTGACGCCGTGGGCCACGGTCTTGAGCGCGTCGATGTCGAGGCCACTATCGGTCTCATCTAGTACCGCGTACTTCGGTTCGAGCATCGCCAGCTGCAAAATCTCGGTCCGCTTTTTTTCACCGCCGGAAAAACCTTCGTTGACCGCGCGCGACGTAAACGAGCGATCCATTCCAAGCAGCTCCATCTTTTCGTAAAGCTTCGCATAATAGTCGGTCGCTTCCATCTCTTCGCCTTCGGGCAAACGCGACTGGAGAGCAGCGCGGAGAAAATTGGCAATCGTGACGCCCGGGACCTCGCTCGGATATTGGAACGCGAGAAATAAGCCTTTGCGCGCACGATCATCGGGCTCGAGCGCGAGAAGATCTTCGCCGTCCATAGTGATTTTGCCTTTGGTCACGTGATAATCGGGATGACCGGCCATGACTTTGGCGAGCGTGCTTTTCCCAGAGCCGTTCGGGCCCATCACGGCGTGCACTTCGCCACGGGGCACGGCCAGACTCAGGCCGCGGACGATCTGCTGATCGCCGATGGCGATATGTAGGTTTTCGACACGAAGTTCGTCCATAAACAGGGATTAGCAATATAAGGCGATTCGCGCCGATTGCGAACGGGATTTCAACCAGCCAAGACCGGCGCTCAGCGCGCCATGTTGGCACACTGCCGGGCTTATAATTTCTATTGAAAAGGGCATCCCGAATGCTGCAAAAAGCAACCGTGAACTCTGAAGGCAAATCGCCGCACGCACCGCGCAAGTCCGTTTCGAAAGAATCGGTCTCAAAAGCGACCAGTGAATTGAACAACCTGTTGCAGATCATTTCCGGCACCAGCGCGGAGATCGGCAACTTGTGGGAAGGCAGCCAAGACTCGGAGCAATATCTTAATATGCTGCGCTCGAGCATTGATCGCGCGGAAGCGGTCGCCGCGCAATTGGCCGAGCAGGCAGGGGGCACTGGTCAAAAAGTGCTCATGCATCCTGAGCTCGCGTCGTTCCTGAAACCAAAGACGATCAGCGAAATGCCGCGCGCCAAGCCGACCATCCTCGTTGTCGATGATGAACAGATGGCGCTGGTTTTGATCAAGCGACTGCTGAGCGAAGCAGGTTACCAAGTCGTGACCGCACAATCGGGATTTGAAGCGCTCGATTTATTCCGGCGACAACCGCAGGCATTCCAATTGGTTCTGCTCGATCTGACAATGCCGTTCATGGACGGAGAAGAAACGTTTCAGCGGCTGCGCGAGATTCGAGCCGAAATACCGGTTGTTCTGTGCACAGGATTTATTCGACAAGATCGACTTGACCGATTGATGAAGGCGGGCATCGCGGGATTTCTGCGAAAACCACTCGCGCCTGATGAGATTGTCGACCATATCCGAGGCGTTCTGGATAGCCTGAAGTACGCTCAAATCGATAGCTCCCTGCCGGACGGCTCATCGATCGCGAGTTGATTTTGATTGAATGAAAGCGACCGCGCGGGCCCGAGCCGTCGAAAGATTCTACGACAATCGGCTTTTCGAAGGAGTTGATACCGACATCATCGAGCGCATCGCGCCAAAACTTGGGGTGCTGCGAAAGCAACCTGGTGAAATAATTTTTCGCGAAGGCGAACCGGGCAATTCGCTCTATCTGGTAGGGCAGGGCTGCGTTAAAATTGCGAAGGCGGCAGAGGGCGTCGACCGCGAGATCCTCGACTACGTTGATCAGGGAAATTTCTTTGGCGCAACTGCGCTGTTAGCGGGCGCGCCGCATTCAACCACCGCGACTGCGGTCGAGCCGGCACTGATCGGCGCGCTCACGGAAGACACGTTTCAAGAGATTCTTGAGCTTTCACCCAGCCGCCTCCACATGAATTTTCTGCGCGCCATCACGGCGCGGGTCCGCAGCGTAAATACCCATTTCATGCACGAGACCATGCGCGCAGAACGACTCCGCGTGGCCGGCGCTCTTGCGAACGCGATGATCCATGATTTGAAAAATCCGATTTGCATTGCGCGTTGTTGTTCCGACTTGATCGCAACCGAATCGGCCGATCCGCATCTGCGCGAGCTAAGCAAAATGCTCACTGACACAGTCAACGGCATCCTCGGAATGACATTGGACTTGCTCGACTACACCCGCGGTTCGGTTGGCGTGAGCAAGCGCTTGGTTTCAATCTGGCGACTGCTCGACGAAGTGAATCGCCAATCGCTCCATCTCCTCCCGAGCAAAAACATCGAGTTCATCAAACACATCCGTTACCAGGGCAACATCGACATCGACCTTGGGCGGTTCGCCCGCGCACTTGGGAACGTGATCGAAAATTCGATGCACGCGATGGGGCGGGGTGGCGCGCTCACGTTCGCGATCGATGCCATCGAAGAGCAGGTAGTGCTGCGAATTTCCGATACCGGTAGCGGAATTGCGCCCGAAGCGATGCCCACCTTGTTCGAACCTTTCGAACGTTACGGTGATTTGCATGCAAACGGTGTCGGCTTGGCGGTGGCGAAAGCGATTGTCGAAGCACACGGCGGCAAAATTTTCGTCCGTAGCATTGTTGACAAAGGCACCACCGTCGATATTCGGCTGCCGAAACCAACCGGCGAATAATTGCGCGCGCAATCGAGCGCGCTACCGTTTGCACCTGAACTCAGCGATCAAACCGTCGCTGACTCTTTGCCCTGTGGTGTAACGGTAACACAGCGCCCTTTGGAGGCGTTATTCTTGGTTCGAATCCAAGCGGGGCAGCCACGTAAGACCCGAAAGCTTTCGTGGCACACGGTTACTGCTTTTTCTCCGGCTCGACTTTCGGGACTTTTTTCCAACTCTCCAATTTTCCTTCAAATGCCTGGACGAAAGCATTTCGAAACGCATTGAAGATGGTGGCAATGATGTCGGGCTGCGGACGTTCGAACGTTCCGGAAAACGGCACCTTCGTGCCAAAGCGATCCTTCGGATAATTGCGAATAATTTGTGTGAGCGTTCCCAGGATCGCTTCCCAGACAAATGTGGCCGGATTTTGCGCGCTCTGTTCGTTAAAGATCACCATGTGATCAAAGACCGGCTCGACGTAACCCTGATAGCCGCCACTTTTCGCGTTCGCTTCCATCGCCATCTTGAAGATGCCTTCTTTGAAAGTGAAACCGCCATATGCTTTGGCGAAGTCGTTCAGTTTCACCAGCGGTACCTCGCTCATTTCGAGATTGACAGCGAATGTCGGCCGCGATGCATAGGGATCGAGCGAGATCTGCGCCCGCGCGTTGCCTTCGCGCAACGGCCGGCCTTCCATCCGAATGTCCGCAATCAGGCTCTTCGAAAGTTTTTTGCTGTTCGTCAGATTGACCGCCACCATCTGCACGCGGTCGGCCATGACATCGACATTCGGTTCCCGGCTGTAATCACGATAATGAAGTTCGCCATTGTGAACGGCGAATCGATTGATCTTGAGCGGAAACAGTTGCTTGATCTTTTGCGCCCATGGCGCGTCGACTTCAACCTGGCGCGTCTCCGGCGTTGGACCGTTCACCAGATTCATTTTCGCGCGGTGAATCTCGATGTTGCCAACAGCGGCATGCTCAAAGATGAGCGCGTGCCACTGCACTGAAAGATCGACCAATGGTGCCGAAAAAAACGGGACCGGTACTTTGCCGCTCGTTTTCTTGATGTCGATGTTGTGAATCTGATAGGCGCCTCGCCAAAGATGAAGCGTCACGGCCGCGACATGCGTGCGGTAGCCGGGAATTTCAGAAAGCTTGCGATTGACGTAATCGCGCACCCAGATCGCCAGATAGGTGTGCACGATGATAAACGCCGTCGCGAAGACAATGATCAGCCAAAACCACCAGCGTTTTGCGAGAGACTTCATTCCCCTTCAATCCGATGAATGCAGCGTGCAACTGCATTAGAAGAACGCGCCTCGCGCGCATGGCAGCTGTATTTACCTGCCTGGTGTCGGGCTCGAGATCGGAAACGCGAACGTCGCTGAAGGTGACGCGGCCGGCGGACTTGTCGGCCCGGGAGACGGCGTCGATGTTGGCGAAGGCGAAACTGTTGGGCTCGGCGAAGGCGTCGGAGTTGGTGGAGGAGGAATAATATTTTCCCAGTGATGCAGCGGCACCGTCGCGCCGCCGATTTCGTCGACCAGCTTCTTACACCGGTCTTGAAGCTTTTCCAGATCGGGCGGACCAAACTGCGGATCGGCTGTTCCCGGAAAAATTAGATACGTGACTTTGAGATCGCTCACCGGCCGATTATAAGGCGTTGTTTGAGGATTAATTTGTTTCCCAATCCGAAAAGACGCCTCGCCCACTTTATCGTTTGGCCCGATGTCGCCCACGATCGCCGGATAAATTCCATCGCCGAAAACTACTACTGCATAATCGCCTGTCTTCGCAGCATCACGTCCATGCGTGAACGCACCTGGAATCACGATGTAGGGATCGGTCATACCAATCAGAAAGCTGTATCTTTTCAACGTGGCGACTTCCGCGCGCAATTGCGTGATTGCGTTGCGCAGATCGCGCTTGCGGTCCGCTGATGTTGTCTTCGCGGCAAACTCGTCTTCCGCGTGCTTCAATCGCTCTTCAGTCCCGGCGAGATAGGGATTGGGCGCTGCCGTTTTCTTTGCCCACTTAAAACTGGTGAACGGCTTGAAATTGGTGGGCGCGCCCGTTCCGATCGGCATTCGATCGCCGTCGGAGCCGTCCGCGTCGACATCCATGTCGGCCTGCAGCAGTAGCGCCTTGCGATGGCTCTGCGGGTGCTGCAATTGCAAAACGGTTTGGCAATCGAAAAAGTTATGGCGTGACAGGAGCAGGTCGAGCCGGACAAGATTTTCGCGAAGCATTCTTATCTTCGTGTTGTAGAGCTCGGCAAAAAGCGGAGAGACCGAATCAGGACCCGCCATCGCCGTGAGGCCGGGTAACAGTTCCGGCAATCGCGGCGTCACTTTCGCCAGTTCTTCGAGCGTTCGATTCGGCGTCGGCATGCGTGCGTTTAATTTCAAATCGAGGACATAACTCTCCGGGTCGACGCGTTCGGTGGAGGCATCCGCGCCCGGCGTGGTTTCCACGCTGGAATGAAGCGTGATTCCGTTAAACAAACGACCGGTATCGAGTTTGCCGACAATCGGAGGCGGACGCGTCGGTGCTGGCTCCGGCGTCGGGGAAGCCGGGACTTCCCGGGGCGCAAAGTACTGCAATCGTTCCTGCGAAATCCAACGGTACAAAATCACGGCGAAAATCGCGGCCGCCAAAACGACCACCAGCCTTCGCAACGTGCCGAGACGAAGCCTTGCCACGGATTTACTTTTTCAACCAGGCGACAATCGCCACGATCAGGCCGATCACACTCAAGATCGACATCATGCCGGCGGGCATCATTTTACCGGTGCGGATGAATTTGGGAACGAACTGCGCCGCGAGTAGAAAAGAAACAACGAATGCGGTTGCGAGGCCGATTAACCGGTGTGAAGACAACAGCGATCCGGCGACGAGCAGCAAAACACCGGTGATCGAGCCGGCGATGATCGATGGCAAACTGCCAGCTTTCACGTAGCCGATGATCCCGCCGACAATCGTCAGCGCACCGAAAATGAGGAAGTAAAGTTTGGTCGCGTCCATGTCTGCGTGGTAGCGCACTCGTAATCCAACCGTCGAAGACTGTCCAGCCGCGCGATTACTGAGTCCCGAGATCTTCGATTTTCATCACCGGATGAATTTCCCAGCCGGTCGAGCGCCAGGGATGATGATAACCTTCCTTGCTGAACCAACCGATTGTCGAACCAACGTCCGTGTCGGGCCTGTTGTGTTCGTCGTCCCACATCAAATAACCGGTCACGCGAATCTTGTGCGCCTTGCTTCTTTCTGCGTAGGCTCCAGCAAGCGGCGATGTTTCTTGTCGATCTGTCGGTCGTAATCCGCGACATGGGCGAAGAACGCGGCCGTGTCGAACGATGGAATGTTCGTCCCCGTCAATTCGATCGGAGAACGGTTCTTCTGCTGGTTCCGTTCCCGACCGTCCTGGGTCTTTGCCGCGCCTTCTAGTTTAGAGAAGCAATCCCAGCCGGTAAGATCGACATCTTTCAATTCCGGCAGCTGCGCCGTGGCGCTGACCGAAAAAGAAATCAGGAGAAAACAAACGAAACGAGACGAAAGCATGCGACACGCGCGGATTCTACTTGGCGAATCGAATAATACAACGCGTCTCATGTTTAGATTCGGCGTTTGACAGAAACCTCGCTACATTTCTCGGTGCACTCGTTTCGTTATCGCGACGGAAAACTTTACTGTGAAGATGTCGATCTTGCGCCGGTGGCGGATGAATTCGGCACGCCACTCTATATTTATAGCGCCGCGACGATTCTTGATCACTATGCTCGCCTCGACGCAGCGCTCACGGCGCTCGATCATCTCATTTGTTACGCAGTCAAAGCGAACTCGAACCGGGCAATCTTGCGATTGCTCGCCGAAGCGGGCGCTGGGTTTGACATTGTCTCGGGCGGCGAGCTTTTCCGCGCAATCAAAGCCGGAGCTAATCCGAAAAACTGCACGTTCGCTGGAGTCGGCAAAGCGCGCGACGAAATCGATTACGCCCTCGAACAGGGCGTTTACAGCTTCAATGTTGAAAGCGAAGCGGAGCTAGAATACATCGACAAAATTGCTGGCGAATCCCGCAGGCGCGGGACGCGCGCGCCGATCGCGTTGCGCGTCAACCCCGATGTCGATCCGCACACGCACGAATACATCGCGACCGGATCTCACGAGAACAAATTCGGTATCGCTCTCGCCGACGCGCCGAGGATTTATGAACGCGCCGCGAAAATGCGGAACATCGACATCGTTGGTGCGCAGATGCATATCGGTTCGCAGATCACGGAGACGAAACCGTTCGTCGATGCTGTGAACAAAGTCGCGCCGCTCGTCCGCGATTTGAAATCGAAATACAAAATCAAGTTCTTTAGTATCGGCGGCGGACTCGGGATTGTTTACGAATCGTCCTTCGAAAGCGGCGCCAAAGAATGGTGGAGCGATTCCGGAGCGGGGAAACATCAGTTGTCGATCAAGGAATATGTCGATGCGATTCTGCCGGCGCTACACGAATTGAACATTCGTATTCTGCTCGAGCCCGGTCGGCTCTTGGTCGGTAACGCTGGCGTTTTGCTTACGCGTGTTCGCTACATCAAAAAATCAGGTCGTAAGAAGTTCGCGATCGTCGATGCGGGCATGAACGACCTGATTCGGCCGGCTTTGTATCACAGTTATCACGAGATCGTTCCGGTAGAGAAACGGACTGAGAGGAAGAAGAAGATGGAGAAAATCGACATCGTCGGGCCGGTTTGTGAATCCGGCGATTTCTTCGCGCTCGATCGCGAAATGCCTGAAATCCGCGAAGGCGATCTTCTCGCGATCATGAGCGCAGGTGCGTACGGATTTGTGATGGCGTCGAATTACAATTCGCGTCCGTTGCCCGCGGAAGCGCTGGTCCGCGGCGATAAGGTCGGGCTGATCAGGAAGCGGCAGAAGTGGGAAGACCTGGTCCGAGACGAGGCAGAGTGAGGGCACGAGTTGCACATTTTCGTTTCCTGCATAAATACTGCTTCCCCTCAAATTCGATGAAACGCCTCGTTCTGATTGCTTCATTGTCCATCCTCGCGCTGGCAGCGAATGCGGCCGACAAGATTCCGAAAGGCGAGTGGATTATTCTTGTCGGCGGGCCTTCATTGAAAGAATGGGAGCAATACAAGGCCCAGCCGCACGATCATTGGTGGGCAAATTTCATTCGGGCTGCGCGGCTGCGCACGGAGCAACTGCGCGACGGTCTCGGACCGGACGCGCCGATCACCTGGCTGGTTTACAAGCAGGGTTATCTCGATCGCTCTCCCCAGGAACACCAGGACCTGATCGGTTTCATCGAATCCGTCCGTGATAAATTTAATCTCAACCTGGTCTGGTTTCGCAACAGCGACGACGTTATCAATTATTTGAACAAGGGACACGACCGCAAACGCGAGAAAGTGGCGGGGTTTGAATATTTCGGGCACTCCAATCGGGCCTGTTTCATGTTCGATTACAGCAGCAACGTGGACAGCGCCTCCAAATCGTTCCTGCACGAATCGCAACTGCGCCAAATCAATGGCTGGATCTTCGCGCGTAACGCCTACATCCAAAGCTGGGGCTGCCATACCGGCGAGGAGATGAGCGAGTGGTGGTACCGCGCCACCGGCACCAAGATGATCGGCGCGCTCGGTAAGACCCAATTCATGATGGAAGAATTGCCGATCCTCACTTCGCCCGGCGGCAAATGGGTGACGGCGCCGGAGAAGCTGCCGACCAAGACAAACTAATTTTCGGATTTCCGCTGTTGTCATTCCGAGCGAAGTCGAGGAATGGAGCGGCTTGGGAAGCCGCGACATGGACGGGCAAGCCCGAGAGGGCGAGCGAGCAGGGAGGCAAGCGAGTCAATCTCTCAGCTGGTCGGATGTTTTCTGTTTTCGATTGTCGATCTTTCCCGTAGCGTCGGACCTGCAATGAAACTCGAGCGACTGCGCGCGCGCTATCATCAGCCGCGGGCCTGTCATTCCGAGCGAAGTCGAGGAATCTCTCACTATTTCTCCGGGCAGATTGCGTTCTCCGCGGGTTATGAAATTCGTTGAATTATCGGCGCTCTACCATCAACCGTTTTTCGATCTCATCTCTCAGAGCCGCGAAATTCATCTCGCACATTGGCGTGGTGAAGAAGTGCAGCGGTGCAGTCTGCTCAGC
>Ga0207646_10005255_pt1 | contig 13656 bp, 9 predicted proteins | sample KBSK5502metaG_FD_184343 | JGI IMG/M metagenome (GOLD analysis project Ga0207646, IMG submission 184343) | Corn, switchgrass and miscanthus rhizosphere microbial communities from Kellogg Biological Station, Michigan, USA - KBS K5-50-2 metaG... | ecosystem: Host-associated > Plants > Roots >... | reverse complement strand
GGAGCGGCTCCCATCCTTCGGGCGATCGCAGCGCCGTCAATTTCCTTCGAATAGCCAAGCCCATGGCGCTGGAAGACCGCTACGAGTACATCGGCGCCTGGAACCAGATCTGCCCAATCTGGCACCCATCGGGCGACAACAAGCTGGCTCTGCACTTCGAACTGGTCACGGAGACATTGCTCGAGGTCGCCGATGCGGCCCTGCAGCTTGGGTCGCACTAGTTCAAGCAAAGCTACCACCAGGTCCGGTGCCTTCAGTAATTGCCTTCGTTCCTCCGCTTCAACAGGCCGAAGCCTCTGGAGACAAGGTGCGTTCTCCAAGACTCTACCGAGGACAACGCGGTCACGAAACCCGTCCGCAACCTGTTTGAGTTCGTTGGCGATCTCGCTCTCGCTGACTGCCTTTCCCGATCGCTCGGTCAGTTCCGCCGCCAAGGCGGTGACGTCAAGAAGGTAATTCTCGATCTCCCTGCGGGCCAAAATCCTGACTACAGGCATGTGAGCCAAGCGATCAAGATCGCGATCTCCAAGCTCGTCCCGGTCCCGCAGGTACATCATCGGTCTCGGAAGCCGATTAGCGCGTGAGCTCACAGCTTCCATAAGGTGGATTTGCCAAACTCCGCCCCCGCCGCCGCCCGGGACGACCGCGACGGAGTTTCGAGACCTTAGGCTTGGGAACCATTCCTCAAGTATTGCCTGGTCGGTTTTGCCTTCGACCACCAGGATCCTGTTGCTCCCAAGCACGTCGCTCGAGCGGACCCCCAAGCTCTTGAGAAGAGCCGTCACCTCCTGATCCTCGTGTACTCGAGCGACGGCCGATCGTCCACTAGAACGAGTTACTTCATATATAGCTCCGCCTGGCTGGCTATCAATGATCAGTGGCGAATGTGTGGCCACGATGACGGGCCTACTGTTGGACCATTCGTCCAGGTGAGCCATTAGTTGACGTTGTGCTCCGGGGTGAAGATTGGTCTCTGGCTCTTCCACCACAAGCATCGATGCTGCAGATGTCTGCCCAACAACGATGGTCAGCAGCAATTGTTCAACGCCCGTCCCCGCGTCCTTGACATTTACAAAGCCTGTCGCGGCTGTCTCGAAACCAACTTCCGCTTGGCTAGCCTCGCCTCGCACTTGGAGCCGACCAATGTCCGGAATCAGCTCCTGCATGGTCGTGCGAATACGCTCCCAGGCGTCCTCTATGTTTCCCTTCAGCCAACTCAGGTGATTGATCAAATTTGCGCCGGTTGGATCCAGGTGCCGGGAGAAGTCGGTTGTACTGACCCTATTCGTCGCACCTGTTCGGAGGGCCCTGAAGTGGTAGTAGCCGGTCTTCCATTCAATCAGGGCACGGGTAAGAGTTAGGGGACCGTGGTCACCCTCAAGGTTGCGAAGAACGTTACCCGACGACTGGCTGGAGCCAGGAAGCGAGGGTTTGTCGGGCCAAGACGCAAGCCACGTCGGCCAATCGACTGACGTGTAACTGCCATTCCCGGGCGAAGTTGGCGTGATGCGTGCCACCGGAGTACGCTGGCCGCCGGCTCCTAGGATTTCGACCTCGGTAATAGCTAGCCGCTGGTAAGGGTCCTCAACTTCAGTAAGTGTGTAGAGGGCACCCATGTATTCCGCCGCTGCCTGATCGCGAGCAGGGAGCTCGAGCCGAGCTGCCAGCGCCTGTCGCTCGGAGTCCGAAAACTCAAATCGCGCCCGAACGACGGCAGGCTTAGGGGCCCCGGCAAACCGGAGAGGAGCCTCGATGGTAAGGCCGCCAACCATGTCCAGGGCCGCCAGCAGGGCGGTTTTACCCGCGTTGTTAGCTCCGGTAACGATTACGACGCCCCGGACTCCCAGGTCTAATTCAGCCTCTGGATACGCCCGAAAATTCTCCAGAGCTAAGGACACGAGGAACATGCAGGCGAGTTTACTGGCGGTCGGCAGGGTAGGCCAGACCTCAAGAGGTGGATGCGATCCTCTGTCTGGTGTTGCACCGCGATCCTGCGGCGGAGCGAGCTTCGCTACGGAGACAATCCGAATCGAGCGCCAGCTTGTCCTGCGAGGCGGCCCTGTCAGGCCTTGCTGGATTCTTCTTGAGGCTAATTCCAGTCCACGAGGATACTTGCCACCGCGCGATTCCAATGATTGGAATAGGATTGGAAAGTGGCTCCAGCTCGGCAGTTTCCTCGGCGCCCTCTCGAGAATGCAATGCGCGTGCCGTTGGCGCTGAAACAACACAACGCAGGAAATCCCTGGAAGAGTGAAGAGGTAGCAAAGGCGCTGAACCTTGGACCGAATTCCGGCAACTTCTGGTACGTCACAGCTGCGTCGCGCGATTACGGTCTAACCGAAGGCACTCGCGACACCGCGCAGATCTCGCTTACTAGCCTTGGAAGGCAAGCCGTCTATCCCTCGTCGGTCGAAGAGGAGAAGGAGGCTCGGATCCGAGCCTTCCTTAACGTCGACGTCTTCAGGCGGGTACTTGAGTACTACAAAGGCAACAACCTACCCGATCGTAAGTTCCTTTCCAACACGTTGGCAACCAACTTCAACGTGCCGGAAGATCAGCACGACGAGTTCGTCGACCTCTTTACGAAGAACTGCCGATACGTCGGTATTGGCCAGACTTTCGATCCGAACGCCCAGGGTGCCGGAGGAGTCCGTCGGCACCCGCGCCAGGACTCCGGAGCTCCAGAGGAGGCCGCCCGCACAGTAACGGTCGATGCTCCCGAAGGAGACGAGGATGCACCAGTCTGTTTCGTCATCATGCCTTTCACAGAAAGGGACGATTCGCATGAACCCGGGTTTTTCGACGAGGTCCTCGAGCATGTGTTTACTCCCGCAGCAAAGGCGGCCGGCTTCCGCGTGACCACTGCCAAACGACAAGGGAGCGACCTTATTCAGTCGACGATCGTTGACGCCCTGCTTGACGCCGATCTTGTCCTCTGCGATCTGACCGAACACAACCCGAATGTTCTCTTTGAGCTGGGCTTGCGCATCAGAGAAGAAAAGCCGGTGGCGCTTGTGAAGGCCCTTGGAACGGGCCCGATCTTTGATATCGATCACATGATGCGCGTCTTGGAGTACAGTCCGAATCTCTGGCCAAGCACCGTAGCGGAGGACGTGCCCAAGATCGAGGAGCACATTCGCGGCACTTGGGATAGCAGGACATCAGCTCGAACGTTCATGAACATCCTTCGACAAGAGGCGCACTAGCCGGCGCCGTTCCGGACGAGGAACTGGCAGGGTTGTGCAATTGTCTATGTAGTGACTGGACGATTGGCCTCAGCGCAGCATTGGACTAACGTACGGCGTCGTCCCGCATCTCGTCTTTGGCGCCTTGCAGCCCGCCAGCGAGGAGCGGAATGCTAACGATAAGACTTCGCTATCGACAGCCTGCATGAGCTCCGAACGGTGGTGGGCGTTACCAGATTCGTGCTGGGGCAGGTTCGGCGTCGTTATCCCGAGCTCTACGCAATCTCGAACCCAACGGAAGAACTGGCTGCCCGGACATAGCATTGACGACGCCCGCAGCCGCGCCGTACCAGGCCGCGAACGCCGCAATGAAAGCGCTATATCCCGCAACCTGAATTATCTCCTGGCCGCCAGAAAAGAATCCGATGAAGACGAGGATCTCGGTGATCTCAAGGGTGAGGAAGACCAGAAACACGGCTACGTTGATCCGGGCACTCCACAACATCATGTAGGTATTGAAAATTGCGACCGCCAAGCCAAACCAACCGAGGCCATCTGCGACGTCCTGGGCCGGTACTTTTCCCACGGGAACTAGGACAACGAATGAGGCCACCGATAGCCAGAATGCACCGTACGTCGAGAACGCGGTCGCGCCGAACGTGTTGCCGGACTTGAACTCCCACATGCCAGCTATGAATTGGGCCAGCCCGCCAAACATGGCAGCGGTCAGCCACACGAGGCCCGGGGAAAGTCCAGCGAGCGTTGCCCCAGTAGCGAAAAGTACGAGCGCAAGCGCTCCCAGTCCCAACGGCGCCGCATCCCGCACCACGGCTGGCCCGGTTACACGCTGCAATTGGCTCAGCTCGGCAGGTGCCTGAGGCTGCCTTGACTCGAACGGTGCGAGGTGCTGGCGAAGGACTGCCGACGTTTCTAAATCGTAACCAGACAGAAGGTCGGCAAGAGTGCCTCCTAGAGCCACAGCAGGAACTAGGTCGCCCGGGTGGTACTCTCCAGTTACATCAACTAGCTTAACGCGGTCCTGAACATCTATGGTTTCGCGGCTATGCCCTCGCTCTGGCACGAGGAGAATGCGTACGCCACGAAAGTCCAGCGTGTAACCTGGACCTTCGGCCATACGATCGGGACAGCAGTCAGGCTGAGCCCAGTAGGCAGCCTCCGACCAATACACTTCGGCGCGTTGGTCAAGCCTCGTTGATTGACGCGGCAGGGTGACCACCCCCAACACTGTGGTCTGCTGCGTGACCTCAATCCGATCCACTAATTGCCAGGTCGTGAAGGTTGTCCTGTAGCAATCTCTACCTTTCGCAGTAATTTTCCGCTCGGTATTGATTTCCTCGCTGATCGTTACAGTGGTTCCAAGTCTGGACGAGAGCTCGGCGGATACGTGCTCCGTGCCGACTCTCAGCTTCCCGCTAATCTCCTTGACGAGCTGAATCTTCGAACCAATCGTCGTCTTAACGCCTCGCTCGTAGACTTCTCGGCAACCGATTGGACTGCAGTCAAAGCGGTTCCAGTATTGCGAATAGGTGATGTTGGTTGTGGTCCGACGCGCCAGATCGCGGTGAGGTGCGTCGATGCTCTTGATGGGCCAGAGTTCACCCTGCTGCGGGGGTACTTCGTCGGGCGAATTGGGCCTCGGCATGTATGGCGGTCGAGCGGGTATTGTGCCGGCAATCGATTGCTGCATTCTTTACTCTAGAACAGCCGTTTCAACGTCTGTCGAAGCGTCGATTGTGGCTCACCTGACACTCGAACGCCAACCGTGAAATTGGTGAGTCACCAGAGTCTGCTGCGCAACCCCGGTCAAGAAGTACCCTCAACGTGGACCGGCGCATTCTTGGTCCCTGCAACCGCAGCCCGTAAATATTGCCGTGGTCTTTGGCATACTCTTCCCGGTATTCCCGGTCGGATAAGTAAGATGCTAGGCCAATGGCTACGCAGTATGGGCGCAAGCCTTCTGGTTGTCCACTCTTGACGAATTGCTCGCCATTCGTCTGCCGGGTATTGTATCTCGTGAATTTTGGGGCCGGCTTGCGTTACGTTCGTGCTCCCTGCCTCTGAGCCTGCGAGACCAGTTTCCCACGACTGCACTGAGCTGGCAACCGGGCGGTCGCCTGTGGTCCGAACGTTGTGGTACCAGACGATGCTAGTGATAAGGCGAGCGTATAGCTAGCTATTTTCGGAGGCGCCGGCGATCAGCGCCCCACGTTGACCCGCGCCCATTCAGCACCTATGTGGTGTCGCTCATCGCCGACGGTGGAGATTGGGTTAGTAGTTCAACTGCTCGCCCCGGTTCGCTCCCGAGGTCGCGCTTTCCCGGGCAGCCGGGGGCGATGCACCGCAGCCACGACCCACGCGGCGACCGATCGAGGGCGCATTGGCTCAGACAGACGGGGCATGGTTCAGGTCGGCATGCCTTCTCGACCTTGGAGTAAAGGTCGCGGCCGTCAACGAGCGTGACACCCGTTTGACGTGCCTCAGCGCGGGCTTGTTCCGTGAACCCCGACAGGGTGACATAGATTCCGGCGTTTCCTGACAGTCCTTCCCTGAATGGCGTGCCTGCGAATCGCTGAATTTCATCGACCTTGACGAACCAAGAGACCCAACGCTTGCACTGCACGATCCTGCGCTCACCCTCACGGGTCAACTCGAGATCAATATTCCCATCGGGCGCGGATTGGCGGCCCGTCTCGCGGACCGTCCACCCGCCACGCCGAAATGTCTCGCCAACAAGCCATTCGAACTCCTCCGCACTGAGGAGCCGCAGATCCGTGGTCCACTCGACGAGATGCCGACGCTTGGCGGCCTCTATTTGCACCGAAAGCCATCCGAGGCTGACGACTCCCGCGAGTGCAGTTCCGCGACTTCGACTTATTGAGCAGCGAACTCGTCACCGGCTGCAGCTGACCGCTATCGAGGACGTGCTCTTCCCCGAGCTCAAGGACTTCTTCCGGAGCAGCATCTCAAGCTCGGCGGTGCGCCTCCTGCTGGAGGCGTTTCCAACACCCAAGGCCATCGTCGTGGCAGCGCCTGCTGCGATCTATGAGGTGTTGGTGAGGCGGGGCAGAGCCAGGATCCATGCGGCCAGGATTGGTGAGCTTCAGCGACTCGCCTCAGAAAGCGCAGGCCTGTCCGCAGGCATTGAGCCCATCCTCCACGCCCAGGGCTGGATACTCCGCCAGCTGCGCGGGGTCGACGACCAGATCGAAGACATTGAACGGTCGACAGTGAAAGCGCTCGAGGCTTGGCCTGCTGAGCAGCGGGCCGTGCTCGATAGCTTCCCTTGCATGAGCCTGATGCGGCAAGCCGTCTTGCTCTCCGCCATTGGCGACGTGGCCGAGTTCCGCAACGACGGACAGCTCCGAAAGCTGCTGGGCTGGTATCCGGAGGCTCGAGAGTCGGGGACCACCTTGTCCAAGCACCAGCTCGGCAACAGTGGCAATCGCCTTAGCCGACGCGAGGTCTGGTTCTGGGCTATGCAGCTGATCGCGCCGCGACAGCAGGCCACTCCCTTTGCCGCCTATTACAAGCGTCTGCGACAGCGCGGCATGCCCGGACACGCCGCAGTCGGTCACCTAGCCGGAAAGCTGATCTCCGTCCTCTTCTTCTGTCTTCGCAGCGGTCAGCTGTACGACTCGCTGCAGCATGCGCGTGCCCTTGGCTTCAGCGACGCTAAATAACGGGGTGAGGTTCAGACCTCAGATAAGAATGTGGCGCGCTGCGGCCTCTCGACATCGAGCGAACGCAAGCCGCGAACGGACCTTCAGGGCGGACGTCCGACTCTTAAACTGAAATGTCAGCGAGCGCCACCCCACACCGGCACCTTCTCCGTTGTTTGCTGCCTCCCAAACGTGGCTCTGCTCATTACTGACCCCGGTTCTCCTGAGCAATTTCAAGCTGTCCGCCGTAGCAACCGTTTTGCCGGATTCGCGACGGTTTGCCAAACCGTTCGATCGCAGACCGTAGCGATCATGCCCATCTAGTCCGGAATAGGCTACATTTTCGATTGGAACCGCCCGATATGGGCGTCCAAGCTGCTCGAAATTGAACCAAGGAGTGGTGTAGAAGATGCCGGACGCGACAACTACTGGGCATCGACGCCGAAGACTCGATGGCGACGCACCGGTCAGCCATCTGAACACGGCGATTTCTGATTTGATCAAACAGAATCGCAATTTGAAGCGCCAAATTGACAAGTTGACATCGAAGGGTACGGCGGCAGCGACCGGCAATGTGAACCGGGCGTTGCGAACGCTACAGAGTCGAGTCGAGCGTGCTGTGGCGACGCCGAATGGTCGACGTCGGCGCAAGCGCTCCACAAACGGGCGCAGGAAGGACAACAAACCCCGAGGCAAATCAGCTGACTAAGAGCGCTAGAACTAGCGCACCCGCACGGGCTTCTGAATCGCAATTTCCACACAACCAGTGTTGCAGGTTGCTGACGGCAAGTAGCCCGCCTCGTCAAAAGCGTCCCTGAGTCGAACACCTTCGCTCGCTCCTGCCGCCCCAAAATCGGTCGTCCGCCGAGACCGAGCAAATCTGCCAAATAAGGAGCCCATACGCTTGCTAAGTTGTTGCTTGGTAGGCGCGAGGCGTCATTTGGGGCTTCGGTCACGAGGCGCGATATACGTGGAATCGGTTCTGAATTGGTCGTGCCAGAGGCCGGGCGATATTGACCGCATTGCCGAAAGTCGGCCTGTGGGCGCCATCGCCAAGGCATTACCGGCGAAGCCGCGAGCCACTAACCCGGCCGAGGTGTGGGCGAAGCGAAGGGCAGAGAAGATTGACCACCAGCGAGAAGGCGGCTAGGAGGAGCACAGCAAGGCCGGAGGGCATCCAGTTCTCTGCGGCGTCGGTATCGACCGCCGAGGTCAAGCCAACCACGACCACGCGGAAGCCGACGTAGACCACGGTGGCCACCACGAACTTGCTGACTAGGAGACGGAGCCGGAACTCGCACAGGGTGGCGACGCGGGGCGATGGGCGGCCAGATCGCGACCACGCAGACCAGACGTACGAAGCGGTCACTGACAGGATCGGGCCGCAAAACCGAAATGGCGCTCCGGCGCTCCTGACATAACTCGGTCCTCATCGTCGCCGTCGCGCGGCCTCGGTGGGACGCAGTCGAGGCTATAAGCTGAGCAACCATGGTGAGCAATCCAAGCAATCGGATGTACATAGCCGGCGAGCATCGCAACGCCCGAAGGGGAGCCACCTTTCAGAGTTGGAACCCTCACACCGGTGACCCGGTCGCGCGCTTCCCGGACGGCACCCATGAAGACGTCGATGAGGCTGTAGCGGCCGCACAAATCGCTTTTCAGGGTGAGTGGGCGACTACTTCGGGCAGCGCTCGCGCCAGGTTGATGTTCCGCCTAGCGGATCTGATCGATGAGAACGCTGACAGGCTTGGTCAGCTCGAAACGCGAGAAAACGGCAAGCTCCTCAGAGAAACGAGCTCGCAGGCGCGTTTCGCCGCCAGATGTTACCGCTACTTTGCGGGCGTCGCAGATAAGATCCTTGGCGATGTTATCCCGCTCGATGACGGCAAGATACTCGACTTTCTGTTGCGAGAACCTGTGGGTGTGTGCGGCTTGCTTATCGCTTGGAATTCGCCCTTACAACTGCTGTCGAACAAGCTTGCGCCAGCGCTAGCAGCCGGAAACACCGTCGTTATCAAGCCCTCTGAGTTCGCCTCCGCGTCGATCGTCGAGCTTACTGAATTGATCGACATGGTCGGCTTTCCCAGTGGAGTGGTCAACGTGGTCACTGGCAAGGGCCCCACCACTGGGGCCGTGCTTAGTAGTCACCCCGGTGTCAACTTTGTGAGCCTAACTGGCGGTGTGGCTACCGGACGCGCGGTAGCTGCAGCGTCTGCAAACAATCTCGCGCGGCTGGTACTCGAATTGGGAGGCAAGTCACCCAACATTGTCTTTGCGGACGCCAACCTTGACCGGGCCATCGATGGTGTGGTCGCTGGAGTCTTTGCCGCGGCCGGGCAGACGTGCATCGCTGGCTCACGACTCCTTGTCGAGGAGTCAATCGCAGCCTCATTCATCGAACGACTAATCGAACGCTCCCGAGCCATTCGGATCGGAGATCCCTTGGATCCAGCCAGCGAGATGGGTCCGCTGGCTAATCGACTCCAGCTTGAGCGCGTGCTGCGTTATGTTGAGCGAGGTCGGCACGATGGCGCCGAGCTTGTATATGGCGGTGGCCGCCCTGAATCGGTCGAGCTGCAGCGAGGCCTGTTCGTACAGCCGACGATCTTTCAAGACGACCGGAATGCCACATCAGTTGCGCGCGAAGAGATCTTTGGTCCGGTTGTGACGGTTATGAGATTCAAGACGGAGGAGGATGCGGTCCGACTTGCTAACGATAGCGATTACGGGCTTGCCTCCGGGGTCTGGACCAGCGATATCGGGCGAAGCCTGCGTATGGTCAAGGCATTGCGCGCGGGGACGGTTTGGGTCAATACCTACAGGAGCGTCTCGCCAGCCGCTCCGTTTGGTGGCTACCGGGGCAGCGGCGGAGGTCGCGAACGTGGTTTGGAAGGATTGCGCGAATACATGCAGGCCAAAAATGTGATGATCGACTTCTCCGACGCATCGCGAGACCCCTTTGCGATCAGAAGTTGAGTCTTTGCCGCGAGGCTATCATCCTTATCAGAACGCGGGTCTTGGGATCGCTGACCAAGGTGCCACGTTCTTCCGAACGTAATGGGTGAAGCGGTCTGAGTTGCTAGGAAACCGAGTGCCCGTTCTCGAGGCGGCGCCCTTGTGTTCTCGGTTTCGGCCGATTGGCGTGCCTCACAGGACCACGTGCCTGGTCCACCGACTGGATCCCGTCTGCCGGCGGCTAGAAGGGAACGTCCATCATGTTGGAGAGTCGGGCCTGTCATCCCGGCGATCAGCACAAGAACACCGCTCAGGACCGCTTCACGATCTGTCGCCAGCCGCCCCTTTCGCCTGCGCCTCGCGATCGCAACGTAATTGTCGCGAACAGCCTGAACGAGTCGATCTGGTGGTGCGTGACCGAGTCGCCTTGGCTTCTCAGTAGGAACGGACGCCCGAAGCTTGCAGAAGATCTGGGCCTTGGCCGACCTCCGCATTAGCCCCGCTCTCGAATCGTCGTACCGAGCTTCGCTAATGACGGTCTCGTCACCGCGAACGCTCCCAACCGATCCTTATTGACGGTTGAGGCCCATGGCGCTCGCCCGCCGCGGCGCCGTGACCTGTGGCCCCGGCCAGAGCGCGGCGCTGAATGGCATTAGGGTAGTTGCGCTTCAGCGCGACTTGCTGAATCGACACTTCGCTGGATCCTATCCTCGTGGACGGCCAAGTATCCCGACCTACCGTTTCGGCTCCTCCTGTCTTCTGCTTTTAGGTCGGCTCCTATCTGCGGAGTTTCGGGCCGGCGTAGACCAGGGCCTGCCGGGCAGCCGCAACAGGTTCGATCAGGGAAGACCATATATTGGATGACCATATAATGAAAAACCGTGTATACTCCCAGGAACTTCGCTAGATGACACCTTCAACCAAGTAGGAGGGTAATAGGATGCTCAGGGGAGGCACTCGGCTTGCCGCGGCGCTAGCACTGCTCGTTCTAGTCAGCTGTTCGCAGTCGGGAGGACAAGGTGTCGTCCCACAAACGCCGAAGGACACTCTTGTTATTGCAGAGGCCTCCACACCAACAAGCTTGGACGCAGAATTTCCTGGCTCGACGCCCGCAAACCAAGAGGCAGCTGAGAACGAGACCGAAAGTCTTGTTAAGTTCGGAACCAAAACCAATAGCAATGGCACCCTGAGTATCGACCCTACTAAGTTGCTACCGAACCTCGCTGAGTCTTACACGAGGTCGGCGGACGGCTTGACCTGGAGTTTTACCCTGCGGCAAGGCGTGAAGAGTTACTTTGGGAACGAACTAACGTCTGCCGACGTCAAGTATCTGATTGACCGCAGTATTGCGGTCAACGGCGATTGCTCCGGTTTCGATTTGGAAGGCGTTAGCAGGGTTGATCCGAAGAACCCCATCACCATTACCGGAACCTACACGTTTAACATCCATCTCACCGCCGCTAGCCCGCTCCTACCGTATGCGTCCGCTTCACTTCCAACGTGCACCATCTCGGACTCCACTGAAGTCAAAAAGCATGTGACAGCCAGCGATCCTTGGGCGAGAACGTGGATGGCGACCAATACAGCTGACTTCGCGCCGTACCATGTCCAGAACTTGATTTCCGGTCAAGAGACGGACTGGGTTGCTAATCCCAACTATTGGCAGGGTCCCCCGAAGTTTAAGAAGATCATCGTCAAGGCTGTTCCGGACGCATCTACAAGAACGGCCCTTCTTGAGCGCGGAAGCGTCGACATTGCCGAAGGTCTTACTCCGCGTGAGCAGCAAGAGGTTGCGGGAAAGGCCGGGCTGGTCGTCGAGAACCAAGTCGGCAACTTTGGGCTCTTCTACATGTTTAACCTTGGAGTTCCGCCCCTTGACAACCTGATGTACCGTCAGGCATTGGCATATGCGCTGCCTACCAGCGACATTATTCGGAGTGTCTACCTCAACGCTCCCGGCATCCAGGTATCGCCGGGGTACATCCCGCCCGGTTATCCCGGAGCCCTGACCACGTGGCCTTACCAACCACGCGACGTGGCGAAGGCAAAGGCTCTTCTACAGCAATCGGGCGTGAATCTTTCGACACCGATTCAAATCGCCTACTCGACGGACCAACCCACCGACGAAGAGACCGCCACCGTAATCAAGACTAGCCTGGCCGAAGTTGGGATCACAGTTCAGCTGCAGGCGCTCAGTTCTGCGGCGTACTACCAAGAGTTCTACGCCAAGAAGGCACAGACTATCCTTGTTCATGACGCCGCATTTGTGGTGGACGGTCCGTACGTCCTTAGCCTCTATTTCAATCCAGACCCAAACCTAGGTGAGGGTAACTACACGAACTTCAACGATCCTGCCGCTACCGCTCTGATAACCCAGGGTCTGGCTAGCCAAGACCCTAGCCAACGAGCAACTCTGGCTGAGCAAGCAAATCAGCTGATCGTTAACCAAGCACCGTGGGGATTTTTCATCCTAATTGGGAACCATCTGCCCCGTCTTCAGAACGTCAAGGGCTATATCTGGCGCAGCTCCAATGCCCTACGTTTTGGCGACATCTATAAGACCTAGCAACTCCCAGATCTGACCGAGGGAATGTACGCGAGGCGCGGATACGTACACAAGGGTTACCAGTGAGTGACCGGGACTTTGGAGCCGAAGTCCCGGCACCGCTGGGAAGCTTAGACCAGACGACGGTCGGTCCCCATCTGGTTCCGAGCGACGCCGATTGGACAGCGGTGATGGAAGTCCTGTCCACCCGCGAATCTCAGTCTGTCGCGGCGCGCATCAGAACGGTCGGTCAGGTTCTCCGCGCAAACCCCCGACTACTCGTCGGGCTCATTATTGTCTTCTCGGTTGCGCTTGTATCGGCTCTTGCACCGTTGTTCTCACGCTTTGATCCCGAACAAGCGCATCCCTTCGATGTACTTGTCGCACCCAACGCTACGTACTGGTTAGGGACTGACAGCTCCGGAATGGATATATTCAGCCGACTGTTGTACGCGCCTAGGATCGATCTCTCCATTGCGGTCAGTGCGACATTCATTGCGATCTCGGTCGGGTCGACTGTGGGGGTCCTGGCCGGGTACTTTCACAATCCTCTGACTGAGATAGCAATGCGCGTCGCCGACGTTCTCCAATCGTTTCCCGCTCTTGTTCTAGGGATGGCACTTGTCGTTCTGACGGGTCACCAGATTCAGAACGTCATCTTGGCGATTGCAATCGTTAACGCTCCCCTATACGCGCGAATGGTGCGCAGCCAAGCACTAGCGGTGAAGGAGCGGTTGTTTATTGAGGGAGCACGAGCAGCTGGGGCTTCGGATCTCGCTATCGTGTTCCGACATTTGCTGCCTAACTCCTCGGCACCGGTCTTTGCGTTGAGTTCTGTGACGGTGGGGATGGGGATATTGCTGACGGCGGCTCTCAGTTTTGTTGGAGCCGGCGTAAGGGTTCCTACCCCGGAATGGGGTTCAATGATCTCTATCGGAGCGGCCAGCTTGTACGAAGGCGGCATATGGTGGCCGTCCGTTTTCCCCGGCATCATGCTGGCGGTGACGGTCATGGGTTTCGGCTTGATTGGCGATTCCCTCGCCGAGATTACCGATCCTAGGCGAAGAAGGTAGACAATCACTCAACTGAATCTGGAGATTGACAGTCTCGTCACACGCTTTTACACACGCCGAGGCGTGGTCCAAGCGGTTGATGGCGTGAGTCTCGCCCTGGCCTCCGGCGAAACGCTCGGCTTGCTTGGCGAAAGCGGTTCGGGCAAGTCAACCGTTGCGTGGAGTGTTCTCGGCCTGGTTCCACCGCCCGGGCGGATCGATGGCGGCGTTATACGCCT
>Ga0207646_10005254_pt1 | contig 13659 bp, 17 predicted proteins | sample KBSK5502metaG_FD_184343 | JGI IMG/M metagenome (GOLD analysis project Ga0207646, IMG submission 184343) | Corn, switchgrass and miscanthus rhizosphere microbial communities from Kellogg Biological Station, Michigan, USA - KBS K5-50-2 metaG... | ecosystem: Host-associated > Plants > Roots >... | reverse complement strand
CAGCTCGCGGTCGAGGTTCGGCGGCCGGCCCTCGAGCAGGTAGTCGACCTCGGTGCCGAGCCGGCCGGCGATCACCCTCAGCACCCGGGTCGACGGCTGGCTGCGACCCATCTCGACCTGGTTGAGGAACGCGCGGCTGAAGTCCGCGCCGCTGACCTTGGCCAGGCTCAGGCCGCGCTGCTGCCGGAGCCTGCGGATGCGCTCGCCGAGAGTTTCCTGCCGGGGCACGGACGAAGCTTACGGGATGTAAAGCCCGGGTTTACAGACCCTGCGCGCGAGGCCCGACCGGTGCGAGCGCGCGACGGAGCCGGCGGTCCTGGTAGGCGATGTGGTCGGCCAGGCGGAGGAAGGCCTCACGCAGCGGGCCGGCCTGGGCCTCTTGGCTGGTCAGGTGCCAGCTCACGACCTCGAGCTCCTGCCAGGTCGCCCCGGCGCGATCGCTGAACGCCATCTGGATCCGGTCGCCGACCGCCCAGGCCTCGATGGCGGCAGAGCACCTGTCCGCGCGGTCGGTGCCGTCGCTCCAGTCCCCGACCGCGATCGAGAGCACGACTCGCGGATCCGGCTCGCGGTGAAAGTGCTCGAAGATGTCGGCGCGGTAGATGGCGATGGGGTCGTCATCTTCATACATGACCCCGATGACGCTCTCGAACGGAGCACCGCAGTGAGTGCAGGTGCCGGATGAGAGCTGGTCGTCGTGCTCGATGCGCAGCTGGCCCATCACAGATAGTCCTTCGGGTCGAGGCTGCGGGTGATGGTCGTGAAGTTCTGGAATCCGTTCGCGGTGACCATCCCGGTGTCTTCGACGCGGACTCCCCCGAGCCCAAGCTTGTACAGCCCTGGCTCGACCGTGACCACGTCGCCTTCTCGCAGCGGGTCATCAGAAGTCTGGCGCAGCGCCGGCTCTTCGTGCACATCGAGTCCAACGCCGTGCCCGGTGCTGTGGTTCATCTTGGCCACACCTTCCGGACCCTCGTAGCCGGCTGACGTCGTTCCGAAGCCACGGTCGACGAGGACCTGGCACACGGCCAGGTGCACGTCCTTGGCCGGCACTCCCGAGCGGATCGATTCCTCGCCGACGTCGAGCGCCTGCACGGTGGCGGCATGCATGCGCCGAAACTCGTCGGGCACGTCCCCCACGACCACCGTTCGCGTGAGGTCGCCGTGGTAGTGGCTGGACCGCCCAACAGGAAAGATGTCGATTATCACCGGGGCGCTCGCGCGGATCGGTCCCTCGCCGCGGAAATGCGGCAGAGCGTTGTCCGGGGAGCCGGCGACGATCATGTCGGGGCACGTGAAGCCCATCTCGCCGAGGAGCAGCTGGGCACGCGAATAGAGTCGCTCTGAAGTCAGCGGGCTTCCGCCCGACCACAACACTCCGTCGTTGATTTCGGCAGCGGCGAGCTGGCGCACCACCTCTACGACGGCCGCCTCCGCGGCTCGCTGACTGTCATGAATGGCTTCAGCCTCGGTCGCCGACTTGCGCCGCCGATCGGCGGCAAATAGGTGACGATCGATCTCGGCGGCGATCCCGCCGGCGCGCAGGTCCTCCAGCTGAACAGCTTGCATGCGCGGCGAGACCCGAGCCGCATCAATGCCCCTCTCGCGAAGCATCTTCGCCGCCAGGCGAGCCCAGGATTTGTAGAGGTAGGCCTCACGGTCCTGCAGCACATTGGTCACCTTGCTCTGGGCGCGGGCCCGATCGATCTCGAGCGCGCTGACGACCAGAACGTCATCGCCGTCCCGAAAACGGATGTACAGGCCGGTCTCGACCGCGAATCCCGTCGCGTAGATGAAGTCGGCGTCCGCGTCTCCGGTCGGGATGAGGACGATCGGCCAGGTCTCGATCTGGGCAGGCTTGGGGCTTTTGGCCCGACCGTGGGTGCGAGCCGGCGCGCTCCCGGTCCCATCACCTCCCAGGCCCGCGCTGCCCACAGCCTGGGCGACCGCCTGCAGGAGCTCAAGCTGTTGCTCGTAAACACGCTTCGGCTTACGAGCCGACGCGCGACCTTCGAGGTTCAGCTTTTCCTGGACCTCGTATCCGCTCGTGTAGGCGACCTCGTAGCCGAGCTCGCGCAGCTGGGTCAGGTCGCGCCGAAGCGTCCGCTCGGAGACGCCGGCGCGTGCCGCCAGCTCGAGGGGATTGAGTCCGGGCTCGGCGATGATCGCGGCGAGGATGTTGAGGAGACGGGCAAGCCGGCGGGCGCGATTCACGCCGCCACCAATATCACAATGCCGAGTGGAGCTCTAGGCCGGATTTACTCCGGCCGTCACCACGCGTGAACCTTCCAAACGCCTCCAAGGTGCTCTGGGAGAGCTGGGGGTTCCGCGGGGGAGGACATCTGTCCTCACCCGCGCTTTTAGCCGATCTCTTCCCAGGAGGTGGCGTTGCCCTCAAAAGGATCGGGTTCTGCCTCTTCCTGGTTCCCCACCTTCTGGTGGAACCTGCTGGCGATCATCTGGTACGCCATCGCCTTGGGGATGCCAAGCTTGGTGAGCGACTTGACCTCGTCGGCCATGACCTTGTCGCGGGCGGTCTCGATCGCTGCCAGCACCTCTTCGATCGACGCGGTCTTCTTCACCATTGGAGATCAGATCATACCCAAGCCAACCGTTCCTTAATCCGGCCTTAGCCACGCGACCAGAGATGCCGGCCGGATCTTTGGAGCCCATGCGTCCCGATCCGTGCGTTAGGGGGCCCGTCCCGTCGTCGTCGCGCACTTCCAGTGCGCTCCTAGTCGGGCCACCCCTGCCTTCGGCTCGGGCCACCTGGATCTCCAAATCCCTCGGCCGGCCCTCCGGCCGCATGTCTTTAGACTTAGCCTTCCTGCCCGTTGGTTTAGCGAAGTTGTAGCTGGGGGTTGGATGGCAGCTGATTACGCGACCGACAAGATCCGGAACGTGGTTCTGCTCGGCCACTCGCACGACGGCAAAACCACGCTCGCCGAAGCGATGCTTTTCGCCTCCGGCGCGGTCCCTCGGCTGGGCTCCCCTGACCAGCAGACGGCGACGATGGACTTCGAACCCGAAGAACAGCGGCGCAAGATCTCGATCAACCTCGGCGTGGGCTTCGCAGAGCACAACGGCTTCAAGATCAACATCCTCGACGCCCCTGGCTTCTTCGACTTCACAGGGCAGGTGCTGAGCGGTCTCCGCGCAGCTGAGGGAGCGGTCGTGGTCGTCGGCCCGACCGACCACCTGGCGGTCGGCACCGAGATCGCGTGGGAGCTGTGCAATCGCACCGACAAACCGCGACTCGTGGTCGTCAACAAGCTCGACAAGGAGCACTCCGACTTCTACGGCGCGGTCACCGCGATGCGCGAGCACCTGTCGCCGCGACCGTTCCCACTCCACCTTCCCATCGGCAGCGAGCAGGACTTCCGCGGCATCGTCGACCTGCTGCACCTGAAGGCCTTCGTGACGACGGACGATGGCAAAGGAACCGAGGCCCCGATTCCCGACGACATGGCCAAGCTCGTCGACGAGTACCGCGGCCAGCTGATCGAAGCTGCCGCCGAGAGCGACGACTCGCTCCTCGAGAAGTACCTGGACGCCGGCACGCTGAACGAGGAGGAGATTCAGCGCGGCCTGCGCGAGGGGATCCTCGCCGGCAAGGTGGCGCCGGTCGTTTGCTGCTCCGCCACCAAGCTGCTCGGCGTGCGCACGCTGATGTCGACGATCGTCGAGCTGCTGCCGCCGGCGGAGGGCGATCCGGCCAAGCCGGCGAAAGCCTTCGTCTTCAGCACGGGCGGTGACCAGTTCGGGAGGGTGAGCTACTTCAAGGTCGTCGCCGGCTCGGTCAAGGCCGACCAGCATCTGACCAATCTCAGCCGCGGCAGCGACGAGCGGCTGGCGCAGATCTTCTTTCCGCGCGGCAAGGAGCACGTCTCCGCGGCGGAGATCAAGGCCGGCGACATCGGCGCCGTGACGAAGCTGACGCACACCCTCACCGGGGACACACTGGGCTCCAAGGATGGAGGTCCGCTGCCGGTCCTCGACCTACCTGCTCCCGCGTACAGCCTCGCGATCACCCCGAAGGCCCGCGGCGACGAGGAGAAGATCTCGAGCGGTCTCGCTCGGCTCGCCGAGGAGGATCCGACCCTCCACGTCGAGCGCGTCGAGGAGACCCATCAGCTGATCATCGCGGGGCTGGGCGACGTCCACCTCGATGTGATCCTGGAAAAGCTGAAGCGAAAGTACGGCGTGGAGGCGACGACCCAGCTCCCCCGCGTGGCCTATCGGGAGACCGTTTCCGGCCACAGCCGCGCCGAAGGCCGCCACGTCAAGCAGTCGGGCGGGCACGGCCAGTACGGGATTTGCGTCATCGAGGTCGCGCCGACCAAACGCGGCGAGGGCTTCGTGTGGGAGGACAAGATCTTCGGCGGCGCCATACCGCAGAACTTCCGCGCCTCTGTGCAGAAAGGAATCGTCGACAACATGGCCAAGGGAGTGGTCGCGGGTTATCCGATGGTCGACGTCAAGGTGACCCTTGTCGACGGCAAGTTCCACCAGGTCGACTCCAACGACATGGCCTTCCAGATCGCCGGCTCGGTGGCCATCCGCAAAGGAGCGCTGGACGCCGGCCCGGTTCTGCTCGAGCCGATCGTCGAGGCGACCATCAAGGTGCCGGAGAAGAACCTCGGCGACATCATGTCGGACATCAACGGCCGGCGCGGCAAGATCATGGGCACCGAGCCCGACGACGGCTACCAGCTGGTCCGCGTCAACGTGCCCGAGTCGGAGATGCTGCGTTTTGCGCTCGACCTGCGCTCCATCACGCAGGGGCGGGGCAGCTACACGAAGAAGTTCTCGCACTACGACGAGATGCCCGCGCATCTCGCGAAGACGATCATCGAAGAGTTCCAGAAGCAGCACGAAGCCGCGAGCTGATTAAGCTTCGGCGAGTGAGCTTCGCGTGAGCGCGCCGAGCGCGCACGACGTCTGTGTGATTGGCGGAGGTGTGACCGGGGCCGGCATCGCCCGCGACCTCGCGCTGCGCGGGCTGTCGGTGCTGCTGCTCGAGAAGGGCGACTGGGGCGGCGGCACGACCGGCAGCTCGAGCTGGATGATCCACGGCGGCCCGCGCTACCTCGAGTTCGACTGGGAAACCACCCGGCTCTCGACCAAAGACGCCGGCCACATTGTGACCATCGCGCGGAACATGGTGTATCGCCTCGTTTTTCTCGTCCCCGCGCTGCCACACGACAGGAACAACATCGAGCGCATCGAGACGTTCATGGAGGTGTACGACCGCTTCCAGCCGCTCAAGAAGGCGCACCCCCACGTGCGCCTGACCGCCGAGGAAGCGAGACAGGCGGAGCCCGGGTTGTCAGCCGAGGTGCTTGGTGCGGTGACGACGGAGGAATGGGGCGTCGATCCACACCGACTGGTCTTCGCCAATGTTCAGGACGCGATTGCGCACGGCGCGCGCGCCCTCAATCACACGCGAGTGGTGGACCTGCTGCGCGACGGCGGCAAGGTGATCGGGGTTCGCTACCGGGGATCCGACGGCGCCATGTCCGAGGCCCGAGCCAGGGTCGTCGTCAATGCGGCTGGGCCCTGGGTGCCGGAGGTCAGCAGAATGGCCGGCGCTGCAGTGCAACTGCGACCGGCCAAGGGCATCCATATCGTTTATCCGCACCGCATCTCCAACTTCTCGATCATCGCCGAGTCGATCGATGGACGCGACGTGCTTATGGTGTCGCACGCGGGTTTCACGCTGCTGGGCACGACCGACGACGATTTCTATGGCGATCTCGACTCGGTCGACGTCCTGGAAGACGAAGTCGACTATTTGCTGCAGGCCTTCGAGCGTGTGTTTCCGACGATCCGCGCTTACCGGCCGGTGCGAACGACGACGGGCGTGCGGCCGACGCTGTACAAGTGGCGGCGATATGAGGACGAGCTGTCGCGACGGTACGAGGTCATCGACCACGGGCCTGATGGCGCGGAAGGCTTCGTGACCATCGCCGGCGGCAAGCTCTCGATGTATCGCGTGATGGCGGAGGAGACCTCGGACGCGGTGTGCCGCAAGCTCGGTCATGAAGCGCCATGCGTGACAGCGACGCGCCCGCTGCCGGGAAATGAGTCTGATGTCGAGCCGCCGCATGAGCTGGGACGGGCGTACGGGATCACCGCGCTCGCGGCGATGAAGCTCCAGACGCGACACGGATCGAACGCGGCCGCGGTCCTGGGCGAGGCGCGCACCGGAAGGATGGTCTGCAGGTGCGAGCCGATCAGCGAGGCGGAGCTTGTTTACGGGGCACGACGTGAGCAGGTGCGCACGCTTGCCGATGCGTTCCGTCGCGTCGGCCTGGCGGCCGGACCATGCGCCGGCGCGGCGTGCGTTCTGCGCGCCGCGGGAGTCATCGGCAACGAGCTCGGATGGAGCGCTTCTCAACGATTCGATGCCGCGCGCGAATTCGTTCGCGGCGCGTGGTTGGGTCGCGCTCCTATTCTCGGCCACTCCGGTTGGGCGCAAGAGGAGCTCGCAAGCGGCTCGTTGCGTGGACTGCGCAACACAGCGCTGCGAAACTGATGGCGCGCGCCGATTCGCTTGCGAAGCTCGCGTTTGCATACGGCGTGCACATGACGCGCAGACGGTTGACCCGCCGGCGCTCCCAGCTGCCGACGCTTCTCGAGACATATGCGCCCGACGGAATCCAGCCGCTGCTGCCAGAAGAACGCGAACGCCATCCGCACCTTATCGGATGCATCAACTGCGGGATGTGTGCGCTCGCCGCCGGCCGCATTGGCAGCGTGCGTCTGCCCGACCTCGCGACCTCTTATATGCGGCTGTACGCGCGCCTGGGTGCGGCGGCCTCCGACGTGGAGGGCGAGTCGCCTGATCTCGCGGCTGCGGCGTCGGCCTGTCCGGTGGGAGTCCCGCTTGAGGAGGTGGCGGCGATCGTTCGACGGTTGGCCGCCGGCTGAGGCCCCCTACCGACCCGCCAGGCGCCGACGCCGATCCTGATCACTTGTGGCGGGCTCGCACGGCGCCACGCCATGACGACCCGGCACGGCGTGACCGGCCGCATCCGCGGCGAGGTTCGGGACCTCGCGCCAGGCGCCTTCGGCGGCACCTTCTTGGACCTATATGGTTGCCAGTTACCCACATTCTGTATACAGTCTGTGGAAATAACACAACATCTAGCGCCAATGGTCAATACCCTATTGCGCCCATTTCGCCGCTGGCCGGCCATCGAGGCCGCGCTCGCCCGCCTTGCGGGGCGATTCACGACGTGGCCGTCCGATGAGTTCGACCGCTTCGTGACCACGTCGACGCTCGGCGCGGCATTGGGAGGCCCGGCGGCCCTCCCACCGGCCGCCGCGCCGATGCGGCCACCGCCGCCAGTGTCGATCGCGCCCGCGACTTTCGAGATGCGCTTCATGAAGCTGCAGGCAGAGGGGAGGTTCGACGAGATGTGGGAGATGCTCGCCGAAGATGCGCAGCGAGCGTGGGGTGGGCGCGAAGCTTTCATCAGGGACATGCCGCGCCTCGGCGATGACGCCGAGCTTCTCGATATGCAGGTGATCAGCGTGACGGTGCTCGAGGGCTGGACCGATCGAGTCCATCAACGCGCGTATCAGAATGTCGCGCAGATGGTCATGCGTTATCGCGTGCGACAGAATTGGCGGGAATGGACATTCGACCGCCAAGTGCATTTGATACCGGCGGCGGGTGGCTGGCGAACGTTGTGCTATCCCGCGATATCCAAAGCCGGCAGCAGCGCGCGGACCCGCTGATATAGTGGGTTGCAGACCATGCTCGAGCAGACGATCGAGGAGCAGGAGCGTTACCTCCGCTGGCATCGCAGGCGGCGGCGGGTGATGACGCCGCGCCGTTTGCTGCAAGAGTCCGATGAGCTCCTGTTCTGGGTTGAGGAGTGTCTCGTCCAGGAAGTACGCATCGTGCCCGGATGGTTGGTCGCACGATTGATGGTCGTTCTCCGCCACGCGCATGCGGATCTGCCGGGTCGCCTCGGACGCGAGCGCCGGCCCGAGCAGGTGATGGAGATCATCTACGACGCGCAGGCGGCGTTGATGGAGCAGGCATGCAACAGCCGCGGCCCGGCTGAGGTGATCCCACTCTTCGCAAGGGCGCGCGAGCGCCAGCTCGCAGAAGCCGCCTTCTAAGCAGGTCGAGACCGGCCGAGTGCGGGTCGACCTCCACCTTCACTCGCGTTACTCGCACGACAGCAGGACCACTCTCGATCAGTTGATCGAGCGCAGCCGCGAATGCGGACTCGAACGCATCGCGCTCACCGATCACAACACCGTCGAAGGCGCCCTCGAGCTGGCGCGCATCGCCCCGCAGCTCGCGATCGTCGGCGAGGAGGCCAAGAGTTCGGAGGGCGAGGTGATCGGCCTGTTCATCACGCGACGCCTTCCCCCATACCAACGTCCCGAGCACGTGATGGACCTGGTGCACGAGATGGGCGGCCTGACTTACATACCGCATCCATTCGACCGCAACCGCTCGCACTTTCGCGCTGAGCGCATCGTCGAGCTGGCGGACCGCATCGACATCATCGAGGTCCACAATCCGTGGTGCGACCATGCCGCCAACGCCGCGGCCGCGCGGCTCGCTGCCGATCTCGGCAAAGTTACGGCGACCGGGTCAGATGCGCACTCCGCACTTGAGCTGGGAAGAAGCTGGATGGAAATGGAAGATTACGTGGACGTCGCGGATTTCCTGGCCAAGCTGAGAGACGCGCGGCACGTCGTAACTACGCAGAGCGGCACCGGCCGCCGTGCCTGACAACCCCCCGCAACTCCTGGTCGCGGGTTCGGTCGCACTGGATACGCGCGATGGTCCTTTTGGAAGGGTCGAAGAAACGCTCGGCGGATCGGCCGTGTATTTCGCGCTGGCGGCGAGCTTGATTCTTCCAGTCAAGGTTGTCGCTCCCGTCGGCTCTGACGGGGCCAAGCGCGTTGCGCAGGCCTTCAGCGGCCGTCCCATCGACACCGAGCTGCTTCAAATCCTCGAGGCCCCGACCTACCGCTGGCGCGCTCGGCAGGAGCACGGCCGAAATGTCGATCTGGGCAGCAGCGACAACATCTACGACAGTTGGGTACCTTCCCTGACTGCGGGCTATACGGGCTGGGCGTTCGTGGGCTCGATGCGACCGGACCGGCAGGCCCAGCTCATGGAGACGCTGGGCGGGGCCCAGTTGCTGGCCGCCGATGCGATGCTGTCCTACGTGCACGCCCAACCTCCTGAATCGAGGGACGTCCTCCGCCGCGCGAGCTGGTACTTCTGCAACCAGGAGGAGTTCGCCGCGCTCGGCGGCAAAGACCCGGAAGAATTCCGGCGGCAGTGGTGGCTGCAGGGACTCGTCCTCAAGACCGGAGCGCAAGGCCTCGCCGCCTACATCGATGATGGGGTTGTGCGAGTGCCGGCTCTCACCGATCGGGAAGTTGTGGATACGACGGGTGCCGGCGATGCGCTGGCAGGGGGAATGCTCGCGCGCTGGCTGAGCACGGGCGGCACTCGAGGCGGTCTGCAGGACGCCCTCGTGTGGGGCGTTGCTTGCGCGTCGATCACCATCTCGTCGATTGGTGTCAAGGGGATCGCGAAGGCCACTCACGAGCAGTTGAGCGATCGAGTGGCCGAGGTCGAGGCATGTCTACGACGCGAATCGTGATCATCGCCGGCGACCTGGTGGAGCAGCGCGTCGATGCGATCGTCAATGCCGCCAACAACGAACTCGTCTTAGGCGGAGGCGTGGCGGGCGCGATACGCACGCGGGGCGGTCCGGCGATTCAACGCGAGTGCGATGCTCACGGACCCATGAAGGTTGGAGAAGCGGCGATCACCGGAGCGGGCGATCTGCCTGCCCATCATGTGATTCACGCCGCGAGCATGCATCTCGGTGGACGCACGACCGCCGACTCGTTGCGGTCATCGATGGACCATGCGTTTCGTCTCGCGCGCGAGCACGGAGTGCGCACCATCGCAGTGCCCGCGGTGGGTACAGGCATCGCCGGCTTTCCAATGGATAGATGCGCACGGGTCATGGCCGGCTGCGTGACGCGCGCACTCGCCGATGGTTGGCAACCGGAGGAGATTCGTTTTGTGCTCTTCGGTGACGGAGCGCGCAGCACTTTCGAAGAAACGTTTCATGCAGCGCAAAGGTCGGACGAATAGTTCGTTTTATCGCGCTTTTTGTTGCGCTTCGCGCACGATCAGGTTGAATTCGGTTCAATTGGGGTTGAATCAGGGTAAGACCGACCCCTAGAATGGGCGAGTCCCGCGCCCCCGAAACGGATTTCTACCGAGGATGGTGAATAGTGGAAGGCTACTGTTTGAAGGACAAGCGAAAGGTCGAAATGAAAGACCCGCAGCCAATCACGATGAAGAACGGAAAGCCGGCGACGGTCGGCACGTGCCCTGATTGCGGCACGAAGATCTACAAAATCGGAAAGGCGGTCGCATAAATGGAAGGCTACTGTTTGAAGGACAAGCGCAAGGTTGAGATGAAAGATCCTCAACCGATCACGATGAAGAACGGCAAGCCCGCAACAGTGGGAACATGCCCGATCTGCGGCACCAAGATCTACCGAATCGGAAAGTCTTCCTAGTCAGGCTTCCTAGAGGACCGCTTCACGTGAGCGGTCCTTTCGCTCTGTTCCGGATCAGGTGGTGATCGGCGGCTCGAGCGCTCCGAGCAGCACCTCAGTTGCGGAGACCGCCTCGTCGACGCCGAGTGCCTTGAAGATCTCTACGTTCGATGGGTTGTTCACCCGAGCCACGGTTTTCTTGACGTTGAAATGACGTTTGGCGACTTGTAGCGCGACGAGGTTGTCCTCGTCGTCGGCTGTGACCGCAACGATCGCGTCAGCGCGCTCGATTCCGGTTTGTGAAAGAAACTTCACTTCGCAGCCGTCACCGCGCATGACGATGCTGCCGAGCTGCGTCTCCAACCAATCAGCTCGACGCTGATCTCTTTCGATGAGCGTCACCTCGTGCCCGCGCTCGAGGAGGTCGCGCGACATGTAGTAGCCGACCGTTCCCCCTCCGACGACGATCACATACATGGGCCGCTACTTCTCCATCAGCGTTTTCTCGATGTGCTTCGCGCCTTCGAGCGTCGGACAGATGGTATGGATTCCCAGCTTCTCGTAAGCGTCGGCGCGGTCTGGGTCGTAGATACGGCAGACGACGCGCGGCACCTTGAAGATGTGTTTGGCGATTTGGGCGGCCATGATGTTGCGGTTGTCGCCTTCGGTGACGGCTACGAAGCCGTCCGCGTCCTCGACTCCCGCTCGACGTAGGACATCGGCATCGGTGCCGTTCCCGACGACCTGGTTGCCCTTGAAGTCGTTGGTGAGGACGCCCCGCACAGACGCTCGCGAGAACTGGTTGGGGTCGCGGTCGATGATGACGACGTCGTGCCCCGACTTGTCCATGTCGGCCGCCACCTGGGATCCGACACGGCCGCAGCCAACGATGAGGACCTTCAAAGCCCGTTGATTATAGGGAGGCCACCAAAGCGCTCCCTAATGGCTCTTGTTAGGATGTGGGCCCGTGCGCTTTCCCTTCACTTTCATGGGTGTGATGGCGCTCGGAATCGGGCTGTGGGTGGCGTTTTACCTCGCCGGCCACCCTGGTCTTGACGCATTCTCCAGAGGCATCGCGGTGGTGACCGCTGTGGTGTCGTTCGCCTTCGGGGTTTATGTGGTGATAAGGCGCGTCCGCCGAGGACCGCAGCACTGATGGCCGACCATTCTCATCCGCCGACGGCCAAGAAGGTCCTGGTGGCGGTTGGGGGGCAAGGCATCGATGCCGAGACTGTCCGGCTTGCCTGCCGGATGACGGACCCTGGCGGTGGCCGCCTGTATGGCGTGCACATCATCGAAGTGAACCGAGCACTGCCCCTTGGCGCCGTGCTGGACGACGTCGTCGAGCGCGGCGAGAAGATCCTGGACGAGGTCGAGCAGCTCGCGGCCGAAGCCTCGCTGCCGGTGGAGACGGAGCTGGTGCAGGCTCGCGACACGGGGCCGGCGCTGGTCGATGAGGCGGTGGAGTGGGGAGCGGACCTGATCGTCATGGGGCTGCCCTACAAAAGGCGGTTCGGCGAGTTCAACCTCGGGAAGACGGTGCCTTACGTCTTGAAGAACGCCACCTGCAGGGTGATGCTGTTCCGGGAGCACCGCGAACACTCGGGCTGAGCCTTCCTGCGGAGCCCGCCTAGCCCCGGCCTGGCCCCATAACCCCCTTCGCGGGCCCTCCCGTCCCATTCGGCTCCCTCCCCCAGCCGACCGACCGTATGCGCACGTAACGTCGATTGCAAGCCCAAACAAACCCAGCTTGTTAAGGTCACGCGACATGGCTCACGTACCGACCAAAGAACGGCCGCACTACCTCGCCCGGCTCTGGGCCGAGCTGGGCCGCATGGGCGGCGAGCACGACGCCTTCATCAAAGTGATCATCGTCGAGCGGATCGTCAAATCCGTCGCGCTCATCGCGGGGGCCATCGGTTTGCTTACCGCCGGCCGCACCGGCTTGCTCACCCAATGGGCGGACTACGCTCAGGACCAGCTCAACCTCAACGCGGGCAACAACGTCCTACTTCAGGTCGCTTTGAGGCTGCTCGCCTACCTCGGCAATTTTCCTCACCTCACCGCGCTGGCCATCGTCGCCATCGTGTACGCGACGCTCGAGGGAACCGAGGGGGTCGGTCTGGCCATGCGCCGCCGTTGGGCGGAATACCTGACGGTGATCGCGACCGGCTTCCTGATCCCTTACGAGGCGTATGAGGTCGTGCGCCACGTCACCTTGTTCAAAGTCGGCGCACTTCTATTGAACGTTGCCGTGGTGGGCTACCTGGCTTATCGAAAGCGCTTGTTTGTCGGCATCTGAGGATGGCGTCAACCACGGACTGGGAAAGCCCGCGCGGTGGATCACGTATCGAACAAGCGCCGCCAGAGTTTCCAGTCCGTACACGGTCGACGTGAGAAAGCTCGTCGAGCTGGCGTCGGCGTGATACCTGCCGATCGCGGGCACCTCTCCGATCTTGAAACCGAAAGTGGCCGCCTGGATCAGCACCTGGGTGTCAAACACGAAGTCGTTGCTGTTCTCGAGGAACGGAATCGCCTCAAGAAATCTGCGCGAGTACGCGCGATATCCAGTGTGATATTCGGAGAGGTGCAAACCTAGGACGCGGTTCTCGGCGCCGGTCAGGAACCGGTTGCCAAGCCGTTTCCACCAGGGCATGCCCGCTTTCGCCGGATCGAGGCCGAGCCAGCGAGACCCGAGCACTATGTCAGCCTCCCCTTCCTCGATCACGCGGCACAGGTTGGGGATGATCGCTGGGTCGTATTGCCCGTCGGGATGCAACATCACGACGACGTCAGCTCCCATATCCAGCGCGTGTCGGTAGCACGTCTTCTGGTTGCCGCCGTAGCCAAGATTTCGCTGGTGCCTGATGACATCGAGATGCAACGCAGTTGCAACGCTCACCGTCGCATCAGCGCTGGCATCGTCGACCAAGAGAATCCGGTCCGCGTGGCCCGCGGGGATATCACCGACCACCTCGCCAAGCGTCTTGGCGGCTCGATATGCGGGCAGCACGATGACCCGGCGCGGATTGGGTCCACTCCAGCGCAGCTCACCGAGTGGGATGGGATCCGGCCGCACTGCCATCCGCTCCACAG
>Ga0207646_10005253_pt1 | contig 13662 bp, 22 predicted proteins | sample KBSK5502metaG_FD_184343 | JGI IMG/M metagenome (GOLD analysis project Ga0207646, IMG submission 184343) | Corn, switchgrass and miscanthus rhizosphere microbial communities from Kellogg Biological Station, Michigan, USA - KBS K5-50-2 metaG... | ecosystem: Host-associated > Plants > Roots >... | reverse complement strand
TGATTACCGAACTCCTGCTGAAGTGTATTCAACAAATACACCGATTGGTTCATTCTAAAAAAGAAATACGAAGGAAGGAAAAGGAGGAGAGTAGCTCTTAAAACTGCCCTTCCTCCTGTCTTGACAAATGGGTCCACCTTAAGTTCCTTGACCCAGTATTCATGGGTTTCCTGCTTATCAATCGCTCGTTCGTCCATAACACTTTCACTTTCTCACCAAGTCTCCCATCGCCCGATCCATCTATTCTATGAACTACTCTTTAGGAATGCTGCTAGACCGATCAACACGATCAACGATCCACCAGCAACCAGACCTATGCGTATCCAGTGGTTTGGGTCTTGTATCCATGTTGCAATCTGAGCGATTTGTGGCGGCCATGACGACTGCACAGCCTGGTTGTATGTTGGCCCAAGACCATTCTGAATCAGGCATGCTGTATATTTGATCTGGTCTATTCCAGTTGGATTGTTTGGTAAAGTACAAACCTGTCCAGAACCACCACCAGATCCCATTAACGCAGCGATCTCTGCTTCGGGATCGGTCGACCATTGGGCTCCTGGCAAGTGTTGGGATACAGTTCCCCATGCGTTTCCCCATGTAGAGTTGAACCCAACTTCTGTCTCCTGGATAGACCCAACGGTTCCTATCTGTTGTCCTGCTTGCACCATAACGTTGCAATTTCCCCATGAACACTGTTTTAGTAAATTCTGATTGACGTCTAGATGCTGGTAATAGATGTCTTGCAATCCCATACCAGGGACATTGACCCGTTGAGAGATCACACCACCTGAACGAGACCCTCCTTGCTCAAGTAGATCGACTGCCATGATTGGGCCTGTCCCTAATGCAAAGACGGGAGTCCCAGGATTAGCAAACAGATCGACTCCACCTTCTCCGGCGGGATTATTAGGACCAGCGATCCCGCTTCGGTTGTGGTTAATGTCATACATAATCTTTGTTCCTCCGGACTTAATCCAGGCGACCATATCATCGAGCCAATTTGCCATTCTATTTTCTCTTTCTTACCAGTCCCAATGATAAATGAATTAGAAGTGTGGGTGACCGATAATATTTTGTTCATGTCCACGTATCCACTGCTTCGCTACGATAATCAGGACGACTATGCCAACTATGAGCAGTCTGGCGTGGACTCTGAAATCAACGTCTACGCCTTTACTGTTCTTCATCAATTGTTACCTCCTTTCCTAATTTCCTAACAACAAGGAACAATATAAGTACTCCGGCAATGAACAGTCCCATACGTACCAGTGCAAAGTTACTCTTATTCATCATTCCCTCCTTCTTTACGTTCTATAAGTTCACCAACTACTCTACCAAGCACATTCAAGGATTGAACTACATCCTTCAGTTTCCTGGGAGGTAGTGACGATAGGATCTCAATTAAATCACTTACTAACAGAGCTGACTGCTCAGCGTCATCGAGACTAAACCCTATGGAACTGACATAGTGCATGTAGCGTCCGAGGACATAGAAGAAATTGACGGTCTTGCGGTGATATTCGGCGTCTTCAGTTTCTTCTAACTTGGGCTGTTCTTTATTAGTTGCAATCCATCTGACCATGTCCGGATGTATCTCTGATTCCCTGGTCAATGTTGCAATGTCTGTAATGCCACTCTCTACCATTCTCCTAACGAAGTTTCTACGTTCTGTTTCGAGAAGATGCTGTCCATGAGGAATATTTTCTCGGTATGCTGCAAGGAGTACAAAGAAAGGGATATAGTTAGGTTCGTTAATATGTAACCGATCGTAGTTGTTCAACTCCCCATATATCATGCGAACCTTAATAGTCTTCACACCCTGCAAGTTGCAAGCCTGGAACCTATGATATCCGTCGCAAATAATATAGGAACCACCATACTTCGAATAGACGAGAATGGGTTCATATTCTGGAGCCGGTTGCCGTGCTAACCGCATAACGTGAGCAGTTGTGATCTTCTTGGAACGGGGACTAATGTTAATCGACGATACTATCTGGCTAATGGGGACTTCGAACGGTTCACCTTTCATATAGAGCGGTCGGTTCTGCACTGATGTGTTCACCATAACTGTATCAGTTCCCCTTTATGCAAGTTGCTATGATAATTCGGGATCGACAATCGGTTCCCCCCAACAGACCATAATTGCTGTCCAGCAGATGCGTCAGTCGTATCATGATAGCCATGACTCAGTGCTATTCCTTCCATTGTGTCTCCTGGCAACACTTCGTACCAAGGACTTGTTCGATTAGGAATATATGGTCTCGTTGGAACTGGGCCAGAAGGTGATGTGGAAGTGTTCTGACTTGGAGAACGTTTCTGTAAGATTGCCATGACTGTGAACAGCAACAGAGCGAGCATGAATATGCCGGAGTAGATCACTGCTTTCTGACTGATTCCCAACTTCCTCGCTTGCTCAAAAAGTCCAGGATTCGAACGCGGTATGTTCGTATTTGGCGGTTGAGTATTTGTTACTGTTGTGACGGATGGATTCGTGGTCATAGGACACCGGCCTCTTGCAGCCTGTGGTCTACTTCTGGAGTTGCACTACCATTCGGAGAGATCTCGTGATTGCCTCTCGCAGATTCAGTTACCTTGTTGGCGATTTCTGATGCCTTAGTATAACGTTCACCTACAACGCTAGATAATAATGCTTCCAAGTCTGTGTCGGACTCAGGCGATGTCAAGTACATCGTAAGGACATCCCGTAGTTGCCTGAATGATATAGTTCGCTTAGGTGACCGGAGTTTCCCTTCCTTTTTTAACTCTAATTCACTGAATGGTATGAGTCTCTTCCGATGGTTATCCTCATCCATAATTGTTGTGAATCGACGTTCTGACATGAGAAGGTGTAGGTAACTCCTCCTGATGTTCAAAAACTCACAAGCCTCTTCTAGTGTGGCATATCTAGTTCCATTGATGATTCTCATTTCATAAAGTTCCTTCCTCTACTAGTATTCCTAAGCATAGTATACACTATAGTTGTATAAGAAGTAATAGCTTGACACCATACCCCTACATGGTTTATACTTGTATTAGTACCATTTGTGCAATATCTAGACTGCACTGAGAATCCGATTCACATGAATCGAATCTGGAACAACTGAAATGTGAAGGACGGGAAATCGAGTTGATGACCAACGATGGCGAAGAAGTAATAGCTGGCTATGCAGAGATGGATGATGCACTGGTGACGATTACGGTGTTTTCCATCGGACTCTATCGCGTCTTGCGTATTGGAGCAACTGGTCGCTTCGTGCCTGAACGCAAGCGTGGTGATGGTAGATGGGTCTCTATCAGCAATCCGTCGATGCAAGGCATTATACAACTAGACTGTCAGTGGGATGCAATCTGCCTGGTGATGCTCTATCACTACTATGATCGACAGATCAAGAAACTAATGGAGGATGCGACAAAAAGATGAGTAACGATTATCCTGACTACGAATGGCATAACAACTTCAAGATGGAATGGTACAGGAGAACGGGAATACCATTCACGGAAAGGATGTAGAGATGAGGTCTACTGTATGTCCCACATGTAAGGGATTGATAGGTGAACAGACTATTGGTCATCACAAGTGCGTGAGTACCAAGATCTGCCAGGACTGTGGAACGGAGAAGCTGATCAGCAAGTTTCTAGGACATGCTTCTAGCATTGATGGACACAGAAACAGTTGCGAAGATTGCCAGAATAAGCACGACCAGCAACAGAGCCTAGAGACGAAACAGAGACGCGAACGTCAAGATCAAGAGCGCCAACTCCTATATAAGCAGAGACACTTTGTTAAGGAACATGGTTACCATTGGAAGAAGGAAATGATCGGCGATGATGAATGGGAACATGAGGGCTTCCAATTATATACTCCTGACTGGAAGCCAATTACCTTGGAGAAGGCGATAGAAGAACTTGCTGCAAGAGGGATTGAACTAGGGACTCATCCATCTCACGAAGATGACTCTAGTGAGCGTCACAACTACCATGACCAGTACAAATCCAATCGTATCCCCGAACCAGAATTCCGTCAACAAAATGATCTACTTAGGGAGTACGGATACCGCTGGAGACCATCCTTCACCAATGGCGTGAAACAATTCAAGTTGTACTCTCCACAAGGGAATCTGACTATTCCTGAGAAAGCCTTAGAAGAGATTGCTGCACTCCAACGTGAGGGTAAGAAACCAAGAGTCCAACTCTCACGTGAGCAGCAGATAATCGCTAAGCCGATGTTCAATAGTCACGGATATTATTGGAGCGATCCCAGGCGAACTAAGGATTTTCGTCTGCTAGACCGGTATGGAAACCCAATTTGGGACGAGCGTAGACTCTGGCTTGATATGCAGGCATTCCCCACTAGATACGATCAAGAGCAACAAGAGGCACGTCTGAGTGCATTGCAACTTGCACGCGATCTAGTTGTGCATGACACTCTGATCCTGGACACCGAGACAACAGGAGTTGGTGGAGAATATGAGGAAATCGTTGAGTTGGCGATATTACGACTGGATGGCACGAAAGTCTTCTATTCACTCATTCATGCTGATGAAGAGATTAGCGAAGAGGCAACAGCGAAAAGTGGGATCACGAATGAGATGCTAGCAACAAGTCCAACATTCCCTGAAGTGTGGCAAACAGTCAGTTCACTTATCGAAGACAAACAGGTAGCGATGTTCCCTGCCGACTTTGATAAGCGCATTCTTGCAGAGGAAGCAGAACACTACGGTCTGTCTATACCAGTCTATGAGCCAGTTTGTTTGATGCGCATGTTCATGGCAATCGTACCTGGGAAGCGTTGTCGTTTACAGGATGCCTGTGAACATTTTGGGATAGCACCTTCCAACCATCGCGCAACAGAAGACGCGGAGGTAACGAGACAGTTACTACTGGAAATGGCGCAAGTGTCCCAAAACTTGTAATGTCCGGTCATCATCATGTCGAGCATGCACAGATTCCCATGAGAGGATAAATCACATGAAGATATTCACATGTTCCGACCTGGAACAACAAGGCTTGTGGAATACGAGCAAATGTTGTCGGGAATGTCATGGCGGAGGACAAACAATGTGTCCAGGCATGGATGATTATAAATGGTTGGGTGATGACGTCGCTCATATTTGTTGTAACGCATATTGGTTCTTCTATGGGTTGCGTCACGATCCATATGACAAAAGTTGTTCGGACTACTTATATAGAAATCGTGAGATCGAAAAGTACAAGGAGGATTGAGCCAATCATGGAAGACATGAGCGATAGCCAGAAACATGCTCGCGTATTGGAGATTGACAGATTACTAGCAGACGAGCCCAAAATGGCACCGTCTATAATGTCGAGACTATTGCACGAGGCTCTTGATCTGTGTACCGACCTATCCTTAGATTTGAGGTGGCAACAGTTCAAGACAGCACTTGAGAAATTGCAGCGAGAGCAGTTCAAGAAGAAGAAAGCAAGGAGATCGAAAACTTGATCGAAGTCGAATTACTTTCCATATTCTCAGAAGACGAGACACGATCAGACGGTTGTTATGTGTGCAATTCGCACCCTATTGGAAAATGCATGCTTTGCAAGAAGAAAGTCTGCGAGGATCACGTTCGATATTGGTGTCTACCGCATAGACGTGAATGCCCTCACTCCTGTGTTGTTGGTTACTCCTTATGTGTTTTGTGCGCTGCTAAACAGAAAAGAAGGTGAGGTTAGTTATGGGACGATCTGAGGACATGCTCTCTGAGAACCAATATCGTGCAGGATATTACGACGGGTTCCTGGATGCATGGTCCGAAATTAATCATTTACTGAAAGAGCCAACAGCAAATGATGATATCGAGTCCGTCGTAGAACTATATATTAGTTCTCGACTTTGGCAATGGCTGCATTCAGACTATTCAGTACATGTAATGCCACCGATCTTTGATATTCAGGAGTTGAGAGCTGAAGTTGAGCGTAGAAAGTTATGACACCTATTACTTGTCCTGCAAGAAACAGGGATCGTGGTATGTCCAGTCAGATACATATAAGCTCAGCTATATATATAACACAATGTAGTACTCCAATGCTTATACTTAAAGCAGCTACCAGAGTACCTGTATATCGATGTACAAGACACAGAACCGGAGATGAATAATATGTTCGAGAGACAACGTTTAGAGGAAATACTAGAACATCCCCTAATGAACGAAGAGTGGTTGTCCACACTCGATGCATGTAAGGTATTGAGCACAACTCCCGTGACCATTCAAAGGGCAATACGATCAGGTTGGTTCGAGGGGCGCAACATTGCAATAGGACTCAGACGTCCGAGATGGCGTGTTAGCACTGACAGTATCCGCTTGAGGGTCGAGGAAGAGCTTTATAAGTTGAATACGAAAGATGCTGGTCGCGATAACGGGATCGCTGAAACCGTGTAGATAGTAAAAGCCATCCGATTAGAGTCGGATGGCCTTAGCGTCCCTACCGAGACGGTGAACACGGTAGGGATTGAACTCTTCACAGTTCACCTTTCAATTTCATGTCAATGAGGTCCCAGATTACCTGTCGCGAGTTCATCCATAAGTGTACCACATACACTATCAAAATGCAAGCAGGCATTCTATGTAAGTAACCTCAGCAGTATGAAGGGAGACATACAGCCAATGAACGAAACACGTAAATTTGAAGAGGAGCGGTCCCATGTTGATTACTCGATCATACCTGAACACGTGCTCCACAATCCCACAAGAGCACCGATCATAGTTGGAGAAGTTGCATACATCAGGTTGACTCAGGGAATGTGGGCGCTGACCGATGCGATTGATGCAGAACTTGTTGGAGAGTTTGGGAAGTGGTGTGCGCATTCCCATCGTGGTCTGTGGTACGCTATCCATACACTATACAATCCTTACAGGTACATAGGGATGCACACGGTAATCTGTGAGGAGGCATATGGCCTCTTCCCTAGCGATCACACAGCAGACCACATTCATGGAACATTGCTATCTCCAAATCTACTCGATAACAGGCGCTCTAACTTGCGACTAGCGGATCATCGATTACAAGGTGCCAACTCTCACGCTCGTCGAGCTGGTAAAACTACATCGAGACACGCGGGTGTAGTTTGGCATAGTCGCGATCGAGTGTGGACGGCTCATATCAGGATACAAGGGAAAGTTTACAACCTGGGTTATTATTCCTCTGAAGAGGATGCCGCCGCTGCTTACCAGACGGAATTGGGAATACAGAGACTTCGTGATCAAATGGCAAAGTAACCGAAGGTCAATATTGAGTTCATCATCATCATGACCGATCATCGTGTTTGGTCATTACAAAGAGTAGAGAGGAAATGAAATGAGTAAACTGAACAATCTCTTTCATGGCAAAAGCCTGGAAGAAGTTCTAGCAGAACGTCACGCGGCGAGAGATGCTTTGATTGCTGATGCTACTACTGAGCAACAGCGCAGACGGATTCAGCAGGATTATGATATGAATGACCGCATCTTTGTACGAATCTTCAATGGAGAAACTCCCCCTCCTGGCTTTCGCATCACCAGAGTCACTATGACTCAACCAGGCACAGGAAAGAAGTTCACATTCTGGACACCAGATCAAAGCGTTTAATCTTACCGACAAATCTGGAGCAAGGACACAGGAGAATCATAGGTGATGAACAAGCAGGAATGGATCGACCAGCAATGGAGTCTCTTCATACAGATGCAGAGCGAACTCAAGCTCACGATGGAGTTGGTTCCGTGGGGACTCGTGTATCAAAGTATGAGTTTCCTCATGGGACAGGAAGAATACAAAGAACTTCGTAAACAGGTCTTCGAACGTTACGAGCACAGATGCGGGATATGCTATTCATCCGATGGAACGTACTTCCACGAAATATGTGAATATGACGACGAGAAACACATCTGTACGCTGACAGGTTTCATTGCATTATGCAGGCTCTGTTTCGGCATAAAACACTTTGATTTTGTCTACCAGAGAGCACTAGATCCCAAGTATGACATTCTTAGTTTCGTCCAGCACTTCGAAGAAGTGAATCAGCGGAGCCAGGACGAATTCATGGCCTACAAGAATTCAGCATTCTTCGTATGGGATCAGCGGAACAAGTTTAGCTGGAAGCAGGACACAAGTTCGTATAAGTACCTCGTAGAGAAGTTAGAAGTACGATAAGGTTCATAGTCAAGTACAAGGATATAGAAAGGGACAATACCGTGTCGACGGCTAAGGTGAAATCTAGACTAGGGATGGTAACTCAATGTTTGATCCAGAAAAAGCGTATGCATTGTTCCAGCGTGACTGGTCTTTCCACAATCGGGAAAGATACGAACACGCTGAGTCACTGCCAGAACCCATGAGAACCGAAGAACTCAATGCTCTTGAGGAGGATCGACTGCAAACTATCGAAGACCTTAAGAGCGGGGATAATACGCCACAGGGAAGAATGCACCGAGCGATTGTCTACAAACTTGGACGCAATCGTCCAGCAGAGGCAGACTGGCTTGTTGGAGAAACACCATAGAGAGGAAGGACACCGGAACATGAATGAGGAACGCAATCAGCGGATTACTGAGTCCAGAAAGAAGGACAGGCACAAGAACAACGGGGATAGGCACAGGGAAGGCTACAAACGTCCTAACACGAAACCTCACCCTGGAACGCCCTATGTTAGAAAAGACACTTTCATTGCTATCAAAGGTGGAACCGTAAACACAGGTGAAGTTGTCGAACGCAATGGGGTAACGGCCTATGTACAATCCTATGTCATGATGACCGCAAGTACCAAAGATGGTATGATCGATTGCGTAGTGAATAGAGATGGTTTGTCCACAGAAGAATGCTTCGAGTTCCTGCTAAAGCTATCCCGCGACAACCCGAATGGGATCTTTGTCTTTCTCGGAAGTACACTCGATGTCAATTCGTGGCTTGAGAACTTCTCGAAGGAGAAACTAGTCGAGATCTATGAGAAAGCTGGCAATCGCTCGACATTCTACAAGCCTCCAAACGGTCGCCATTACAGCTTAAGATACAAACCCAGGAACAGTTTCAGCTTAAGCGGACTGGACAAGGATCATCCATGGGGATTCGACATTTTCGATCAGGAAGAGTTTTATCAGAAGATAAGTAACTTCATACCAGAAGAAGAAGAAGTTCATGGAGAATACGACCTGGATTATAAACCCGATAACGAAGACGAGTGGAGTCTTCTGTTCCTGGAAGAAGGCCCGCCGAAACTCAGTCCCAAGATAAACAAATATGCCGGACTGATTATCTACGACGTGTCCGGCTTCCTGCAAGGACTTGGATCACTCCCCAACATACTTGGTGATGAGAAGAAAGGACTTCTTACTGATTGCCTGATCGAGGAAGATATAGATGGAACTATCCATGAGATCATCAAGCTCTCTTCCATGAACAATATCGATCTCACCACAATGAGAGCCATGAAACGTAACAGAGGCAAGTTCAGGCATGATCAGATTGGAGAAATGCTATCATGCTGTTCAGACGAGACAACAGCTCTTGCAGCAATCATGGACAGAGTGCGAGCGAGTCTCCTGGAAGCCGGAATAGACATCTCGCAATGGTACGGCCCTGGAGCCGCTGCCAGCAGGATACTGCAACAGGCGAAGTTTAAGGATGCTATCAAGGAGAACATACCTGACAAATCACTCAAAGACGTTCAGCAGAGAGCATACTCAGGTGGACGGTTTGAGACATTACAGTTCGGGTTCTTCCTTGGCAAGATCTTCCATTATGACCAGCACTCAGCATTCAATGCACCAATGCCTAAACTGCCTATGTGTCAAGGCCGATGTAATCACGAGCCGATTTTGAATTGGCCGCCCTGGTGAAACGAACTCCAACGAACAAAATCCACGAGCGCCGGCGAACAAACGCCGACCAAACGACGCCGGAATCAGATGATCCCAGCGCCGACGAGCAAACGCCGCTTACCCAACGCCGGTGGCCCGCCCGCCAGTGGCACCCAGAGCCGCTTCAGGTGGCGCGGAGAGGCTCGTCTGGCGCTCTTTCATGCGGTAACTGCGACCATTAATGGGGATCACCTCAGCATGGTGAAGCAGCCTGTCGAGCAATGCTGTGGCAAGCACCTCATCCCCCAGGAGAGCGCCCCATTGGGCAAAGCTCGTGTTGGAGGTCAGGATGATCGAGCCATGCTCGTAGCGGGCCGTCACCAGCTCAAAGAAGTGGTGAGCCTGCTCCTGCGACAGCTTGGTGTAGCCGACTTCGTCGATAACCAGCAGACTGGGCGCGATATAGCGCCGCAGGCGCTGCCGCATGAGGCCAGGATGCGACGCACTTTCCAGAGCCTGTGCGAGCTCAGCCAGGGTCGTAAACAGCACCGCATGCCCCGCTGCGAGTGCTCGATCCGCCAGCGCCAGGCTCAAGTGTGTTTTGCCTGTCCCAGGAGGGCCGAGGAAGACCACATTGGTACAGGTTCGCACAAAAGAGAGATCCGCCAGTTCCCGCAGTCTGCGCTCAGAGAGCGTCGGCTGGAAGGTGAAATCGAATCCATCCAGCGTCTTTTTTCCAGGAATGCGCGCCGCTTTGAGCCTGCGGGCGATGGCCTTCTGCTCGCGTCCGTCTAACTCCGCAGCCAACGCCTGTTCCAGCAACGTCTCATAGGTCCACTGTTCGCGCCGGGCAGCATCTAGGATGTGCGGCAGGGCTGCTTCCAAATGCGTTAAGTTCAGTTGTTTGTACGCTCCTTTCTTCATGTAACCACCTCCTGTACGGTTGCGACCCCACAATACTGATCATACTCCTGCAGGGAGCGGCTTTCGACCTGGGGGGCAGGCTGCAAATGGCCTAAGGGCGTGGGCGCACGGCGGACAGCCGAGACGGAGGCGACGGTCTTCCACTGCTCCGCGTGCGGCACACTCTCTTGAGAGCGCGGTCGCTTCTCGATAGCAAACACCTGCGTGCCTGCTGACCAGATAGAGACCACTCCCTTGCGCTCACGCACCTGGACCTGTTTGCCTGCCAGTTGCAGCGTCCCTGGCAGCCCATAGAGGACGCCATCGTAGGAGACATAGCCATCCCAGGTCACTTTGCGCTCTTCGGTGGCGAAGCGCTCCCAAGCAAAGTCTTGGGGCAAGGGCAGCAGCTTCTCCTCGGCGAGACGATCCACGGGCCGTGCATGGGTCGTGCGATGCACACGGGAGTTGATACGCTCGCACCACGCATGCGCCTGGCGATTGAGATCGTCGAGGTCGGTAAATGTGACCCCACCCCATAAACTCTTCTTGACATGGCTGACCGTGCGCTCGACTTTTCCCTTCGTTTGTGGCGTATATGCCTTGCAGACGCGTGGGGCAACTCCAATGGAAACCATGAAATCGGCAAAGCGGGGATTCCACCGGGGCTTGTTCTCCTCCATCTCCAACAGGACACTCTTCATGCGATCCGTCAGCGCAACTTTCGTCAAGCCACCAAAGTATTCAAATGCCTCCATCAAGCAGCGGATGAGCGTGGGAGTGTCGCAACGCTTCACAAAGGTCACAAAGCGCATGCGCGAATAGCCCAGAATGGCCGTAAATCCATAGAATTTACGCATCTGGCCCTCGTGCTCGTACACAAACTCGCCCCAATCAAATTGCACCTGCTCTCCCGGTTTGGTTTCGTATCGCTGCACTGGCGCGTGGCCAGCCACTGCGGGCCGCAGCGGCTGCACGTATTCCTTGAGGATACTGATCTTGCCGGTGTAGCCCATCTTCTGTAAGCGCTCGAAGATCACCTCGCAATTGGTGCAATGGTCTTCCATGACCCACTTGGTGATCTGCTCTTTAAATGGATCAAGCTTGGAGGGCCGAGGCGGACGCGCTTTCGGGATCACCGCTTCCGGGTGCGTGAGGTATTTGCGCACCGTCGTGCGTGAGATCTCCAACTCTTGAGCAATTTCCTGCACATTCTTCCCCTGTGTGTAAAGATCGTGTATGGTTAGCACTGTCTGACTCCTAAGCATGGTCGGTCTCCTGAGAATATTGTTGTGTTTGATATTCTCAGTCTACCGCCTTCTTGGGGGTCGGTCAATTCTCCCCCGGCTCGAGTATACACCGTCTTTAATATATGCTTAAAGACGGTTCCTGGAGAAAGATCAAAGGCATGTCAAACAGACCATATTCAATAGTGCATGTTCAATGGGATCTCGATCCAGATATCCCATGTTTCCCTTTCCATTGGCGGACTAGTTGGGGTGGAGTCCACTATCCGCCTAGAGGCGAAGGTTGGTATCACAAGGTTGAAGTTGATACAGCACTCAGAGCACTGGACGAAGGAAAGTTGAGCACAAATGCTTACAAGGGCGAGATTGAAGCCACAGAGTCCTGGGAATTCTGTCCCTATCACAAGGGAACTCCCTTCGTATTCGTCCGTCACTTCTACGAGCTTAGACAGCTCTGGAGATCTCAGGGAAACCCATTCCACAAGATCCTGAAAGTTATCCTCAACTGCTTCTACGGCAAGACGGTACAGAAGTTTGGATGGAAGCCAGATGATGATGGAAAGTTCATCCCGCCGTCATTTCATAATATAGGTTATGCTGGTTTTATCACAGCAGACACACGTTCACAGATGTTTGAAGCTGTCATGCAAAAGCCAGAAGCCGTTGTCCTGATCGTCTCTGACGGACTCTATACCACTCAAGAACTCGATCTACCAATCGGCGACGACATGGGACAGTATAGTAAGGATGAACACGACGGCATTGTGGTAATCTCAACTGCTAAGTTCTGGGTACTAGACAAATGCGATCAACCGTCAGAGCAGGAACAACTGGATCACCCTGACAAGTTTTGGAAGCATGAAGGGCAATGGTACACGACTAACGCTCACAGTCAAGGAATAGATAAAGGTGCTCTGAAGATTGACATGGTGCTGGACGCCTGGAAAAAGGGATCGGAGTTCGATGGAGACACTATCTACAAGACAGCATTGGATAACTTTAAGAAGAACTCTGGATTCGACGAGAATACCGTCCGCACGATAATGCATGATAGAGCGAAGATGGCGACCGTGGTTGACAAAGACGGTCGTACTTTCGATATGGTGCTGAAGGAATTGCACGACGAATTCGAAACAGTCAAAGTACCAGCAACTAGATTCATGGGACTGGGAAGTGTGATGAAATGGGAAGGCGAGGATGTAATGATCAATGAAGAGTTATGGCCTTTCTGGAGAACATGGCGCACTATCCAACGTCCAATTAGAGTCTACCCCGATGCAAAAAGATCTCCTATTGGCAACATCAAGGATATCCATCCGGAGGGAGGACTCAGGGAAACACACTCACCAATCGTAGGTAGTTATTTCTCCCTCGAAATGTCCAGCAAATACATACTCCCTGATAACATCAAGAACGAAGAAGCATTCCCCGAAATTGATGGATCAGATCAGCAGACGTTCGAAAGAGACGTCGAGGAAGGATATCTATGAAACACTGGCTCTTCTATGTCCTTCTATGCCCTGTTGACAGAACTGTGAGATACGTTGGTATCACATCAGTCTCTCTCGATGAACGCCTGGAATACCACCTGAATGAAGACACCATCCCGATAAGTGTGTAAAGACCAGCCTTTCCAAAGAGGGTCATTTTAGATGAGAATACAGGCATAAGATGTTCCTTTGGAACACGTTCCTCATTTCACCAAAAGGAGAGTGTTATGCCTG
>Ga0207646_10005252_pt1 | contig 13664 bp, 9 predicted proteins | sample KBSK5502metaG_FD_184343 | JGI IMG/M metagenome (GOLD analysis project Ga0207646, IMG submission 184343) | Corn, switchgrass and miscanthus rhizosphere microbial communities from Kellogg Biological Station, Michigan, USA - KBS K5-50-2 metaG... | ecosystem: Host-associated > Plants > Roots >... | reverse complement strand
GCGATCGCTCCGAAGTCGGCGGCCAAGGGCGGCGAAGCCGTTGCCTTCGCCAAGGTGCAGAGCGTGCTCAACCAACGCTGCATCGGTTGCCACGCGGCGCAGCCAACGCAAGCCGGTTTCGCGCAGCCGCCCAAGGGCGTTCTGCTCGACAGCCCCGAGCAGATCGCGGCGAACGCGCCGAAGCTTGCCGAGACCGTCGCCAACCGCTACATGCCGATCGGCAATTTGACGCAGATGACCGACGACGAGCGGACGCTCATCGCTGCATGGTTCGCGCAGGGGGCCGCAACGAAATGAGTGCGGAGACCGCTTGAGTACACCTCCAGCGGAACGTGCGCCGAGCGTACAGGCGTTCCGTGGCGCCCTCCTCCACTTTCTCGGCGACCCGGACGAACTCGGCGAGGGCGCGCACGAGTACTTCGACGACGGCCTCCTCGTGCTGCGCGACGGCAAGGTCGTCGCCGCCGGCGAAGCGCACGCGTTGCTGCCCGGGGTGCCCGAGGGCGCGGAGGTCGTCGACTACTCCGGCAAGCTGATCATGCCGGGCTTCGTCGACACGCACGTCCACTATCCGCAAACCGACATCATCGCCGCGTACGGCGAGCAGCTCCTCGAATGGCTCGAGCGCTATACGTTCCCGATCGAGAGGCGCTTCGCCGACCCCGAGTACGCGCGCGAAGTCGCCGACTTCTTCCTGGTCGAACTCCTGCGCAACGGCACGACGACAGCGCTGGTCTTCGCCACGGTTCATCCGCAGTCGGCCGACGCATTCTTCACCGCTGCCCAGGCGCGCGGTCTGCGCATGATCGCCGGCAAGGTGCTGATGGACCGCAACTGTCCGGAGTTCCTGTGCGACACCGCGGATTCGGCTTACGCGGACAGCAAGGCGCTGATCGAGAAGTGGCATGGCAAGGACCGCCTGCTCTACGCGGTGACGCCGCGCTTCGCGCCGACGTCGACCGAGCGACAGCTCGAGCTGGCCGGCAGGCTGCTCGACGAGCACCCCGGCGTCTATCTCCAATCGCATGCCGCCGAGAACAAAAGCGAGGTCGCCTGGGTGGCAGAGCTCTATCCCTGGAGCCGCAGCTATATCGACGTCTATGACCATTTCGGATTGCTGCGCCCGCGCGCCGTTTACGCGCACTGCATCCATCTCGACAGCACCGACCGCGAGCGCATGGGCGAGACCGGCGCGGCGATGTCGTTCTGCCCGACGTCCAACCTGTTTCTAGGCAGCGGGTTGTTCGATGCGGACGCGGCCAAGCGGCACAACGTGCGCGTCGGCATCGGCACCGACGTCGGTGGCGGCACCAGCTTGAGCATGTTGCGCACGCTGGACGAGGCGTACAAGGTCGCGCAACTCGGCGGCCAGCGCCTCTCGCCGCTGCGCGCTTTCTACCTCGCGACACTCGGGTCGGCGCGTTCGCTCTATCTCGACGACCGGATCGGCAATTTCGTCGCCGGCAAGGAGGGCGATTTCATCGTGCTCGATCTGGCGGCGACTCCGCTGATGGCCCGGCGCATGGCAAGCACGGCCGATCTCGTGGAGCGGCTGTTCGTACTGATGATGCTCGGGGACGATCGAGCGGTATTCGCCACTCACATCATGGGCCATCGCGAATCCGCGAGGTCGCCGTGTTGAGCCGCAAATCGCTACGCCAGGGCCAGGTCGATCCGCAGGCGCCAGCACGCGTAACCCACCCGAATCTCCGCGGATGGTTCGGCGCGCAGCTGCGCGTCGTAGCGATTTTCGAATTCGCCAAGGGCGCGCTGGTGCTCGTCGCCGGCCTGGGCCTGCTCGCGTTCGTGCATCGCGACATACGTGACGTGGTCGAAGAGCTGGTGGAGCACCTGCATCTCGATCCCGCGAGCCGCGTACCGGAAATCTTCGTGGCGCTGGCGGAGCGCGTCGCGTCGATGGATTTGTGGCTGCTGGCGATCGGCGCGACAGTCTACGCGGTCATGCGCATCGCCGAAGGATATGGTCTGTGGCTCGATCGCGAATGGGCGGAATGGCTCGGCGCCGCATCGGGCTTGATCTACGTGCCATTCGAGCTCTTCGCGCTCGCGAAGGGCGTTACGCCGCTCAAGCTCGCGACGCTCGGAATCAACCTCCTGGTCGTCGCCGTTCTGTTCGACGCGCTCTGGCGGCGGCGGCGCCGCTAATCCCACGCAACGCGAATTGTGTGTAGCCCGGGCTGAGCGGAGCGATGCCCGGGTAACGCCGCGATGAGACATCCCCCCGGGCATCGCGCTACGCGCTCGGCCCGGGCTACGCGAGCTGCTTCAGGATTTTCAGAACTGCATCGAAGCGTTTTCGATAGGGCGGATAGAGCAGCCGTGTCGGCGCGAAGCGCGGCTGCATGAACACCGCCTTCTCGTGCGTGAAAGCGAGAAACCCCCGTTCGCCGTGATAAGCGCCGTACCCCGACGCGCCGACGCCGCCGAACGGCAGCTCTTCGTTGCAGAAGTGCCAGAGCGTGTCGTCAAAAGTGACGCCGCCCGCGATCGTCTGCTGCAGCAAGCGCATGCGCGAGGGCGCGTCGCCGCCGAAAGCGTAGAGCGCCAATGGCCGCGCGCGGGCGTTGATCTTCGCGATCGCCTCGTCCAACGTCGAATACGTCTCGATCGGCAGGATCGGCCCGAAGATTTCTTCGCGCATCGCCGCCATGTCGTCGCGCACGTCGACGAGCAGCGTCGGCGCGAGCTTGCGCGCCCGCTCGGGCAGGAACTCGTTACCGGGATTGAGCCGCACGACCCGCGCCCCCTTGGCCTCCGCGTCATCGATCAGCGCAGTGAGCCGGGCGTAGTGGCGCTCGTTGATGATGCTCGTGTAGTCGGGATTGGCGCCGAGCTGCGGATAGAGGGCGGCGACGCTCGAGGCCAGCGCCTTGACCAGCGCATCGACTCGGTCCGCGGGTGCGAGCACATAGTCGGGTGCGATGCAGGTCTGGCCGGCGTTCAGGAGCTTGCCCACCGCGAGCCGCGGTGCGAGCGCCTCGACGTCGGCGTCGGCATGGATGAGCGCGGGCGACTTGCCGCCGAGCTCGAGGGTGAGCGGCGTCAGGTTTTCCGCCGCCGCGCGCGCGATCTTGCGTCCGACCGCGGTCGATCCGGTGAAAAACAGGTGATCGAACGGCAGCCGTGCGAATGCCTGGCCGACCTCCGCACCGCCGGTGACGACGGCGAGCTCGTCGGCGGCAAAACGAGATCCGACGATGCGCTCCAGAAGATCTGAGGTTGTCGGCGTGAGCTCGCTGGGCTTCAGCATAACGCGGTTGCCCGCGGCAAGCGCAGCCACGATCGGCAGCAACGCGAGCTGCACCGGATAATTCCATGGGCTGATGACGCCGACGACCCCGCGCGGCTGGCGCACGATGCGGCTCCTGCCCGGGCGGAGATAGAGCGGCGTAGCAACGCTGCGCGAGCGCATCCACCGCCGGAGATTGCGCCGGGCATGGCGGATGGCGGCCGTCACCATGAACAGCTCGGCGAGCCGCGTCTCCTGCGCCGGGCGGACGCCGAAATCGGCGGCGATCGCCGCGACGACCTCCGCCTCGTTCGCGTCAACCAGCGCAGCGAGCCGCTCGAGCCGGTCGCGGCGCACGGCGAACGAAGGATTGCGCTCGGCATCGAACGCCATTCGCTGCGCGGCGAACAGCGCGCCGAGGGTATCGCCACCCGGGTTGCCGCTCATGCGTTGGCGCGCGCGGCGGCGATCGCCTCGAGCAGGACGTCCGGGTCGTGCGCGCCGGAAACGGCGGTGCGACCGTTGAAGATGAAGAACGGCACGCCGGCGATCCCGGCTTCCTGCGCCTCGCGATATTCCGCTTCGACCTCCGCGCGGTACGCGTCCGAGGCGAGCATCGCGAGCGCCTCATCGTCCGGAAGGCCGTTGTCGGCCGCGAGCGCGGCCAACTCGTCGCGCGCGCCGATCCATCGGCCCTCGATGAAATATGCGCGGAACAAACATTCGACCAGCGCCCCGGCGTCGCCGCGCTGCTGCGCCCATGCGATCAGGCGATGCGCGTCGCGCGTGTTCGGCTGCCTTGCGATCCGGTCGAAGTCGAAGGGGATTCCGACCTCCGCGCCGACGGCTCGCACCCGCGCATAGATTTCAACCGCGCGCGCCTTTCCACCGAATTTCTTCTCGAGATACTCCGCACGTGGAATACCCTCCACAGGCAGATCCGGGTTGAGCTCAAAGGGATGCCAGCGGACAGTGGCCGCGAGATCCGGCCCGTCGGCGCGCAATCGGGCCAGCGCGGTTTCGAGCTTGCGCCTGCCAATGTAGCACCAGGGGCAGACGACGTCCGAGACGACGTCGACGAAAAGCGGCGGCCCGACGAGTTCGGCCGCCGCGGCGGACGATGGCAGCGCAGTGCTCATCGCTACGGCCTGCCTCCGCCGCAGCATGCACTCCGGGGGTGTGCGAACAAGATCGAAACAGATTTCACGCTATCCCGGCCAGGATCGCCATCGCGCAGGCGCTTGCCGCGCATTGTACTGCAGCGGTTGCCCCTTCCTTAGCTGGCGCGTCGGCGCGTTTGGTGCTAAGGAATGGGAACCTCTGAATAAGTCCCGCGTGGCCGCGACGGCGGCTTTCCGGGATGAGATGCGCGAAGCGACGCGACGCCCGTGGCAGGCCCCCCGGGCGAGCGGCGCGACAAAGCAGATCGCCCGGAAAGCCCCGTCCCTCCGGGTTTCGGCGCCATGGCCTCATCTGCGTTGTTGCGCGGCTTGCGAATAGGGTGAACTATTCGCTGCGCCGCGACGCCTAGCATCTGAGGCCATTGCGCCAGAAACGCGACTCATGTGGGACTTGTTCAGAGGTTCCTTAACCTAATCCTCGACCCGACATGCCGCCCCGTGTCCGCGCCCGCTCCTCGCTGGGATATCTTCTGCACCGTCGTCGATAATTACGGCGACGTCGGTGTCGCCTGGCGCCTTGCACGCCAGCTCGCCGGCGAGCACGCCATCGCAGTGCGCCTGTTCGTCGACGACGTGCGGGCGCTCGCGCGTCTCGCGCCGGAGATCGATGCGGCGACGAGCGAGCAACGCGCGCGAGGCGTCGACGTGCGTCGCTGGGGAGGCGCGCAGGTGGATCTCGCCGCAGACCCAGGCGAAGTCGTCGTCGAAGCGTTCGGCTGCGGCCTGCCGCCAGCGTATCTCCGAGCGATGGCGGCGCGCGGACGGCCGCCGGTCTGGATCAACCTGGAATATCTCTCCGCCGAATCGTGGATCGAAGGCTGCCAGGGGCTCGCGTCGCGCCATCCGGCGCTCCCGCTCACGCGTTATTTCTTCTTCCCGGGATTCACGGCGACGAGCGGCGGACTCCCGCGCGAGCGCGACCTCCTTCTCCGGCGCGATCGTTTTCGAGCGGCTCCTGGTGCGCGTGAAGCGCTATGGCGAGCGCTCGGTATCGCGGCGCCCGCGCCGGACGCGCTGGTCGTGTCGCTGTTCTGTTATCCCAATGCTCCGCTGCCGTCCGTTCTGAACGCATGGGCGGAAAGCGATCGACCGACGCTCTGCATCGTTCCCGAAGGCACGGCGAACGCAATGCTCGAGCGCTGGACCGGCGGCGCCGGGGTCCTTGCGGGCAAGCGCTTCGGTCGTGGCCGGCTCACGCTCGCCGCCGTGCCCTTCGTCGCCCAGGACGATTACGACAAGCTGCTCTGGGCCTGCAACGTCAATTTCGTTCGCGGCGAAGATTCGTTCGTCCGCGCACAGTGGGCGGCACGGCCGCTGGTCTGGCACGTGTACCCGCAAACGGAGAACGCACATCGTTTGAAGCTCGACGCATTTCTCGCCCGCTACGGCGCGGCGCTGCCGCCGGATCCAGCGGCGGCGTTGCGAAGCCTTTCGATCGCCTGGAATGGCGAGGGCGACGCGGGCGCGGTGTGGCAGCAGTTCGCTGCTGCCCTTCCCGCGCTCCGCACACATGCCGAATCCTGGACATCGGCGCTGGCCGTTCAATCGGACTTGGCCGAGGCTCTAGTCAAATTCTGCGCGGATCGGGTATAATTATTGGTTGTTCGAATCAATGGATTCAACAGATTAGCTTAGGGTGCAATTATGAAAACCGCGCAGGAAGTCCGCGCCGGCAACGTCATCATGATCGGCAAAGACCCGATGGTCGTGCAGAAGGCCGAGTTCAACAAATCCGGCCGCAATGCGTCCGTCGTCAAGATGAAGCTCAAGAACCTTCTCTCGGGATCGGGCACCGAGACGGTCTATCGCGCCGATGAGAAATTCGACGTGATCCAGCTCGAGAAAAAGCCGGTGACCTTCTCCTACTTTTCCGATCCGATGTACGTCTTCATGGACGAGGACTACAACCAGATCGAGGTCGAGAAGGAAAATCTGGGCGATGCGGTCGCCTACCTCGAGGACGGCCTCGCCTGCGAGCTGACGCTCTACGACGGCAAGGCGATCGCAGTCGAGCTGCCGAACTCGGTCGTGCGCGCAATCGCCTACACCGAGCCCGCGGTGCGCGGGGATACTTCGGGCAAAGTTCTCAAACCCGCGAAGCTCGGCAGCGGTCTCCAGGTGCAGGTTCCGCTGTTCGTCGCGACCGGCGACAGGATCGAGATCGACACCCGCACTGGCGAGTATCGCCGCCGCGTCTGACGCGTACGCTCACCGCCGCTACAAGAAACGGGCGCGCTTGAGAGACCGAGCGCGCCCGTCCTTTTTCACCTCTCAGCCAGCTTTCTCGCGACCGCGGCGGCGCTTCACGCGCTCGCTTTCGGGCGGCGCCTTCTGCATTCCGCCGCTGCGATGCTCGGAAGGTCCGCCGCGGCTGCTCACGTTGCGCGCCGTGTTGATCAAAGCGACGTGGGTGATCGCCTGGGGGAAGTTGCCGAGCTGGCGCTGCGCGCGCGGGTCGTATTCTTCGGCGAGCAATCCAACGTCGTTGCGCAGTGCGAGCAGGCGTGTGAACAGCGCTTCCGCCTCGTCGCGACGCCCGGCGAGGCAGAGGTTGTCGGCGAGCCAGAACGAGCACGGGAGGAAGAGGCCCTCGCCGGGCGGCAACCCATCCAGCTCCTCCGTGGTGCGATAGCGGGCGACAAGCCCGTCGACGAGCAAATCCTTCTGGATCGCAGCGAGCGTTCCACGCACGCGCGGATCGCTCGGCGGGAGGAACCCAACCAGCGGGATCAGCAGCAGACTCGCGTCGACCTCGTTGGAGCCGTAGTACTGAACGAACGAGCGCCGCGCCGGGTCATAGCCGCGCCGGCAGACCTGGGCGTGAATACGCGCACGCAACCGGCGCCAGCGTTTGAGTGGAGCATCGAACCGATTCTGTACCGCCGTCTTGATCGCCCGATCGACCGCGACCCAAGCCATGACCTTGGAATGCGTGAAGTGCCGCTTCTCGCCGCGGACCTCCCAGATGCCGTTATCGGGCTCTTCCCAGCTCTCCCCAAGAAACTCGATCAGGACCCGCTCGAATCGCCACGCGTCGGCATCCGGATCGAGACCTGCCGAGCGCGCCACGGCCAGGGCGTCGATCACCTCGCCGTAGACGTCGAGCTGAGTCTGCGCGGCGGCACGGTTGCCGATCCGCACCGGCACCGAGCGCTCGTAGCCAGGCAGCCACGGCAGCTCGAGCTCGACGAGCTGCCTTTCTCCGGCCACGCCATACACCGTCTGCAGGTCCTCGGGCTTTCCCGCCGCCGCGCGCAAGAGCCACTGGCGCCACGACTGCGCTTCGTCGCGATAGCCCGAAAGGAGCAACGCATACAGCGTCATCGTCGCGTCGCGCGGCCAGCAGAAGCGATAATCCCAGTTCCGCACGCCACCGATGCGCTCGGGCAGCGAAGTCGTTGCGGCAGCGACCATGCCGCCGGTGGGCGCGTAGGTCAGTGCCTTGAGCGTGATCAGAGAGCGGACGACGGCGTCCCCCCACCGGCCGCCGTACGTGCAGCGGGCGCACCACGTGCGCCAGGTGCGCTCGGTCGCGTCGATCGCCGCGTAAGGATCGATCGGCAGAGGCCGCGGCTGGTGCGAGGGAAAGTACGTGAGCACGAAGGGCACGCGCTCGCCGCGCGAGAGCGTGAAGTTGGCGACAGTAGTGAAGTCGACGCCATGCGTCTCGACCGCCGATCTCAACTCGAAAGAGTCCGGGCCGGCGGTGGCGAGCAGCGCGTCGTCGACGCGCCGCACCCATGGCGTCACGATGCCATAACCGCAGCGGAGAATGAACTCCATGTGCATCGAAACGCGGCCACGCAGGCATTCGACGATGCGCACAAGGTCCGTGCGCTCGGGCCATAACGGCATGCAGTCGATCACGCGGACGGCGCCCGAGGCGACTTCGAAGTCGGTCTCGAGAACCAACGTCTGGTCGCGATAGCGACGCCGTACGGCGCGCGGTCTCTGGCGCGGCGCCAGCAACCAGCGACCGTGCTCACGCCTGCCGAGCAGCGCGGCGAAGCTGGCACGCGAGTCGAAGCGCGGCACGCAAAGCCAGTCGATCGATCCGTCGCGACCTACGAGCGCTGCAGAACGCGTGTTGCCGATCAGCGCGTAGTCTTCGATTCGCAATGCCATGTTCGGTCTCCGCGCCGGATCAGAGTCGTGTTAGGCCCCGAACAAGACCAGTGCATCGGCGTCATTTTCAGGCATGCTGCTGCGTCTTGATCTCTCGCGCGGCCCCTGCCGGACGCTTCCCTGAAGCACCCTGGGAGCCTAGCGTCCCGCCGTGCGTTCCTCGGGCTGCCAGCCGCCGCCCAGCGCCATCATCAGATCGACGTTCGCGGACAGCAGGTTCTGGCGGCTGCGGATCAGCGCCAGCTCGGAGATATTGAGGCTGCGCTCGGAATCGAGCACGTCGAGAAACCGCGTGTACCCTGCTTCGTAGCGGATCGTGGCGAGCCGAAGCGCCTCGCGCGCGGCATCGACGCTGGCTTGCGCATCACGCTCCGTCGCGGCATATTGGCGCACGTTGGTCAACGCGTCGACGACTTCGCGGAACGAGGTCTGGATCGTCTTCTGGTAATTCGCGAGCGACTGCTCCCGGCGTGCCCGCTGCACGTCGACCAGCGCGCTGAGCTTGCCGCCTTCGAAGATCGGCGCCGAGAGGTTTGCGGCGAGCGCCCAGATGCGCCCCGGCAGCGTGAAAAGCCCCGCGAGCGCAGCGCTCTCGCCGCCGAAGTTTCCGGTGAGCGTGATCGTGGGAAAAAGTTGCGCCTTGGCCACGCCGATCTGGGCGTTCGCGGCGATCAGGTCCTGCTCGGCCTGGCGGATGTCGGGACGCCGCTCGAGCAGCGTCGAAGGGAGACCGGGAGGCGGGGCCGCGGGCCGCGGCAGCTGCGTGATGTCGCCGGGGACGAGCGTGAGATCGAGCTTGCCCGTCAACGTGGCGAGAAGGTGCTCGGCAAGCTCGCGCTGCCGCGTGAACTCGTCGAGCTGGAGCGCCGCATCGAAGCGCGCGCCTTCGGCCTGGCGGACATCCAGGTCCGAAGCGAGGCCAGCCTCGGCGCGCCGGCGCACGATCGAGAGCGTGTTGTCGCGGGTGGCGAGTGTGGCACGCGTCGAGGCGATCTGCGCGTCGAGCGAGCGCAGCGAGAAATACGTCTGCGTGGTCAACGCCGCAATCGAGAGCGTCACGACTTCCCGGGCGTAACGCGTGGAGAGGTCCTGCGCGCGCGCCGCCTCGGTCGCGCGGCGGAGCTTGCCCCAGAAATCGACCTCGAACGACGACGTGAGCGCGAGCCGGAGATCGTTGCGTACGCTGGGCGTGCCAGCGGAGGGCGGCGACGCGACGGCGCTGCTGAAAGCCGTGCGGTTCGCGTTGCCGGAAAGATCGATCTCCGGGAACAGCGCCGCGTGGACCGCGCGCAAATTCGCGTCGGCCTCCTCGATGCGCGCGACCGCCTGGCGAATATCGACATTGTTCGCGCGTGCGGTGGCGACAAGCTCGTCGAGCGTCGGGTCACCGAACAACCGCCACCATTGCGGCGGAACGGAGTCCGCAGTCGCGGTTGTCGCGTCTGCGCCGGTGAACGCGCCCGGCAATGGCACGGTCGGCCGCTCGTAATCCGGTCCAACCATGCAGCCGGCGAGCGCGAGCGCGGCCAGGCCGATCAGCAGACGGCGCAACCTCATGCCGGCTTCTCCTCGACCGCCGCAGGCACTGCCGTGGGCTTCGCCTTGCGTCGCGACAGCAGCACGAAGAAGAGCGGAATGAACACTGTGGCGATGAACGTCGCGGCCAACATGCCACCGAACACCCCGGTGCCCATCGAGCGTCTCGCGGACGCGCCGGCGCCGCTTGCCAGCACCAGCGGCAGGACGCCGAGCACGAAGGCGAGCGAGGTCATGACGATGGGCCGGAAGCGCAGCCGCGCCGCCTCGAGTGCGGCCTCCAGCGGCGCGAGCCCCTTCGCTTGCTCCTGCGCCGCGAACTCGACGATCAGGATCCCGTTCTTCGCCGCCAGGCCGATCATCACCAGCAGGCCGATCTGGAAGTAGACGTCGTTGCTGAAATTGCGGAGGAAGATCGCCGTGAGCGCGCCGAGCAAGCCGAACGGCACCGCGAGCAATACCGCGGTCGGCAGCGACCAGCGCTCGTAGTTGGCGGAGAGAATCAAAAACACCATCACGATCGCGAAGCTAAAGGCGATGATCGACTGCGTGCCGACGCGCTTTTCCTGGAACGCCTGGCCCGTCCAGGCTATGGTGTACCCGGTTGGCAGCGTCTTCGCGGCGACGTCCTCGACCGCCGTGATCGCCTGGCCGGAGCTCACGTTGGGCGCGCTGTTCCCGAGCACCTTGGCGGCGAGGAACCCGTTGTAACGTTCGAGCTGCTCGGGCCCGACCACGTTTTTCATGCTGATCAGCGCCTTCACCGGGATCATGTCGCCGCTCGCAGACCGCACGTAGACGTTGCCGAGATCCTCCGGCGTGGCGCGATACGCGCCTTCCGCTTGCAACTGAACGCGGTAAGTGTGGCCAAACTTGTTAAAGTCGTTGACGTAGAGCACGCCCATCGTGGCCTGCAATGCGTCGAAGACGTCCTTGATCGGGACCCCGAGCGCGACCGTCTTCTCGCGGTCGACGTCGAGATAGAGTTGCGGCGATGTGGGCCGGTAGAACGACGCGATACTGGTGAGCTCGGGCCGCTTGCGGAGCTCGCTCAAGAATTGCTGAAGGTTCTGATAGAGCTTCTGCGGGTCGGCGTCGGCGCGGTCCTGCAAATACACCTCGAATCCGCCGGCCGTCCCCAGGCCGCGGATCGCCGCCGGATTGAACGCGAGCACCGTCCCCTGCGGCAGCGTCGCGCCCTGGGCGATGACGTACTTGGCCACGTCGTCGGCGGTCGCCTTGCGCTCATCCCAGAGCTTGAGCGGAATGAAGATCGTCGCGGCATTGGTCTTGTTCGCCCCCGCGATCACGTCGAACCCGTTGACCACGAAAACGTGTTCGACCGCGGGATGCCCGAGCAGGATCTTCTGCACCGTCGCGCCGAGCTCCTGCGTGCGCTGCAGGGTCGCGCCGTCCGGTAGCGTGAGCGAGCCGATGATGTAGCCCTGATCCTCCGGCGGGACGAACCCGCCGGGCACCGTCCTGAACAGCAGCGCATCGACGCCGAGGATTCCGGCGAAGGCAAGAAGCGCGATGACCCGGTGGCGCGCGGTGGCCCGAACGCAGGCGAGATAGAAGTGCGTTACCCAAGCGAACCCGCGGTTGAACGGCCGGAACAGACGGTTCTCGATGTGCTGGGGTTTCAGCAGTAGCGCGCACAGCGCCGGCGTGAGCGTCAGCGCCACCACGCCCGATATGGTGACCGCTGTCGCTACGGTGACCGCGAATTGCTGGTAGAGCTTGCCAGCGAGCCCGCCGAGGAACGCGACTGGCACGAATACCGACACCAGAACCAGCTCGATGGCGACGATCGCGCCGGTCACTTCGCGCATCGACTCGATCGCGGCCTCCTTGGGCGAGAGCTTCTTCTCCGCCATCAGCCGCTCGACGTTTTCCAGCACCACGATCGCGTCGTCGACGACGATCCCAGTCGCAAGCACGATCGCAAACAGCGTCAACGTGTTCAAGGTGAAGCCGAACAGCATGAGGCCGCCGAACGCGCCGATGAGCGACACCGGCACAGCGATGATGGGAATGAGCGTCGCCCGCCAGCTTTGGAGGAAGACGAACACAACGAGCAGCACGAGAAACGCCGCCTCGCTCAGCGTAATGACCACCTCGTGGATCGATTGCTGCACGAAGCGTGTCGTGTCGAAAGGAATGATCTGGGTCACGCCTTCCGGGAAGCCCTGCGCCAGGCGCGCTATTCCTGAGCGCACCGAGTCGGCCACCTTGAGCGCGTTGGCGCCGGATTGGAGGTACACCGCGATGCCGACCGTCGGCCTTCCGTCGAGGTTGGTGAACGCATCGTAGCTGACGGCGCCCAGCTCGATCCGCGCCACGTCGCGGATGCGCAGCGCTCCGCCCGGTCCGGTCGAGCGCAGCACGATGTTGCCGAAATCGGCGGGCTCCTCGAGCCGGCCGCGCGCGGTGACGGTGTAGACCAGCGATTGCCCGGGCGGCGCCGGCTCGGCGCCGATCTTGCCGGCGGCATACTGATAGTTCTGAGTCGAGATCGCGTTCGCGACGTCGGTGGCGGTGATGCCGAGCTGCGACATCTTCGCCGGGTTGAGCCAGATGCGCATCGAGTAATCGCGCGCGCCGAAGATGGTTGCGTCGGCGACCCCGGGAATGCGTTTGAGCTCGTCCAGGATGTTGATCGTGGCGTAGTTGCTGAGATAAAGCGTGTCGTAGCGCGGGTCGTTCGACGTAAGAGCGATGACGAGCAGGATGTCGGTCGAACGCTTTTGCGCGACCACGCCGGTCTGCCGCACGACGTCCGGGAGCCGCGGCAGCGCGATGGCGACGCGGTTGTTGACGTCGATGACCGCCTTGTCGGCGTTCGAGCCGACCTCGAACGTGCAGGCGATCGTCAGCGTGCCGTTGGTCGCCGCCGTCGAGCTGAAGTAAGAGAGGTTCTCGACGCCGGAGAGTTGCTCCTCGATCGGCGCCGCGACGGTGCGCGCCAGCGTCTCGGCGTTCGCGCCCGGATAGCTGGCGTTGATCACGACCGTCGGCGGCGCGATCTCGGGATATTGCGCGACCGGCAGCACCTGCGAGGCGATCAACCCCGCTAGGGTGATGATGATCGAGATGACGCCGGCGAAGATCGGCCGGTTGATGAAGAACTGCGAAAAGGACACGGCCGCCGTTCCTACTTGGCCGGCGCGCCGGATGCCGACGGCTGCGCCGGCGCAGCGCTGGCCGCCGGCGCTTCGGTCACCGGCACGCCGGGTCGGACCTTCAGCAGATTGTCGACGATCACTCGGTCGCCGGTGTTTAGTCCAGACATGATCACCCAGTCGGAGCCGATCCAGTCGCCGGTCTTAACCGGCCGCGCCTGCGCCTTGCCCTCGGCGTCGACGACGAATACGAGATACGCCTTCTCGGTCTGCACGACGGCGGCTTGCGGAATGAGGAACACGTTGTCCCGCTCTCCGGCGGTGATGCGCACGGTGACAAACTGGCCGGGAAGAAGCTGCTCGCGCGGATTGTCGAACTCGGCGCGTAGCTGCTGCGTGCCGAGCCTGGCGTCGAGCGCGGTGGCGGCGAAATTGAGACGGCCCCTCGTC
>Ga0207646_10005251_pt1 | contig 13665 bp, 16 predicted proteins | sample KBSK5502metaG_FD_184343 | JGI IMG/M metagenome (GOLD analysis project Ga0207646, IMG submission 184343) | Corn, switchgrass and miscanthus rhizosphere microbial communities from Kellogg Biological Station, Michigan, USA - KBS K5-50-2 metaG... | ecosystem: Host-associated > Plants > Roots >... | reverse complement strand
ATGAGGAAGAAGAACGCGACCGCGAGAAGCGCTGCGAGATCCAGCACCGGTGTGCCCGACGGCTCCGGGAAGATGCCCTGGAACGGACGGACCAGCGGCTCGGTGATCCGGTACAGGCCGGAGACGAGTGGCTGGTTCGCGTTCGCGCCGAAGAGCTTCAGGATGAACCGGAGCAGCAGCAGCGTCTCGAGGACGGTGAAGAGAAGCGCGACGACGCGGGTGACGGCCCAGACCGCCTCATTGCGCGCGACGGCGGTCGTCGGGCCGACGTTCACGTTCGCAGCGGCCGGTGCGGTGGACGCGGGACGCTCGATGATCCGTTCGCGGTCGTAGCGCTCGACTCGTTCGGTCGTGTTGTGGTCGCGTGGTGCTGATGTAGCCATGCCGGATGGGGCAGCAGGTAGCATGCCAAATCGTTACCCTGCCGATCGGCCATGGATTTCCCATTCGCTTACCGACAGCGGGTGCGCTTCGGTGAGACGGACCTTCAGGGGGTCGTCTACTACGCCAACTACCTGCTCTTCGCCGAGGTCGGGCGCATCGCCTACCTGCGCCAGCTGGGGATCGTGTACGAGCGCGATCTGGTCGCGCAGGGCGTCGATTTCACCATCGGCGAGGCCCGCGTCCGGTACTATGCGCCCCTTCGCTTCGACGATGAGTACGACATCAGGGTCCGCGTCGGCGAGATCCGCCACTCGTCCTGGACGTTCGAGTATGCGATCGACCGCGCCGATAAGACCCATTGCGCCGATGCGTCGACCATCCAGGTGATGCTCGACCGAAAGACCGGGCGCGTGATCCGCATACCGCAAACGCTGCGAGCGATCCTCGATCGCGAGAAGGAAGCCTGATGGACCTCGCCCTCCCCGAGGAGCTGGTGATGCTGCAGCGCTCGGTCCGCGATTTCGTCGAGGAGCGGCTCGCGCCACTCGAGCGAGAGATCGAGGAGAAGGACGAGATCCCGCGCTCGGTGATCGACGCGATGGCCGGCATGGGACTGTTCGGTCTCGGGTTCAGCGAAGCGGTCGGCGGGCAGGGTTTCGGCAAGCTCGGCTACTGCGTCGCCGTCGAGCAGCTCGCCCGAGCGAACGCATCGCTCTGGAACGTCATCGGCGGATCGGCCGGTCTGTGCGGGACGGCCATCGACATCGGCGGACCGGACGCGCTGCGCGCGCGTTACCTCCCGGATCTGCTCTCCGCACGAAAGATCGGCGCCTACGGACTTTCCGAGCCCGGCGCGGGGAGCGACGCGGGCGGCCTCAAGACCATCGCGCGCCGCGACGGGGACACATACGTCATCGACGGCGCGAAGACCTTTATCACGAACGCCCCGATCGCCGACGTCTTCGTCATCTTCGCGACGCTCGATCCGAAGGTCGGCTCGAAGGGCATCACTGCGTTCGTCGTCGACCGCGGCACCGTGGGTCTCGAGGTCGGCCGCAACGACGAGAAGATGGGCCTGCACGGGTCGACGACCGCGCAGCTCTACTTCCGCGACATGCGCGTCCGCGCCTCGCAGCGCCTCGGCGAAGACGGCAAGGGATTCGCGATCGCCCTGGCGACCCTCGACTATGGCCGGATGGGCCTCGCGGCGCACGCCGTTGGCACGGCGCAGCGCCTCCTGGAGGCGTCCGTCGCCCACGCCAAGCAGCGGACGCAGTTCGGACGGCCGATCGGCACGAATCAGGCGATCCAGTGGCCGCTCGCGGACGCGGCGATCGACGTCCACGCCGCGCGGCTCATGGTCTACGACGCGGCGTCGCGGGCGGACCGCGGCGAGCGAGTCACCGACCGCGCCTCGAAGGCGAAGCTTTTTGCCACCGAGGCCCTCGGTCGGATCGCCGACGCCGCTGTCCAGATCCACGGCGGCATGGGATACATGCGTGAGCTCTGGATCGAGCGGGCCTACCGCGATGCCCGTATCTACCGGATTTACGAGGGCACGAGTGAGATCCAGCGCCTCGTTATTGCCCAGGAGCTGCTTGCGGAGACCTAGCACCATTTCTGGAGTCAGAGTGTGGATAACCCCATGAATACGGTGGATAAACAGCCTCCCGGGGCCATTTCTGTGGACAACCTGCCCGTAACGAGGGCGTCCATCGCCGACATTTGGCGGGTCCCGGTGACGGTTTGGCGCGCCCGGAAGGCGCTCGACGCGGACGACCTCGGGACCGCACGGACCCTCGTGGCGCCCCTCCTGGGGCGCTTCGGGTCGGTCACCCTCGTGCGGAAGATCGCGGCCGAGATCCTCTACGCCTCGGGCGATCCGCTGTCGGCGGCCTCCCTTTTCGAACAGGTCGCCAAACGGCTGCCGAGGGACCGAGCGGCGGTCGTCGGCCTCGTCGCCTCGTACGCCGCCCTCAACCGAGCGGGCGACGCGCGGCGGAGCGCCGCGCTCTTGCCGGCGAATGTGGACGTGGGTCTCGCGCTCGCGTGGTCCGAGCTCGTCGCGCTAGGCGGCGACCCGAGTCGTGGCTCCGCCCTCCTCGCGGAGATCGCGAACGATCCGGACCTTGAGCGCTCGACCGAGCGCGTGGCGATGCGGCACGCTCTCGACGCGATCGTGTCAGCGCGCGCGGGGGATCGTGACGCCGTGCGGGCGAAGCTCCGCACCGCGGAGGACGGCGCGCCGAAGCTCCGCGCCGGCGACCGCGCGTTCCTCGGCTACCTCGGCGGCATCGCTCTGCGAGAGGCCGCTCTCGTCGACGACGCGCGCGCGACCTTCGCGCTCGCGATGGAGGCGTCGCCTGAGTCGATCGGCGCGGCGCTCGCGCGGCGCGAGCGCGCCAACATGGGGCCGCTCTAACCCGTCGCGCGCGATCGCCGGAGCAACGCGAGGAAGTCCGCCACTGGTCCCGTCGGCGTGCCCGCGTCGGTGCGCCGGATGGCCACGATGGGACGGCGGACCGGCGGCGCGCCGACGACGCGGACCGGACGAAGGGCTCGCGCGCGCAGCTCCGCGAGAAGCGCCATGCGCGGCAGCAGCGCGACGCCGAGGCCCTCGATCACCATCTTCTTCGCGGCCTCGACGTTGTCCATCTCGATCACGCTCTCTGGCACAACGCCGGCCTGCCGGATAAGTGAGCTCGTCAGCTCGTAGTAGCTGGACGCGCGATCGAACAGGATGAGGCGGTCGTCGGCGAGCTCCTGCAGGCGGATGCGATCGCGCCGCGCGAACGGGTGATGCCGGCTCACGACGAGGACGAGCTCGTCATCGAACATCGGGATGAGCTCGGCGTCCGGATGCTGGATCGGCCGGCCGACGCCGAGGTCGACCTCTCGCCGGAGGACCATCTCGAGGACCTCCTCCGTATGTCCGGTGCGCACGCCCATCCGGACCTGCGGATGCGTGGTCTGGAATGACTTGAGGAGCGTCGGCAGGACGTACGTGCTCACCGCGGGCGCGGCGGCGATGAAGAGCTCGCCGATCTTGCCCAAGCGCAGGTCGTCCAGCGCCTTCTGACCCTCGAGCACCTGCGCGATGGCGCGCTGCGCGTAGGGGAGCAAGGCGCGGCCCGCGTCGGTCAGTGTCATCCCGCGCGCGGCTCGTACGAAGAGGTCAACGCCGAGCTCCCGTTCGAGACCCTGTAAACGCGCGGTAAGAGCCGGCTGAGTCACGCTCAGGGTCTCGGCCGCGCGGCTCACGTTCCCGAGGCGCGCCACTTCGCTGAAGGCTTCGAGCTGCGCCAGGAGCATCGCGCCATCATAAACAACACTGATCGCAATGATCCAAACAAACGATTTGTCTTATGGCATTTCCGGCACGCAGCATGCCCTCTCATGGCGACCATGAACAGCTTCGACCGCACCGAGACCACACCGGCCGAGTACCGGCCGATCCTTCGCGTGTCAGCGAATGAGCGGGCGAGCGAGTCGCAGCAAACGGAGTGCTGCTGCCCTGAGCTCTGCCAGCTCGACCATGACAACTAGATCTCTCGCCGAGACGCCACTCCTGCCGCCGGGCTGCACGGTGCCGGCGTCGCGCTGGACCGATCCGGCCACGCGGCTCCGCGAGCTCGTCGAGAGCGAACCGTACGTATTCGCGCCGGGCATCTACGACCCGCACGGCGCGGAGATAGCGATGTATCACCGCGCGACCGCGATCTACTTCTCGGGGTACTCGTTCGCGATCGGCCACCTCGGCACGACCGACATGGACCTGTATTCGGGTCCGGAGATCGCGGACGGCGCCCGCCGCACGGTCTCTGCGCTGCGCAAGTTCCAGCTCACGATGGCCACGGGCGATCCCGAGAAGGGCGTCGCCCCGACGCATCTCGAGATCCCTCCGGTGGTCGTCGACATGGACGGCGGCTACGGCAACCTCTTCAACGTGCAGCGTGTCGCCGAGCTCTACGTGACCGCTGGCGTCGCGGGGGCACACCTCGAGGACCAGGTCCTTCCCAAGCGCTGCGGCCACATCGCCGGCAAGGCGCTCATCTCCGCCGACGAGATGGTCGGCAAGCTGCGGATGGCGCGAGCCGTCGCCGAGGATCTCGGCCGCGATGATTTCGTCGTCATCGCGCGCACCGACGCGGTCTCGGCGGTGGACGCGCCCGAGAGGACACGCGGTCTCGACCTCGCGATCGAGCGCGCGCTGCGCTATCTCGATAGCGGCGCGCCGGACCTCGTGTGGTGCGAGTTCCCGAACTCCGACCGCAAGCCGACCGAACGCTTCGCCGCAGAGGTGCGACGCCGCTTCCCGCAGGCGAAGCTCGCGTTCAACTGGTCGAGCTCGTTCAAGTGGTTCAACGATCCGAATCCGATCTCCTTCGCCGAGCTCGGCGAGCTCGGGTACAAATTCCTCTTCATCACCCTCGCGGCGCAGCACGCGATGGGCTACGCCTTCAGCAAGCTGCTGCAGGGTCTCTCAGAGGAGCAGGAGCGCGCGTACGTCGCGCTGCAGCGCAAGGAGTGGGCGAGCGACGACGACATCCCGACCAAGAGCCACCACCTCTTCACCGGCGTGCCGTATCACCAGGTGCTCGGCGAGACGATGGGCGCGTCGCGTCTCGGGAAATTCGACGCCGAAGCCACCGAGAAGGCGGTGTGATCGTGGACGATGACGACGTCACCGACGACAACAACGATTCAAACACCGGCGACCCTCGCGAGAGTTGGCTGGCCGAGCAGGCGCGGCTCGTCCTCTTGGAGGACGGCGGCTAGGACGCGACCGGAACAGGGCGCAGGAGCGGCGAGCTGACCATCAAGTCGGCCGAGCGGCGGTTGCACGCGATGGCCACGTCGTGGAGCACCGCGAGACGGATCAGGGAGCGGACGTCGGTCTCATGCGGCTGTGTCGCGAGCGGGTCCCAGAAGAACACCACAAGATCGATCTCGCGGCGCGCGATCATCGCGGAAACCTGTGCGTCGCCGCCCTGCGGCCCACTCAGGAGGAGCTCGATGCGCAGGCCGGTGTCGCCGGCGATCAGCTCACCGGTGTGCTTGGTCGCGAAGAGCGTCGCGCGCGACAGCAGCTCGCGATTCCATCGTGCCCACTCGAGCATTTCGATCTTCGTCGCGTCGTGAGCGATCAGGGCGGCGCGGAGAGGTGCTCCCATGCGGTCGATACTGCGGCCTTCGGGATCGCGTTTGGGCGCGGCGAAGTGCCGGTACGGTGATGATTCGGTGAAGTCGCGTTAGGTTCCGACGACGACTCCGCCGTCCACCGAAAGCACTGCGCCGTTTATAAAAGAAGCTTCATCCGACGCGAGGAAGAGATACGCGTATGCGACATCTTTCGTCTCGCCGAGCCGGCGGATCGGCGTGCGCTCGACCATCGTCGCGAGGATCTTTTCCGGCATCTGGCGCACCATCTCGGTTCCGATGAACCCGGGTGCGACCGCGTTCACGGTGATGCCCTTCGGACCGAGCTCGCGCGCCCACACCTTCGTCATACCGATTACAGCGGCCTTCGTCGCGACGTAGTTCGTCTGCCCGAAGTTGCCGTAGAGGCCGACGACCGAAGACGCGTTCAGGATCCGTCCGGAGTGCTGCCGGATCATCGTCGGCGCGACCGCCTGCGTGCACGCGAAGACCCCGCGCAGGTTGACCGAGATGACCGCATCGAAGTCCGCCTCGCTCATGGTGCCGGTGATCTCCTCGCCCTTGGTCTTCACGAGCTGCGCGTCGCGGAGGATCCCGGCGTTGTTGACGAGAATGTCGATCCGTCTATGCTCATGCGCCACCGCGGCCGCAGCCTTCGCCGCCGCTTGCACGTCGGTCACATCCACTCGCGTATCCGCCCCATCCGCGACGTCCCACGTCACGACGGTTGCACCGGCCTCGCGGAAGACCCGCGCCGTCTCGGCACCGATCCCACGCGCGCCTCCGGTCACGATCGCGATCTTCCCGTCGAGTCGGAACATCACATGCCCGAGTCTTCGGGCTCTTCCTCCCAGCCCTCGTCGGATTGGAGCTCGGTCTCGTAGATCTCCGGCTCGAGTCCGAGCTGCTCGATGACCGCGACCAGGCCGTTGCGCTGCTCGGGCGGCGTGGTGCGGATCCAGCCGCGGATGACGTCGTCGACGCTGACGCTCGCGTCACCACGCTCGCCAGCGACGGACTCGGCCTCGTCGCGCGCGGCGGCTCTTGCGAGCTCGCGGATCGTGTCCGGCACCATGCGGCACAGGGTCACGAGGACGCCCTCCGCGGGCTCATCCCAGATCATTCCTGCCCGCCTTCGCTATGCGAGCGCATCAATACCCGTGGCGAAGCGGCCGATGATGAGCTTCTGGATCTGTGTCGTGCCTTCGTAGAGGCGGTTCACGCGAGCGTCTCGCCAGTACCGCTCGACCGGGAACTCGTCGGAGAAGCCGTACCCTCCGTGGATCTGGATGGCGCTGTCGGCGGCGCGCTGCGCGGCCTCAGATGCGTACAGCTTCGCGATGCTCGTCTCGCGCGTGTTCGGCCGACCCTTGTCCTTGAGGTCGCCGGCGCGCCATACCAGGAGTCGTGCGGCCTCGGTCTCGACGACCATGTCCGCGATCAGCTCCTGCACGAGCTGGTGTCCCGCGATCGGCTTCCCGAACGCCTTGCGCGTCGTTGCGTACTGGACCGACGCGTCGATGCACGCCTGCGCCACCCCGACCGCGCCGGCCGCGACCGAGTAGCGCCCCGAGTCGAGCGCGGTCATCGCGACCTTGAAGCCGTCGCCGATCTCGCCGAGACGGTTCGCGTCGGGGACGCGGACACCGTCGAGGATGAGCTCACTCGAATCCGACGAGCGGAGCCCGAGCTTGCCGTGAAGCGCCTGGCTCCCATACGGCTGGCGGTCGCGCTCGAGGACGAACGCGGTGATGCCTTTGGCTTCCTTCGATGGATCGCCCTGCGCGAACACGAGGGCGAGCTTCGACACGGAGCCGTTGGAGATCCACATCTTCCGGCCGCGGAGCACCCACGAGTCGCCGTCACGTTTCGCCGTCGTGCGGATCTTCGTGGCGTCGCTGCCGACCTCGGGCTCGGTGAGACCGAAGCATCCGAGGACGTCACCCTTGCAGAGGGCGGGCAGCCAGCGCTGCTTTTGCTCTTCAGTGCCGAACTTGAGGATGGTCATCTCGACCAGCGAGATCTGGACCGAGAGCGTCGTCCGCACCGACGAATCGGCGCGTCCGACCTCTTCAGTCACGAGCGCGTGCGAGACGAAATCGAGCCCGATGCCGCCGTACTTCTCCGGCACCGGTCCGCCGAGCAGGCCGAGCGGCGCCATCTTGCGGACTACGTCCTTCGGAAAGATCTCGCCGCGATCGCGTTCGCGCGCTCCCGGTGCGATCTCTTTGTCCGCGAAATCCTTCGCGAGCTTGCGGATTGATTGCTGCTCGGACGTGAGGTCGAAGTCCACGCGGCCCTACGCCGAAGTGCGCTGCGCGGAGCGCTCGCGAATCGCGAGGAGGGCGTCGATCTCGCCGATGTGGGCGAAGCAGCCCTGGAGGATGCCGCCCGCGCGCCGTACAACCCTCGCGGCAGAGTCGTCATCCGGAAGAGAGCGCAGACGTTGGGCGAGCGGGCCGATGACCGAGTCGAGGTAGCGCGCCAGCTCGGTCGCGGTGAGGCGCGGGATCGCGAGCACCTCCTGGAACGTGTACCCGGTCAGAGTGCCGAGGCCGTCCGCGCCGATGCCGCGCGGATCGTAGCCGGTCCGTTGCCCCCACCCATCGGTGAACCACACCTCGGTCGACGGTTGTGTGCCGCCGAGGATCCGCGCGAGCACGTCGATCCACCGCGCCATGTGCCAGACCGTCTCGCGGACGTTGTTGCCGCGGTCGTCCGCCCGCCACTCGAGCGCGTCTTCCTCAAGCGTTTTCAGCTGCTCGCGAACGCGAGTGCCGATGTCCTCGAACCATTTCGCCATGAGCTCTGTGTCGCGCATCGCTTGAGTCTAGGGACGATACGGGCGGCGGATCGCCATCCACCGCGCGGGCTCGGCGAGCGGCGCGAAGCCGTACCGCGCGTAGAGCCGGTGCGCGTCGCGCGTTGCGAGAAGCACATTGCGCAGACCTTGCAGATCGGGATGCGACATGACCGCATCCAACAGCGCCTTGCCAGCTCCCCTCCTGCGATGCGCCTCGATAACGAACACGTCGCAGAGCCATCCAAACGTCGCACGATCGGTCACCACCCGCGCGAAGCCCACCTGCGGCGCGCCGCGAGCGGGATCGCCGTCGAACACCGAAAAGCACAGCGACCCGTCGATGGCGCGATCCATGACATCTCGAGGGACGCCTGCCGCCCAGTACGAATCGTCGTGAAGGAAACGCCACACGAGGTCGCGATCCACATGTCGCGCATCGCTCGAAACGACGTACTGCCCCACGCGCCGCGAGTTTAGACTCGCGCGCCTGTGATCCTGCTTTTGATCCAGAGCGCGCTCTTTCTCGTGGTCGTCGGACTCCTGATCGCGGCGCTCCTCGTCGACCGCTCAGGGGTCCGCGGCCGCGATTACCTCGTGTTCGAGGAGCGCGCGGTGCTGTCGCAGCGACTCACCGTCGCCGCGTTCGTTCTCGTGATCCTCGAGTTCATCGTCGGGACGCCACTTCTCGGTGTGGTCCTCGCGATCCTCGCGATCCTCTGGACCATCTGGTGGCTGCCCGCGGACCACCGGCGCTTCGACGTCGCGGTGCAGTCGGTCTTCGACGCGCCCCCCGAGGCGGTCGCCGCGGTCATGTTCGACATCTCGGAGCAGCCGAGATGGATGGACTCGATCGTTCGCACGGTCCTCGAGACGCCCGGCCTCCTGCGGAAAGGAAGCGTCATCAGGCAGACGCTCCGCGTCTCGGGACAGGACCTCGTCGCGAAGCTCGTCGTGGTCGAGCTCGTTCCGTACGAGCGGCTCGTGCTCCAGGTCGTCGTCCGGCACGCCGTGCTCTTCGATCATTTCGAGGTGCAGCCCCACCCGCAGGGCGCGCTCGTGACGTATTCGGGGCGACACCAGCTGTCGCGCTTGAACGCGGTCCTCACCGGCTGGCGCCTGCAGGCGCTTCGCCGTAGCTTCGCGGCCCGGCGGACCGCCAATCTCGAGCGGCTGCGCGCCATCGTTCACCCCGCGCCGATCGCGCGCCGAGCCTAAAAGAAACAGCCCGCGGGCTTCCCCGCGGGCTGTTCGATCTGTCGTCGTTGCGCTTAGTCGCGGTCCTCGGTCTCGTGCTCGCTGCGGTCGTGGTGCTTGCCGCTGGTCAGCGACTTTGTCGTGGCCTTCACTTTGGCCTTGGCCTTGTCCGCTTTCTTGGCCTCGCGGTCTTGCTTGGCCGTTTGCCGGTCCGTCGTGGCCTTCTCGACCGCCTGCTCGACCTTGTCGGCGTCGGCCTTCGTCGTTTCCTTCGACTGAGCCGCCTTCGTCAGGTCAAGGATCGCCTTGCGAGCGTCGTCGACGACCGCCTGCATGTCCTTGATCGCCTGGTCGACGATGTCCTTGTACTTCGGGTCAAGACCGCTCGTGTCGAACGTCCGCGCGCCACCGGTCGAGTCGACCGGAGCCGTTGAGTCGCTCGGTGCGGTCACGCTGTTCGTGTTCGTAGTCGTAGTGGTGGTCGTCGTCGTGGTGGTCGTCGTAGTCGTCTTGGTGTCGTCCGCGTCCGCGCAAGCGGTGCCGAGATCGGCAGCCGCCTGAATGTCCGAGTGCGCCTTGCTCGCGATGTCCTTGAGCTCGGCCTTCGCCTTCGCGACCACGTCACGAGCGTCCTTGGTCAGAGCCGGGCCTGCCTTCTCGGAGTCAGACTCATGCTGGAGCTTGCGAGCGTCCCTCGCGAGATCCTTCAGGTCGCCGTTGAATGCCTTCCACGCGGTGTGAAGAAGGTGGACCGCGTCGTTGCGGGCGTGCGCCGCAGTGCTGCAGTCCGTCTTGTCTTCCGCGAGCGGAGCGGCGTTCGCGCTGCCCGCGAAGGTTGTGGCGACAAGGGAGAAGATGAGTGCGCCCGCCGCGAGAACGCGCGTTGCGCGGCCAGGCATCGTCGTGCGGAACATATGCACCTCCTGTGCACAAGTTCCTAACGGGGCCGTCCGTAGGCGGTTAGCCCCCGATCGGGTGAGGGAACGCCCGTACTAGGACCTTTGGGTACTTGCCCCCCGCATCAGTAGACTTCGCGCCCATACGTGGAGAAACGCCCTGTCGATCTGGGGACCCGCGACGGGACGGTTGTCTTCGCCGTGCTCCTGCTCGGCATCTTCACGATCAGCGCGTCGGTCCTGGTGGTGATCCTCGTGGTCAACGGAGCCGCACCCGTTCGCTGACCGCGCGGACCCTGCGAGGGACTGCCTAAACTCCCCGCGTGCGTTTCGGCGTGATGTTGCCTTCCTACATCCGTCCGACCCGCGAGACGGTGCTCGGCGTGGCGCGAGCCGCGGAGCGGCTCGGGTTCGACTCCGTCTGGACGAACTCCCACACGGTGGTCCCGGCCTCGTTCAAGCCGCGCTATCCGTACAGCGAGAACGGCATGCCGTCCTGGAACGCGACGACGGCGTGGGCCGACGCGATGATCACGCTGGGTTTCGTCGCGGCCGCGACGGAACGCGTGCGTCTCGGCGTCGCGGTGGTGCCGCTCATCATCACCGACCCGATCACGCTGGCGAAGCAATCCGCCACGATCGACGTTCTTTCCAAGGGGCGCTTCGAGCTCGGCATCGGCGCGGGCTGGCTCGTGGAGGAGGCCGCGGCGCTCGGTCATCCCACCGATCATCGCCAGGCTCGACTCGAAGAGACGATCGACGTGCTCCGCCTCGCATGGACGCGGCCAACCTTCTCCTACGACGGTCGGTTCGTGAAGATTCCAGAGGTCGGGGTACATCCGCAGCCACCGCAGGGTGAGCGGCTACCGCTCTGGATCGGTGGTCAAGGGGAGGAGGCCGTACGGATCGCAGCCGTGCGCGGAGCTGGGCTCTTCATCTGGCTTCAGACGCCCGAGCGTGTCGCCGAGTACGGACGCAAGCTTCGCGCGCTGCGTCCCGGTGCGCCGCTCGCGGCGTGCGTGTGGACCTCGCAGGAGGAGCGACTTTGGGATGACCAGGTCGCACCGATGGAAGAGGCCGGCGTCGACCTTCTGGTGATCGGGCGCCGTTACGACGAAAGGCAGGTCAGCGAGATCGAGCGCTTCGCGAGCGTGTTCCTTTAAACGCGCTCGATGACCGCCGCGATCCCCTGACCGCCACCGATGCACAGCGACGCGAGGCCGTAGTGCTTCTCGCGCTTGCGCAGCTCGTACGCGAGCGTGAGGGCCAGGCGTGCGCCCGATGCGCCGAGCGGATGGCCGAGCGCGATCGCGCCGCCGTTCACGTTCGTCTTCTCGCGATCGAGGCCAAGGTCCTTCTCCACCGCGAGGTATTGCGTCGCGAAGGCCTCGTTGATCTCGACGAGATCCATGTCCTGAACCTTCAAGCCCGCGCGCTCGAGCGCCTGGCGTGACGACGGCGCGGGGCCGATCCCCATGATGTCGGGGTCCACGCCGCAGACGCCGCCGGAAACGATTCGCGCGATCGGCGTGAGGCCCGCCTTCTTCGCCGCGTCGGCCGACGCGACGACGACCGCCGCGGCGCCGTCGTTGATCCCCGAGGCGTTGCCCGCCGTGACCGTTCCGTTCTTTTCGAAGCGTGCCACGAGCTTGTTCAGGATCTCGAGCGTGGTGTCGGGACGGATGTGCTCATCCTTGTCGACCACCGTCTCGCCCTTCTTCGTCCTCACCGTGACCGGCACGATCTCCTCGCTGAAGCGGCAAGACTCGCGCGCCTTCGCGGCGAGCATGTGGCTCCGATACGCGAACTCGTCGGCCGCCTCGCGCGTGATGCCGTATTTGCGCCCGAGGTTCTCCGCCGTGTTCGCCATGCCGAGCCCGTTGTACGAGTCGACGAGCGCGACCCAGAGATAGTCCTCGAGCTTCTGCTCGCCGAGTGGGAGTCCCCACCGCGCGCCGCGGATCTGGTGCGGCGCCATCGACATGTTCTCGGCCCCGCCTGCGAGAACGAACTCGGCCTGCCCGAGCTGGATCTCCTGCGCTCCGAGGAGGATCGCCTGCAGCCCCGAGCCGCAGAGCCGGTTGACGGTGAGGGCCGGGACCTCTTTCGGCACGCCCGACTTGAGGCCGATGTGCCGCGCGAGGTAGACGGCGTCGCCGGATGTCTGCAGGACGTTGCCGAAGATGACCTGGTCGATCTGCTTCGGATCGACCTTGGATTTCTCGAGCGCGCCCCTTGCGGCGATGACGCCGAGATCGGTGGCCGAGGTGTCGCGAAGCGCGCCGCCGTACGTCCCGAAGGCCGTGCGCGCGCCGTCGATGATGACGATGTCTTTCATGAAATGGCTCCCGAGCGGCTCCGCCGCTCGCATCCATTGTCCCACCACGGCTCTTGACGGCACCGGGCGGCAGCCAGCGTGGCCGCCGCCCCCGTCAATTGCTATTGCGTCGAGACGTCGTCGAAGAGCGTGTAGGTCGGGTCGCTGGCGAAGCCGTCGTCGTGGTCGATGAGCGTGAGCGTGTAGGAGTGCGAGCCGACGAGCGTCGTCGATACGCTGCTCCACGCGCCCGTGTTGGTGCACGTCCTTCCGAGGACCGTCGCCGTGGTAGCGGTCGTGTTATCGCGAAGAGTCGCCGTGGCCCAGTCGAACGTCACCGTGTCGGTGCAGACGACCCGGAACCAGAACGTGAGGACCGCGCCAGAAGCCGGCGCGGTGAACGTCTGGGCGATTGTGCTGTCACCCGCGAAGGCGGCCGTGCTGCCGACCCGGGCCGAGGCGGCGCCGCTGTGCGCCGTCGTCGACGTCCCGGTGATCCCCGTCGCGGTCCACCCGGTGAGGCCGTTTTCGAAGCCACCGTTCGTGATCGCCGAGGGTGGTGGGGGCGGTGGCGTGGCACCGATGCTCACGTCGTCGTAGAGGGTGTACGTCGGATCGCCGGCGAAACCGTCATCGTGGTCGACGAGCGCGAGCGTGTACGAGTGCGAGCCGACGAGGGTCGCCGACGCGCTGTTCCACGTGCCGGTGTTCGTGCAGATCCTCGCGAGCACGGTGGTGGTCGTGACGGCGGTGTTGTCGGTGAGCGTCGCGGTCGCCCAGTCGAAGGTGACCGTGTCGGTGCAGACGACGCGGTAGAAGAAGGAGAGCGTGCCGCCGCCCGCGGGCGCGGTGAACGTCTGCGCCACGGAGCTATCGCCGTTGAACGGCGTACTGCTGCCGACCATCGCGGA
>Ga0207646_10005250_pt1 | contig 13668 bp, 21 predicted proteins | sample KBSK5502metaG_FD_184343 | JGI IMG/M metagenome (GOLD analysis project Ga0207646, IMG submission 184343) | Corn, switchgrass and miscanthus rhizosphere microbial communities from Kellogg Biological Station, Michigan, USA - KBS K5-50-2 metaG... | ecosystem: Host-associated > Plants > Roots >... | reverse complement strand
GCGGACCATCGCGGAGGCCGCCGAGCCGGAGGGGAGCACCGGGTGACCCCTGCCCGCGTCCAGCACCCACTCCCTGCCCCGCTGCGCGCTCAGCTCATAGAGGCGTTGGCGCGGCTGCTCGTGGCGGATCGCGAGCGGCGACAGAGTGCGGATGACCAGAGCGAGCGCGTCGAGCAACGCGGCGCCGAGGCGCGGCCGACGTGAAGCTTCCCGCTGGTCTCGACCGCCAGAGGCCGCAGGCCGGGCGATACCGCTTCATCTGGACAGCATCGTGGCTCGGACTGCACGGCGTCTCGCCCCATGCAAGGCTCACCCTCCGCGTGCTCGAGACCGGGACGCAGAGCAACATGGCCGGGATCGGGTTCGCCTACGTCGAGGCCCTTCTCCGCGAGACTGGTCTCACCGCGGCCGAGCTGGAGGCCGCTCTCGACGAGCTCGGCCGGCTGCCAACCCTGGCCAGGTCGTTCATCGTCCGTGATCCGAGCGGCGTGGTGTGGGTGCGCGACCTCCTCAAGAACGACCCGGCCCGTGACGGCGACCCCAACATCACGAATGAGAAGCACCGGCGGGCAGTCACGACCACCCTTGGATCTCTCCCGCGTGACTCGAAGGCGGTTCGGAAGTTCCGAGAATATTACGGATTCAGGATCGATACCCCTTCGCATAGGGTCACCACTCCCCCCACCGAAGGGGCACCGGGAGCGGTACGGGAAACTCCGGATACCGGACTCCGGACTCCGGAGATCGAACACCGGAATCCGGAGCCGGAGAGGGAGAGCACGAGAGGGAGAACCGAAGCGGCGTCGCCGCCTGCGCGCTTTGGGGGCGCTCCGGCGACGCCTTCGAGCAACGGCAACGGCGCAGGTAGTGAGAACGACCCGAACAGCTACACCGCGCGCTTCGAACAGTTCAGGCGAGAGCACCCGGAGCACAAGGGCCTACTCGAAGCTCAGCGCGCGTTCTATGCGGTCCTGGCCGATGAGGCGAAAGCCGGAGTGAGCCCGTGAGCCCCACGAAACCGCGCTCGCCGTGCGGTCAGCCGCGATGTCCCCATCTCCGCCCGTGCCCGGTCCACGGCAAGCGCCCGTGGGAACACGACCGGCCGAGCGCTGCCGCTCGAGGGTACGGCCCGCGGTGGAAGAAGCTCCGCGAGGTGATCCTGAATCGCGACGGCGGTCTCTGCGTGCCGTGCCGAGCCGAGGACCGCATCACGGTGGCCACGCACGTTGACCACATCGTCGCGAAGGCCAACGGCGGGACCGACGACGAGGCCAACCTCCGCGCGATCTGCAAGCGATGCCACGACAGCAAGAGCGGGAAGGAAGGTCGGGCGGGCCGATGAGACCGGGGGGGAAAAGGAAGTTCAGGACTTTCCGCCGTGGACCGGCTGAGCCCCGTCAGTGACGCTCCCGCAAGTTAGGGCAGGGGTGTTCGAATTCGTAAAAAGTTTGGGGACCGTGGCGTGAGGCCAGAGACACCGCCTGAGGGCCTGAGTGAGTCGGCGCGGCTCATCTGGGATGCCGAGGTGAAGCGCTCGAAGAGTGCCGGCCGCCGGCTGCTCCTCGCCGAGTGCCTGCACCACAAGGACGTCGTCGCCACGCTCCGGGAGCGCATCGCCACGGAGGGCTTGACGACCACCACCACGACGACAGGAGCGGTGCACATCCATCCCCTGACGAAGCTCGAGGAGGCCCATACGCGGCATTTCATCAAGCTGGCGAAGATGCTTAACCTCGAGTGGCAGAGCGGGAGCGATGGCTGAGCGCGCCGAGCTCGCGGAGAACGCCTTCGATCCCGAAGACGTCAACCCGTTCATCCTCGACGACGAAAGGAGCGAGTGACCGATGCCGAACGACGACGACAACGAGCAAGCGATGGTCCACGGCGAATGTGTGTGCGGAGTCGCGATCACGTATCGCGTCGGGGATCCGGCGCTCTGCGAACGCTGCGCGCGACAGGAGGAGAAATGAAACGGACAGGGACGGCAGTCATCGAAGAGGAGAAACCCACAGGCCCCATGGCCGAGCTGGACGAGACGGTCCGCGCGATGCTGGCCGAGCAGCAGGCGCGACGAGCCGAGCGTGAGCAGGCGCAGCAGGGCGAGCAGGAGCGTATCGGCACGGTGGCCGACAGGATCGCGGCGTACTGCGAGGACTTCCGGCCGTTTTTCCGCGCGGCGGCCGAGAAGTACGGCGACATGGCCGGCGAACACCCCAACGGGTTCGGGCCGCCGCTGGTCATCATCGCGCCCGGCCGGTTCGAGCTGATCGGGACCAAGGGCTATCTCAAGGTTCGGGTCAGGGACGACGGCAGGCTACACATCGAACCGCGTGTATTCGGCTCCGGGTGTGACGACGAAATCATCCTGACGCCAGCCGCCGATGGCGGACTCGAACCCGCCCCGGCCGCGGCGGTGTTGACGATCTTTACCCCATGGCTGGCCCGACTGAAGGGGGCATGAGATGCCGACCACTACACCCACCATTCGCGAAAGACTGAGCCGTGTCTTCCTCCCGTTCGATCGCCGCGCGCTCCGCGATCGCCGCGCCGCGCTTCAGGCCCTGCACGCGGAGTCGGCGCGCGCCTGGGGCGAAAAGGTCGACGCCGCGCAGGCAAAGGTCGACGAGTTGGAGGCCCCAAGGAAGCTGCTTGAGCAGACCAAGGCGGGCGCCCGCGTCGCCGCGGCGGCGGCACGGCGCGAGGTCGAGGCGATCGACGCCGAGGGGCGCAAGCATCCGCACGCCTGCGTGACGGCGCTGCTCAATTACCGCGACAGCATCTATAGCCGCATCCATGCCCGTCGTCTCGACGAGTTTTCGTCAGAAAGCCTCAACGCCCTTGGCCGCGCGCTCCCGCCCGTGACGTGGTTCTGTTATGACGACGCCACGAACCTCCTGACCGCCGCTGAAGCGCAGGCCCGGTGCATGGAATTGCGGGCCGCGCTCGACCGCGCGCTCGAGGGCAAGCAGCCCGAGCCGGAGCCGGCCGCGTGATCCCGCTCACCCTGGCCGAGTACAAACGGCTCCGCGCTTCGCTACCGCGGGGCCCGTTCGGTCCAATCTGGCCCGCCGAGCTGCCGCTGGCGGTGCTCATCGTGCCCGAGCCGGCCGTCGACATCCCGCCCGCGCTCGTCACGGCTGCCGCAGACGACGCCGCGACCCGGAGGAATTAGCCCATGCTCTACGAGCTGGTCCTGGCCGAGGCGCTTCGCTTTCCGTGGGCGATCACGTCCGAATACAAAGCCATCGTTGCCAGCGTGCTCGCGCGCCGGATCGCTGGCGACCGCTCGATCGACGACGAGTCCGCCGCGCTGGTCCGCGCCGGCCAGGAACGCGCGGTGGCCCGAGGATCCGCCGCGCGCCTCGGTGCCGTCGGCGTGCTTCCGATCGTCGGCGTTCTGATGCCGCGCGGCGAGGCGATGAACACGAGCGGGGCCGTGAGCGTGCAGCACCTCGCCGCGCAGTTCGACGCGCTGATCGCTGATCCGTCTGTCGACGCGGTGCTCCTCGATTTCGACTCACCCGGTGGCAGTTGCGGGGGCGTGGCGGAGTTCGCTGACAGCGTCTTCGCGGCGCGCGCGCGAAAACCCGTCATTGCGCTCTCGCGCCCCACGATGGCGAGCGCTGCCTATTGGATCGGCAGCCAGGCCTCGGAGCTGATCGTGTCGCCGTCGTCCGTGACCGCCGGCGTCGGTGTGTTTTCGATTCACGAGGATATTTCCGGGGCGCTGGCGAAAGCCGGCGTGAAGGTCGAGCTGATCGCGTACGGCGAAAACAAGACGCTCGGCAATCACTTCGAGCCGCTGACTCCCGAGGGCCGCGCGTCGATCAGGGAGTTGGTTGACAACTTCGGCGGGCTGTTCACCAAGGCCGTCGCGCGCGGGCGTGGCGTCTCGCCGGAGACCGTCCGAAGATCCTTCGGCGGCGGCAAGGTGTTTGGCGCTGAGGCCGCGGTGCGGCTCGGGATCGCCGATCGCGTTGGCACTTTCCAGACCGCGGTCGGGGCCGCGGCCCGCCCGGCGTCGATGCAGGCCTCCGCGTCTGCCGTCGAGCTGCGCCAACGACGGTTGCGTCTCGCCGAGGCCCAGGGCCCTGACCTCGAAACGCTCAGATTGCGCGCCCGGGCCGCGGAGCTGTCGTGACACAGCGCCCGATCCGCCCGGACGTTCACGCTGCGGTTCGTGCGTCTGGTCGCGCGGGCGATCACAAGGGCCGACCGCGAGATGGCCGAGGAGCGGGCGCGTATCGGCCCCTATCGTCGTAACTCCTGGATCGACCAGCGTGCCGCGCTGGGCGGCAAGCCCGAGGAACAGGACGGAGAGGGGAGACCATGACCACGCAGACCGACGACGCGCCGAGCATCGACACACACTGTGAAGAGACGACAACCCCCGCCGAGGAGACCATCGACACGGAGTACCCTTGCTTCCCGCCGAGCGCGCTGGCGCAGCTCCGGCCGCATATCCGATCGCGGTGGGCCGCATGTATCGCGAAGTTCGATGAGGACGTGCCGTACCGCGACTTCGACCGGGTGTTCGGCATTGCTGAGCCATGCATCGTGCGAACGCCGCGCAGCGTCGGCCCCGCGTATGCCGCGAGCTGCATCGGCGTCCGAATCTCGTGCTACACGCGAGACGATGGGCTGCGGACGGGTCGCGTCGGGTTCGTCGACACCGATGGGAGTAGCCAGCTCCTCGCGCCAATCGTGGGGTTCATCGAGGACGCCGTGGCGACCCCGCACGGCATCGTGGCCGTGCTCGCGATCATGTCCGACGTGATGCACAAGGACTTGCTCGCGCTCGACGGCCTCGGCCAGCTTGGCGTCGCGAGGCTCTGCATGCTGCAACGCACGTCGTCGGTCCGCGATGTCACCCCTTGGGGTCTCAGCGTGTGGACCGTTCAGAGCACCCGAGCCCGGCTGTGTCAGTTCACGAGCCTCAGCCATGTGGCAGGCCAACACGTCATCCGGCAGATGGCGCTCGACGAATCGCTGACCGCCGAGGATCTGCTCCCAACGGAGCGGCGATGGATGCCGGCCGTGTGCGGCGGAAACGAAGCCCTGGGCTCTGCGGTGGTGGCGGACATCAACCCCGGCGCAGTCAAAACCCAGACAATAGAACCGAACGCCGTCAGCGTCACGCCCAGCCGCGCGCTGGGAAGTTCGTCGTTCTCCACGACAAGTACCAGTTTCACCGATGTCTCCGGCGTGACCAGCTCCTACACGTCGGTTGCTGGTGGAACGCTCATTGTCATGCTGCGCATGCCGCTTGGTGCGAGGAACACGGCCGGCGGCTCCGCAAGCATCGGGGCGTATGGGAAAATCTCCGAGGTCGTCGCTGGCAGTGAAGTCGATTACGCCATTAGCGGTGTGGGCGGCGAAGGGGTTCCCGCCAGTGGTTCGACGGCCGCCACGCTGACCATTCCCCTGATCGTGCAGTCAACGGCCGCCGGGACGGTCTACACCTTCAAGGCCATGATCCGGGCCGGCGGCTCCAACATCACCGCGTTCCTGGATGCCAGCGCCGAGTGGGAGATCTCTATCGTGGAGTTGAAGCGCTGAGCGCCCGCGCCGACCTCGCCCTCGTGGTTTTGCGCGGCGCCCCGATCGACGCCGCGCTGAAGCGGCTCAAGCGCCAGTGTGAGAAGGCGGGGATCTTTCACGAGCTGAAGGTGCGTGAAGCCTTCGTGCCCCTGAGCGCGCGCCGGCGGCGCAAGGCGATGCGCGCCCGGAAGCGGTTGGCCAAGTGGCGCCGGCTCGAGCCCGAAGAGGACTAGATGCCGAGCGCCACGATGGACGCGCGTCCGTCACCGTGGTCCTGGCTGCCGCCGCGGCTGTGGACGTGTCCGGGCTGTTGCACTACGCTCCTCGTGCGTGCGGCCGGTGTCCGGTGTCCGCGGTGCGGCCATCACGAGGACGAGTAGGTTTGTGCTTGCCTAATATTGCTACTGGAGGTAGCATGACGCCGCGAAGGTTGGCAACCGTGATACGCGAGCTGCGAGAGCGAAAGAGCCTGACGCAGGAAGAGCTGGCGAAGCGGGCGAAGATCACCCGGAGCCATCTTTCGCTGCTCGAAGCTGGCCACCGCAAGAATCCCTCCCTCGACGTGCTCAAACGCCTGGCCCGCGCCCTCGGCGTGCCGGTGGGGGAGCTGCTGGAGTGACGTGGCAGGAGGGGGGCCTGCAATGCGGGAAGTGACCGAGCGAGAAGCCGAACAGTGGATGGCGCTAGCGGAGGCGCATGGTCAGACGGGGCCGGACGGTACGATCGCGCTCGGCCGGTACGTCACCCTGTCATGCGAAATGCCGAAAGCTGGCGAGCCCGGACGACTTACCGTGCGTTTTGTTACACCCGTGCCCGCGCCGCTGCAATCCCCGGATCTCACGCCGAAGACGCCGCCGATCATGCTCGATCGGCAGGTAACAGGAGAGATCATCCTTCCCGGCCGCTGGTGGCAGAACATGTTCGCTCGGCTCAGTGAGAACGATGGCGTTTCTGACGCCGATCGCCGAGCGGCAATGATCTTCGCTACTCGCGGCGAATTCAGCGACGTCCTGCTTCCTGCCGACACCGACACGATTAGCCTCCTCGCAGCAGACGACGCCGGCAGCCTTGTTTTACATGAGTCCCTGCCGCCGGGGACTGTCGCGACGATGACTTTCAGGCTGACGTAGAAGCGCCCCGCGCGTGCTACGAACACGCCGGGGCCCGGCCCATCACCCCAAACCTGAGAGGAGCGGACGATGAGCAGAGTCAGCGTAGCACGACCGCAGCGTTGGCATCGCATGCCCGCCGGCATTGGCATGAGCCGCGAGCCGATCGACTATCACAGTTCCGGGCCCTTGGTGGACATCTGCGACGAGCTGGACGGGCTCACGAAAAATCTTGGGATGTTGGCCGCCGCTGCGGAAGGTCTCCAGGCGCGCGCCGCTGATTGTGGCGTTGATGTCGAGGGCCTCGAGCTTCTGGCCTCTCATGCTGTCGCGGCCTGGCGCAAAGCGGACAAGGTGCTGAGCGATGCGCAGGTGTTCTATGGCGACACTCAGCTCGTGACCGATATGCACGCCAGCAGAGACGCGCGCAATTGGTCGCAGGGGACGGCAGACTGATGGAGCGCAAAGGAAGCGATCGGGACAAGCGCCTCACGGCCGAGGAATTCGGCGCTGCAGTGGGGGCGCTCTATATGAGATTCGCCAAGGAGCTGATGGCGGGGGCTGAACGCTCATACGCTCCCGTAAACGCCACGGGGCGAAAGATCGCCAATGTTCTCGCCATGAAGAGAGATCTATCCCACCGCCGTCGTCCTGCTGCTGAGCACGCTACGGATAGACGCGGAGACGTGATCGATCTCATGGACGCGCTGAAGCGGTCGATCGCGCGGCGAACGGATGGCGCTCGCCGAGACCGATAGGAGAGACGGATATATGCCTGCTGCGGCGGCGGTGGTTGAAATGCTTCGGAGCCAGCAAGGGTTTGAGTTGCCGGGAGTGGGACGGCTATACACGCCATCGGCAGAGGGAGCGGCGGCGATCGCCGATGCTCTGCACTCGCTCCTCGGTGATGGCGACACGATCACCGCCGGCATCCAAACCGGCAAGCTGACCGCTGGTCAGCAACGGCCCACTGCATGGGTCGGGGAGATGACCTGGCATCTGCTGTCGAACGGCACGACGGGGCGGGCGCTGATTGTCATCGGGCTAACGGCAACGCTCGATGGCCAATGGATCACGAGTGTCACCAGCTCCAAGCGATGGCCGCTGTCCGAGCTGCGACGATCCGAGATCGAAGAGACGCGCCCTCGCGATTGGAACAATGTCTCGGCGAGAGTCACGCTGAAGTTTGGCGATGATGTCGTCACGATCGATTCGACCGGAGTCCAGCCACTTCGCGGTTCAGCGGAGCTCGGCGGTCGGGAGCAGGCCGTAATCGCTCGTGAGTTCCTCGCGAAGATCTTGCGCGGTGGCACAGAGGGCGGCTCATGATCGCCGCCATCTACGCCCGCAAGAGCACCGACCAGAACGTCTCCGACGAGGAGAAGTCCGTCACGCGGCAGATCGAGCACGCTCGCGCCTACGCGGAACGCAAGGGCTGGACGATCGCCGAGGAGCACGTCTACGTCGACGACGGGATCAGCGGCGCGGAATTCGTGAAGCGGCGCGGGCTGAATTCCCTGCTCGCGGCGATGCGGCAACGCCCCTGCCCCGTTCAGGCCCTCGTGACGATGGAAGTCTCCCGACTCGGCCGCGAGCAGACCGAAACCGCCGTCGTGGTGCGCGAGATCCTCCGCGCCGACGTCCGTCTATTCACCTACGGCGATCGGCGAGAGATCACCCTCGACTCGGCGCTCGATAAGTTCTCGTTGAACGCCCTCAATTTCGTCGCCGAGATGGAGCGCGAGCTGTCCCGCACACGGACGCGCGAAGCGATGCGCAGCAAGGCGAGCCGGGGCCACGTCGCCGGCGGCAAGGTCTACGGCTATCGGAACGTCCGCCACGCCGACCATGTCGAGCGCGTGATCGAGCCGACAGAGGCCGCGGTAGTCCGCCGGATCTTCACCGACGTCTCCGCCGGCCGCGGCTTCGCGCGTATCGCCCAGCGTCTCAACGCCGAGGGTGTCGCCTGCCCCAGCGGTGGCCGCGGGCACGGGTGGGCCATGACCGGGGTCCGCGCGATGGTGTTTCGCGATCTGTACCGCGGCCGGATCATCTACGGACAGACGCGGTGGATTGACCGCCGCGGCACGAAGGGCAGAGAGCGCCGGCCGGAGAGCGAATGGCTGGTGATCGAGGCGCCCCAGCTCCGCATCGTCCCCGAAGAGCTGTGGACCGCTGCCCACGCGCGGCTGGAGCGTACCCGCCAAACCTACACCATGCCCCACGGGCCGCTGGGCGGCCGGCCGGAAGCCGGCATCGAATCGCGCAACCTCCTGAGCGGGTTTCTGGTCTGCGGCACGTGCGGCGGATCCATGCACGCCATCAAGCGGACGAGCCGCCGTGGCGCTCCCCGCACCTACTACGTCTGCAACGGCTGGCGGGTCAACGGGACGTGCGGTAACTCGTGGTCGCTGCCCCTGCCCGACCTGGACGACGTCGTGGTGTCCGCGCTTCGTGAGGACGTGCTCACGCCCGACCTGGTGGACGATGTCGTCACCCGGGCTCTGGAGCTGTCCGTCGAGCAGAGCGGGGCGCTGGAAGGACGCCGGGCGGGCCTGGAGGCCGATCTACGGCGTGTCGAGAGCGAGCTGGGGCGCCTTACGGAGGCGATCGCATCCGGCGAGGCCCTACCGACCATCCTCGAGGCGATCCGCGCGCGTGAGCGGCGCCGAGCGGACCTCAGGGCCCAGCTCGAGCACGTGGACGGACTTTCGAGGGCTGGGACGCCGATGGTCACGGACGCGCTTCGCGAGGAGCTGCGGGAGCGCATGACGTCGTGGGATGACCTGCTCCAGAGCAATCCCGCCGAGGCGCGCCCGGTCCTCCGTAAGCTACTGGAGGGCCGGCTGGTGCTGACGCCGAAGCATCGCAAGGGCGGGCGCTGGTATGAAATCACCGGCCAGGCGTCCTACGGGGCGCTGCTGGCCGGTGTAGTGGGCTTGGTGGCCCCGGGGTGACTCGAACACCCGACACGCAGTTTAGGAAACTGCTGCTCTATCCACCTGAGCTACGGGGCCGTGGAAGATTTCGTGAGGCGCTAAGCCATTCTACACGCCGAGTCGCCGTGCCCTCACAGCACGTCGGAGGCGTCGACACCGCGGGCCTTGAGGAGCGCGCGCAGCTTCCGGAGCCCCGAGGCCTCGATCTGACGGACGCGCTCCCGCGTCAGGCGCATGCGGCGGCCGATGGCCTCCAGCGTTTCCGGGGGATCGCCCTCGAGGCCGAAGCGGCGGCGCAGGACGAGGCGCTCGTTCTCGGCGAGATCGTCGAGGACGGTCGCGAGTTCGGCGCGTTTGCGAAAGAGGCTGACGAGCAAGGCGTTGGGATCGGCCGACGCGTCGGCGATCGTGTCACCGAGCTGGCCCCCCTCCTCGCCGGTCGGGGCGTCGAGCGAGACGGGATGGCGCCGGATCTCCTCCAGCTCGTCGATTTGCTCCGTCGTGGTGCCGAGCGCATGGGCGATCTCTTCGACCGTCGGCGCGCGACCCAGCTCCTGGGTCAATCGCTGCTGCTCGCGGGCGTAACGGCCGAGCAGGACCTCGACGTGGACGGGAAGGCGAATCATGCGCGCCTGGTTGGCCAGCGCGCGCACGATGAAGTGGCGGATCCACCACGTCGCGTACGTCGAGAAGCGCGTGCCGCGCTCGGGGTCGAACTTCTCGACGGCGCGCAGGAGACCGAGGTTGCCTTCTTCGATGAGGTCGGGCAACGGCAATCCACGATTGAGATAGCGGCGGGCCACCTGGACGACCAGGCGCAGGTTCGACTCCGTCAGCTTCGTCTTCGCGGCCTCGTCGCCGGCCTGTACGCGCCGCCCCAGCGCCACCTCCTCCTCACGATCGAGCAGCGGGATCCGGGCGATCTCGCCGAAGTAGGCGGCGAGGTTGGTGCGGCTGGTGTCGCGCGTTTCGTCGCGGACGTCCTTGTCGTCGGCGTCGACGAGGACCTCGATGGGCTCGTCCGGCAGGCTCTCGGCGTGCTCGTCAGTCATCGGCGTCTTCGTGGTCGTTCTCGTCCGTGTCCGCAATGTAGGTGACTCGCGGCGGCAGGGGCAGCATGTAGAGCGGATTGTAGGCGAAGCCGGCCTGGCGGATCTCGAAATGCACGTGGGGGCTCGTCGCGCGGCCGGTGCGACCGACGGCGGCGATCGTCTGACCCAGTGCGACGCGGTCGCCGACCTCGACGAGGTTCTGATCGTTGTGCGCGTAGACGGTCATGAAGCCGTTGGCGTGCTCGATCTTGACCACCCGACCGTAGCGGGTCTCCCACGCGCTGACGACGACCGCGCCGGGGGCGGCCGCGGCCACGGGCGCGCCGAGGTCGGTCATGATGTCGATGCCACGGTGCCAGCCTATTCGCCGACGCCCGAACGTCGAGCTCACCTGCCCGTCCACCGGCCACCTGAAGGGCGGGAGCAGATCGGCGAAGTCCGGCACGGCCAGGACCAGCGCGCGCGGCGGCACGGGCAGACGCCGGCCGGCCAGCGCCGGCAACGCCCGGCGGCCTCGCGTGACGATGCCGGCGGGGATCGCCAGTCGCTGGCCGACTCGCAAGCGCACGCCGGGGTCGGCCAGGCGATTGGTGATGACCAGCGAGGCGACCGTGACGCCATAACGAACGGCGATCGCGCCGAGCGTGTCACCAGCACTCACGAGATGGACGGCCGCCGATGCCGGAGCGGGACGGCTCGCCGGGGCGGTGGGCGCGAGCGACGGAGCCCCGAGCGCCCCGGCGAGGACGATGAGCGCCACGAGCCCGCGCCGCCTCACGGCTCGAACTCGGCGAACCGGACGTCGAAGGCGACGAAGCGGCGCGAGGGCGGAAGCCAGCGCGTCGTCACGCGCTCCACGCGCGCCAGCGGCGGTCCCTTCTCGAGCTGACGCAGGAACTGCTCGATCACCTCACGCGCCCCTTCGACGCGCACGCGCACGCGTCCGTCCTTGAGATTCATGACGTAGCCGGCGAGACCGAGCCGGCTGGCCCGACGCTGGACGTAATCGCGGTAGCCCACGCCCTGAACGCGACCCTCGACGATGATCTCGGCGGCGGCGTGACCGACGCTCACGACTCGCCCGAGGATGCCGCCGGCCGGGGAGCTCGTGGCCCCTCGGCCGGCGATCGGAAGGATGGTCGGGGCGAGAGGATTTGAACCTCCGACTTCACGGTCCCGAACCGTGCGCGCTACCAGGCTGCGCTACGCCCCGCGTGCCGATATTGTACAGGCTTACCCGTCCCACGCATACTTGCCCACCAGCTTCACGAACGTACAGTCGCCCCACGTCGTGGTCTGCATCGTGCCCGTCCCCTGCTCGACCATCGTCAGCGTCTGGTTGATAAGGTCGCCGACCGGCAACACCATGCGACCGCCCGCTCCGAGTTGCTGGACGAGCGGCGGCGGCACCGCCGGTGCGCCCGCGGCGATCAAGATCCTATCGAACGGCGCCTCGTCGGGCCAGCCCAACGTGCCGTTGCCCACCCGGATCCACACATTGGTGATCCCGAGGCCCTCGACCAGCGCCCGGGCCCGCACGGCCAGGCCCGGCAGCCGCTCGATGGAGCAGACGCGCCGGGCCAGCGCAGCGAGCACCGCCGTCTGGTACCCGGAGCCGGTGCCCACCTCGAGGATCTTCTCCGTGCCGACGAGCGCCAGGAGCGACGTCATCTGCGCCACGATGTAGGGCTGCGAGATGGTCTGCCCTTCGCCGATGGGCAGGGGGTGATCGCCGTACGCCCGATCGCGGAGCGCTTCCTCCACGAACAGGTGGCGCGGGATCCGCCGCATCGCGGCGATCACGCGCTCGTCGGTGATGCCACGGCGCACGAGCTGCTCCTCGATCATCCGCTCGCGCTCCCGCTCGAAGGGCGCGCGGACGGGCAGGGCTACCGTCGCCCCTCCCCGTTCCGCCGGAGCTGGGCGCTGAGCGCCGAGGACCAGTCGCGCATCTCGGTGAGCGCGCGATGGCTCGTCAGGTCGAGGTGCAGCGGTGTGACCGACACGAACCCGTCGTTGACGGTTGCCATGTCCGACCCTTCGAGCAGGTCCCACGCCGGCTCGCCCCCACCGATCCAGTAGTGCGTGCGGCCACGCGGATCGATCTGCTCGACGATCTTGCCGCTGTAGACACGATGGCCGAGGCGGGTGACGCGGATCCCTTGCGGAGCTCCGGCGGGAACGTTGACGTTCAGCAGCGTCTTGGGCGGCAGGCCCTCGACCAGCGCCCGGGCCGCCACCAGGCGCGCCGCTCGCCCGGCCTCGGCGAAGTCGCCCCCGGGGACCAGCGACACCGCGATCGACGGCACGCCGAGCAGGATGCCCTCCATCGCGGCCGACACCGTGCCCGAGTACGTCACGTCGTCGCCGAGGTTGGTCCCGTGGTTGATGCCGGAGACGACGAGGACCGGGCGCTCGGGCAGGAAGCCGAGCACCGCGAGGTTGACGCAATCGGACGGCGTGCCGTTGACCGCGAACCATCGCTCGCGCACGGTCTCCACGCGCAGCGGTCGGTGCAGCGTCAGGGCATGGCCGCAGGCGCTCTGCTCGCGCTCGGGGGCCACGACGTAGACGTCGCCCAGATCCTCGAGCGCCTGGGCGAGCGCGGCGAGACCCGCCGCGTGGACCCCGTCGTCGTTGGTGACCAGCAGACTAGGCATCTGCGCTACTTTGCACGCCTGCGGCGGCCATCGCAAGCTTCTCACCGGCCTCGGCAAGCTGAGCGGTGGGATTGCCCCACGACTCGACCCCATAGTACCCTTCGGAACGCGGCGCGAGAGTCCTCTGGGCAGCGACGAACGCGGGTGTAGTCATCTCGGAGAAGGAGGGCGGAGATGGTATTAGCGAAGAACATTCTCGCACTCACCCAGGTCGGCCACGATCTGCCGGCGTGGCCGCCTGGCCTCGGCCCTTCACTCGATGACGTGGTCAGCGCGGAGCAGCAGCGAGGGGGGATCCGCGCCTCCCCCACCTTCGCCGTCTTCCATGTTGGGCTTCACGGGGCATGGAGAGACCGTAGGCGCGGCG
>Ga0207646_10005248_pt1 | contig 13672 bp, 13 predicted proteins | sample KBSK5502metaG_FD_184343 | JGI IMG/M metagenome (GOLD analysis project Ga0207646, IMG submission 184343) | Corn, switchgrass and miscanthus rhizosphere microbial communities from Kellogg Biological Station, Michigan, USA - KBS K5-50-2 metaG... | ecosystem: Host-associated > Plants > Roots >... | reverse complement strand
TGCTAGCGAACAGGGCTGGGTAATACCGAGTCCGCTATTGGGATCGGTAAACCCGTTACACCCCAAGTTGTTCAGTGGAGTCGCTCGGCCCGCACCGGGTGCGTTCTGATAAAGATTGAAGACAGACGTATAGAACGGCACCGACGCCGGGCTGGCGCTAGCTAAGTTCGCCAGTGTGGCCGCTTGAAATTGCGGGCTTGGGATTCGAACATTGGTACTGGTCGGTAGCACAAAGCGTAGTCCTTCGGTGTCTACGAAGAAGAACGTCTTGTCCTTCTTGATCGGTCCACCGAACGAAGCCGCCCACTGGTTGGCATTGTCGAACGGACGGGGCGCGCCATTCTGGTTGTTGAAGAAGCTGTTAGCGTTGAGGGCGCTTCCATTCCACCAATAAAGCGCATTCCCGTGGAAGTCGTTAGAACCTGACTTGGTCACATAATTGACGTTGGCTCCGGCCAATGTTCCATACTGCCCTGAATAGCCGTTGGTCACGACCGTCGCCTCGCGGACATCGTTGTTGCCCAGAAGCAGATTCGTGGCACCAGAATTGTTCAAATTGAGGAACGGATCATTTTCGTTTTGTCCGTTTAAAGTAAATAGGTTCGAAGTGGCCGGAAGTCCGTAAGCAGAGAAATTTCCACTGCCGCCTTGCGTGTTCTGGACTACCCCCGGGGCGGTCTGCGCGATGTAGCTGAGATCATTGCCGGGGTTGGGGGTTTGGGAAATCTGTGTCTCAGTAAAACTAGTTGAAACGTCAGCGTTTTCAGTTTGTAGCAACGGAGCGTCGGAGGTCACTTCTACCGTAGATGTGGCCTGGCTGAGGGCGAGAGGCAAATCAACAGTCGTGGCTTGACCGATGGTGACGACGGCAGTTGCATTGGTTTCCTGAAAGCCGGTGACGGCGACGGAAACCGTGTAACGTCCTGGCGGCAGAAGCGAGAACCGATACACGCCTCGAGAGTTTGTGGATTGAGACTGCGTGCTCCCATTCTCCTGGCTTTTCACGGTTACGCTGACATTAGACACAACGGCTCCCGAAGGATCGATAACGACACCCACAATGTCGCCGGATGTGACAGACTGAGCACCGAGTTGCTTTGGGGTCCCCGCAAAAACTGCGAGGATTAGCATTACGGCCGAAATTCTTTGGGCAGGTGACAAAAAAATGACAGGCCACAAGAAAGTGGGCGGCGCTGTCTGCTGATCACAACTTCTCGTCCCTATTTTCCGTAAACGACTGAACTTCACAGTGATTCTCCTCATTTGAGATTCGGCTTGATGAAAAAGCTTCTGTACCAAGAGCACACTTGCCGCCATCCATGCGTGTGATGAACTGCTCCTAGAGAGACACGAATGCCCTGTCGACGATCGCGAAGATCGAGCGGTACCAAATTTTGAAGCGAGCGGGATTCGACACTATGACCTTTAGGAGGACGGAGCAGCCGAACGAGGATAGCTAGTTTCGAATGAGACGCACGATTATGCTGAAGATGCTGGAGGCTTCTGGATCGTGGTTCGTTTTAACCTAAGCTGAAGAGGGGCAAAACAACAAGCGAACTAGCGCTGCATTGCGACAAATTCGATCCCGTTACCCCAAGGGTCGTTAGCGAAGAAACGACGCCTCTCGGGCAGATCTTCACCGTCAACAACGCTGATGCCGCCAGCAAGAAGGGCTTGTCGTAACTCATCAAGGCTGAACACAACAAATGCAGGGTGTGCCTTCTTGGCGGGGTGAAAACCCGGTTCGACTCCGATGTGCACCTGCTGCTTGTCACACTGGAACCAACAACCACCACGCGCGCGCAGCGCCAAGGGTTTCTCGACCTCTTGCAGACCGAGGATCGATCCATAAAACTCCCTGGCTGCGGGCTCACATCCCTGGGGAGCGGCGATCTGAATGTGGTCGACGTGCGCGACGCGTTTCATGCCAGACAGAATCTCAGGGCGATGCAATTTCAAATTGAGCCTCCTTCCCATTTGTTGCACCAACTTAAGCTACGAAATGTCTTTTGAGCAGTTTTCGCAGCAGCGCACGGTTGGCTTTTCGGAGAGGTAGACACAGTCCATCGTTCAGCTTCACGAACATATTGCCATGGGGAGGCAGATGAAACTCCTCAACATGATCGAGATTCACAATCGCATTTCGATGCACACGAAGAAAACGACTGGGATCAAGCAGTGCCTGAAGATTTTTCATGCTCTGCCGCATCAGATAGGACGCTTTCGCCAGATGAAGGCGAATGTGATTCCCGGATGATTGCATCCATCGGATATCTTCGATCTTTATCAGCACAATCTTTTCATTCGCTTCAACGGCCAATCTCTGCAAGAAGTACCGCCCCGGCCGTCGTTGCTCCGGTTCAATCGACAGCTCCTCAGCCGCGAGTTCTGTCCGCACACGAGCAATTCCCGAGTTCGCCCGATCGAGCGCGGCTTCGAAGCGCTCAGCATCGAATGGCTTTACGAGAAAGTCGACCGCGGTAGAAGCAAACGCCGACATTGCCGAGGGATCGTAGGCGGTGACAATAGTTACTGGCGCAGACTTGATTCCCACCGCCTCCCAGCTTGGAGCCAGCCTGATGACTGGTGTGTGTACATCTAATATTACGAGGTCCGGAACGCTTTCCTGAATTGAGGACACCAGCCTGGAGTCATCGACGCAAGTCACCGTCATCCCTGGCTCGCACTCGAGCAGTGAACAAATAAGCCTGCGGCTCACAGCATCGGGCTCTGATACCAAAACTCGGATCGGCAGCGTCTGCACGTGAGGCGATAGTCTCGTTTCAGACGCGGGTATCTCGACAAAAGGTCTCACTGGATTCTCTCCACCTCTTCGTTCGCATTCCTTGTCCGCGTACTAAAGGCGTGCTGGTTTGGCTCTCTTTTCACCAATTACGTAAACTGGGCTCACATGCTTTTATTCCCAGAGAGATACTCTCGGCTGCGGCTTATTGGGGATTGGTCTGGGGATTCGGTAGCAGAATGGGGCAATGTCTCAAAGTTAGTCTGGAATAGCTTCGATCACGCTCTGCGGCGCTACGGTCGGAACGATCCTTGTGAGCTTGTAGCCCGCAGCGTTGAATAGAGCGCAGAATTCCGATTTGGTTCTCTCTCGGCCTCCTGTCATCACAAGCATGTTGAGATCGAGAAGCTTGCTGAAACAGTTCGCCCCGCGTTCCGGCACAACCATTTCCACCAGCAAGAGTCTTCCATTCCTGGTCATCGCTCTGCGGCAATTCTTCAGGATTCTTATACTGCGGTCGTCATCCCAATCGTGAATGACGCCACTGAGGATATAAGCGTCAGCTCCCTCCGGAACCGAATCGAAGAAATTTCCGGCAACCGCGGAGCATCGTCCACCGCACGCCTCGGAACTGAGGTGCTGCTTCGCCATCTCAATAGCAGGGTGCAGATCGAAGACTGTGCCTTTCATCTCCGGATTACACTGAACGATGCTTCGCAGCAAATTTCCCTGCCCACCTCCGATGTCGACGATGGAAGGGATTCGGGAGAAGTCGTATGCCATCAGAACGGCGTAAGCCAACATCGAAGAGACATCAGTCATCCCCCCGTTGAATCTGTCGGCGGCTTCTGCGTTTTGTTGGAGGTACCCAAACAAACCTGTTCCGAACACATTGTTGAACGCTGGGGAACCGGTTTGAATACTATGAAGAAGATCTCCCCACGCTTGGTAATGAATTTCGCCTATGGTCATCACAATCGCCCTTAAGGAACCTGGAACATTGCTCTTGAGGCTTTCGCCGGCGCTTGCTAGCGCAAAGGAGTCGTCTTGCAGGTGAGCAAACACCTCCGCATTAGACAGCGCACGCATGAGGCGAAACAATGATTGCCTGTCCGCTCCGGTTGCCGCGGCGAGTGCGGAACATGACTTGGGACCGTCCTTCAATAAATCTGCCAGACCGAGCTTGGCAGCAACGTAGATTGCCCGTGATAGCCAATAGCCCGTTGCCATCTGGAACAGAGCGGGCGGCTGTGGGTTGATCTTGCTGTCGCCAGTATTTCTTATCGTGGGAACGGTGTTTCGATTGCGGGAATACAGCATTGGAAATAATCGAAGCGTCAGGAGGGGTTTCAGTTCTGCCCACAGCGGAGATCGCCTACCGCGCGCCAGAATCCGGAGCAGCGGCCAGAGAGGCAATAAGCGGCGACTTACCATCTTAGTAGTGCTGTCTCGGCCGCCATGCCAGGACCTAACGCCACCATGATTCCCCAGTCACCTGGACGAGGGTCGCCGTTGCGCACCACTTCGTCCAAAACGAACATGACAGTCGGAGATGACATGTTTCCATAGTTTCGCAACACAGCGCGTGAGAATCGAGTTTGGGCGTCGGTGAGACCCAGATACCATTGCACGTCATCGATCACCTTCCGTCCGCCGGGGTGGACCACCCAGAAGCGGATGCCAAGCCTGGAGAGTCCGTGTCGCTGCAACAAGCGCCGAAGAGCCTTATCGATCATGGGACCAGCGAGTTTATGAATCGAAGCGCCAAGTACTATCCGCAGCTTGCCGTCCTGATGAAGTAGCCCAACCTCTTCGATTTGCTCGGGGTCAAGGAACGTTTCGAAGTCCACGATTTCTGGATAGCGGACGGCGGCGGGTTGGCCTACCGCCAACGTGAAAGCAGCGGCGCCGTCGGCGCAAATGGCGTTTCCCACCACCGTTTCAAGTGTATTGTCGACGTAGAAGCAGGCCGAACAGATCTCGACGGCTAGCATCAATGCCACGCGTCGAGGGTGGACACGAACGAAGTCAGTCGCATGTCGCAACGTGGGGACCGCGCCTGCACAGCCGAGACCTACGTTAGAAGCTCGCTCAACGTTGTCCCTAAATCCCATATGCGCGATCAGCCGGCTGCCCAAATCCGGACATACGTAACCTGTGCAAGTACAGACGGCCAGAAAGTCCACGTCCTGAACGGTTCTTCCCGCAGTCGCCAGGCAATTTGCAATCGCACGGCAACCCGTTTTCATGGCACCGCGCAGATACCGTTGATTTAGTTGATCAGAGCTCTCATCGTGATTGAGGTTCCTTTCCAGATAGAAATGACGGTAGTGAATGTCACCATTAAGGAATATCTTACGAATGCGATCGCTTTGGTAACCGGCTGCATGAAAGCTTTGCTCCTGCGTCAGCCTAAGCGCTGGATTTGCCCTCCCAATACCAATGATTCGAGAATTATTCACCGATACCCCATCACATCACGCGTCCATCGCGTGAGTCTGCCTTCATCTCCGCACACAATAGAACGCTGTCAATACCATTGCAGCTAAGCCAGGGAGGCCGTACGACGCTATTGCCAGCATTCTTGCTTTCCAGTTTCCGCGATCGCCTCTACCGTTCTTCCGAGGCGGCAAGTGGCCACGACTAATGACCACCAGCTGCGTAATCACTAGCCATTCGACCTTGCTGCGAGCCTTTCTGCCGAACTGCGGGGATGAGTTCTTGTCCGTTTTCGTCCCCCGATAACCAGACCTGGGAGAGGAAATACTGGTCTCCTTCATGATGAAAAAGCAGGCGTTCATGATTTGCCGTTCTGTTGGTTTCGATTGGCACGGTAAAGGCAATTTGTTGAACGCCCCCATCCTCACTACGGAATTGCAGGGTGTTGTCTGCGAGCGACGACTCAATGACGTAGTCGCCAGCCTTAAGTTCCTTACTCCCGACTACAAAGTTGAATGGGATGGTTGCTTTGATTTTGGCAGCGTCTTGCGCATGGCCTGGCACAGTCGAGAGGGCGAGAATCACTCCGAGAAGGGCTTCTCCGTATTTTGTTGACCGTTTCATAATTTTCCTTCCTGTTAGAACTAACCTCACCTTCTATAACTGAAGCGACGCAGCTTTATTCCTGCTTCGCGCTTCAACCCGCAAGCATCAAGTCGCTTCATGAGGCGCGGTATCACTCAGAAGAAGATCGGACATGCGAGCTAGCGATTTGAGAGGTTAATTTTTAGGGAGGCGGACAGGTCGTCAACTCGGTTCGATTCCATTTGCGAATCGTTGCCTCGATAACGCCCTGTCCGAAGGGGAGGTGACCTGGAACCTTCTACTCGACGACAACGGTTCCTGTCATTTTGGGGTGAGCCTGCAGCAGTAAGGAAATGTACTGTGCAACACAATCGTAAGAAGTGCCACAGCGTTCGAACTGGACTCGACAAGTCTGCCTGGTCTCAGTTTGTTCATCATCCGCCCTGCAGAAATGACTCTCCATGGGGATAACGAGTCGGCTGATCGTTTATTCCAATCGACACGAGCACAGCCATCTGCGACATGCTCGAGTGCCTGCAGAAGGTGTCGGATTGCAATAGCGTCTGTCGGAAGCTGCATAACCGTTCCTGTATCCGGAGAACGCAGCGGACCGTAGTCATTCCGAATTGGCATAATACCCAGTCCTGGCATAAACCCGAAGAGGCGGCAGCCCTTTCGGCGGAGCCAATTTCACTCGTATCTTGTGCCACTTACCATCGTGTGCAGGATTGGCTGGCCGATATCCGAGCACATATTGGTTGCGTAACGCGATCCCGATCTTTGCAGCGACGTCCGCCAAATCGTTTGGATTGTCGAGCGAGAATGCGCGCCCACCTGTGAGTTCAGTGATCTCGCTCAGCAGTTGTGGACCCAAACGTTCTTCGTCAGTCGGAAAATTGTGATCGTAGATACCGATCGCATAGACCTGCACATCCGACTCCTTCACCAGGTTCTTGATCTCGCTTTCGGTATACCGGCTATGGTTGTCTCCGCCGTCCGAGATGATGAGCAGTGCTTTCTTCCCGTACTTAGCCTGCCTCATCTTGGTGAGGCCCAGATAAATCGCATCCAGCAGGGCCGTGCGCCCTTTTGGGACTGCATACACTAGCTTTCCCTCGATGTCCTCCACCGACTGTGTAAAGTCGGTGACTTCCTCCGGCTTGTCGGCAAATGCGATCATAAAAAACTCGTCCTGAGGGTTCGCCGTCTTGAAGAATTCCAATACCGCCTCGCGGGCTCGCTCGATCTTGTCTACCATGCTGCCGCTCACGTCGAAGATGGCGCCCAGGGAGACAGGAGCATCCTCAGTCGAAAAGTGTCTGATTTCTTGTCTTTCCTTGCCCTCAAACACTTGGAAGTTCTCTTTATCCAGCCCAACGACTTGGCGATTCGCCGGATCGACAATCGACACCGGCACCAGGACCAAGTTCACATCGACCTTGATCGGTGTCATGTGGGTTTTCAGTGACGAATCTTCGGCCGGCTGGTCATTCTGGGTCGGCGCATGCTCAATACGGGGAGGTACGTGCACGACCTCTGCGGAACTTTGTGCCCAGGCCGCGGGCACAAGCGCGCATACTGCAATCACCCCCGTGGCTACCCAGGCGCATCCCGATATGAAGTAGGAAGACATCGCAGTTCATAACCGATTGGATCGGGATTTTATTCCCTCAGAATTATTGTTAATTGACGGAATAAAGGAGTTACACGGTTAGTTTTCATCTCGTGTACGTGTCAGGGATGGAGACTAAATACGGTTCGTTCGAAGACCTGGCAATGCCGCTCTTCGATCAGCTTTACAATTTCGCGCACTGGCTGACACGGAATCGCGACGAAACCGAAGGCCTAGTTCAGAAAACCTACGCCAAAGCTTTGAAAGGGTTCTCGTGGTTCCGGCTGGGGACCAATTTCCGGGCATGGATGTTTCGCATCTTGCGTAACACGTTCTTGACCTCACGCACCGTATTGAAAGCGACAATGACTGTGCCTCTCGATTCGGAGGAGGACGAACCTGAACTAGCGCCTGAGCGCGAGACGCGGAAACGATCCTAATCGAGCGCTCGAACTGGCAACTGGTTCACAGCGCCATCTACCACCTGCCTGTGCACTTCCGCGAGATCCTGCTTCTTTGCGAAGTGGAGGAGATGTCATATCAGGAGATTGCGGAAACACTTTCCATTCCTATAGGCACTGTGATGTCACACTTGTCGCGTGCCAGAACAACGCTAGGGGGACATCTACGGCGGGAGCTGCAGAGCAATGATGTTCTGCGAGTGTTGGAAGACACAACTCGACACATATCTCGACGGCGAATTTCCCTCCGAAGAGAGGCCCGTCTTCGACACTCATGTACGTGTCTGCGCTCGTTGCTGAGGTGCGCCGGCGATTCATAGGCAGGTACATTAGCCAGGCTAGTTGTAAGATCCGGGAAATCTCTCGTTGATCTGGTGTGTGTTGCTTTGTCGCAGCCTTGAATGAAGAATCAAGTCTTACTTTCATGTCTTGTTCTGTCTCTGTGCTGGCGCGGACTGCTGGCGGACGAAGGTCATCAGCATTCCCATCCGGGCGAGAAACTAGGGAGAGTTTCGTTTCCCATCTCCTGCGCGCCTGCAGCACGCAAGCCTTTTGAGCGCGGCGTGGCTCTGATGCATTCATTCTGGTACGACGAAGCCGAGAAGCAGTTCAGAGCTCTGGAAAACGATTACCCGAGTTGCGCCATAGCTTACTGGGGCGAGGCCATGAGCCTGCTTAGCCAGCTAGTGAGCCGTCCCGAAGAACCAGATCTTAAACGTGGATTGGAGCTGGTCCAGAGAGCTCAGGCGATCCGCGCGAAGACCCAGCGTGAGCGCGATTACATCGATGCGCTCGCCTTTTTCTATCGCGACTACGACAAAGTGGATTACCAAAATCGCATCGAGGCTTATTCGCGAGCGATGGATGAGATGTATCAGCAATATCCCAACGACCTACAGGCAGCGGTGTTTTATGCACTATCGCTGCTGACGTGGCAGGTTGAGCTGGTTAATGCGGCCGATAACCATCCTGCGATGTTTACGTTTGCCATCGGGACCTGGCTCTCGCCATCTGAATTCCCAAACGTTTGGTCCAATTTTGCGCTCCGATTGTATGATGCTTCCTTGTTGCATTGAACGTCCTTTCTGTGCCGCTCAGGCAGTACACCTTGAAAATAGGTGTTCGTGTGGGCACAATCCAGGCACAGATTTTCGGACATCATGGTCGCGGCGACCACAGCAAAATTGTGTGGAGAAACGGTTGGTTATCGCTTTCCTGCGGCGATGTTCAAGCTTAATGTTATCGGATAAATTCTGGAGTGGTTAATCAACCGAGACCGATCAAGACCTCCGCTCCATCGTGCTAAATTGACCAGGGCGAACGAACGCCATGATCCTGTGACATTGGTTGAACAGCACTCGATTTGGACCCCTATGGATTAGGAGTTTGAGCCGCACGATGGAGAACATCTCAGCGGATAGTTTCCGAATGGAAGTGCGGAGATCACTTCGTACAAGCCGACTTCCCATTGCTAATCGCGGTAAGCCGGCATCAGATCACTTCCGTGTGGCCGACCATCCGTCGGGAATTCTTGTTTCCACGCAAGGGCCTGCAGACGGAGACTTGGGGGAAGAAGCTTTACGCCGGATTACTACATGCTTCACTGCATCAGTCGCTTGAGAGTCGTGCGAGCCTCGGCGACTTGCGGGAGCGGGAGACGGGTGTGCGAGCTTTGGAAATGTGAGAGAAATTCCTGGTATTCATTAATCGCTTGATCACGCTTGCCCGTGCGCTCGTACACCTGACCCAGGTAGTAGTGGCAGAGCATCTCCAACACCGGAAAGCGTTGTGTTAGGAAGCGGAGATTCGCCTGGTTGTGTGCGAATAATAACGCTCGATGGAATTCTGTCTCCGCTGACGAATAATCGTTGACCAGCAGATGGGCGCGGCCTTTGAGGAAGAGCACCCGAGGAAACTGGAAATCTGGAATGCTGCCGGCTCGCGTCAACGCTGTTTGACCGTCGTTGCGTTCGACTGCTGCGAGCATCTCATTCATAGCCTGCTGATGTTGAAGGACACGAGGTGCTACAGCAGGATGACTTTCGGCAAAGCGCTTCAAACTCTGCTCGGCCGCCGATGTGTTTCCCGCAATGGTTTGCAGCAAGGCGATAGCCTGCAACTCCTCGCCGTCGAGCCTCTGCTGTTGGGCAAAAGACAACGCGGAGGAGGACTGTCCCAGCATCACCGAAAGCACAGCGAATTGCTCCAGAAATCCCTCAGCGGTCTGGTTCTGGCCAGCCCGCCCAAGTTGCCCAACCACCTTGCGATAGCCCGCCAGCGCTCCTTCCAAGTCACCCCGCATCTGGGCCATTTGTGCCTCGAAGCCCGGCACATACAGACGAGGAAGCGGGCCTGTACGTTGGGCGGATTGCTGGAACGCGGCTTGTGCCATGTCCGGTTTGTTCTGCTCTGCATAGACCATGGCAAGTTTCACGTAGTCTCCGTAATCCGTGAAGTCGGGTTTAAGCTCAATCACTTTTCGATAAGCGGCCGCTGCCCCGTCGTAGCGTCCAGCCATATAGAGGATGTCGCCGCGGCTGTCCATCGGATTTGGGTCGCCAGGGCGGATCGCCTGGTAGCGATCGTTATCTGCCAGGGCAGCATTAAAATCAGCGGCCTGCGCCAAATGGTACGACTCAAAGTTCAGAAGATCCTCATTTTTTGGATCCAATGCGAGTCCTTGCCGCAACACCTCTCGAGCCTGGTCAGGATGCCCTAGCGAAGAGAGATTTCCCGCCAGCAGGCCTCGCTGAAAACTGTCGCGCGGAAATTCTGCGACCAGTTTTTCGCGCGCGTGAAGCATGGCTTCCAGATCTCGCGATCGTCCCGCATTAATAACCTGCAACGAGAGTTGCTCATACCGCGGCAACCGCGATTGCATTTGACCGACCTTGATCGCAATCTCATCGCTGCGCCGCAGGTCGCCCACCTGGAAGTACTCGTCGGACAGACGCATGTAGGCAACAGCGAACTGCGGATCGAGACGGACCGCTTCTTCCAACTCGCGAATGGAGTCAGCCTCGAGAAAGCGCCGGCCATAGTCCAATCCCAACTGATAATGACGGTACGCTTCCACATTGGAGGTGGAAGCGTCCTCGATTTCCGGCGTCTTCTGCGGCAGGGCGGAAGGCGGCAGAAAGTTCCCCGCAATCCTCGCCGTCAGCCGGTCGACCATTCCGAAGATGCTCTGCACGTCCTGCCCTTCCAGCTTGTCGGAAAATAAAATTTGTCCCGTCCCCGTGTCCTGCACGCGGACGTCAAGCCGCAGCTGCGTTGGCCCGACTTTCAGCAGGGCACCTGTGACGTAGGCGTCCGCTCCAGCATCGCGCGCGACTTGCTGCGCCCGTGCTGGATCGAGGGACGCCCCATCTTTGCTGGCACGCTGCACCGCGCCGAGGACGCGCTCGGTGGAAAGCACGTCCAGCCCTTTTACCTGGGCCAGATTGGTGGTGAGCATGTCGGTGAGGCCGCTATTCAGCCAGTTTAGCGACTGGTCCTGCGAAAAATTAGAGAAGTAGAGAACGGCAAGAGTCTTATGCTCAGTACCGCCAGGGCGCGGGTTTCGGCCACGGAAGGCCCAGAATCCTGCACCGCCTGCAATCATCAGCAGTCCGGCTAGTGCTGCGATCCACCATTTGCGTGTCGCAACAGACCGCGTTGACGTTGGACCGCTCATTGCTTCCGGAGCTGGCGAAGCTGCAGAAGAGCCGCTCGGCTGTTTTGCCACCGCTGAGAGCGCCGACGCCGCAGCTAATGGAGTCGGCGCAACCGGCGCGGGTGCCTCATCAACCACCACACTCTTGCCTGAATCCGTGTCGCGCTTTAGGCGGTGCAGATCGGCGCGCATATCGGCCGCGTGCTGATAGCGTAGGTTGCTGTCCTTTTCCAATGCCTTATTGATAGTCCGCTCTAATTCGGGTGGCAAATCCGGATTCAGGCGAATTGGGGCCACCGGGACCCGCTCGAGAATTGCGTGGAAAATCACGGCAGAGGTGTCACCGCGAAACGGCAACACGCCCGTGGCCATTTCGTACAGCACGACTCCGAAGGAGAACAGGTCAGTGCGCGCATCCAGCTCTTTTCCTCTTGCCTGCTCGGGAGACATGTAAGCCACGGTGCCTAGCGCCGAACCGGGGCTGGTCAGATGCGCCTCGCTGAGGGCGGTCGGTTGCGCTGAAACTCCAGCCGCTTCCATAATCCGGCTGCTGACCGGCTTCACCTTCGCCAATCCAAAATCCAGTATCTTGGCGTGACCGCGCTTGGTGACAAAAATATTCGCTGGCTTGATATCGCGATGGATGATGCCTTGGGAGTGGGCTGCATCCAACGCATCAGCAATTTCAGCTGCGACCGAGAGCAGCACGTCGAGCTCCATTGGACGGCTGCTGATTACGTGCTTCAGCGTAGCCCCCTCCAGGAACTCCATTGCGATAAACGGCTGGCCTTCGTGTTCGCCGATCTCGTGAATGGTGCAAATGTTCGGGTGATTTAAGCCCGAAGCGGCTTGCGCCTCGCGCTCGAAGCGCTCCAAGGCCTGCCGATCCTTGACGAGATCTTCCGGTAGAAACTTCAGAGCAACGAATCGACGCAGTTTGAGATCTTCGGCCTTGTACACCACACCCATCCCGCCGCCACCCAGCTTTTCGATGATGCGGTAATGCGAGATGGCTTGGCCGATCACTGGAGGAGATCTTAACCTATCGGACGAGCATGGTAGGTGGGTAGGAGAGCCAAGTCAATGCACCTGGCCGCTTTCGGGAGCGCCCGAATGACGGGCAACTCGGACTGCGACCTGAAAGCTGTTGGAATGATTGTCTGACAAGGAGGAAATTGATCGGACTGTGCGTCCCATCGCACGTAGCCTACGAGGTTGGAGCGGCCAGGCAACAGACCGTTCGAAGCCCTCGGACAATGGACCCACATTCGTAAGAGTGGCACCGAAACCGTGAGGCCACGGTGTATCTGCCAGCATAAGGTGGAGAGGGGCTAGGCTTGGTAGCAGGGTCAGAATACACAAATGTTCGTAAGCGTCGTTAGCCCGAAAGAGCTTAAAATGCTGCGCGGCTCTTCTTGCAGTGAGTACCGAGGCTTCCGGGTTCTCGGTCATGGGTAAACAACACTGCCGGCGTATAGAACAGACCTAACCTATCGTGTCATTCCCACGGAACAGGGTAAATCCACATCGCTCCCCGCGAGGGGAAAGTGCATTGCAAGATGGACCGATGGCGGTGCGGATAACAGATGAGGGAGAAAGCGAATGCCACTCTGTAATGGAGCGGATATCGGTTGCGTTAGTCATTGACAACATCACCGGACGCGAAAGCGGGCAGACTTCCCTTTATGGTGCTTCACACGAGAGAACTTGATTAATCGGCTCATGAGGCAAACCAGATGACGACAGCGCAAGCTGTTGGTGCGGTCTCACGCGAAGCGGCGGAATGGTACGCCATCGAGTGGCGGGCCATCAACCGCAACGTTCGCCGACTCCAAGTGCGTATCGTGCAGGCAACGAAGGCAAGCAGATGGGGCAGGGTGCCGTTCGATGTCGTGAAGATTGAGTTTCGGGCAGCATTCTTGGAAGTATTTCAGAGCAGTCGAATACGCCGCATGCGTCTTCGGCTTTTTCGTCAACTTGGTTTCGTCTAGGAATTCGGTGACGGCGACAGCGACCGACCTGGGCCCGTTCGCGTTCCCGTTCGGGGTGACGGCGACTCCGTGGTTCACCGCATTTAATTCAGCTTCCTTCTGCAATCGACGAGCACTTGCATCGGCGGCATCCTTGCCGACCGATAATCGTACTCGCTTCTCCCCTTCCCACCACGCCAGGTAATA
>Ga0207646_10005247_pt1 | contig 13673 bp, 15 predicted proteins | sample KBSK5502metaG_FD_184343 | JGI IMG/M metagenome (GOLD analysis project Ga0207646, IMG submission 184343) | Corn, switchgrass and miscanthus rhizosphere microbial communities from Kellogg Biological Station, Michigan, USA - KBS K5-50-2 metaG... | ecosystem: Host-associated > Plants > Roots >... | reverse complement strand
AGATTTCGCAGCGACAAGCAGCTTAGCGAAGCGAGAGAGAGGCGTTGAGGCATGGACACCCTCTGCCATCCACGCACACGCCCGAAGGATATTCATGGCCGTCGCAGTGAAAAAGGCCTGAAGCCGGAGCTTTTTGCTTCCGATGTAACGGGCGCGGCGCATTTCGCAGGTTCGCACGGCTTGGGCAATGGTCCCTTCTACCCCTGCTCGTTTGGCGTACACCGCGCGAAACTCGGGGGTCTGTTCTCGATCGCGCGCCTGCTGAAGCGCCCGATACGCCCACGAGATGCGCAACGAGATGCCACCTGTAGCGTACAGAGATAAAATGTGCCTCCTTGAGAAGGAAAAACCAAACACGTTCCTTCAAGGAGGCACCTATGACCAGGATCGCCGATGGATCGGTAATCATCCAGACCTCTTCGGAGTCCGCTCCTTCGACTCCCTCGTGGTTTGGCGAAGTCATACTCATCGTCGGATATCTTCGCAAACACGGTGTGCTGAGCAAGATCAGTGAGCGAGTGCGCTTTGCACGGCGACGTTTTGGCCGCTATGAGGGTGCGACATGAAGTTGCTCCAATGTCTGTCTCAACGACGAACGTCGTGACGAGACCTGCTGTTTCACCAGCAGTATCCTACCAGGACATGCGGTCGTGGTAACGCGGCGGTGTGAAGCTCCTGGACAATGTAGCCACAGCCGAAAGGCTGCTGTCGAAATCGTGAGAGGACGATGGGACTGCGAGCATCAACGCGGTTAGGAGCTAGGATTGAGTGGTATGGACAGCGTATGCGAAATCCTGATAAACGTCGTAACGGCCAACAAGCCAAAGATGCTGACAGGCTTGCCCAAAAGGGAATGGAGCCGGTACAGGAGGTCTTCGTTCTCCTGTCGTGAACACAAAGGCTCCCGGCGAAAAGGGATGGGCCTAACCCACTCTGGCATTGGGACGAAACATGGCAAGCCCATATCTCTCCCGGCATCGGGAAGGCGACCCGCAAGGGAAGCCGATGGAGATGTGGGTACAGGAACGTGGAAAAAGCGAAGGCTCCTCTGTAATGGAGGGGATAGGGGTTGAGCAGACACGCAAGATCACCCCATGCGAAAGCGGGCAGACTTCCACGAGGTCTCCACTCACAAGAGAGCAGGGCAAACCGATCAAGGAGGCAAAGCAGATGATGGTCGAACAGACTGGTGCAGCTTCCCACGACATCGTGGCAGGATGGCATGACATTGACTGGCAAGCCGTTCACCGTAACGTGCGTCGGCTCCAGGCGCGTATTGTGAAGGCAACGAAGGAAGGCAGATGGGGCAAGGTGAAAGCCCTGCAACGTTTGCTGACCCACTCGTACAGCGGCAAGGCGCTTGCCGTACGACGGGTGACGGAAAACCAAGGTGGTACAACCCCAGGAGTGGACGGAGTCATCTGGAACACTCCTCAGAAGAAAGCAACGGCCATAGCCACGCTCAGGCAACGAGGATATCATCCTCAACCGCTCAGGCGTGTCTCTATTCCCAAGCGAAACGGCAAAAAGCGTCCTCTGGGCATTCCTTGCGTCGGATGCCGGGCGATGCAGGCACTCTACCTGCTGGCCCTGGACCCTGTGGCAGAAGCCACGGCTGATCCTCACTCCTACGGCTTCCGTCGGGAGCGATCAACGGCAGACGCGATGAAAAGGTGCTTCCTGCTCTTTTGCAGGAAACACTCACCGCAATGGGTGTTGGAAGGCGACATAAAAGGTTGTTTCGATCATGCATCTTGATGCCCCCTTGAAAAACGCAAGTTTTGGAACTGACCAGCGCGCAGCTGTTTGAATTGCTCGATCGTTTCTGGCTCATCAGCAAACAAGAACAGACGCGTTTTGGGATCTTTGTCCACCTCAATCGTGCCGTTATGGATGCGATCATAAATCCAATGTGGATCCATGTCAAGGGCTCCAGCAAGCTGTGCAATCGTGAGTGCCCCCTCGATCCGCCGTGGGTGGGACTGCGAGCGCTTTTGAAATTGCCCGTGCTTGAGCCGAATGCTTTTGACCGTGCTGGGCAAAACCACCTGGCCCAGGGGAGAGCGATACCCCAACTCGGTTAATTCCTGAGCAATCACCTCATCCAGGACTCCAGCAGCGCTGCGTTCGAGAATGATGTGCTCCATCGTTTCCACTCCTGCCAGATCCTTCAGGGCTCCGACAGGAACCGGGATCGAGAGCGTCGTGGTCTCCCCTCCTTTCCAGACAATGCGCGCTTGGACCCGATCACGGGCCAAGCGATGCACCACCACCTTGTCGATCAATGCACGTAAGAGGGCCTTTTTGTGGCGCTGGCTGACGCGTCCTTGGTGCCAGAGGGCCGACAAATGCTGCCCAATGGCCCCAAAGGCCGCTTTGAGCTCTGAGCTGAGAGCAAGCAGCGTGTTGGGAGATGGGCCGTGTGGAGCTTGTGCCTCTTCTGCCCGTTTGAGTTCGGCCAGAGCCGCTTCCCACCGCTTCTCGAGTTCAGCCGCCACCAGGCGGTTGTCAGGATCAACTCGGTTGAACTGACGCTGAGCCAGAGCGGCTTCATAGCGCAGCCGCTCCAGGTGCTGTTGATGGGCATGGGTAATCTGTTGAGTCGTTGCCTGCTGGGTGGCCACCGCAGCCGCATACACATCTAATTCCACCGGAGAGAGGGCCTGAAAAAAGAGCTCCACGACGTGCTGATCAACGGCATCGGCGGGAATGCATTGACACACGCGGACATGATATTGCTGGCGCAAGGCGTTGCAGAGATAGCGCGTGCCATGTTTGTACTCCATGACCATTTTGTGCCCACACTCTCCACAGTAGACGATGCCCTGTAACAGGCCAGCGCCATCACGAGGCACCCCACGCGATTTGTTGCGATCATAGGCAGCGTAGTTGTCGGCAAGCATCTGCTGAATGTGTTCAAACGTTTCCCACGCAATGTAAGCGGGGTAGACATCATGGACGCGAATCTTCCATTGGTCCATGGGCAAACGGACTTCTTGGGTCTGAGGGGAGGCGGGATCTTTGCGGATGGAGCGGGTTTTGCCATAGACAAAGGCCCCGGCATAGGCCGGATTTTTCAGGATCTGCAAGATGGCGGCCACCGTGGGCTTCTTCCAGACGACCTCACCGAAGCGATCGCGGCGGGGCAAGCAGAGCTCATGCGCGTTGAGAAACTGCACCACCTTGTTGGCCGATCTGAGCCGCAGGAAGGTCGTAAACACGAGATCAAGACGCTCCTGGATCTCGCGATGGGGCTCTTTGTGCACCTTGCCAATGGCATCGCGTACCAGGCCGGTCGGAAGCGACAAGGCGAGTTCTCCTCGCTGTGCCTTGTTGAGCAGTCCTGCGGTCATGCGGGCTTTGATGGTATGCAATTCCAGCTCAGCTAATTGCCCTTTGAGACCAAGCAGCAAGCGTCCATTGGCTGAACCTGGGTCATAGATGCCATCACAGTCGGCAATGAGGCAGCCCCGGTATGCGCACACATCCAGCAGCGGATACCAGTCAGAGCAGTTGCGCGACAGGCGGGTGACCTCCACCGACAGGACGATGCCCACCTGGCCCAAGCTCACCTTGGTCACCAGTTCCTGGAACCCAGAGCGATGGGAGGCAAACGCCGCTGTCAGACCTAAATCAGTATCGATGAGCTCGATGTCCTCGGCCCTCCAGCCCAGTTCCAGGGCGCGGTGGTGGAGCGCATACTGCAGCTGCAGGCTCTCTTGATTGGAGAGCACCTGGTGCGGCGTTGACTGTCGGATGTAGATGAGTGCCTTGCGCTGCAGATGCTGTGGACTCACCAGTTCGGATCTGCTCATAGAGTACCTCCTGCAGGATCGACGAGAGTTCGTCGAGTAGATGGTGTTGCGTCTCTGGGGACAAGTGCTTCCAAATCTCGCCTGGCTGAAAGGGCATTGAGGGCCTCACAATCCTCGGCGATGGTCATGAACTCCTTGACAGCATCCAGCGTAAGTTTGGTGGAGATGACGGGCCGAGATGAAGCCAGTGTAGTCGAGGCGACAGGCAGCCGCAAGACCATCTGCTCTCGGTAGGAGACAAAAGCAAACCCTGCTCCCTGCAAGGGAGCACTGACCGAGATCAACGCAAAGCGACGTCCGAACAGGGGATGTGTTGGATCGCTGACTTCAATCTCGGTCCTGTCCTTTTCCTCTGGGTTGTTGAATAGGGTATTGAGTTGTGGGATCGTTTGACAATGTGCAACACGAGATACTACTCAACTGCCTAGCAGAACGCATTGCTGATCGGCGTCTCCTCAAGCTCATCACTTGTTTTCTGAAAGCAGGATTGATGGAAAACGGACTCTTTGAGCACAGCGATCTGGGTGTTCCACAAGGCGGGATGTGTGCGCCGTTGTTGGCGAATATCTACCTCCATCGGCTTGATCGCTTCTGGTGGGACACCTAGGGAAAGCTGGACCGCAAATCAAAGGAACGCCGAAGAAAACTCCACCTGGGAAATTGCGGCTTCGTTCGCTATGCCGACGACTGGCTGCTGCTGACCAATGGCAGCAAAGAAGAGGCTTATCGGCTACGAGACGAGATCCAGACGTTTCTCCGAGACGAACTGAAACTCGAATTATCCGTAGAAAAGACGCATATCACCCACGTCAACGACGGTTTTGATTTTCTGGGCTATCATGTCCAGCGCTACGTGAGCAAGAATGATCGACCAAAGATGCTGGTCACTCCAAGCCGCAAGGCGCAAGAACGGCTGAAGACGAAAGTGAAGGAAATGACCGCACGAAAGCGGTATCAGGACAAACCGCTTCTCAAAATCACTGCCCTCAATGCAGTGCTACGAGGATGGATGACCTACTATCGGTATTGCACCGCCAAAGTAACCGCGAAAGACCTGGATTTCTGGGTCAATCAACGCCTCTTTCTCTGGTTAGGGAACCGGCATCGCTTACCGATCAGGCAAATCCTGACCAGGTACAAACTTCGCCAAGAAGGGAAACGCTACAATTGCGGGATGCGCAAGGGAGAACGCTTGCTGTTCTTGTATCGGATGAGCGCTCAGCCGATCACGAAATATCGGTCGAAGACTCATCCTCACCCCTATTTGACGGGCGCCTGGGCCACAACGATAGAAGAAGCAGAAACCCCGATCCCGAACTATGTCTGGCAAGGCAAGGCGGAAAACAACGAAGAATGGCGAATGGTGAAGGAGGAAATCATGGCAGAACGAGGAGCAAAATGTGAGCGATGCGGCAACACGGAAACCCTCGATCTTCATCACATCAAGGCTCGCCGATATGGTGGGCAGGATGTGAAGGAAAATGCACAATTGCTGTGCGAACCCTGTCATGTGCTTACAGCAACAGATGGCGACCACAAACGGTTGCACTGAGGGAAAGCCGTATGACGAGAAATTGTCACGTACGGTTTGGCGAGAGGAGTAGAGAAACACGCCTGTCGCAAGGTAGGAAGGTGCGCTCCGCTCCTACTCTCTTTTCGCCTGTGCTGGCGAATATGACGCTCGATGGGCTAGAGCAACTGCTCGCCTCCCGCTTCTCAAAGACGAGTAGGGCAGGCAAGCGAGCCAAAGTCAACCTGATACGGTATGCTGATGATTTCTGCGTGACAGGAAGCTCGAAAGAACTTCTCGAACGAGAAGTCAAACCTCTTGTGGTGCAATTCCTCAAAGAGCGAGGGTTAGAACTGTCCCCAGAAAAAACCGTCATCACGCATATCGAACAAGGATTTGATTTCCTCGGACAGACGATACGCAAATATCGGAAGGGGAGACGTCCCAAGTTCTTCATTACCCCGTCAAAGAAGAGCGTGAAGGCATTTCTCCGCAAGATCAGAAAACGCATCAAAGAAAGTCGTGACCTGACCGCAGGCGAGTTGATTGCAGAACTCAATCCACAGATCCGTGGATGGGCACTCTATCATCGCCATGTGGTCAGTAAAGCGATTTTTCATGCCGTGGATCATGCCATCTTCCAAGCGATCTGGAAATGGGCACGCCGCAGACATCAGCACAAACCGCGCCGATGGGTGAAAGACAAATACTGCCCCGATGAAGGACCAAACCGTTGGGTCTTCACAGGTGTCCTCAAAGGAGAAGAGGGCCAAGTGAAAGTGGTCCGACTGCTGGCGGCTTCGTCTATCCGCATTGAGCGGCACACGAAGATCCGCGCAGAGGCTAATCCCTACGATCCGACCTGGGAAACGTAGTTTGAAAAACGCCTCGACGTGCAGATGGAAGCCAGGCTCAAAGGGAGGCGGTGGCTCAGCCACCTCTGGAAGGAGCAGAATGGCCTTTGTGCTGTCTGTCACCAGAAGATCACCAGGATCACGGGATGGCATAGCCATCACATCCTGTGGCGATCCAAGGGGGGACCAGACAGCACAGAAAACCGAGTACTGCTCCATCCGACCTGTCATCAACAAGTTCATAGCCAGGGACTTTCTGTGGAGAAACCGCGTCCGGTCACACGGGCGCAACGAAAGGCTTGAGCCGTATGTGGAGAAATTCACTTGTACGGTTCTTAGGGGAGGGGATGATGGCAACATCATTCCCCTTACCCGACCGTGGAAAAAGGGCCAGATCTACGGTACTCTGCTGGTCGACCTTGAGCGAAGGAAGCCCATCGAGGTGCTTCCAGACCGGAGAGAGAAGACCGTCACCGCCTGGCTGCAGACCCACCCGGAAATTGAAGTCATTAGCCGCGACCGAGGGGGAGAGTATGCCGCTGCGGCAAAAAAAGGGGCCCCCCAAGCGCTCCAGATCGCCGACAAATTTCATCTGCTGCTCAACCTGCGCGAGAAGCTCAAGGAGTTGATGGCACGCAAACAGAAACTCTTACCGCAGGTCGAAGTAATTCCCTCCAAGCCCGTGGCTGACACAGCGCGAGAAGCGCCCTCAGCCAGTGCTTCTTCTTCATCCTGCCCCGTGGGAGGGTCGAAGTCCTTTCGGCACATGTCGCCGTATCCGCGAGCGACCCCCTCTGGCTCGGTTGCCATCCCGCCGGAAGAAACGCCCTCACAGATCAGCCGCGCGAATCGCTACGCGCGCTATGAGGCGGTGCACACCCTCCATCAGCAGCTCGTCTCCCAGCGGGAGATTGCCCGCCGTCTCTCGCTGTCGCGCAACACGGTGCGTAAGTTTCTGCAAGCGGAGACCTTTCCTGAGCGAAGCCCTCGACCGTATCGCAGCAGTCTTCTCGATGCCTACAAGCCCTACATTCTTGAGCGGTGGAAGGCCGGCTGCTGGAACGGCATGCAGATCCTCGACGAAATCAAACAACGTGGCTATACCGGATCGGAGGCCCTGTTGCGCTATTTTCTGACCCAGGTGCGCAAGCAGCATCGGGCCGCAGGAACTGCCCTGGCCCTTGAACTGTCCGTGGCTCAGGGCTCGGTCAGCGCCTCGAGTGCCCTCCCACCAAAGCCCCCTCCCAAACGCCGCATCTCTCCAAGTCGAGCTTCCTGGTTATGCATGTGCCAGCCGGACAAACTCGACGAGCAGCAACGACCGCTGGTCGAACAACTCCGCGCGCCTCACCCCGATCTAGAGACCGCCTACCAGCTTTCCCAGGCCTTTGTGTCGATGCTGGCCGAGCAGCGTGCCCAGGACCTGGATGACTGGCTCCTCCAGGCGAAACAGAGCGGGATTCGTGAGCTCAAAAGCTTTGCCCAGGGGATTCGCCGGGATTACGCTGCTGTGAAAGCGGCCTTTTCTTCACACTGGAGTAATGGGCAGGTCGAAGCGCAGGTGAACTGCTTGAAGCTGCAAAAGCGGCTCATGTTCGGGCGCGCCAATTTTGACTTATTGCGGTTGCATGTCCTGCGTCGTGCCTGATGGCATGACGATATTGTGCTGGGCTGGGAACCTGCTGCTCTGCGTCTGCAAGCTCATTGGTCGCCAGGAGCGCTTCTGCGCTACAATGGAGAGGAGCAGGAGGAAGCTATGCCGAAACGCAGTACCTCACAACACGTTCCTAAGGACATGCAGACGCGCTTCGAGGAGATTACCCACCTCACTGATGAGTTCTGCCGCACGTACTTGAATGAGGAGTACCGACAACTCTGTCGGGAGCTCACAGCCACCTTGTGTCGCAAACGCCCGTCGCCGCTGGTGCGAGGCAAGGCCACCGTCTGGGCCTGTGGGCTCATCCATGCGTTGGGGATGGTCAACTTTCTCTTCGATTCCTCCCAGACTCCCCATATTGCGGCCAGCCAGATCTGGAAATATTTCGAGGTGAGTTCCTCGACCATGCAGGCCAAATCCAAGCAGATCCGCGATTTGTTGGGGATGTATCCCATGGACCCAGACTGGTCGACTCCTGCCATGCTCGATCAGAACCCCCTGGTCTGGATGCTGGAAGTGAACGGGCTCATCATCGATGTACGCCACGCGCCGAAGGAGATCCAAGAGGCAGCCTTCCGGCAAGGATTGATTCCCTACCTCCCAGAGAAGACCTGAACGGGCCTGTCAGTCGATCCCTTTCCCTGCCTGGTGCTCCTGTGCTACACTCGGGGAAGAAGAACAAGATCAACCCATGAGGAGGTGGGGGATGACCAAACGGATTTCGAAAGGCACCTGTGCACTCTGCCAGGGGGAGTTCAGTCGCGCGAGCATGACCAAACACCTGGAGGCGTGCCAGCGCAGAGCCGCCGATGCAGCCCGTGCCGCAGGCCGCAGAGCGGGGCGGACGATGAAGCACTTCCATCTGGTGGTGGAAGGGCGCGATTTGCCCATGTACTGGATGCATCTCGAAGTGCGCACCGGCATCACCCTGGCCGATCTCGATGCATTCCTCCGAGAGACCTGGCTGGAGTGTTGCGGGCATATGAGCGCTTTTGAGATCGGAGGACAACGGTATGTCTCAGGCGCAGGCATCTACTTTGAGCCGGACCCAGACGAGCACAGCCTGCGCGTGCGATTGGACCGCGTGTTTTATCCAGGGCTCAGCTCTCTCTACGAGTATGATTTCGGCACCACCACCGAGTTACGGCTCAAGGTGGTGGCAGAGGAGACACGGGAAGCGAGCGGCCAGTCGATCCAGCTCCTGGCCCGCAACACGCCTCCACTGATCCCTTGCGGCGTCTGCGGAAAACCAGCCACCTCCGTGTGTACCGTGTGCGTCTACGAGGAGGCGGGCTGGCTCTGTGCCGAATGCGCCAAGACGCACGAGTGCGGGGAAGAGATGCTCTTACCGGTGGTCAATTCCCCACGTGTCGGGATGTGTGCGTATGGTGCTGGGTATGCCGGCTGAAGGACAAAGCAAGCAGGCTCACTTTTTTCGAGGATGAGTCACTTTCCTCTTGACGTTTACATCCTTCCTGGAGACGCCCGTAATGAACGGGGAAACCACCGAATGGGCACCTAAAGGCAGACCGGGATATGAGAGGAACTACGGGATCGCCTACAAGTTGAGAGACTCAGGGCGACGGAGTGCCCATAGTACTCAACCGCTCAGCGTAACGGCTGAGACAAGGGGAAGGGGCACAGGGCGAGAGACACGGGAATATGGCTGTACCGGAGGGTGCATCAGGCCACGCAGTACCGAGGTCTCCGCCCGGAAAGCCGTGTGCATTGAAAGGTGCATGCACGGTTTGGGAAGTTGCGACACGAAGTCGCTCATGTAGCCGTTGAGCCAGAGCAACCTGGACTCAACCCGATGTTCTGCCATCGGTACCCTACCAGGACCTGCGTTCGGAGTAATCCGAGGGTGGGAAGCTCCTGGGACAATGTAGCCTCACTCGCAAGAGTGACGGTCAATCCGTGAGGAAAAAGCCGTGACTGCTAGCACCAAGGCGGTTGGGAACTAGGGTCAGATGATAGGGTCAACTCAGGTGAATCGCTGATAAACGTCGTGAACCGTGCAAAGCCAAAGGTGCTGAGAGGCTTGACCAAAATGGTCTGTGGACTGGCTTGGGAATTTCCTTCCTTTCCCAACGCAGACGAAGAGCCACCGGCGGACAGGCGAGACCTACCTCATCTACTGGTACAGGAGCGGAACGTGGTAAGTCCGTAGCTCTCCCGACAGGGAAAGCTGACCGTAAGGAAAGCCGATAGAGCTGCGGATACAGGAGGATGGAAAAAGCGAAGGCCACTCAGTAATAGGGTGGATAGGGAGGGCAATATCCTCCCGTGCGAAAGCAAGCTGACTTCCATCTGGTCTTTCAAGACGAGAAAATTTGGCAAACCGAGAAAGGAACAAAGCAGATGGCGGCAAACACACCTGCTCAGACAGGAACGGATGCTGGTGCGGTTTCTCGCGTTGAAGATGAGTGGGATTCCATTAATTGGAATGCGGCTCAAACCAACGTGCGTCGGCTCCAAATGCGTATCGTCCAGGCAACGAAGGAAGGCAGATGGGGGAAAGTCAAGGTCCTCCAACGTCTGCTGACCCACTCGTTCAGCGGCAAAGCACTTGCCGTGAAACGAGTGACGGAAAACCAGGGCAGGAAAACATCAGGTGTAGACAGAGAAATCTGGACTATGCCCAGTCAGAAAGCCAAAGCCATACGACGACTGCAACAACGAGGATATCGACCAAAACCGCTAAGACGGGTCTATATTCCAAAAAGCTCAGGCAAAATGCGCCCACTGGGTATCCCTTGTATGCTCGACAGAGCCATGCAAGCTCTCTACCTGCTCGCGGTTGATCCCATTTCAGAAACACTGGGAGACCCGAACTCCTACGGGTTCCGAAAGGACCGATCAACGGCAGATGCCATCGAGCAAGCTTTTGCGGCACTCAGCCGCAAGAACTCCGCCCAATGGATACTCGAAGGAGACATAAAAGCCTGTTTCGATCATGCATCTTGATGCCCCCTTGAAAAACGCAAGTGCTGGAACTGACCAGCACGAAGGCGTTTGAACTGTTCGATTGTTTCAGGCTCATCGGGAAACAAGAACAGCCGTGTTTGTGGATCTTTGTCCACCTCAATGGTGCCGTTATGGATACGATCATAAATCCAATGTGGGTCCATGTCAAGAGCAGCCGCCACCTGCGAAATCGTGAGTGCCCCCTCAATTCGCCTGGGGTGCGACTGTGAACGTTTCTGAAAGAGTCCGTGCTTGAGCCGAATAATTTTGACGGTGCTGGGCAAGACGGCAGGTCTCAAAGGAGACCGATACCCGAGTTCCGTTAACTCCTGAGCAATCGCCTCATCGAGGACTCCAGCAGCGCTGCGTTCGAGAATGAACTGCTCCATCACTTCCACTCCTTCAAGATCCTTAAGCGCTCCGACAGGCACTGGGATGCTGAGCGTGGTCGTCTCTCCTCCTTTCCACACAATGCGAGCTTGCACCCGATCACGAGCCAAACGATGGACCACCACTTTGTCGATCAGCGCGCGTAAGAGCGCCTTTTTGTGCTTCTGACTGACTCGCCCTTGCTGCCATATCGTCGGCAAATGCTGCCCAATGGCTCGAAAGGCGCTCTCAAGCTCTGAGCTGAGGGCAAGCAAAGCAGGAGAGGAGAGCGGTGATGAGGCTTGTGCCTCTTCTTCTCGTTTGAGTTTCGAGAGAGCCGTTTCCCATCGCTTCTCCAGCTCTGCCGCTACCAAACGATTGTCGGGATCGACGCGGTTGAACTGCCGCTGGGCTAGAGCCGCTTCATAGCACAGGCGCTCCAGGTGTTGTTGATGAGCATGCTCAATCTGCTGAAATGTTGCCTGTTGAGCGGTCACGGCAGCCGCATAGACATCCAATTCCACGGGAGAGAAGGCCTGAAAAAAGCTCTCCACGACGTGCTGATCAACTGAATCGGCTGGAATGCATTGACACACCGGGACGTGGTATTGCTGCCGCAGAGCATTGCAGAGATAGCGCGTCCCATGCTTGTATTGAACCATCATTTTGTGTCCACAAGCGCCACAGTAGACGATGCCATGCAGGAGCGCTGCCCCCTCGCGAGGCACCCCACGTGATTTGTTGCGATCGTAAGCAGCATAGTTATCTGCCAGCACGCCCTGAATGTGCTCAAAGGTTTCCCAAGAAATGTAAGCAGGATAGACGTCGTTGACGCGAATCTTCCATTGATCCATAGGTAAGCGGACTTCTTGGGTGTGAGGAGAAGCGGGATCTTTGCGAATAGAGCGGGTTTTTCCATACACAAAAGCTCCGGCATAGGCAGGATTTTTCAAGATTTGCAAGATGGCGGCTACGGTGGGCTTTTTCCAGACCGCATCGCCCAAGCGGTCACGACGAGGCAAACAAAGATCGTGGGTGTTCAAGAACTGCAAGACCTTGTTGGCAGATCTGACCCGCAGAAACGTGGTGAAGATGAGTGCAAGACGATCCTGGACCTCACGATTGGGGTCTTTGTGGACTTGGCCGATCGCATCGCGCGCCAGGCCAATCGGCAGCGACAAAGCGAGTTCACCTCGTTGTGCTTTGTTGAGAAGTCCTGCCGTCATACGTGCTCGGATGGTATGCAATTCCAACTCGGATAATTGCCCTTTGAGACCCAGCAGTAATCGTCCATTGGGAGAGCCGGGATCATAGATGCCATCACAATCAGCAATGAGACAGCTTCGGTAGCCGCAGACATCAAGAAGTGGGTACCAATCGGAACAGTTGCGTGAAAGCCGCGCCACATCGACCGAGAGAATGATGCCCACCTGTCCGAGCGTCACGCTGGCAACCACCTGTTGGAAACCTGCACGATGCGAAGCACTGGTTGCCGTCAACTCGAGATCGCTGTCGATAATCTCAATGTCCTCTGGCCTCCAACCCAGATCCAGAGCGCGTTGCTGCAGGGCGTACTGCAGCCGCAGGCTCTCTTGATTGGAGAGGACCTGATGCGGCGTCGACTGTCGGATGTAAATGAGCGCCTTCTTCTGAAGATGCTGAGGACTGACCAATTCGGATCTGCTCATGAAGGACCTCCTGGAGAATCGTCGAGAGTTCGTCGGTAATCTGGCGTTGGAGTTCTGGGGACAAGCGCTTCCAGATCTCGCCTGGCTGAAAGGGCATTGAGGGCCTCGCAATCCTCGGCGATGGTCATGAGCTCCTTGATGGCATCAGATGTCAGCTTAGTGGAGATGACGGGCCGAGATAGCGCCAGTGTAGTCGAGGCCACAGGCAGCCGCAAGACCATGTACTCGCGGTACGAGACAAACGCACAACCTGCTCCGTGCAAGGGAGCACTGACCGAAATCAGCGCAAAGCGACGCCCGAACAAGGGATGAGTGGGGTCAGTGACTTCAATCTCTGTTCTGTTCTCTTCATCTGGGTTGTTGAATAGGGTATTGAGTTGTGGGATCGTTTGATCGGATCAGCCATGACTGGCTCTTGACGCATATCCCAATGGAAAAGGTCATGCTCCAGAAATGGCTCAAAGCGGGATTCATCGATAAATATGTCCTTCATGCAACAGAAGAGGGAACTCCTCAAGGCGGCATTTGTTCACCAGTCCTCGCAAACATGACCTTAGACGGACTAGAGAAAAAGCTACGGGAACACTTCCCAAAGCCAGATCGCGGAAGCAGTAAAGAAAAAGTCAATTTTATCCGTTTCGCTGATGACTTTATCATTACTGGGAGGTCCCAAGAGGTCCTAGATACCCACGGGATACGCAACGAGTGAGCGAAAAGGGGGAGAACGCCTGAAAAACTGGCAAAGACGGCAGAAATGTGGCTACCTGAGAGAAAACGAGTGAGAAAGGGAGGAGAGGAAGATGACCGATCCTG
>Ga0207646_10005246_pt1 | contig 13673 bp, 6 predicted proteins | sample KBSK5502metaG_FD_184343 | JGI IMG/M metagenome (GOLD analysis project Ga0207646, IMG submission 184343) | Corn, switchgrass and miscanthus rhizosphere microbial communities from Kellogg Biological Station, Michigan, USA - KBS K5-50-2 metaG... | ecosystem: Host-associated > Plants > Roots >... | reverse complement strand
CGCAGCCGCTGAAGCCCCTCTTCGTTCGGCTGTCCGTCACGCAATTGCGTTTTGAAGATTGGCAGAATATAGAGGTTAGGGAAACTGGTCTTCACCTGCATGAAATCATTGTCGTGGCGGAGCGCGATGGGGAACGTATAGATGATGTCTACCTCTGGAGCGAGCAGCGAGGTGGCATGTTCGTAAAAGAGTTTCTTCGCTGTCTCCAGGTCGGCCTTGTCGAGATCTTCGATGACGACGAGCGTCCGCTTGTGCGCGTTCCTCTCGATCTCCCGCGCCAAGAGGTCAATGATTTCCAGCAAGTCGTTGAGCCGGTGGGTGACTTTCTCGCGCACGGTCGTGCGCGTCGCCGCCTCAGTCCCCAGTTTACTGGATAACTTCACCGCCTTAACATTGATTTCAGTGCCGATCTCTGCTTGCGCTTTTATCTCTAACTCAACCTCTTTCGTGATTTCATTGGTGAAGAGGTTGATTTGAGTCAGCACGTCCGGGTTGATCTTCATCAGCCCTTGCCCGCCGACTGGTTCAGTGGCTTTGCGGAATAGCTCTAACGCGAGCGAGAGGATAACATCAACATAAGTGAGATCGAAGAGGCTCGGCTTCTTTTTGATGGAGTAGTCAACGACAAAGAAGTCGGGCTGTAATTCCTGCACGAGCTTGGCTAGTTCAGTGCTCTTTCCGCTGCCGCGGTGTCCAGTGAATAATACTTTCTGCTTATCGTAAGTGTCTTGCAGCAACATCCTCATGTCCGGCAGAGGGCTCAGGCGGCGCGCGACGAAGAATTCTTTCAGCTCATTCTCCGTTTGCAGCGATTGCTCCGGGTTAAGCAGGTTGAGCGCCTCCCGCAGATTAGTAGCTTTCGTCATCATAACAAGATCATACACGGCTCGGTGCCGCCGTGGGAATACGTCAATTCACACGCCGCTCATAGCCTTGCCAGTACTTCTCTCGGAGTTCTTTCTTCAAAATCTTCCCGGTGCCGCTCTTCGGCAACTCGCCCTCAAAAATCTCAACCGACTTAGGCACCTTGTAATCAGCCAAGCGTGCCGCGCAAAAAGCAATCAACTGGGCCTCGGTCAAACTCGCGCCCGCCTTGAGCGAGACGATAGCTCGGACCGCCTCGCCCCATTTCTTGTCCGGCACGCCGATGACGGCGGCCTCGCGCACCTCCGGGTGCGCATAGACCACGTTCTCGACTTCGGTCGAATAGACGTTCTCGCCGCCCGTGATGATCATATCCTTCTTCCGGTCCACGATGTAGATATAGCCGTCTTCATCGACCGTCGCCATATCGCCCGTGCGCAGCCATCCGCCGCGCAAGGTGCGCTCGGTCTCGTCGGGGCGCTTCCAGTAGCCGCGCATGATGTTCGGCCCGCGGGCGACGATCTCGCCCACCTCGCCCGGCCGCACCGGTTGGTCACGTTCGTCGAAGACCTCTACCTCCACACCGATGATCGGCCGGCCGCATGACTTCAGTCGCCGGAGGAGCTGTTCCGGCCCTTCGATGATGTGGTCCGCGGATGGGAGCACGGTCAGGAGCGGGCCGGATTCGCTCTGCCCGTAGCCTTGCCAGAAGGCGCAGCCGGGGAGCGTCTCCATCGCCCGCTTGAGCAGTTCGACCGGCATGGGTGAGGCGCCGTAGAGGACCCACTTGAGGCTGCTCAGGTCGTGGCGCTTGACCTCGGGGTGGTTGATCAAAAAGTTGATCATCGTCGGCACGAGCATGGTGGCCGTCACGCGGTGGCGCTCAATGACCTCCATCAACACTTGAGGGTCAAACTTCTCGATGATGGCGTGCGTGCCGCCGGTCAGCGTGGTGTTCAGGACCGAAGGGAAGTCGGCGAGATGAAACATGGGCGCGGCATGAAGGTGGACCTCTGCCGTGCCCAGGTTGAGCGCCACAATCGAGTGGAGCGAGTTCATCCATAGATTGGCGTGGCTGAGCATGACGCCCTTCGGCACCCCGGTCGTCCCGCTGGTGTAGAAGATGCCGGCCAGGTCATCTTCGGATTGCTGGGGGGATTGCCGGGGAGATTGCTGGGGAGCTTGCTGGGATGTGGCGTGAGGCTTGGCCTCTGCCTTCATCAACTCCTCGTAACTGATAAATCCTTCGGCCCCGTTCGTGGCGACGTAGCTGCGGACGCTGTGCAGCCGCGGCCGGAGCGTGGCCGCTAAGGGTTCGAGCGCTTCGTCTGTCACGAGCGCCGCGCATTCGGCGTCATTGATGATGAAAGCGAGTTCGTCGGCCGCGAGGCGCGTGTTGAGCGGGACGATGACGGCGCCAAGCTCGAAGCAGGCGAAGACCATCTCGATGAAGTGATGGCAGTTGAGCATGAGCAGCGCGACCCGGTCGCCCGGTGCAATGCCGAGCCGCTCAAGCCCGCTGGCGAGGCGGTCGACGCGCGTGCGAAGCTCACGATAGCTTTGGCTGTGGCCCTGGCAGACGGTGGCCGTGCGCTGTGGGAAGAGGCGTGCCGCCCGCCTGAGCACTTGCTTGAGGATCATCGTCAACCTCCGGGGATGAAGTTCGACCGATTTTCTTCCGCCATCTCTGCCTGGAGCCGAACCACGGGCACAGAGTAGGAGATTCTTTAGTCGGAAGCAAGGAGAGCCGCGCCGGCCGCTCACTGGAAGGGCTTCGGCTAGAGTTTGACAGCGCTGACCAGAGTGTAGTTTTGGTTCACCACGCGACGACGCTCGTGTCGTTCGAATGAATCACCCCGCTTCCGATTGAAGCGCCATCCGATTATCGAATGCTGACTTTGACCGTGTTCGCCGCTGCGCCATCCACCGTCAACACCACCTCAACTTCGCCGCGCCCAATCAGACTCCGCGGCACGCGCAGGTTGACTTGATCGAGCCCGACGAAATCTGGCTGCGCCAAGGCCGCCAGCACCTGCGCCTCCGCTCCCCCGATCTTCGCCGACACGGATAAGAGACTCTGGCGGTAACGGAAGCCCGTCCCGAAAAGCACCAGAAATAACTGATCACTCTCCGGGCCAAGATCTATCGGGAGCGGAATGAGCTTGTTCGACGCGGCGTCGAATTGCGCCACGGGCTCAAACTGCTGGGCGCCATCCGCCCTGACTCGCAGCACGACCGCGCTGGCGACGCCTTGTCCGTTAGCATTGGCGGCGAACAAGCCGGGCGCGGTCTGGACGAGTTGCAAGGCGCCGGTCGAGATTCGCCCAGTGCCGCTGATCACGCTCACTGTGGCCGGGCCGAGCGCAGTGCCAGGTGGAATCTGGTAGTTGACTTGACCGGGCGAAACGAAGAAGAGCGGGGCTGGGCGTTCAACCCCCAGGCGATCTGTGATCAGCACCTGAGTCCCGGCCAGCACGGTGGGCAACGGCAGCGTCGCTGCCACTTGGGTGTCGGTCGCCAGGCCGTTACCGAAAGTGGCCACGATGGACTCCACCGCCAGCGTTGCCGAACGGAAACTAGCGGCGGAGACACTGGCCACCTGGTTGCTGCCCAACTCATTGACAAACACACCGCCCCCGTACGTCGCCATAAAGAGCGAGGTTCCGTTAACGGCGAGTGGACCGGGGGTATAATGCGGCAAACCCAGATTGATCGGATTCCAGGTCTGCCCCTGGTCGGTTGAAAGATAGATATTACTCTCGACACCGCTGCGAATTGCCACTGCAACCAGCTTCGTGCCGATCACAGCCAAGCCGCTCACCCCAGTCCCTTGCAGGTCCGAAAAGCTTGTCTTGATCCGCGTCCAGTTGGCTCCATTGTCGGTCGAACGATAGATGCCGCCAGGCGTGTAGTAATCAACAGCCGCAGTCCCGGCAAACAGAGTGTTACCCATGACGGCCAGCGAGTAGATGGGGGACTGTGGCAAGCCGTTACTGGTTGAGGTCCAACTCCCGCCGTTGTCAGTCGAGCGATACACGCCCGTCTTGGCCGCGACGAACAAATTCGAGCCGATCGCCGCGAAGTCATAAACGAAAAGATCCTGCGGCAGCCCCGCGTTGGTCGGCCCCCAGCTCTCTCCGTTGTTTGTTGACCGGTAGAGGAGACCGTAAAAGCGGGCAAACACCGTCTGGCCGTTGATGGCGAGGACGTCGATGGACAGGCTGGGCAACCCGTTGTTGGCCGGAGCCCAGTTTTCTCCATTGTCGGTTGAACGAAAGATGCCGCCGCCGTTGGTTCCGGCAAACAGGGTAGCGCCGTTGCCGGCAACCGAGAACACAGCCCGATTCGTCAAGCCGTGATTGATTGGAATCCAAGTTCGCCCATTGTCGGATGAGCGCGCGACTCCGCCCTCAGGCACTCCAGCCAACAGATTCCCGCCGCTCGTCGTGAGCGCGAGCACATTGGCCACTCTGAGGCCGATGTTGGTTGACTCCCATTTCCCTGCCAGTCCGGCCAAGCGAAAAACGCCACCCCCGTCGGTTCCAGCAAACAGGTCCTTACCGCTTGCCGCAAGTGACTGAACACTGGTCGTCGTCAGATCCGTGCCGACCGGCGACCAGCTTTGCCCCAGGTTGGTTGTGACAAAGACGCCGCTAAATAGGGTCCCGTCATACAAACGCTCACCGCTGACGGCAAACGCGGTGTCGACCGTGAAAAATGGTAAGCCGTTGTTGACCTGCGCCCAGCTCTGCCCCAAATCGCTGGAACGAAAGACGCCGGAATAGACTGTGCCGGCGAACAGGTGTGTTCCCACTACAGCAAGCGAACTCACCCTACGGCTAATTAAGCCATTGCTCGCCGGCATCCAGAGTTGCGTCTCGCTCGACCAACGATAGACACCAACTTGGTCCATTCCCGTATAGTGGCTAAGGTCCATTCCCGCAAACAAGTCGGAGCCGACCGCGGCCAGCGCCTGAATCGGCGCTTGCAACGACAAGCCCGCGTTGATCGGCGTCCAGCTTTCGCCGAGATCAGTTGAGCGAAAGACCCCCCCGTTGCTTGCGGCGGCGGCATAAACATTCTGGCCGCTCACAGCCAGCGCGGGAATGGAGAGCTGGAAACCCGCATATTCCAACCCCTTGTTGACTGCCACCCAGCTTTCGCCTTGATCGAGCGAGCGAAAAACGCCGCCAAAAAACGTTCCAGCAAACAACACCCCGCCAGTCTCGACCAGCGCGAGGATTTCTGTCTCGGGCAAGCCTTCATTCACCGCCGTCCAGCTTCGCCCCTGATCGGTCGAGCGGAAGATACCGCCATCCTGCGTCCCCGCAAAGATGTTCGTCCCAGTGCTGACGATCGCCTGGATATGCCCGCCTTCCGGCCCTGGCGTTTGTGCCCAAGGGAGGTTGAGCGGAGTGATAGTCAATGTCTTCTCATTGGATCCGCCGCCGGGTGAGGGATTGAAGACCGTGACACTGGCGCTGCCCGCGGTCTCGATGTCCGCCGCGGTAATCGTCGCCGCCAGCCCGGTGCTGCTGATGAATCTCGTCGCCCGGTCCGCCCCGTTCCAGCGCACCACTGAGTTGCGGCTGAACCCGGAGCCGACGATCTGGAGAGTGAATTCATGGCCGCCCACCAGCACTGTGCGTGGCATGATCAGGCGAATGCCCGGCGACAGGTTGCTGCCATATTGAGAGATGGTGACGGTCTTCCCGGCAATGGTCAGCGTCCCGGAGCGTGGGGCGGGGCCGGTATTGGCGGCGACCGAGAAGGTGACGACGCCGTTCCCAGTGCCGCTGGTGTTGGAGGTAATCTTCAGCCAGCTTACATTGCTGCTGGCCTGCCACGCGCAGCCGCTCGCAGCCAAGACACCGATACTGATTGTCCCACCCTCGACTACGATATAGTGTCTAGTCGGCGCGACGGAAGCGCATTCGGCTTGAGCGACGATCAGCGTCTCTCCCGCTGGCGCCGCCACCCCAGCCGCTTCTTCGGCAGCCTCAACGCTTCGCGTCAGCCCTCTAGTCACTTCGGGCTGAGCAGCAGGCGAGGCGATGCCCAAAGCGCGAGCGAGCATCGCCATCGGCTGGCCGTTCGGCTGCAACGCCGCGCTGGACGAGGCGCTTTGCGCGATCAGGCAGAACACCGGACCGAAGCGCAGACAACGATGCCAGTATCTGCGCAGCCGGCCGATCAAGGCCCTGCTTGAGTGCGAAGGCCCGGCCTCTTTCCCACGAATTTGATTGGCCATCATTCGGTTCTTCATCGCTTCCTCCTTCACCCTCGGCGGGGACTTGCTGGGTCACCAGGCCAGAGTGTCTAAGTCGCTCGCAGGTTTATCTTCCTCTTTCTCGCATTGGCTGCGGATGCGTGGTTGGAGCAAGCACCCACTCACGCTTGGAACTAAGCTTGGCCGGGCTCACCCCAGATAGCGTAAAAGAGCGCTGAAATAGCTCACGCCAACCAAAATAATTTCGCTTCCCGGCTCTTTCGGCATCTCCGGGAGAGCGGTCTCTGACCGCCCCGTCGTCGACTGCCTGAATCAGCTTCTGTGGCCTCAGGGCAGGGCATCACTTGCGAGAGCTTCGTTGCGCGTGAGGTGAGGAGCACAATCGTGACCACCTCATCTCCTCACCAAAGCTGAAGGGACTGCCTGGAGTCGGCGAGACCACCGGTCAAAATCGCTGCCCCGTCAGTGGGCAGCGCCGGTGAAACGGAATAGCCAATAGCGGTGAAATGGCGGATCAGATCTCTGCCAGTGTTGCTATCAAGTAAGAAGACTGCGTGATCGCGGGCTTGGCTTGAGTGTGGCAGTGAAACGTGATGTAAACTCGCTGACCCTTGGCAGTCTACGCTACCTATCAAAAGCAGTCAATCCGCCGCGCCCCAGCGAAACCCGGTGCTTGACCTTTGGCCAAGCTCACACTTAAACTCAGCTTCTGAGCAGGATCAGGACACAATCCAACACCATTCGCAGCGTGTGCGTTTCAAAGCCTCTGTGAGTGTGCTTAAGCACGGGAAAGACTATGCCACATGATCTCTTCAATTCGCTTCAGAGCTTCAACTTCGGCGCTGGCCGCACGGGTCAGTTCTACTCTTTGCCGCAACTCGAAAAAGCCGGCGTCGGGCCGGTCTCCAAATTGCCGGTGAGCATCCGCATCGTGCTCGAATCCGTGCTGCGCAACTGCGACGGCAAGAAGGTCAAGGAGGACGACGTGCGGGCGCTGGCCAACTGGCAGCCGAAAGCCGAGCGCACGGCCGAGGTCCCCTTCATCGTCGCGCGCATCGTGTTGCAGGATTTCACGGGCGTGCCGCTGTTGGTCGATCTGGCCGCCATGCGTTCGGCCGTCGCCAGGCTCAGCCGCGACCCGCAGCTCATCGAGCCGCTCGTCCCTGTGGACCTGGTGATCGATCACTCGGTCCAGGTCGATTTCTCGAGCACGCCCGATGCGCTGCGCAAGAACATGGAGATGGAGTTCAAGCGCAACCAGACCCGCTACCAGTTCCTCAAATGGGGGATGCAGGCGTTCCATAGCTTCAAGGTCGTGCCGCCCGGCATCGGGATCGTCCATCAGGTAAACCTGGAGTATTTGGCGAAGGGCGTGCTGGAGAGAGACGGCATCTATTATCCCGACACGCTCGTCGGGACCGATTCGCACACCACGATGATCAACGGGCTGGGCATCGTCGGCTGGGGCGTCGGCGGGATCGAGGCCGAGGCCGGGATGCTCGGCCAGCCCGTCTACTTCCTCACGCCGGATGTGGTCGGCGTGCACATGAGCGGGACATTGCGCGAAGGCGTGACGGCCACCGACCTGGTCCTGCATTGCACCGAGATGCTGCGCAAGGCCAAGGTCGTGGGCAAGTTCGTCGAGTATCACGGCGAGGGCGCGGCGTCGCTCTCGGCCACCGACCGCGCGACGATCGCCAACATGGCGCCCGAGTACGGCGCGACGATGGGCTTCTTCCCGGTCGATGAAGAGACGATCAATTACTTCCGAGCGACCGGGCGGCCCGAGGAGCAGGTCGAGGCGATCCGCAGCTATTTCCAGGCGCAGGGCATGTTCGGCATGCCGCGCCGGGGCGAGGTCGAATACAGCCAATTGCTCGAACTCAACCTGGCCGAGGTCAAGCCGAGCGTGGCCGGGCCGAAGCGCCCGCAGGACCGGATCGACTTGCCGGAGTTGAAGGATAAGTTCATCGAACTTTTACAAAAGCCGGTCAGCGAGAACGGCTACAACAAGTCAAGCGAAGAACTCGACGAACGCTTCCTGGTCACGATCGGGGTGCGGGCGAAAGCGGCTGCGGCCGTGCCGCAACCCCTGCTCGGCGGCGGCGGGCAGGAGCCTGAGACCGCGCCGGTCATCCATGTGAATACCACCAGCGCCCAGAACACGAGCACGTGGACTGAGACGGAGATGATGAATAACCGGCCCACGCCGGACCGCGTCGAGGAAGCCGGCGAAGAGGAGTTCCCCACCGCCAGAGTTGACCTCGGTCACGGCGATGTGCTGATTGCGGCCATCACCTCTTGCACCAACACCTCGAACCCGAGTGTCATGCTGGCCGCCGGCTTGGTCGCCAAGAAGGCGGTCGAGAAGGGGCTCTCAGTCCGACCGGCCGTCAAGGCTTCGCTCGCGCCTGGGTCGCGGGTCGTCACAGAGTACCTGGAGAAGACCGGGCTCCAGTCGTATCTCAATCAGCTCGGCTTCAATCTTGTCGGCTACGGGTGTTGTACCTGTATCGGAAATTCCGGCCCGCTCGACCCGCGCATCGAAGACGTGGTGACGAAGAACGATCTGATCGCGGCCAGCGTCTTAAGTGGCAATCGCAACTTCGAAGCGCGCGTCCATCAGAGCATCAAGGCCAACTTCTTGATGAGCCCACCGCTGGTGGTCGCCTTCGCCCTCGCCGGCCGCGTCAACATCAACCTCTCGACCGAGCCCTTGGGCAAAGGGAAGGATGGCCAGGAGGTTTACCTGCGCGACATCTGGCCGAGCCTGGAAGAGATTCGCACTCACCTGTCGGCGGCGACTGATCCGGAGACTTACCGCCGGCTCTATCAGAACTTCGCCGAGCAGAATCCCTTGTGGAACGAAATCCCGAGCACCGTGGGCGATGTCTACGAGTGGGACCCGCACTCGACTTACATCCAGGAGCCGCCCTTCTTCGAGAAGTTCGGCATGGACTCGGGCAAAATCTCCGACATCAAAAACGCGCGGCCGCTGGCGATCTTCGGCGACTCGGTGACGACCGACCACATCAGCCCGGCGGGCGCGATCAAGCCTTCATCGCCGGCCGGCCGCTACCTGATCGAGCGCGGCGTCGCGGTCGAAGACTTCAACAGCTACGGCTCGCGCCGGGGCAACGACCGCGTCATGACGCGCGGGACTTTCGCCAACGTCCGGATCAAGAATCTGATGGTGCCGGGCGTCGAGGGCGGAGTGACCGTCTACCAGCCGCACGGCGACCAGATGAGCATCTATGACGCCTCGATCAAGTACCAGGCCGGGGGCATCCCGCTCGTGGTCATCGCCGGCCAGGAGTACGGCACCGGCAGCTCGCGCGACTGGGCGGCCAAGGGGACGAAGCTGCTCGGCGTCAAGGCCGTCATCGCCCAGAGCTTCGAGCGCATTCACCGCAGCAACCTCGTCGGCATGGGCGTCCTGCCCTGCCAATTCAAAGAGGGGACGAGCGCCAAGACGCTCAACCTGGACGGCACCGAGACCTTCGACCTGACCGGCCTCGAAGCCGGCCTCAAGCCGCGGCAGGATGTCACGCTCGTCATCCATCGGGCCAGCGGCGAGACCGAAGAGGTCCCGGTCACGCTGCGGATCGATACGCCGATCGAGGTTGATTATTACCAGCACGGCGGCATCTTGCCCTACGTGCTGCGGCAGTTGATCGCGCAGGCTTGAGCTAACAGCGCGCCGCGTGACGCTCGTTCACTTCAATCAGTGGCCTCGCGCGGGCGCATGGCCGGCGCCTTATGCCGGCTGCGGACCCAGGTGACGACTGAGATGATGCTGCCGACGATGGCGATGACGATGATGCCGTAGACGAAGTATTCGATGATCTCGCTCCGCAGATACCTGAGCAGCTTGCGGCCGAAATAGATGGCGAGCAAGGCTTCGGCGATGAACCGGACGAGGCGGCCGAGGAAGACCTCCAGGAGCAGTTTCTTCCTCGGGTATTGCAACGCCGCCGCGGTGATCACCACCGCGGTGAACGGGAAGGGGGGCGGCATGAGCGCGGCGGTAATCAGGGCGACCCAGGTCTTCTTCTCCATCTTCCGTTTGAGCTGTGCGACCTTCTGCGGCTTGAGCAGTCTTCCCAGCCCTCCCTCGCCGCCCTTCCGCACGACGAGGTCTAGGAGCAAGACCCCGGCCGCCGAGCCCAGAGACGCCATGATGGCATAATAAAACCAATTGCCATGTCTGGTGGTTACCATCGCAATCAAGAGCACATCATTGCCCAGCGGCATCACCAAGAAGGAAGAGTCCAGAATGCCGAGCAGAAAGAGGCCGAGTCCGCCCAGGTGTCGGAAGAACCTGAACAGCGAACGTGTCCAAGCACTGGCGAAGATCATCGCGAAGATCGTCGGTAATGCGCTCATGCCTCTCATTCCTTCCCTGACCAAAATCTATACCAAGCACGGCCACAAATGGAGCTTCTCCAACACAAAGGTTCAAAGGAGACCGCTTAAAAAGTGCCTGTAACGTATCGCATATTGTTTTTACGCAACGCGACCACCACTACATATGGGGCTGTCACCCGACTTTTTAAGCGGTCTCCCTTGACCCTTTGTGTTGAGATTCTTCTCTCTTCAAAAGCTCAATTTGTCCCCGTTCAAGGTATAGCATCGGGCAAGCAACATGCCAGGTGAAAGACGGCAGCCGTCAGGCTTTGGTTTCCAGTTTCTGGAGTCAGGCGTCCGGTCTCTTGCATTGCCTCACTCACTCACACACGCCAACAAACGGATAGAAAGAAGACAGCCGTACACGATTGTGCATTGCTTCCGTGCGGGCGGCAACTGGAATCGAGCCGGCCTGATGAGATGATGATCCCTTTCGTTCGCGTTGGTTGAATTATTATTCATTTGCCTTGCCAGCGTTTAGAAGCGCCGGCTGTTTTGTCCTCGCTGACGGGCGAGCGTTGGCATACTCGTTGCTCTAGCTCAGGCCGACCAATGCTTCAGAAATTGGGTCAAACTCGGATACGGAGAAGGATGTTGGGGAGCATCTGGTAGAACTTGTTGGGGAGCGGGTTCTACTCCGTGGTAGAGTTAAATTGGCTGCTTGGATCAGTCGTGGTTTTGGGGGAGGCTACGAGTGGTTCGAGCAGCCTTTTCCTTTTGAATGCGGAATGCGGATTGGAAGAGCCACTTTTCAATCCGCAATCCGAAATCCGCATTCCCCAATCCGGTCACTCTTCACGCAGCGCTTGCAACCGCGAATCGAGATCAACTAAATGATACGTGCCGGGCTCCGGCGAGACGGCGAACCCTTCAGCGACAAGCGCCCGATTGCCAAGCCCTGCCTCCGGCCGCGAGAGTCCCACGACGCGGGCCAATTCACCCGGCACCGTCAGCCCGGCGCCGGAGAGGAAACCGCGTGCGATCTCGCGGCGCGCCACGCCGATCTCGATGCGTTGCGCTAACTGCTCGGGGAACCGGCCCTCGGCGAGCGTCCAGATGTAGGTGAAGGTCGGCACGTAGACTACTTCGCTGGGGATCACGATCATCGCCGCCTGGAGTTCGTCGAGGGCGCGGCCGAAGCGCCGCCGGTCGGTCACCCCGGACTCCGTCCGCAGGTCGCAGGTCGCCATCTCCCACTCTTTTCTCAGCGCCTTCAAAATCGCGCGGGCCTCATCGCTCAGGCGACTCTTCTCCTCGCGCCGCCGCACGCCCCAGATGGCGTGGAAGTAGGGGATCATCCGCGGGGCCAGAAACATCGTCCGCCCGCGGGCCAGCTTCCCGTAGTAGATGCGCCCGCGCTTCATGACCTCATCCTTGAGCACCCAGGCGAGGGAACTCTCCGGGTCCTTTTGGACATTGCGCGGCATCCGCGCGTCGCGGCGGCCACAGACGGCGACATAGAGCGAAGGGCCGGGCTGGCGGGCATCAGTCATGGTTGAGGCGAACCCGACTCGCTCGATGAAAGCTTCCGCTTCCTGTGCTGTCTCCACGCGCAACATCGGGTCGCGGTGCCAGGCGCGGTCGCGGTAGTCTTCGACCTCCGGGGGCAATGGGCTCGGCATGCTCGATCCTTTCTTTGATTATCTTTCGGATTTGCATTAATCACACTGCCGCCGTAGAGTCAAGCTCAGCCTCTCGGAGATTGCCTGAGACAGAGGATCGAGAATGGGATGATACGCATGCAGAGCCGACCGATTCAAACGATAGACGAACGATTGCTCGACGAGTTGATCCGCCTGGCCCACGCCTCGCCGCGGCGCCGCACCATCCACCGGCTACACGCCGGAGATTGGGAGCACGCGCACCGCATGCTCAATGCGCTCACGACAGGCACCTACGTGCGCCCGCACCGCCACTCGAGCGACTACCAGAGCGAAGCCTTCATTCTCCTTCGCGGCCGCCTGGCGCTCTTGATCTTTGATGACGCGGGCAAGTTGGACACCGCCGCGAGCCGCGTGCTGTCAGCCTCCGGCGGGTGCTTCGGCCTGGACCTCCCGCCGCGCATCTGGCACAGCCTGGTGGCGCTCGAAGACGCAGTGATTTATGAAGTGAAAGGGCACCCGGTCGGCGGCTATGTCGAGGAGCGCGATAAAGAGTTCGCCCCCTGGTCTCCGGCCGAGGGGAGTGCAGGGGCTGGCGCTTACCTGCGGGAACTGGAGCAACAGGCGCAGTCTTTGGATCGCTAGTTCCGCACGCGCGGCGTCTAAATCAAAACCAGCAACATTGGGATAGGCAATGGACCGCGGATGACGCGGATAGGGCGGATGTGCGCGGATCAATCAGGATCATCCGCGTTGATCCGCTCGATCCGCGTCATCCGCGGTCCATGGAGCTTGGTCGGTATCGCAAGCATTACATCCGGGTCGGGGTAGCGTTGCCACTCGCGGGCAAGGTCAGGGCTACTGCGAGTGCGATCAAGAGACCAATGCGTCTTGAAAGGGCCCTGATGATCCTCCTGTTCGGAGTCTCTGTTTGGAGTTCCGGCTTGCGGCCGGGTTTTGCCTAACACGAAAAACCCGGCCGCAAGCCGGAACTCCAAACAAGACATCATCGCTTCGACTCAAACATCAACTTGCCACCGACGTAGGCTTGCTCCACTCGCAAAGTGAGCAGCGAGCGAGATGGAATAGTGGCGATATCATCGGAGAGAACGATGAAGTCGGCGAGCTTGCCGGGAGCGATTTGCCCCTTGATCTCCTCGTCGAATCCTGCGTAGGCGGAGGCGACGGTGTAGGCGCGGAGCACCTCCTGGCGGGTGAGGCGCTGCTCTGGATACCAGCCGCCTTCAGGTTTCCCCTCCGGAGTCTGCCGCGTCTCCGCCGCATACATCCCGTAAAACGGGTCGAGCGTTTCGCCGGGGAAGTCCGAGTTGAGCGCGAGCCGCACGCCGGCCTCAAGGAAGCGCCGCCAGGCATAGGCGCCTTTGATGCGCTCCGGGCCGATGCGGGCTTCGGCCCACGGCATGTCCGAGGTGCAATGAGGGGGCTGCATGCTGGCGATGATTTTGAGTTGGGCGAACCGCGGGATGTCACCCGGCGCCACGACCTGCGCGTGCTCGATCCGCAGCCTCGGGTCTCGCGCCGCCGGCACTTTCTTCAGCGCCGCTTCATAG
>Ga0207646_10005244_pt1 | contig 13676 bp, 14 predicted proteins | sample KBSK5502metaG_FD_184343 | JGI IMG/M metagenome (GOLD analysis project Ga0207646, IMG submission 184343) | Corn, switchgrass and miscanthus rhizosphere microbial communities from Kellogg Biological Station, Michigan, USA - KBS K5-50-2 metaG... | ecosystem: Host-associated > Plants > Roots >... | reverse complement strand
AGGCGGCGCGACCAGGTCGGCATCGGTGCTTCCCGGCTGCCCGGCGTAATCGAGGGCATGCTGGAGCTGCGGGTCCTCCGCGACGACGCTGAGGAGACCAAACAGGCTCATAACTTCCTCTTCGTTTGACGGTCCATGCTGGCGGACTGCCCGTCCGCGGGCGACGCGGCACCGCGGGCGGCGCGGCACCACGGCGCGGCTTCGCGAGCAGTCCTGTGCTGGGTGCAGTAGGGCGGTGCGGGCAGCACAACGGGCCCGCGTTCAGGAGCGAACGCGGGTTGTACTGACAGTTTACTTGGCCGCCGAACGGCGCTGCCTGCCCATCGCCGCCGCGTCACCCGGCGACACGCAATGATGGCCACGCCGGGCAGGCGAGGGTAACCTCGGGCATTGCTGCCGGCGGCAGCGGACGGAGGACGCAGTGACTGCAGGGACGAAGGCCGTGCCGGCTGTCGATCATGCTTCCCTTCCTTCCCTGACACTGGGCGCCCGGCAGCTCGGCGACCTGGAGCTGATCCTCTCGGGCGCGTTCGCGCCGCTCGGCGGCTTCATGACCAGCGCAGACGTCGCGTCCGTGGCGACGTCTGCGACGCTGGCCGACGGCACCCCATGGCCGGTCCCTGTGGCCCTCGAGGTTCCGGCTGAGGCGCTCGGGGCCGACGCGGGCGAAGCGCTGCTCGCCGACCCGGAGGGCACGCCCTTGGCCCTGCTCACGATCACTGAGCGCGCCGCGTCGCCCGGCGCGGACGGCAGAGTTGTGCTGGCCGGCCCGGTCAGGGCGCACCGCGCTCCCGAGCACGGCTCCTTCCGAAGGCTGATGATCTCGCCGTCGCAGGCGAGGGCTGAGCTGCGCGGCGGGCCTGTCCTCGCGTTCGCGACCAGGGCGCCGATAGGCGGCCGGCAGATCGGCCAGCTGAAGCATCTCGCCGGCCAGCTCGGGGCACGGCTGCTTGTGCTGCCGATGGTCGCGGGCCCCGCCGAGGTCGTCAGGCAGCCGGAGGCGCTGATCAGGACGGTCCTTGCGGCGGCCAGAAGCCTTCCGGCCGGGACGCTCGTCGTCCCCGTCCCCTATGCCGGGCGGGACGCCGCCGCAGTGCGCGAGCTGGCCGCCATGGCGACCATCGCCGCCGCGTACGGAGCAACCCACCTGATGGTCGATGGCTGGCACGACGGCGCAGGCCCACCAGCGGAGGAGATCGGCGCGCCGGCCAGCGTTCCCGGAGCTCCGATACCGGTGCTGCGATCCGGCGACTGGGCCTATGACCCGAGGGCCGAGGTCTGGCGGCCGCTGTCGCTGATCGAGGCAGGGACCGAGATCGAGGACCTGACGCCGGATCAGCTCGCCGACATGCTCGACACGGGCGCCCCGATCCCGGCATGGTTCGCGGCTGAGGCCGTCACGGCCGAACTCAGGCACGCCAGGCCGCCGCGCTCGGAGCGGGGCTTCGTACTATTCCTGACCGGCCTGTCCGGGTCTGGTAAGTCGACGGTAGCCAGGGACCTGCGCGACCTGCTCGCCGAGCGCGGTGACCGGCGGGTTTCGCTACTGGACGGCGATCTGGTGCGCTCGCTGCTCTCGGCCGGCCTGACATTCTCGCGAGCCGACCGCGACCTGAATATCGCCAGGATCGGCTACGTGGCCGCGGAGATAGCCAAGCACGGCGGCATCGCGATCTGCGCGCCGATCGCGCCGTTCGCAGCCGCCAGGGAGCAGGTCAGGCAGATGGTGTCCGAGGTAGGCGACTTCCTGCTGATCCACGTCGCTACCCCGGTCGAGGTATGCGAGCAGCGGGACCGCAAGGGCCTGTACGCCAAGGCGAGGGCTGGCCTCATCGAGCAGTTCACCGGGGTGTCTGACCCGTACGAGGAACCGACCGATGCCGTACTCGTGCTCGATACGTCAGTCATGAGCCGGGAGCAGGCAACTGGCAGGATCATGCAGCTGCTGACGTCCGGCGGCTGGCTTGCCGCCGAGGACGGCTGAGCGCGGGCGAGCGCGGGCGTCAGTCCCGGTCCTCGGCCTTCGTGCCAGCGTCGAGTCGTTCCCGGAAGTTGCTTACCCGCCTGCCGATCGCGCCAGCCATCGCCGTTCGCTGCGCCGTCAGCACGAAGTAGCTGATCACGCCGCTGATCAGGATCGCGCCGCCGAGCAGCAGCAGGCTGCGCGCACCAGCTAGATAGAGAAGCAGCAACACTACGGCGAACAGGCCGAGCCGCAACACTGTGTAGTACAAAGTCGCGCGCATAACACCATCAGCCTAATCGCTTGCCGCTGCCCCGTGAGCAGGCGCCATGGGTAGCTCATCGCCCGGCGCGCCGAGGATGTCAGCCAGCATCCCGGGATCGACGTTGCCGCCCGACAGGATGGCCACCCGCCGGCCAGCGGGCGGCAGCTCCGCTGAGCGGAACAGGCAGGCAGCGACGGCCACGGCGCCGCCTGGTTCGGCAACGAGGCGGGCACCGCTGACCAGCAGGCGCATGGCCGCGCGGATCTCATCGTCGCTCACCGTGATGATGTCGTCGACCTGCGCCTGAAGGTGCAGCATCGGCAACTCGCCGACCTGCTCGACGCGCAGTGCGTCGGCGATCGTGCGCTGGGTTTGCTCGCCGGGCCAGGACACTCTGCGGCCCTCGTGCAGCGAATCCCTCGCGTCGGCCGCAAGCTCTGGCTCCACGCCGATCACCTGCACCGCGGGGCTGGCAGCAGTAATGGCCGCCGCCACCCCGGCGATGAGGCCGCCACCGCCGACCGGACAAACGACCAGGTCAACGTCTGGGCAATCGGCCGCGATCTCCAGGCCGACCGTTCCCTGACCTGCGATGACGTCCCTGTGCTCGAAAGGCGGGATCGGCGTATACCCATATCTGGCCACGAGATCCTCGACCGCCGCCGTCCGGGCGGCGAGTCCGGGCTCACAAACCACGATGGTGGCACCCTGCGACCGTGCGGCCTCCACCTTGACCCGCGGGGCATTGGACGGGACGACGACGGTGGCCGGCACGCTGAGTAGCGCCGCGGCAAATGCGACAGCGGCCGCGTGATTGCCGCTGGAGTGCGCGACGACTCCCCTGTTCCGCTGCTGCGGCGGCAGTGCGCTGATCGCCGAGTAAGCGCCGCGCAGCTTGAATGCGCCGGTGGGCTGCAGCGATTCAGCCTTGACCAGTAGCGGCGGATCGATGCCCGCGAACGGCACAAGCGGCGTGTGCACCGCAATGCCATCCAGTCGGTCAGCGGCCGCCCGGATGTCAGTTACCGACACAAGGTGAGACACGGCTCTACCCTACGTGTTCGCATCGTCATCGACAGGTGTCGGTCAAAGCAATACGACAGGGCTGTCAGTAATTTTTTTACGGAAACTGAGGAGAATAGTGATCTTTAGTCATTAAGATAAAGATTGAGTGAGGGGGGCCTAGGCGAGCAAGGAGCACCAAAATGGACGGGCAAAGTGATCGCCTGCTTACTCCCGGAGAGGTCGCAGCTCTCTTCCGCGTTGATCCCAAGACCGTCACGCGATGGGCGGCGTCGGGCCGGATCAGCAGCATTCGGACTCCGGGCGGTCACCGGCGGTACCGGGAGGTCGAGATCCGGGCCTTGCTCGGCATCAACGCCGACCCGGCGCCACAGTCAGACCAGGCCAGCTGAGGCTGAAGTGGCTACCGAACGTCGGAGGGCGCCAGAGCTGATGCCCTGCCGCGTGTTACCGGTTGGCGACAGGCCCAGGGCCGGACCAGGAAGCGAGCAGGCTTCGGAGCCGGCCGGGTGTTCCCGACTGACTCCGAAGCCGATCCACTCAGGTCTCGTCTCGCCTACATCGGGACTAGCTCGAAGACCTCCACGCTGAAGCGCCCCTTCCCCTCGGCGAGGAAGGGGTGCTTGTCCGCCAGAACCTTGGCCGCGTCCAGGCTGTCAGCCTCGACGATCGAGTAGCCGTTGAGGTCACCGGGCGCCGGGCTAGAGCCATCGTCCGCCAGCGCCGTCCGCGCTCCGAACGGAGCACCGACATCGGTCAGCGACGAGCCGAGCCTGGTGATCCACTGGCCCCAGGCGTCCGTCTGCTCGGCCTGCTGCTCCGGCGTGAAGTCCTGCATCGGCGTGGCCGGGCCCCGGTAGAGATAGAGGTACTTGCTCATGTCAGCCTCCTACGGCTCCGTGAGTGAAGTTGGCGGCCAGCGGCTCCCGCCAGGCCGTAATGGCGCGCCGGTTCGCGCGTACGTAAATCCCGACGGATGACCGGCTCCCAAATCGACAGCACGGAGCAGAGCGAATTTCTCCGCGGACTAGGGTTCGCCGATAGTCAGGACCTCGGAGGCAACTGCCCGCCCCGCGCGAGGAAGTCAAGGAACTGGCGCCGGAGACGCTCGTCGCCTTCCCGCCATCTCCTAGCTCGCTCGTCGATCTCCTCGGATGTCAGGGCGCTGGCAGCGAACCTCTCGTAATCCCCGTCGGCCGGGCCGATCTCCACGTACGCGTCGCTGACGAGCTGGCCGTCGTGCGCGGTGGCCGATTCAGGGACCAGCAGGTTGCCGTTCGGCAGCCTGATCACATACATGGCAGCACCACCTCTAGATGCCGTACCGCACGTTGAAATACAGCATGACGTTGAGCGCCACGCGAGTGTTGCCGCCAACCATCTCGAGCAGCGCCGGGCGCTGGCTCGATGCGATGGCGGCAAACGCGTCCGCGAAGAACTCCCGGCGGCCCAGATGCCCGGAATGACGGTGGAAGTCATTGGTCATCCACGGCATGCACTGGCCGTAGAGCCCGGCGAAATCGGCCGAGTCCGACTGCCAGCATCCGTCAGCACCGTCGATGTCATCGAGCGCATGACCGATTTCGTGGCACATCACGTCGGGCGTCGGGGACGGCCTGGACCCCACGATGACCTTGCGCTCGCCGTAGGCTCCAGCGCACGCGTCCCAGGTGGCCCGCCCAGATGGCAGTGGCATCCCGTTCAGGCTGCCCATGTCGTCGAGGTCGGGCACGCCGCCAGGGCCGACGTAGATCGCATCGAGGCCGGCGACAAGCCGCTCCTTGATCAGCTGCGGGAACTCGGCCAGCCGATCAACGGCCAGGACGATCTGGGGTGGAGGCAGTTGGCCGGCTGCCCACTGGCGGTGCAGGATCCTCTCCAGCAGACCGCAATGCCGCTGACCCGGCGCGGAGTTGATGCGCTGGGCCCGCTCGTACCAGGGCATAGCAGCTTTGGCCATTGCCGCGGGCTTGCCCTCGTGGGCGGCATTGGCCCGGCACGCCGGTCTGGCTTGGGTCGCAGACTCAGCCTCCTGCGGGCGGGTCCTGGACTTGATCTTGGCCCTGGCGCGGGCGGCGTTGCCTGCCGCCGCCTGCCGACCGGGCATCAGCCACGATGGCGGCGCGGCTTCTTGCGACCTCGCGGCTCCCCACGGCGGTGCCGGCTCCCGCTTGGAGGCGGCCCGCGCCAAGGGCGCGCTAGCAGGCTCAGCCGCCATGCCACCCAGCGGCGGCACGGTCCCCGGCCACGGCCCACGTCCCGGGGGCGGATCGGGCTCACCGCGTGAAGCAGGGCCTCCGTGCGGCTGCTTGCCAGCCCTAAGGGGGAACTTCGGGCTAGCGGGCTGGCGCGCGGGCTGGCGCGGGCCGAACCCGCGATCGGCGAGCCCATTCCGCGACCTTCCTGCGCGGCGTACAGCCGATCGCAGTACCGGGAATTTGCGGACTCGCCGGTGATTGCCCGGCTGGCTCGCGATGCCCGGACGCGCGCCAGCCATGCTGCGCAGCAGAAGTCCGGGCGTTGCCCTCGGAGCAGGCGCTCGCCCCAGAACTGGGCGTTGCTGGGCGTTGGTGCGGGAAGGCGGCGCGGAATGGGTTGCTTGCCGTGCCGAAGAACGCGGCCCGCGGGCTGGCCGGCGCCGACGCCAGAGGTCAAGTAACCGCCGCATAGCTGTCGCTCCCGGGTATGAGGTCTCGCGCCAGGTTACGACGGCATCCGGCCCGACGTCAGCACCAAGCATGGAGCATGTCGAACTGGGATGGTCGATTATCGGGACGGTGAAGCACGCTGAAATAGGTCACGAGAGGTCCGGCGAGCCGCTAGGCTGCGTCCATGTTGCTACTCGGCGTCGCCTTTGCCCTACTAACTGTCGGTCTGGTGGTACCATGCGTGATCGACATCGCGATGACTCCGCAGCATCACTTCGATCTGCCATCCAAGCAGAGCTGGCTGATCGTGGTCATTGGCTTCTGGGTCTTCGGCGCGGCGGCCTGGCTCCTGCTGGGACGCAGGGACGTGCGCATGCACCGGCTCTGGGATGACGTCACCGGCAGTTGGGTACCGGCCCGGGGGCCCGAGCACGCGCATCCCGCGAACCGCGGCGGGCGTTCGGACTATCCGTTCGGCAGCACCAGGCGCGGCCGCCAGGCCGCCATGGCCTCCGTGCGCTTCATCGCTCCCGATGACAACCCCGAGTTCCTGGTCGAACTCGACCGCCGGATCCAGCTCTGGCGGGAGGAAGACGACTCGGTCTGAGCCGCTTCGATCCGGACAAGTGGGGGACGGCAGCGCCCACGGTCGCCGCAAGCGCCAGACGCCAGGCTCAGTGCACTCCCGCGTAGGAGTGCATGCCGGAGATCCACAGGTTCACCGCGACGATGTTGAACATCAGGCACGCGAAACCGAACAGCTGGATGTATGCCGCCCGTCGCCCCCGCCAGCCCGCCGTAGCCCTGGCGTGCAGGAACGCCGCATAGACCAGCCAGATAATGAACGACCAGGTCTCCTTGGGATCCCAGCCCCAGTACCTGCCCCACGCGTGGTCAGCCCACATGGCGCCGGCGATCACCGCGAACGTCCAGGCCGGGAACGCGAACAAGATGGCGCGGTAGGCCAGCCGGTCGAGCGTCTCGGCTCCTGGCAGCCGCGCCATGATGCCCGCCGCTGCGGCCTCCCGGCCCGCGGCCACCCGCCGCTCGTGCCTGGAAGACAGCAGGTAGAGCACCGTGACAACCGCGCCGAAGATGAACATTCCGATCGCGATGATCATGGCGGTGACGTGAATGGTGATCCAGTAGGACTGAAGCGCCGGCACGAGCTGGCCCGGCGGGGTGTAGATGACCACCACGTCGACGGCGAGCGCCAGGACGACCGGGAGCAGCACGAACAGGCCGAGGTAGTACGCGCGGAAGCGGATCGCAGCCAGTATCAGCACCAGCACCGCCGCGCACGTGATGGCCCCGATGAACTCGTACATGTTGCCCCAGGGCACGCGGTGCTCCGCCAGTCCCCTGGTCGCGACCGCGGTGCTCTGCAGGGCAAGTCCAGCGCAGGTCAGCAGGAAGGCCGCGCGCAGCCACGGCCCCTGCGGCCACGGCGACCGCCCGGCCTGCGCGACTGCGGGCTCGCGCAGCCCAGCGCCCCCGGGCCGGAACCGGCCGTTGCCGCTGCCTGCGGCGCCCCCCCCTGCGGCGCCGTGCGCTGCCGCACTGGCCGCGGCATCGCCGGATAGGTCCGCCAGCTCGGACGGGTCGGCAGGATCGGCGGGGAACGCGTGCCCGGCTAGCTCGGCACCGCTCGCAGCACCGACGAGGGCGACAGCTTCGGCTCGCGCTGGCCGCTGCCCGGGCGAGGTGACTGTGGAAGCCCGCCGTTTCCCGAAGGCGAGGTCGCCCGCGTAAGCCAGCATGGCGATCGCATAGAGCATGATGGCCAGGACCAGCGTGACATTGCTGACCTGCGCCAATCCCGTGTTGCGCACTGCCAATCACTCTCCCTTTGGCACGGCCGCCGCCACCTCGCCGCCGGGCTGGCCGAGGGCGGCACCGCGAACGTCCTGCATGATCTCGCTGGCTAGTTCAGCGAACTCAGTCTCAAACCCGCCTGCCGCATCGGACCTGGTCAGGCCACCGACCTCGACCGCCGTTGCCTGCTGGTCAGCGTCAACGTCAGCGGCCCCGGGCGACGGCACCGCCTCGTCGGCCTCAGCCGCCGCGCCCGCTCGGACGAAAATCCGCCGGCGCCGGACGAGGAACGACAAGACCAGGCCGGCGAGCGCTGTCAGCGCGGAGACGAGCGCGGGCAGCTGACCAGGGTCGTAGGTGATCGCGAGGCTCGCCCATTGCCGGTAGCCGGTGAATGTCAGCTTCCCGAGCCCGTCAGGCAGGACGATGGACTGGCCGGGCGCCAGCGGCCTCGGGCTGACCGCCAGCCGCCGCATCCGGCTCGTGTCGAGGCTGTACACCGACTGCGGCTGCCCGGATTCCAGGCCGAGGTTGCCTGCGTAGGAGACGAGGCTGACCCTCGGGTAGTCCGGCGCGGGGAACGCCGAGACGAGCCTGCCGCCCACCACAATCTCCGTAGGCAGGAAAACACCAGCGAAGCCGAGTTGTCTCGGGCGCGCATCGGGGACCTTGACGACGCCAGCCGAAGTCAGCCCCGACTGCTCCACCGGGATGAACGGCACCGCCTGGTCGAACCGAACGACGCCGTGCGCGTCGGTGACCTTGAACACCGGCGCGTAGCCATGGCCGATCAGGAACACCTGCACCCCGTCGACACTCAGCGGGTGATTGACGCGCAGGTCATAGCCGTGCTGCTGCCCGCCGTAACGCGAGTTGTACCGGATCGAAGCGCCGAACCAGGACGGCTGACCGCGCTGAACTCCTGATGCGATGTACCTGGCGGTGAACTTCCGCAGCGTGATGCTGAACGGCTGCAGATCGCTGGCCGAGACCAGGCGGCCGGGATGGAAGGCGTCAAGCCCCACCGGCGTATTGGCGAAGGTCTCCCTCTCTACCAGCAGCTTGTTCGCCTTGTAGCCGAACAGCCCGCCGAGCGCGACCGAGACGAGCAGTCCCAGCAGGGCCACGTGGAATGCCAGGTTGCCGACCTCGTGGAGGTACCCCTTCTCGGCTGACACGCAGCCGTCGCCGGTGCGGATCCTGAACCGACGGCGGCGCAGCAGACCGGCGGCCGCGGCAAGCGCCTGGTCCGGTGGCCCGCTCGTCAGGAACCCGGCGGCCTGCGGGAGCCTGCCGAGATGGCGCGGTGCCTTGGGCGGCGGCTGCCGCGCCGACCTGGCGAGCCGGTACGTCCGCGGCAGTACGCACCCGGCAAGTGAGGTGAAGAGCAGCAGGTAGATGGCGGCGAACCACGGCGCGCCGAAAACGTCAAAGCCGGAGAGCTTGGCCAGGAAGGGCGCGAGCGCGGGATGCGCGGCGTAGTACTGGCTCACCGCGGCCGGGTCGATGCCCTGCTGCGGCAGCACTGACCCAGGGACGCTAGCCAGCGCGAGCAGGAACAGCAGCACCAGCGCCGTCCGCATGGACGTCAGCTGGCGCCAGATCCAGCGCAGCCAGCCGATGACGCCGAACCGCTGGGGCGCAGCGCCGGCGCTCGGTGCGGCGTCAGCGGCGGTCTCAGCCTGCGAGCCGTCGACCGCCGCGCCGTCGACGGCCGTGCTGACCGCGCCGGCCTGGTCGCCGCTCGCTTCGCGCCCCGCCAGGTCCTGGGTCATGACTGCCCGGCCAGTACCTTGGCGATCAGCGCCCGCAGCCCGCGGTACGACACCTCGCCGACGATCCGGCCTGCGATGCGGCCGGTTCGGTCGATCAGCAGCGTGGTCGGTATTGCCACCGGTGGTACCGCGCCATGGAACGCGAGCGCTACCTGCTCGCCTGGATCATTCAGGCTCGGGTAGCCGATGCGGAAGGTCCGCTCGAACGCCAGCGCGTTGGCTGGAGAGTCCTGGACGTCGTCGCCGATGAAGCGGACCTGGGCGGTCTTCAAATCGGTCGCGAGCGTCGCCAGGGCGGGTGCCTCGCGCCTGCATGGCGCGCACCAGGAGCCCCAGAAGTTGAGCACAACCACGCTGCCCCGCTGCGCCGCGAGGCTGAACTTCGCCCCATCCAGCGTGGTGCCGCTGACCCGCGGTGCTGCGGGACGGGCGCCAGGCGGGTAGAAGGTGCTGCTGTAGCTGCCCCCGACGAAGCTCTGCGCGTTACTCACCGGCGTGCTCTGCGCGATCTCGCCGCCCGAGCAGGACGCCACGCTCAGTACCGCGGCGCTCGCGAGCAACCCGCGGATGGCCAGCGTCATCCCGGCGGCACGGCGCGCGGATCGTGGCAGGCGGGTCACAAGGAGATCTCCTACAGGCAGTAGTACGCAACCCATTGTGCAGGATCCGGTCCAGCGCACTGCCCCCGGCCTGCCAGCAACAGTTCGAGCAGCCTCTAGGCTACGCGCCGGCAACCCGGGATCCGGCCGAACCCGATGGCTCGGCGTAGCTGACCGACGTCACCGTATCCCCGGTAAACGCCAGGCTGGTCACGCTGCCAAGGGCACACTGGCGCCGGCGCGGATCATGCCAGAGCCTGCGTCCTTCCGCCGACCGGCGCGCCACCCAGATCGGGAGCTGGTGGCTGACGCAGACAGCCTCGTGCCCGCGCGCGGCCCTGGCGGCGTCGGCCGCCGCCGCGAGAACCCGCGCCGCGACCTCCTGGTAGGGCTCACCCCAGGAGGGCCGGAACGGGTTGCGCAGGTAGATCCAGTGTCGCGGCGAGCGCAGCGAGCCGTCGCCGACCGCGACGTTGAGCCCCTCGAAGTGATTCCATGGCTCGATGAGTCGCTCATCGATCTCGATCGACAGGCCTAGCTGGGCAGCGATCGGCTCGGCGGTCTGGACGGCGCGGTCCAGCGGCGACGAACGAAGCACGGTAACGTCGTGGCCGGTCAGGAAGTCAGCGGCGGCCTTGGCCATCATCTGGCCGTCCTCCGACAGCCCGAAGCCGGGAAGCCGGCCGTAGAGGATTCCGTCCGGATTGGCTACCTCGCCGTGCCGCACGAGATGAACGATCGTCGTCGTCTCCTGGCCGGTCTCGCCGACGGCCTCGCCGGCGCGATTGTCAGTCATGGCGCGCCCAGCCTACCTGGCACCAGAAGGCAGCCAGGCTCGTCGGGCTCGTCGGGCCCGTCTGATCAGGATAAGGTTGCGCCACATTCAGGCCTCCCGATCGTCCGCAGGTAACCCGGTTGAGTCTCACGGCAGTCGCGCTCGTGCTGGCCGCCGCGATCGCCCACGCCAGCTGGAACTTGTTCGGCAAGCAGGCCGCGGCCATGGGCGCGGCCTGCTTCATCTGGCTGCTCGCGGTCGGCGTGACCGGCATCTACCTGCCGGTCGTCGCCGTGACCGCGTTCGTGACGCATCCGCGGCTGGCCGGCCTGAACTGGCTGTTCCTGGCCGGTACCGGGGTGCTGCACGCGGGCTACTTCCTGTTCCTGCAGCTCGGTTACCGGCTCGGCGATCTATCCGTCGGCTATCCGATCGGCAGGGGTACCGGCGCGATGCTCGCCGCGCTGACTGGGATCCTGCTGCTCGGCGAGCGGCCCAGCCTGCTCGGCGGCGCCGGCATTCTGGCGATCGTCGCCGGAGTCGTGGTGATCGGCCTGCCCCAGCGCCGTGCCCATGGCGCAGAGTCCGTCGCTGCCCGAGCCGACGGGGCAACCGCTCCCCCTGCGCAGCCAGATATGGCGCGGACCTCCGCCGCCGGTGCGATCACCTTCGCGCTCGTGACCGGCGTGTTCATCGCCTGCTACACAATCTGGGACAAGTACGCGGTGGCGACCTTGCATACCGAGCCGGTCCTGCAGGGATATGCCGGCTTCCCCGTCATGGCGCTGGTGTTCACGCTGTTCGCGCTGAGGGATAGAGCGCGCCTGGCGCAGGTATGGAAGTCGTTCCGGCCTCAGGTTATCGGGGCCGCCGTGCTGTCGCCGCTCGCCTACATCCTGGTGCTGATCGCGCTCAGCTTCACCGCGGTCAGCGCGGTCGCGCCGGCTCGCGAGGTGAGCGTCCTGTTCGGCGTGCTGCTCGGCAGGAGGCTGCTGGGCGAGGGCAGCATGACGCGACGGCTCGCGGCAGCGGCCGCGATCGTGGCGGGCATCATCGCGGTGGCGGCAGGCTAACCCAGTGAGGCGAACTCAGCCGAGGGCGGCCGCCGCGGCTCGTGCCGCCGCGGGCAGGGCGTCAGCGATCCTGGCGATGGCGTGGTCGTCGTGCGCGGCCGACACGAACCACGCCTCGTACGGCGACGGGGGCAGGTAGACGCCGCCGTCGAGCATCGCGTGGAAGAACGCCGCGTAGGCGGCGCCGGACTGCGACCGCGCCTGCCCGAAGTCCCTGACCGGCCCGGTCACGCCCAGGAAGAACGAGAACAGGCTGCCAGCCTCCTGCAGCCTGAACGGCGCCCCGGCGTCGGTCAGCGCGCTGGCCGCGAGCCTGGCGATGGCGGCCGCCGCCGCGTCTACCTGCTGGTACACCTCGGGCGTGCATTCGCGCAGCGTCGCGAGCCCCGCGGCCGTAGCGAGCGGGTTCCCGGACAGCGTCCCCGCCTGGTATACCGGCCCGGACGGGGCCAGCAGGTCCATGATCTCGGCCCGGCCGCCGAACGCGGCAGCTGGCAGCCCGCCGCCCATGACCTTGCCGAACGTCATCAGGTCCCCGGCTACTGCCTCGCGCCCGTACCAGCCGGAGCGAGTCACCCGGAACCCGGTCAGCACCTCGTCCATGATCAGCAGCGCGCCGTGTTCGGCGCAGAGCGCGGAGAGCAGCTCGTTGAAGCCGGCCGCCGGCGGGACGACGCCCATGTTCGCGGGGCACGCCTCGGTGATCACGCACGCGATGTCGCCGCCGTTCTCAGCGAACGCCTGGCGCACCGTTTCCGGATCGTTGTAGGGAAGCACGATCGTCTCAGCCGTGACCGTGCCGGTAACGCCGGGCGAGTCGGGCAGCGCGAACGTCGCGACGCCGGAGCCCGCCGCGGCCAGCAGCGCGTCCACGTGCCCGTGGTAGCAGCCGGCGAACTTGACCACCAGCCGGCGTCCGGTGTAGCCCCTGGCGAGGCGCAGCGCCGACATCGTGGCCTCGGTTCCGGAATTGACAAGCCTTATTTTTTCAACGGGCATCCGGCCGATAATCTCCTCGGCCAGGTCGACCTCGCCGGGCGTGACCGTCCCGAATGACGTGCCGCGGCTGATCGCCTGGCTGAGCGCGCTGGTCACCGCGGGATGCGCGTGCCCGAGGATCATCGGCCCCCACGAGCACACCAGGTCGACGTAGCTGGTGCCGCGGGTGTCGGTCAGGTACGCGCCGCTGCCCGACGCCATGAACACCGGCGTCCCGCCGACCGCGCCGAACGCCCTGACCGGCGAGTTCACCCCGCCAGGCGCGACGGCGCAGGCCCTGGCGTAAAGGTCAGCCGAGGGCATGCCTGCTGACTCCGCTGTCATTGACCGATCTCCTCGCATGCGTCGGCTAGTACCTCAAGCAGGCGCAGCGCGTCGGGCAGCGGCGTGGCATCGGGCTGCACCAGCCACCGGGCCGTGGTGCCGCCGCTCAGCCTGGATGGCGGGGCCAGCACGTAGCTGTCCCTGCAGTGCCACCGCAAGCCCGTGATCGCCGGGACCGTCTCAGGCTCGCAGTCCAGGTGACAGGTCCACCACTCGTCTTCCTCGACCAGCAACGCCCTGCTGGCGACGAAGAAGAGCGTGCGGTCCTGGGCGCCGGCCGCCACCGGGCCCGGCCGATCGCCGGATCGCGAAAGCCGGGCAAGCGCCGCCGACCCGGCCCGGCGCGGAACGTCGAGCACGTCGAATGCGCGGCCCGTGACCAGCAGGATGCTCGACTGCGGCATCGCGGTCCACCAC
>Ga0207646_10005241_pt1 | contig 13685 bp, 11 predicted proteins | sample KBSK5502metaG_FD_184343 | JGI IMG/M metagenome (GOLD analysis project Ga0207646, IMG submission 184343) | Corn, switchgrass and miscanthus rhizosphere microbial communities from Kellogg Biological Station, Michigan, USA - KBS K5-50-2 metaG... | ecosystem: Host-associated > Plants > Roots >... | reverse complement strand
CAACAACTCCACACAGAAATTATCTCCGTCGTTCGACAGAGGTGCCGGTTGATCACTCCCGGAAGACACCAAAATCAATCTTCTGCGGCTGCTCTCACGGGGGCGTTTAGACCGGCACAAATGGGGGCGTCTTAAACCGGCGCTCCCACACTGGTCGTAGTGAACATAAAGAATGGATACGCGGGATATTGCTGCCCTGCCGAATCGGATGAAATCGTCTTTTGATCAGCCACAATTGACCCAACATTCGGACCAGCCATGACTACTTCGAATTTTGCTGACCGGAATGATCTGGGTTGCGCTTCCCATCGACAGATCAAATTTCCAGACACCTCCGGAATCCTCGGAAAGCTCGCGCACGAAATAGACTATTCGACCATCAGGTGAGAACTGAGGATTGTGACAGGCGCCGCTATTACCAGCGGCCAGGCATCAGAATAATTTGCGCTCGTTGGAACCGTCGCTACCGATACTCCACAGTTCCGTTTTATTCCTGACGAATACCACCGACATCTTGTCGGCGGATAGGCTCGGTTCCGAATCATTTCGAGTAAGACGTGAGCGGATGTTGTTTTCGCGTCGAATCGATAAACACGATATTCCCGTCGGCGGATGGCTGAACAGTTCCAGGATCGCCGACATACAAAGGATAAAAAGTGATGCGGTAACTATCTTTCGTTCGAGGGCCAGCTTCACGAAAAGAACTGCCTTCAAGCCGGTAAGTGACGCGGACAAATCCTAACGAGCAACAGTCTCCTTGTCGTCTCTCTTCATCCTGGAGATCGACGATCAGGCGGTTTGCGTTGATGGCAACACGAGTCAAGCCGCCATAAGCTCGCGAACCACTCACAAATCGAGATATGAATGCCGCGTGTCCTTCCCGTTTAGCGAATACGTAAAGGTAGTGCCAGTTCTGTGTACCACCGGTTCCGTGGAGCAAATCAACCGCAGCTTCCTCCTTGCCGTCCCCGTTGAGATCCCCGTATGTAACGGAAACGAAGCTTAGATACCCGCCATCTGGAAATCGATAATCGCCGTTTTTGAGTGTGATCGTTTCCGACGAACTCGGTGCGTCCCAAAGTGGCCCAGGTTCAGCCTCGGTGAATGGATACGACATGCTCTTGAAATCGATTTGTCGTATCGTGGAGTCGACGACCTTTTGTTCAGGGAGGCCTTGCGACGCCTTTTGTTGATTCGACGGACCGGCACCGCCGCAAGCCACGACAATCACGGAGCCGACAACGCAAAACAGGGTTCTGAAACTTCTATTCACAGCAGAATGAAGTCCTGTTCAGAGAGCAACGAAACGAAATGAAGAAAGCAGTCCTTCAACTGACGATCCTTAATCACAGCCTGAATGTCGCGAAATTTCCGGAGAATGAGCCAAGAGTTGATCGCCGCTCAATAGCAGCCACTCACGAGTAAATTTGGAAAATTCTTCACGCCGGGCTTCCAGGGTGTCGGTTTCTACGGACATGATCCTCCTTCCCGTTTCTTATGAAGCTGAGGCAATGATTATATCCGTGTGCGCTTCGCGTTAATGTGCGACAGCTTTCAGGGCGCTAACGATTACCGTTAAACGCTTGGACCAGGCGTCGAGGGCATGTTTGCGCTCTTCGAAATATTTGTATTGGTTGTAGACGCCGGTGATGTCGCTACCGAGGCTGTGATTGAGGATCATTTTCAACACTGAGTCGGCAACGCCCATCTCGGCGAGGCGCGTGGCACATGTACGGCGTAGATCGTGAGGGCGAAAGTCGGTCACCTTGGATTCTTCGCGTACACGCTCACCGGCCTTCTGTAACCATGTGAGCGCCAGCTCCGGGTTTCGCGGATTGTGAAAGACAAACCGCGAATTCTTTTTGGCGTCGTTCTTCAATTCGGCTTGCTGGTGCTGCAGTGATTCAAGGATACGGACGGCGGTGGAACAAAGCGGGACGATGTGTGTTTTTCGGTTTTTCGTTCTTGTGCTCGGCTGGGTCCAGATTGCTCGGGTGAGGTCTAGTTCGTTCCAACTCATTTCCGACACTTCACCGGGTCGAGCGGCGGTCAATAGTTGCAGCTTGAAAATGTCACCGGTAATTCCGATCGTTTCGAATGCCTTCCAGAGCGCCTTCAACTCGTCGTCGGAATACACGCGGTCTCGGACGCGTTCCCTTGCGAGCTTTGGCACAAACGCGCAAGGATTATTTTCGAGAGCATACTTCTTTCGGCGCGTTCGCTTCGCGAGCGCCCACGCATACACGTGCCGGATCAGCGCCCGGACTCGGTTAGCCTGGACCGGCCCGCGCAAGGCGAGTTGTTCAAGGAGTAATTCGACATCGTCGATTGTGATCGCAGATGCTTTGATGTGCTTCCACTTCGGCAACAGATAAACATTGAATTCACGCTGATCTTCGCGCCACGTCCTTTTATTTACCTTCGACCATTCCTGCATGTACTGTTCTGCAAGTTCGGCAAATGTTCCTGCCTCACGCGCGGTGATCTTTCTTGTCTGCGGGTCATCGCCTCGCGCCACATTGCGCAAAGCGTCAAACGCGCGACCACGGGCCTCCGCCAGCGATACTGCTGGATAGGTTCCTAACGTGAACCGCTTCATCCGGCCATTCCACTTATAGACGACCGACCACGATTTCACACCGGAGGGCGCAATACGCAGCGCGAGATTCGGCTGGCTCTTATCGAACACCTGGATGCGTTTTGGTCCGGGTTGAAGTGATTCTACTTTTCTTGCGTTGAGATGTATTCTTCCCATGGCTTTGTTTGTTTTCGGTTGCAATTAGGAGAGCAACTCGAAAGGTCCAACGAACTCAGGATAGTTTCTGGGGCACCGCCGGGGCAACCGGCGGACGAAGTGTGGCGAAACGAGATGGAACTGATCGAAACGTCTGAAAGGCAGGACTGGCGTGGGTTTCAGCGCATTTAAATGTTTCTTGACGTTTCAGCTAAGTTCATGAAAATCCACTTTTTTCAAACTCTTAATCAGTAGGTTGGAGGTTCGATTCCTCCACGGCTCATTCCCTCAATCCGCAAATCCACGACTGGAGCGGGTTTCAGCCATTTGACAAGAAACAAAATTCGACCGCGAAACGAGTGATCCAAACTGATGCAAAGTCAGTTGTTCATCAATTCAGCAATAAAACACCGTTCGAAGGCAGTAGCCGGCCGGAAGACTCTCGGCTGCGTGCACCTCCTCGGTTACAGCGATTCCGGACACCTGTAAAGATTCTGGCCTTTATTCTGCGGGAGAAAGATGTTCCTCCGGCATGGCGCCATTCACCATTACGGCGCTGCTTACAATTCAGCTAATACATAAATAGCGTCGCTATCTGACGACGAAGGGGTCAACGACATTCACGCCTGCCTTCTGAAAATCGGCGCGATTGCGTGTGACAACAACGAGATCGTGGACAAGCGCCGTAGCCGCGCTGAGACTGTCTTTAATCGGCATGGCTCGGCCGGATGCACGGAGCTGTGCGAGTAGCTCCGCCCATCGGAGCCCGGTTTCCGCTTCCCACGGCAGGCAGTGGAGACGCTGAACGCCCGCGTCAAACCACCGTTCAAGCTTTGCCCGGCGCTTTCCTTTTGGGAGAAGGAGTATCCCGAATCGAAGCTCGCCTAGAATTATCGGATCAACGGTGATTTCGCGTTCATTGTCGCGCAGCCATTCGACAACGTTGGGAGCTGGGGCAGGTTTCGTCGGCTCACTCAGAATGTTGGCGTCAACAAGATACTTCACAACGAGTCCGTAGATTCGGATTCAATCGGTACAAAAAACCCTTTTTCCGGACAGGTTGACAACCAATCCACAACACCCTCATTCGGCGGCGCGTTACGGCGTACAAGCCGGTATTCACCGCGATCGAGCCGCTCGATTTCGAATTCCTGTCCCGCTTCGATGTGGTCTTGCAGCCGTAAGTCGGCCGGTAACACGATTTGCCCCTTTGATGACACCGTTGTCTTCATGTTGCGTAAGATATCGTCTTACCCGATGTAGCGTCAAGAGCGCATGAACCGGTTCTCTTTGAGAACCTCGCCCGGTCTCGCAGATTGGACCTTATCCGACCCTAATTTTCGTTAATACAGAGACTCACACAGGAGGAGTCCGCAGTGAGTCGAGAGAGGCCGATTTCCGACCGTCTGAGCTCCGGCAGGAGCAGAATCGTTCCTTACTACCGCGGCGAGCATTTCAGGACGCGCCATGCGCGTCGCCTGTTCGCAAATCTGGAACAGGAGGCGAGCGTTCGCCAGTGGTGCCAGCAGAAAGGCCTGATGTTGCGGATAACGAACGAAGGACACCATTGGCAGATCACGGATGGACGTTTCCTGGCCGAATGGTGGCCGTCGAGCGCAAAGCTCGTAATTGGCAAATGTTGGCACGATGGAATTCACTGTCATGACTACAAACAAGCGTTGAAGGTCATCGAGGACGCGTACGAGAAGCAGCGGTCCTGAGTGGAACAGCCATGTCCAGCCTTGATTCCAGTTATACGAAGAAGAGCACGGAACTGACTCTCATTGACAAGCTCTCGCGGCTGTCGTACGCGCAGACGGTCAAGCTGCTCGGAAGCGACGGGCGGAAGTTGCTTCGGGCCGGGGACAGGTGGGACTTCCGGATCGAGGAAGACGTGTTTCTGGGAGAGGATTTGTTCCGCCTTAAGTTCCCGCTGGCGACAGGCGAGAGTGAATCGGCGCGTGTCGCCGTCACGATCAGCCTGATGGCTGATTGTTACGACCGGCTGCATTGGCACTGCACGGCGTGCGAGTCGTTGTGCGAGCACATCGGGGCAGCGTTCTCACTCATCCTCGATGAGAAGATGACGCTGGGTTTGGCTATACCGCCGCCCGAGCGCGTGCCGGTCGAGAGCCTGAGCGAACGGGAACTCATCGAACGGGCGATTGAGGAGCGTAGGGAACGGGCGCGCGCGGAGCGACTGACCGTCAAGTCGGCGGATCCGAAGCAGCCGTGGACGGATTACATCGCCACGAGCACGATTTCCGGCAAGACATACCGAGTCGCGGTGCGGGGACGCGAGCCGGGCGAATCGTATTGCTCGTGCCCTGACTTCCGGACGAACACACTCGGGACGTGTAAGCACATCCTGCACGTGCTGGCGAAGCTGAAGCGGCGGTTTACGGCCGCGGAGTTGCAACGGCCGTACGAACGCAAAACGATCAGTGTTCACGTGGAGTACCGCGATCGGGCGGCGCTGCGGCTGCTTCTGCCCGCGAAGCTGGACGCGGAGGCCGGCAAAGCGCTCGGCAAGTTGCGCGACAAGAACATCGATGACGTGCCGGATCTGCTTAAGCGAATCCAGCATCTGGAGCGGCGGGGACGCGCAATCAACATCTACCCCGACGCGGAGGAATTCATCCAGCGGCGGTTGCTCATCGAGCGTATCGCGCGCCGCGTCGCCGAGATTCGGCGCCAACCGGAGTCGCACCCTCTACGCCGCGAACTGCTGAAGGCCGAGTTGCTGCCGTATCAGCTCGACGGCATCGCGTTCGCGGCCGGCGCCGGCCGCGCCGTCCTCGCCGACGACATGGGACTCGGCAAAACCATCCAGGCCATCGGAGTGGCGGAGCTGCTCGCACGCGAAGCCGGCATATCGAAGGTGCTCGTTGTTTGCCCCGCATCGGTGAAATCGCAGTGGCTGAACGAAATCCGGCGCTTCTGCGCGCGGGATTGTCAATTGATCTCCGGCGGCATCGCGTCGCGGGGCGCCCAATACGCCAACGACTGCTTCTTCACCGTCTGCAATTACGAGCAGGTATTGCGCGACGTCCTGTCGATCGAGCGCGTGAATTGGGACCTCATCATCCTGGACGAAGGCCAGCGCATCAAAAACTGGGAAGCGAAAACCAGCCGCGTGATCAAGGGTCTTCGTTCGCAATTCGCGCTCGTGCTGTCGGGCACGCCGCTCGAAAACCGGGTCGACGAACTGTATTCGGTCGTGCAGTTCATCGACGACCGGCGGCTTGGCCCTGCGTTTCGTTTCTACAACCGTCACCGCGTCACGGACGAGAAAGGCAAGGTGCTCGGCTACAAGAACCTGGCCGAGCTGCGTGAAAACCTTCAGCCCGTGCTGCTCCGCCGCACGCGCCAGTCCGTGCGTCAGCAACTCCCGCCGCGCACGAACGAAATCGTCCGCATCACGCCGACTCAGGAACAGCTCGACCTGCACGGCTCGCACATGAGGCTCGTCAACAGGATCACACGGAAGAAGTTTCTCACCGAAATGGACCTGCTCCGGCTGCAGAAGCACCTACTCATGTGTCGCATGTCAGCCAACAGCACATTTCTGGTGGACAAGCAGTCGCCTGGGTACTCATCGAAACTCGCAGAACTTGACGACTTGTTCGACCGGCTGTTTTCCGAAGAGAACCGCAAGGTGCTCCTCTTCTCCGAATGGACGACGATGCTCGACCTGATCGAGCCTCTCCTGAAGAAGCGCGCCCTCTACTTCGTCCGCCTCGACGGTTCTGTCCCACAAAAGCTGCGACAGGGGTTGGTCCACGAATTTCAGAGCAATCGGCGTTGCCGCTTGTTTCTCACGACAAACGCAGGTTCGACTGGGCTGAACCTCCAGGCGGCGAACACGGTGATCAATGTCGATCTTCCCTGGAACCCGGCCGTACTGGAGCAACGCATCGCGCGAGCTTACCGCATGGGTCAGGAACAACCGGTGCAGGTTTTCGTCCTCATCACCGAACAAACGATCGAAGAAAGACTCCTCAGCACGCTTTCCGCGAAACACGATTTAGCCGTTGCCGCACTGGACGCTGAGAGCAATGTGGATCAAGTGAGACTCGCCGGCGGCATCGAAGAACTCCGCCGCCGGCTCGAAGTCCTGCTCGGCGCGTGCCCCGAAGCCCCGGTTGATGAAAGTGTCCGCCGCAAGACCGAACTCGACGCCGCACACGACGCACGCCGCGAAAAACTCGCTGTGACCGGCGGTCACCTGCTCAGCGCCGCATTCAACTTCCTCGGCGAACTGCTGCCGGCACAACCGGATTCCCCGGCGTTGCAGGAAAGAACTAACTCGTTGGCGATGACGCTCAAACAAAGCCTCAGCGACCTTCTGGAACAGGACGAGCACGGCCGACCGAGTCTTACCTTCACGCTGCCCGACGCGACAGCGCTCGATAAACTGACTGGCGTCCTCGCGCGCCTACTTGCGCAGACTCAGTCCGCATGAGTGTCACGCTGGTCGAACTGCGATGGCGGCCTACATGCGGGAAACTTCCATCACGTTTGGTAGGTGAGGATGATTTGATCTTTGAACGCAGCGGCGGCTTCGATGAAGGCTGCGGCCGCACCCTGAATTGGATCGTCCTGTACGAGATAACTGATCAGAACATTCGTGTCGAGAGCTTTCATCAGCTTTGGTGAAATCGTTTGCGACCGGCATCGTTCATCTCGTCGACGTAAACCGCCTTTCATCTTATTATGATGAAGCATTCCTTTCAGCTCACTGATGTTAACCGTGGCCGGCCGCAGTAGAACAGATCCATGCCTGAATCATGAAGTCGATGAAACAACCGTGATCCCTTGAATCTATCCTTCCGCTGCCCGATCGTGCGGATGAAGCGTTTCGCCGACGAAAACATTGCCGCGCAGATAGTTCGAAGATCCCCGAATGCCACGAGTGTTTTAGAATCCAACAAATACTTCCCCTTCTGCCGCGAATATTTTCGTCCCATTGTTTTTCACAATGGTCATTTTGAGGCGATCGCTAACTCAAACAGATACAATTCAAAAAACATGCGAAAGACGTGAACAGATCGAGGACTGCCGTTCATCAAACAACGTGAAGAATCGTCTCATAGCATTCGCGACGCCCAAAATGAACAAACGCAAATGCCCCACGAAGAAACAAAACTGCAGTTGCGTCCGTATCAAAGCGAAGCTCTGAATGCCGTGCGCGATGCCTACAAGGCCGGTAAGCGCCGAGTAATCGTGTCGCTGCCCACAGGCACGGGTAAGACTGTCGTGTTTGCACACTTCCCCAAAATCCTCAATATGAAGAAGCGTCTGCTCGTGCTGGCACATCGCGAAGAGCTGCTGGTCCAGGCCCGAAACAAGTTTCGATCCATCGACCCGGCGCTAAAAGCGGAGATTGAACAAGCGCGCGCCGTTGCTGCTGCCGACGCGAAGGTCGTCATTGCCTCTGTCCCTACGCTCGCCCGCAACCCTACACGCCTTTCGCGGCTTCCGCCGGATGAGTTCTCCATCATTGTTGTGGATGAAGCCCATCACGCCGTGGCGCCGAGCTACCGGCGCATCTTCGATCACTTCGGGCTTTTCGAACCGCGCGTGTCTCGTTACCTTATCGGCTTCACGGCCACCCCACGCCGGGGTGACAAACAAGGCCTCGGCGAAGTATTTGAAGAGGTTTGTTACGCGCGCGATATGCGCGAGATGATCCGGGACCGTTACCTGTGTTCCCTCACAGGTTGGCGCGTCGATACGGATTTATCCCTCGACAATGTGCCAGTCCGTCATGGCGATTTCGTCGAGAGCCAACTCGCCCGCGTGGTGAACACTCCCCTGCGAAACAACTTGCTGGTGAAAGCCTATCGAGACTTTGCGGACGGAAGGCGCGCCATTGTCTTCTGCGTTGATGTGGCGCATGCGAAGGATGTGCATCACGCCTTCTCGACCGCTGGCATCCGAGCTGCGTCTGTCTGGGGAGAACTCTCAAGAGATGAGCGCCGTAGCGTTCTCGCAAGATTCTCCGCTGGTGAAATCGATGTTGTTACGAACTGTAATTTATTGACCGAAGGTTTTGATGAGCCGCGTGTCGATTGCGTGATCATGGCTCGGCCCACACGTTCAAAGTTGCTCTACGCGCAAATGGTAGGACGCGGCACACGGCTGCATCCCGACAAGAACGATCTAATGGTGATCGATATCGCCGACAATTCGAAGACGCATCATTTACCTGGGTTGCATAGTTTGTTCAGCTTGCCTCTGAACATGAATCTCAGTGGCGGGAACGTACTGGAGATTGAACGAGAGATCGAGCGTCTGAATCGAATTCAGCCATGGATCGATACCTCGCGCATTCATTCGCTCGCAGATCTGAAGCTCGCCGCCGAGCGCATTGAGTTTTTCAATTTCGATCCGCCGGCGGAACTGCGGTCGTACACCCAGAATACGTGGCACTCCGTGCCTGGTGGTTACCGTCTCAGTCTTCCCAATGCCGAATGGATTTCTATCGAGCCGAATCTCCTCGACACGTGGGATGTCCAGCTCATAACAGTTGGTGAGGATGCAAAGCCATTGGCGCGCTCAGAAACCCTGGCTGCAGCGGTTCAAGTTGGTGACCGGTTTGTATCGGCTAACCGTCCTGATGCTCGACGAGTCGTTGAACGGTCGGCCCCCTGGAGAAACGAACGTCCCAGCGAAAAACAAAAAGAGCTTCTTGCCCGTTATCGAATTCCACTGCCAGACGGACTGACGCGTGGCCAGGCAGCGCAAATGATTTCCCAACTGATGTCCGCGAGAACGGCGCGATAAGTGGGATGAATTGTGTTTCGATTTGTGAATAACTTCAATTTGAGGTTTTCCTCAATCTGACCTCTGTTGGTGAGGGGAAGCGAGAGCTGAGTTGGGATGTCGACGTGAGGATCCCGGTTTTTACGAAGCACTGAGAATCGCCACCGCAGGACAAGCCTGATAAGATCAGGCCCATGAATGGGCTGAACCATCTCTTCGAAAACAACCGGCGATGGGTCTCACAGATGACCGCCAGGGATCCGGGATTCTTTCAAAAGCTGTCCCGGCAGCAGACGCCGCAGTACTTGTGGATCGGCTGCGCCGACAGCCGCGTGCCCGCGAATGAAATCGTCGGACTTTTGCCGGGCGAACTTTTCGTTCACCGCAACATTTCGAATGTGGTCACGCTCGATGATCCGAATTGTCTTTCGGTGATTCAATATGCCGTCGATGTGCTTCGGGTGCGGCACATCATTGTCTGCGGTCATTTTGGATGTGGTGGAGTTGAAGCGGCATTGGAGAATCGAACTCTCGGCCTGAGCGACCAGTGGCTGAAGCACATACATGCCGTTCGAGACAAGCACCGCGAGCACCTGGACCGACTCAAGAAGGTCATCCGCTTCAATCGCCTGTGCGAGTTGAACGTGATCGAGCAGGTCCTTAACGTTGCGCAGACCAGCGTCGTGCAGGATGCGTGGTCACGAGAGCAGCGACTCAGCATCCACGGCTGGATCTACGCCATCCAGGACGGACTCCTGCGAGACTTGGGCATATCGATGACGCGGCCGGGCGAAGCCTCACGGCAATACGACGCTGCGGTCAAGAATCTCGCGCAATAGAGGATCAGGCTTTTCGTTCCCACCGGAACTTGCGATCGGTTTCTTTATTGTTCCGATGCATTCTGGTCCTGGCCCGGCACTTCGCATCGATTCAACCTGACTCATTTGCGCGGGCAGCTTCGCGGTGCCGGTGGGCAACCACGCCTTCCCTCAAAATCCGAATAATGCTGCGGCGATTCGCAAGCAGGATTTGAGCCCAGTAACGGCGGCGCATTTGCGGGAAGTAGATGCCGCGGAAGATCAGCCTCGAAAAAAAGAAAAGGGATTTTTCTCGAAACGGGCGCCCGCGAAGCTTTTCGAGAGCGGTAGCGATCGACGACGAGCTGTAGGATCGAGTCCAGGCTTCGTGAACTTCGGCTTCGGCGTCGCAAATACTGATGCTTTTCGGGGTGAAGGCCATTCGGAATGGTCGAAAATCGAGCCAATGTTTGGGCCGTGTGAGCCTGCCTTCGCTGTGCAAACGATCGTAAAGCGGAGTAGCCGGATAAGGAGTCAGCAATCCGAATACGGGAAGCGTCGGCGGCCACGACTCGATTGCATCGGTCGTTCGCTTCCCCACGCCCCTACGATCGCCATCCATTCCAAAAATAAATGAAGTGATCGCGTAAATGCCGCGATCCGCCATGCGTTGCAGGACCGGCCCATAATCGGCCGGCTTGTTGAAGCTTTTGTTCACGTCCTTCAGGTTCTCTGGGTCGATGGATTCCAAACCGACAAAGATCCAGCGGCCGCCGCTGGCGGCGATCAAATCGAGTAGTTCCTCGTCGCGCAGCAGATTGATACTGATCTGTGCCACCCAGGGCAGGATGGCATTCTGCGCAATGATTTCCCGCAGCAACGATTTCGTCCTCTTGACCTGAATGGCGAAGTTGTCATCGATGAAGAACACACCGGCCTGCCCGCAGTCGCGTTTGGCGCGACTTTTAAGCAACAACAATTCATCGACAACGCTTTGATTCGTGCGGAAGCGGATGGAATCGCCAAAGAAGCCGGTGACGGTGCAGAAATCACAACCATACGGACAGCCTCGGCCGGATTCGATGGGAAACATCACAAGACTCTGCCAGGACAATCCATTTCGATGCACGACGTAGCGAGCCCATCGAGGAAGTTTGCGCATCAGGTCGAACTGACTGAGATCGAGCTTGTCCCACGCAATGCGCGGATAATCCTGCAGCGACGGTTTAATTTCTTTCCCTGACAAATCGATCGGAGCGTAGATCTCCTTCAGCGAGCCGTTCGCGGCATCCTCGACGATTCGAGGCCATGTGTCATCCGCCTCTCCAAGCGCTACAGCGTCGACATGCCTCGGCCCACCGTCGCGTCCAAGAGGTTCGTCGGGTACCTCAGTGACGTGCGGGCCGCCCATAACCACAAGCGCTCCGGCCGCCCGCGCAGCGTCGGCCATCTGGTATGCGCGCGCGGCCATCCGTGTCATCGCGCCGATCCCGACCAATCGGATCTGGTGCCTGGCGATGAAGTCCTTCAGATCCGCCTCGCTCAAAGGCTGCGCGTTACCGTCAATAAGGTGGACTTTGTGCTGCGGCGGCGTGAGCGCCTGTAGAAGAAACATCCACAGATGCGGCATGAAATTGCGGGTGACGCCATTGTCGGGATTGTATAAAAGGATGTTCATTGATTTTTTCCCTGGCCGTTTGGTCAGAGTCCTCGACTGCGTAGCAAATGCGCAAATAAACCCGGAGTCAAGCGATTTTCAGACGGCGTGCTTGAGTGAGGATCGCCATAGGTCAGAGTCCTCGACCCCGTAGCAGACGCGCAAATAAACCCGGAGTCCAGCGATTTAAATAAAGGGCGGCCAGTTCCGTCATCTGAACCGGGGCCACTTCCCGCTTGCCGGTTGCGGCTGCGAAAATGATTCGCTCCGCGCAATCTTCGGGAGTGATGCCTTTCGCGGTACCGGGGTCCATCTTTCTTTGCGGCGCGCCGGTGCCTGTCAGCGCATTCATAGATACATTCGTCCGTACCCAACCCGGCAACACCATGGTGACTCGAATTCCGTCGCGCCACAATTCGGCGCGCAGCGTTTCGAAGAAACCATGGAGCGCGTGCTTTGACGCGCAATAACCCGAACGGCCGGGCAATCCGAACTTGCCAAGGACGCTGGTAACAACAACGAAGTGTCCGTGCCGCCGCGATCGCATGGAGGGAAGAAGAGCTTTGGTCAGTGCGAGCGGTCCCAGAAAATTCGTTCGCATCAGGAGATCATCCACGTCGTAAGAGGTATCGGATGCAAACGCTCTCTGGCTGACGCCCCCATTGTGAATCATTACATCGATGTGATCGGCGATTCGAAGTGCGCGGGTGGCGGCGTCGCTCATCGAGTCCGGTTGGCTCAAGTCCAAAGGAAGAACATCGACCGACTCCGCTTCAGAACAAAGATCCGCGACGCGGTTCAGTTCGTTCTCGCGCCGTGAGGAAAGAATCAGTTGTGATCCGCACCGCGCAAAGCGCCGCGCCAGCGCTTCACCAATACCGCTGGATGCGCCGGTGATCCAGACAACCTTTCCGCGAAAAACTGTGTCTTTCACAGGCATTTACAAGAATTTACAAAAACTACAAAAGGGCTGATTTCATGCCACCGCAAGATCGTCGTATAAGTTTACTGGAGGCCCGTACGTGCGTTCTCTAATCATCGCCGGTTTGATTCTGGCCAACGTCGCCATTTTTGCTCAAACGCAAAAACGGGCCCAGCCGGCAGGTGGCGTGATTCAAGGCATTGTTCAATCCGGCAACATGCCGCTTCCCGGCGTGACCGTAACGGCAACCAACTTTATCACCGATGAGAAAGTGACGACCTCAACGGATTTGAACGGGCAGTATCAGCTCAAAGTACCGGCCCCAGGCGCGTACATCCTCGAAACCTCCATGGCGGCATTTGCTGAGGGCGTTAAAGAAGCAGATGTCAAAGACGCGAATCAACCTGAACGAGTCGATTTTGAACTGGTGCTCCTTTCACGTTCACAGCAAACGCAAGCGTCCGCGCCGGTGCGGCGCAGAGTAGGAGTGAGGGGCCAGGCAGCGCAACGGATTGCTCCAACAGAGGCCGAATCCGAAGCGCGGGCTCAGGAAGCAACAAACGCGAACAACACAGCCCAACAGGATGCTTCCGGTGAGCTTCCGATCGCAGAGGTCCCACCGGATGCGCCGACGGAGTCGGTCGCGGTTCTCGGCAATACGGGCCAGACGACTTTCGGCAACAACTTTGATTTCGATCGCGACAGAATTCAGCAGTTCATCGACGAACGCTTCGGCGCACCTGGCGGGGAACAGGAAGGAGGCGGGGGCAATTTCAACATCCCCGGCGCGCCAGGTCCTGCGGGTCC
>Ga0207646_10005239_pt1 | contig 13687 bp, 14 predicted proteins | sample KBSK5502metaG_FD_184343 | JGI IMG/M metagenome (GOLD analysis project Ga0207646, IMG submission 184343) | Corn, switchgrass and miscanthus rhizosphere microbial communities from Kellogg Biological Station, Michigan, USA - KBS K5-50-2 metaG... | ecosystem: Host-associated > Plants > Roots >... | reverse complement strand
AGGCACCTAACACTCTCATCATCTCGGGTCTCCATACTGACTGTTGTGTTAGGCACACGACTGCCGACGCCTTCTTCAGAGGCTACGAGACAATCATCGCCGAGGACGCAGTGAACTCTTTCACTGAACTGCAGTATCGGACCGGTCTTCAATACCTCAAGTTCTGGTACCTAGCTGATACACTGCCCACCAGGAAGATCGCGAAATTATTCTAGGAAGGGTCCAGGGTCGAGAAGACCCTCACGCGTCATTATCGACATGGACGGAGGCATCGATGATGCCCTCGCGATCATCCTCGCCCTCAAATCTCCTGAGCTTGAAGTTGTTGGAATAACTGCGGTCTCAGGCAACGTGCCTGTAGAACAAGCAACAATCAATGGATTGAGAGTCATCGAACTTCTCGACAGATCAGACGTCTGGGTCGCGCAAGGATTAGGGAACCCATTGCTCCGTGATCCGATTCGGGCAACCCGTTTTCACGGAAGTGACGGGTTAGGAGATTCCAACCTACCGCTTCCGAAACTTCGTCCGGCAGAGAAATCCGCGCTCGACGCTATCATAGAAACTCTTGGCTCATCCAAGCAAAAATCTACCTCGATCATCTGCACAGGACCATTAACCAACATAGCGCCACTCCTCACAGAGTTCCCGGACTCGAAGAAGATGATTGAGGAGATTGTGATAATGGGAGGCGCTTACTCCATCACAAAATACGGATGCGGAAACGAGACTCCAGTTGCGGAGTTCAACATCTACTCAGACCCGGAAGCCGCGAAGATCGTGTTCGAGGCAGACGTTCCAGTCAAAGCAGTAGGCCTCGACGTAACCATGAATCCTCACGGCCAGCTCACGAAGAGCGACTATGTCCGATTGAGAAATCGAAAGGGGCGCGTAGCGGCATTCGCGGGTTCGATCCTGAAAAATAACATGAGAACATTTGGCCGATTCGCTTTGCACGATCCGATGGCGGTCGCTGTCAAGATCAAACCATCATTTTTCCAATTCTCAAGCTATCGTGTTCAGGTCGAGACTAAGGGAGAGTACACATTGGGAATGACGGTCGCTGACAGGCGGGACTGGTTGCAGGATGACGAACTTGTGGGAAGGCCCGTGATGGTCTGCACAGACGCCGATCCGAAGTTCAAGTCGGTCTTTCTGAAGCGTCTGACAGCCTCCTGAGCGCTCTATACATCAACTAGTGTGTTTTTCGGGTAGAAGGTGTAGATTTTTAAACTCAATATTTGGCAGTACAGAGCTACTATGGGAAAAGAAATCGGCCACATAGAATTGACATCGAAGGACCTGATGGCGACCAAGAAGTTCTACTCTAGACTCTTTGGCTGGAAATTCGAGATGTTCGGCGACGGCTATGCAATGTTCAAGACCTCTAAGAACGGCGTTGGCGGCGGCTTCTCACTCGGCAAGAAAGTCAAATCTGGCACGACCACATTCTACGTCACTGTTGACACCATACCAGCAATGCAACAGAAGGCAAAGAGTCTAGGCGGACGAATACTGAAGAAGAGGAAGGCCATCGGTGGCGGAATGGGCTACTGGGGAACTATCGGAGATCCGCACGGCAACGTCATAGGCCTCTGGAGTAAGAAGTAACCTAACGGAGACCTTAGGCTCGGGACTCCGAGCTACGCCTAGTTGGGCGACTATTGAGAACTCCCTTTTTTCGTCTATGCATTTCCTCAGCCGGCCTTCTGCCATGGATTTTCGGGATCTTGAGCATCGTTGCATCTGCCCATCATTGCGTTCGGGGTATGGATCGCTCGACGACGAATGAGGAGACATCCGTCTATGGCACCACCGACGCAACAAGCGATTTAGAGTATCGGATTTTTCTCCTCGTGCTGACAACCAGGTTTAGTCTGCGATTTCCAAGAGCTTCGTCTCTGGTTCAAGTTGGCGTTAAACTGCCAAAACCAATAGAGCCCAGTGTCAGATAGCTTCAACCTAGGAAAATTCTCAGATATCTCGTAAAAATCGTTCAGACTGCGACTTTATCGAATGTGTTAAATATTCTACGGGAAAGCCCTTTCCCGACCGAAATTGGGAGACAAACCAACAGCCGCATTCGTTCTGTCACTGATCGGTGGAATATTTCTCCTTCTTGGAGGGGTCCTTGCTGCGGTGGGCTTCTCGTTTGTTTTTGGGGGATTGGGAGCGCTGGTCGGCATTGTTGGAGTTATTTTCGGCGTGATAGTGATATTGGGCGCTGTAATGTTGTACCAAAAACCGCAGAGTCACACCATGTGGGGTGTCGTCATTCTTATTCTGTCGATAATCGCTTTTCCCTCTCTCTGGGGCTTTGGTATAGGTTCCTTGCTGGCGTTCATTGGCGCGATCTTAGCGTTGGTCTACAAGCCATCAATGGGACCCTCTGGGATGCCGTCCCAGCCGATGGGGTCGATGCCCACGGGTTCGATGCCGATGGGCTCTATGGGAGCACCGATGGGTCAGATGGGAATGACTTGCAAAAACTGCGGGGCTAGCATTCCTGCTGGAGCTACTCGTTGCCCCAGTTGCGGTGCAAGCGTCTAGACCGCTAAACCAAATCCCGGTTATGCGGTTCTCGGATATCTTTCGGTAGACGGCCGACCGGCCAATCAGGGTAATCAGTAACAGTCGCCTTAACACTGCGCCATTTCTCGAATTGTGCCTATGATGCAGAGGCCTTCTCGACCAGTAGGAGTTACGATACTGGCGGTTTTCGAGGTTCTGATAGGAATTGTTGGGCTCTTGGCTAGTCTTGTGATAATCGGCTTCTCCGCTCTGTTCTCGACGCTACCAACAGTAGGCGCTTTACTGGGAGCTGTCGGTCTGATCATTGGTGGAGTGGTTCTCTTCTTCAGCATCATCTGGCTCGCTACGGGTGTGGGTTTTCTTCATGGTAAGGGTTGGTCTTGGACACTTGGGATGATCTTCAGCATACTTTCACTGCTCGGAGCCATCGGTGCTCTGACAATTGGTCTAACCACGGGTGGGGTCGGCGGACTGATCTTCTGGGGTCTGATGCTGTACTATCTGACTAGGACTCGTGTGAAAGCCTTCTTCGGAAAAGGCAGATTACCAATCACGTCTGCCTACGCGATGCCATACTCGGTAGGCCCACAGATCAACCAGCCACAAACCGCAGCAAGCAATACTGGCTATGGTCGACCATCGGCCGCAAATCCGCCCGTCACTTTTCCGCCTCTCTCACAAGGATCATCAACGTCCCTCGCATCAATGGGCCCAGGCACATCAACGCCATCATCCTCAAACTCTGTCGGCGGCAAAGCGCCAGTCTGTCCCTATTGTCACACCACCCTTCCAATGGGCACAAGGAAATGTCTCACGTGTGGAGCGGCTATCTAGCGCTCTTCATCGTTATGAGTAGCCCGGAATAAACCAGATCACAAATCGGGAAAGCATCCTCGGAAAGGCACGACTGGCCTCGATGTTACCATTCACGGTTACCAGACCTGTTACCACGATGGAAACTCAAGAAAAAGATTTGATCCTCGCGACACGAAAATCGCGGTTGGGAGGGAATTAGCAAACAGTAACCTTCTCTTGGCGTCAGGAGAAATAATCGCAGACTGTTCTATTTCAAACTGGACAGGCGCAGAACCAGCCTGGATCCGGAATCAGGGCGGGCGATTTGAGATCGCGACTTTTTCACGCTGATCTCTACGCTTAATCTGCGATCAGAAAAAGGGTCGACAGTTCCATTCTGTGCCTAGAATCCCTAGGCCTGCCCGGTTTAGCTTCAACTGGCGAGACCCTTATCCAGAAAATCTCAAAAGCAGTTGATCCCCGCGACACAAAACTGCTCTTTGGAAATCCTTTCCGTCTGACCCTACCCCAGAATCGTCTTCTCAGCCAGACCCAGTGCTGACACAGTTGGAGAATGAATAATCTTCCCCGTCCACAACAGACGATACGCCTCCCTAGCCTTCAGAATCCTGATTGTCATATACTCGTACGGCTCCCGGCTCGCGCTACCCTTCTTCAACTGACGCGCCAAGAAAACATGCGCCCGCTGAGACGATATTCCCGGCAGTGTATGAAGCCAGCCAAGACCCTTCCAAGACCTCGCAGAGTAACCAGTCTCTTCCTTCAGTTCCCGTTTCGCGCCAGATTCCGGATCTTCCCCAATGTCCACTAGTCCAGCGGGCAGTTCGAGTTCCCAGCCTTGAATTGGATGGCGATAATTCCAGATGAATACCAGACGATCATCACTTAGGACTGGCACCACGATTGAGAAGTCGTGGAGTGAGAGTCGGAAATGATCTGTCTTAAAACCTGATTTGGATACTATCTTGTCACGGTACAGTTTCACTTCTCCGAGATCGATGAGTTTCCGTGACCCGGTAGTTCTCCAGGGTTTCGGGGTCCGTTGAAATTTTTGGATCCTTGTCGTCAAAGAGCTTCACTCAGTAGACGAACTTTCGCATTACAACGCTAGACTTGCCGAGTTGCGATGCGACATCAAATCCCGCGTCTTCAAACATGCTGACAGTTCCGGACCACATCAGGCTTGCTCCCTTGCTCGGCTTGGTTGACGGGTACGCTTCAATCACGCCTCCTCCTTTCTTCTTGATGGAGGCGAGAGCCGCATTCAGGCCGAATCCCGCGACGCCTCGTCGTCGATTGTTCCTATCGACGAAGAAACAGGTTATCCGCCAGAGCTTCTTTACTCCATTGCCGAGGGTCAAACTCTGGTAGGTTTTGCTAGCGTCCAATCGTGGAAGTTCCGGTTTCGGTCCGTATTGGACCCAGCCGACGGGAGTCTCACCGGAATAGACGATTATGCCATGTGTTCGTTTGTTCTTGACGAGCGCCTTCTTTGTCTTCTTGTTATCTGGACCATGTCCTTTGATTAGAAACTCTCCCTTCGTATGGTAGAACATGCACCAGCAGCCCCCCCAGACACCGTTGTGTTTTGCGAATAATGCTTCGAAGTCTGGCCAGGTAGTTGGGCTCAGCTCCTTGGAGGAGTAAGCGTTCTCCGTTTTCATGCGCTTGGTTCCGGTCGTCTCTGGAATGGTTACTGGTTAGAGGATTGGAGGCTCCTTGTAGTCTCCAAAGACCTTTCGACCGACATCCATGATCTCGCCTAGTGTTGCGTAGGCTCGGACCGCCTTGATGATCGGATACATGGAATTGGCCTTCTCGTCCTCGAATGTCTTGCGCAACTCATCCAATGCTTCCCGAACTTTCGTATTGTCCCTCGTATCTCGGACTCTGACTATTCGCTCAACCTGTCGTCTCTGAGCATCCTCGTTAATCTTCAGCGTATCAATCGGCTGTTTCTCATCGACCTGATACTTATTCACACCCACCACGACTCTTTCGTCCCGCTCAAGTTCCTGCTGATAGCGGTAGGCTGTCTCTGCAATCTCTCGCTGCAGGAACCCGGTCTTGATCGCGTTCAGCAATCCTCCTACGCGTTCTATCCTGTCAAAGTACTCGAACGCTTTTTCCTCCATCTCGTCAGTAAGCCATTCCAAATAGTAGGAACCACCAAGCGGGTCGATTGTGTCCGTGACCCCAGTCTCTTCTGCAATGATCTGCTGGGTCCTCAGCGCGACTGTGGCGGCCTGTTCTGAAGGAAGAGCCCAAGCTTCGTCGTAAGAGTTTGTATGCAGAGACTGTGTCCCCCCAAGAACCGTCGCCAACGCTTCAATGGTGGTCCGAACAATATTGTTCAGCGGCTGCTGCCAGGTTAGTGACGCACCAGAGTTCTGAGCATGAGTCCGTAGCAGCAACGACCGCGGGTCCTTGGCTTTGTATTTCTCTTTCATAACTCGCGCCCATATTCTTCTGGCCGCTCTGAACTTTGCTATCTCTTCAAAGAAGTCCATTCCAGAGTTCCAGAAAAAAGACAGTCGCGGCGCGAATTCGTCCACCTTCAAACCAGCTTCGATTCCGAGGTCAACATACGCGAAACCATCCGCCAGCGTAAACGCTAGTTCCTGAACCGCGCTAGATCCCGCCTCACGAATGTGGTAGCCGCTGATGCTGATGTAATTCCACTGCGGCATCTCCTTGCTACAGTAGACCATCATGTCACGGATGATTCGGAGATGTGCCTCCGGAGGGAACGCCCACTCCTTCTGCGCAATATACTCCTTGAGAATATCTGCTTGGACAGTCCCTCTCAACTCCTTCGGCTCCAATCCCTGTCTCTCCGCCACGCCCACGTACATCGCCGTTAAGACCGAGGCCGGTGCGTTGATCGTCATGCTCGTACTCACCTTCTCCAAAGGAATTCCCTCCAGAATGATCTCCATGTCCTTCAACGAGCCAACTGAGACACCGCAACGTCCCACCTCACCCTCAGCTCGCGGATGGTCAGGATCATATCCGTACAATGTTGGCATGTCAAACGCGATGCTCAATCCCGTCTCTCCATGCTCTAGGAGATAGTGGAGCCGTTTGTTCGTGTCTTCAGGCGTCCCGAAACCTGAGAACATTCTCATTGTCCAGAGCTGTCCTCTGTATAACGTCGGATAGACACCTCGAAGATACGGATACTCACCTGGCAGACCAGCTTGACGAGACTCGTCTTGGTATGCGACGTCCGTTGGGGTATAGACCCGTTTGATCCGAATGTTGGAAGGGTTCCTGAACTCTTGCTTACGCTCGGGACTTTTTTGCGTCCACTGCTTGAGAGTCTTCGCCTGCCATGCTGCCTCTTGGCGTTTCAGCTGAGCGAGATATTTCGCGTTGAAGGTTGAAGGCCTAGCCTTCCGCTGCCTCTTTATTTCTCCCAGAACTTTCTTCCAATAGCCCTTTACCAAAATAGTCACAGTACGACAGTATCGGGTAGGGTTTTTCCTATTTCTCCATTGTCTCTGGGGTCCATCTTCTGAATGTTGAAATACGTTCCAGAACCCACCAGCAGTCAGGGCTCTGTCTTGGTTAGTGAGCTGGCCTCGGGAGTGTTGAAGGGCGATCATAGAGCCCTCGCCAAGGCCATTTCCATTGTTGAAGGTGCTGGAGTTGCTCGTCGCAGATTGATTCAAGAGCTCTATCCGCGTACAGGAAAGGCCTTCACGATTGGGATTACAGGTCCCACCGGGACGGGCAAGAGCACTCTCGTCGACAAGACGATCCAAGAGTTCCGGAAGAGAGGTCGAAAGGTAGGCGTATTGGCCATAGATCCCTCCAGCCCTTTTACGGGAGGCGCAATCTTAGGCGACAGAATACGTATGATGGACCATAGTCTCGAAAGAGAGGTCTACATCCGTAGCATGGCTTCTCGCGGCGATGTCGGAGGTCTTGCTCGCGCCGCGATAAACACGATTAGGGTTCTCGATGCTGCGGGAATGGACGTTGTCATAGTCGAGACAGTCGGGGCAGGCCAGACAGAAGTCCAGGTCGCAACCGCCGTTGACGCTACTGTGGTGGTTCTGATGCCGCAGCTCGGGGACGAGGTTCAGGCGTTCAAAGCCGGGTTCAACGAGATCGGCGACATTTTCGTCATCAACAAGGCAGACATTACCAATCCGTCAAAGACCATGTTCAACATCGCAAGCGGGCTGCAAGAAAAGAACGGATGGAGACCACCTGTGCTAAAGACAGTTGCAATCAAAGGAATAGGAGTACCTTCATTCGTTGACAGTATCGAGAAATTCCAGAAATTCTTGGATGATCATGGCATGAGAGAAGAGAGGGCGAAAAAACGATTGGAGTCCGAACTCATCGAAGCGGCGTTTTCAGACTTTTACACCGAAACAGTCACACGTCTCAAACAAGCAAAGTCATGGCAGCACCTACTTGGCCAAGTCGCGAAGAAGGAGATAGACCCTGAGACAGCGGCCTCAAAACTTGTGAAGGCCATCGCGAGACTAGACGTGTCATCAAATGCCTGATCGCATCACGACGGACTCAGGAATACCTGTCAAGACATCATACGACAATGGAGACGCCTCTGCGACAATTGTTCGATCTCTCGGAAAGCCCGGAGAGTTCCCTTACACTAGGGGGATCTACCCGAACATGTACCGGGACCGACTATGGACGATGAGGCAGTATACCGGTTTCGGCTCAGCCAGAGAAACCAACCGGCGATTGAAGTATCTGATCTCCCATGGGGAGACAGGCCTCAGCACGGCGTTTGACCTTCCAACGCAACTGGGCCTTGACTCTGATCATCCGAGGGCGCTTGGGGAAGTTGGTAAGGTCGGGGTCGCTATCAGCAGTATCGACGATATGAGACAGTTGTTTGATGAAATCGATCTTGACAAGGTCAGCACTAGTATGACAATCAACTCTACGGCCCCGATCCTACTCTGCCTTTATGCCGCAGTAGGAATGGAACAACGGGTCCCACAGAAGCAGTTACGAGGAACTACGCAGAATGATATTCTGAAGGAGTACATTGCCCGGAATACCTACATCTATCCGCCAGAAGCGTCTCTGAGACTCGCTGTAGATCTCATAGAATACTCTGCCCGTAAAATGCCCCGCTGGCATCCCATCAGTATCAGCGGGTATCACATTCGCGAATCTGGGGCCGATGCAATTCAGGAACTTGCGTTTTGCTTCTCAAACGCGATTGAGTATGTAGAAGCCTCACTGGTCCGAGGTCTCAAGATCGATGACTTTGCTTCGCAGCTCTCATTCTTCTTCGCGTGTCGAAACGACTTTCTCGAAGAGATTGCAAAGTTCAGAGCAGCCCGAAAAATATGGGCGAGCGTGATGAGACGACGTTTCAAAGCTCGCGACCCTGAGTCTTGCAAACTCAGATTTCATGCTCAGACGAGCGGGGAGACTCTGACCGCCCAGCAGCCCGACAATAACATTGCTCGAGTCTCCATCCAGGCACTAGCGGCCGTTCTGGGAGGGACCCAGTCGCTTCACACAAACTCTCGTGATGAGGCTCTAGGTCTTCCCACAGAGGATTCTGTTAGGATTGCCCTACGGACCCAGCAGATCATAGCATATGAATCTGGTGTGAGCCGCACGGCGGACCCGTTGGGAGGAAGCTATTATCTGGAATCCTTGACAAGAACGATCGAAAGTCAGGCCACCGCCCTTATTGAAAGAGTGCAACAGCTTGGAGGTGCGAGAAAGGCTATCGAATCCGGCTTTGTTCACAGACAGATTCAAGAGAGTGCCTACAAGTTTCAGCGGTCCGTGGACGAAGGCGAGACAGTAATTGTCGGAGTGAACCGGTTCAAAGAAGGCGATCAGAAAGGAGTGAGCATTCAGCGAATTAGCCCAGGCGTGGAGAGGCGACAGATTCAACAGCTGAGGAAGTTCAAGAGTTCAAGAAACAGGGCGAAGGTGAAGAACGCTTTGTCAAGACTTGGGAGCGCTGCTTCTGGAGATGGTAACTTGGTTGATGATATTTTGAGAGCGGTCCGGTCTAAATGTACCGTCGGCGAGATCAGCGATGTATTGAGAGATGTGTTCGGCGAGTATCGGGTACGACTCGAAGTCTAGAGCCGTACTTTCACCCTCCTAGCTCCAATAAATCGAAACGTCGCGATTCCAGATCTGAAAACTTAGCAGCGAAAAGAAAAACAAGAATTCTTATTTTCAAAAAATTCAAATTCGGCGACACGCGCGCGCACCGGCCCAAAACCCACCGAGGACATGCTGGAAGCTCCGATGCCTTTTTAGCCGGTTAGGAAGAGCCATGTCCCGTTAGCCTTTGCCACTATCTCCTTGTGCTGATTCGTAAGCACGGCTTCGGCGAAAGCGACGCGTCTTCCCCGTTTTGCAACGATCCCCTCGGCCCTTAACGGTCCTTTGATGTGAGGCCTGAAGAAACTGATCTTCATCTCCATCGTCGTAAAATCCTCTTCTGGAGATATTGTAGTCGAAATTGCTATTCCCATTGCTGCATCTGCGATATCAGCCATTACTCCTCCGTGCATGGTAGATGACATGTTGTGGAGATGCTCGTCGACCTGCATCTCGACCAGAGAGCGTCCCTCGGAGAGCTCTACTATCTTGATACCAAGAGTCTTCGTCGCCGGACTGGGATAAGTTCCAGTCTTCCAGGCATGGTAGACTTTCTCCTTGATTCCGTTCATATTGTTGCTCGGCTGCGGTTCTCCGTAATATCGGTTGGGCCACGCTGTTCAAATTGAAGATTTATCTCGGGACGGTTACATCCATCCTCCCGAATTGTCCACCAAGAAAGGATCTGATCATGTGCGGCGTGACATCAAGATAGCTCTTGAGAGAATACGTCGAGACATGGATCACGCTCGAAGAGATCTCGCCTCGGCCAGCAAGACCTGGGTTGATTCGACCAGCAAATTTGTGCAAGATAAGGCCCCGAAGGTCTCTGCCACGATAGACGAAACTCTAGAGAAGACCTCTGACACGTTCAAGCGAACAATGAACACGATCGATGCGGAAACGAAGACACAGCAGGTCAAGCTTCTACGAGCGTACAAGTCATTTCTGTCCAAACAGGTCGACGTGATAGAGAAGCGATTGAAGAACCTCAAAGGATAGCATGAGCTCTACGGGGAGGGACTTGGGACCCCTGCTGAAGACAATCCAGACTGCGTAGCCTCTTTCGTCTTCTGAATTCTAGTGTATGCGAAGAATACCAGTAGTCCAAACCCCATCCATAAACTGCCGAAGACCCTTCCAAGCGGATGGAGAATAACTACAAGAAGCCAGATCGTAAGGTCCGCGATGACGCATAGCACCCCGATGATTGGAATCGTGTACCGCTCGTGGCTGAGTGAAGCTTCATTCCTATTTCTTCTCCAGAAGGGCTTGATGCTAATGCTTCCGGGAGCCTTGAATGGTCGAAAGACTGCCGCCTCCTTGTTTCTGAGAGAGATTAGGCTTAGGCCTACGATCACGTAGGCGATTAGTGCGCCAAAATTGTACAACTCTGCGACAAAGGTGAGCTCACCTGAGAAAGCGAGGGCAACGGATACGGAAGAAAGCGCAATGATTGAGATGAATGGGGTACTGTACTTTGTGTGGAGTCTTCCAAATATCTTGGGTATTACCCCGTCTTGGCTCATCGCATAGCTTATTCGTGAAGCCCCAACTATTCCTGCATTCGAAGCGACGAAAAGGACGGACATCCCCAAGATAGCAGCAAGGGCTGCAAGAATCCAGCCGTTCGGAAGCGCAAGAGCGATGAAAGATACGGGGTCGTTTATGCTGGTGGGATTGCTCACGAAATCTTGAACACTTCGAACGCCGAGGGCCAGCGTTGAAAAAGAAAATGTGGCTGCCACGACAGCCGCGCTTATCAGAAATACAGCTCTTGGAATATTTTTCGCCGGTCTCCTGGTCTCACCTGCGGTCTGGGATATGACTTCTATCCCGAGGTACGAGGACATTGCTATTGTGATAGCGTAGAGGAAGTTGGGATACGTGGGAGATGTGCCGAAATGAACCGTATTGAGGCCGGGCCTATAGGAGAACAAGAAGCCCGTGATGAGAACGGTGGCCTCACCAACTAAGTCAAACAAAACGAGAAAGTAAGAGAATTTGGCTGATTCGGCAATTCCGAAGATGTTGAGGCTCATCAGAAGTAGTATCGCGGCCGCCGTTACTCCTCCAATTAGTAGCGGTGCATTCAGCTGGGGAATGAAGTAGCCTAGATATCCGATAGCAGCCAGAGCGGAGATAGCAGTTGTGACGACATAATCTAGAAGAAGTGCCCAGGCTGCGAGGAAAGCGATGTTTCGTCCGAACGCTTTTCGGGCGTAGACGAATGCGCCCCCAGCTTGATGGTACGAGCTGGCGAGCTCTGCATAGCAGAGCGCCGTCAGAACGTACGCTGTTGTTGCGAAGAGATACGCGTATGTTGCGGCCGCGCCCGCATAAATCACGACGAGGCCTAGGGTGAAGTATATTCCCTCGGCTACATCGGCGTAGCCAAAGGCGAAGTTCCCTAGAATTCCAATGTTGCGTCTCAGTCCTCGTCTTCTGTGCCCGGCGGGTCTCTGGACGGGCTGTGTCAAACAGAAGTTCCTCAGTTGTCCTTGAGCGCTGAAACGGTCAGCCTTCAAGACTGACGATATTTGAGACTATTTGGGCTTAGTTCCTTTTAGAGAGAAGTTCGTAGAATTTCTTCTGAACTTCAGAAATTGTCTGGTCCCGTTTGGCAGGGTTGGCGATCTGCAATAGGAGGACAAGCTGGGTCTCTTGGGGAGTTACTTGCGCGACGCGAACTTGAGGAGTCGTGTCTGGGACAAGGTCGACCTTCATCTCCTCAGCAATATGTAGCAACTGACTCTCCATCTTCGTCAGGTCTATCTCCGTGCTGACTGCGACTGGTATCTGGATTCGGAGGGCTCCTGAGCGGGTTCGGTTGATGACAGACCTTCTCAACAGTGTCGAATTCGGGATGATGACTATTTCATTGTCTGGCGTGAGAATTTTTGTCTGTATCAGGTTTCTCTCGATTACTCGTCCGTAGTAGTCTTGGACTTCGATCCATTCTCCGACCTTAAACGGCTGGAAGGTGGACACGAACTGCGACGCGGCCATGTCCGCAAGAATGTTCCTGTAGGCCACGATCATCGCGAGACCCCCGAGGGAGAGTAGCGCAACTAGTAGGAGTATGTTGACGTTGAGTGTGTTGAGGATGTAGAAGGCGCCGAATATCCTGATGGACCACGTTCCTATCTGTTGCAGGCTGACTATCAATCCGGATGGGACAGTGCCTGCTATTCTTGTAATGATGCTCCTGTACGCCCGGACGGCCGTGTAGGTGAGTACGAGGATGAGTATTATGGTGAGGATCTGCTGCGCGAGAGGGCTAGTGAACAGGTCGAATATGTTGGAGGCCACTCTATTTCCAGCCCTTCCCCGAAGGGTGCTAGGCTGTTTCGCTTGACCTTAAGAGTTCCACGGTTCGCGCGACGGACGGTGCGTCGCCCAATAGCAGAACCTTGTCTCCGGATTTCAGTTCGAGTTCGGGTTCGGGGAAGACGTAGCTGTTGTCCCTGCAGACTAGGGCAACGCGGCATTTCTCAGGCATCTGGATTTCGTGAATCTTCTTTCCAATTAGTGTCGCGTTGAGCGGAATCATTGTCTCAGCGACTCGCAAGTCCAGCTCCGACCGGTACATGAGCGTGACCGCACGGTCTCTTTCCAGCATGTTTTCGAGGTCTTTGAGGGCTAACTCTGCCGGGCAAATGACTATGTCGGCCCCTGCTTCCCTCAGCCGTTCCTTGTTTTTGGGACTGTTTGCCACGGCGATAATGCGGGGGGCGCCAAACTCCTTCTTCGCCTGTCTGGTCGCGGCCAGGTTGACTCTGTCGTCGTCCGTCGTAACTATGACTATGTCCGCTTGGGATGCCTCTGCAAGCTTGAGGACGTCGAGTTTGGAACCGTCAGCGTTTAGAATGGTAGCATCTGAGTTGGTGGATGCTTCCTTGCAGCGTTCCTGCTTCTTCTCTATGACGGTCAGCCGATTCTCATCGTTGCTCGAGAGGTATCGAATAAGGTGCATTCCAATTCGCCCAGCTCCGATGATTAGCGCTCTCAAACTAGGAATCGGCTCTTATGATTGGAAACACGAGTATTCCAGATAATCGTCACTAGACCCTATGGATTGTAATAACCTTGAGGTCGATCAGAACGGTCCCGGTTTCCCGGTTTTCACACTTTAGATCGAAACAAATAGCCCAGAATGCGCCCTGATCCGGAATCTGGACAGGCGTTCCCGTAACCACGTCTGTTCCACGCTTCT
>Ga0207646_10005238_pt1 | contig 13688 bp, 9 predicted proteins | sample KBSK5502metaG_FD_184343 | JGI IMG/M metagenome (GOLD analysis project Ga0207646, IMG submission 184343) | Corn, switchgrass and miscanthus rhizosphere microbial communities from Kellogg Biological Station, Michigan, USA - KBS K5-50-2 metaG... | ecosystem: Host-associated > Plants > Roots >... | reverse complement strand
CGCCTACATCGTCACAGCCGGTGTCTTCGAGTGGCATCTCAACTTCTACGTCGCCGTGCTGCTGGCGCTGATCGTGACCGTCGCCATCGCGGTGCTCTTCGAGCGGTTCGTGCTGCGGCGCATGGTCGGCAAACCGGTCTTCTCGATTCTCATGATCACCATCGGGCTGGACATTCTGCTGCGCACCGGCGTCGTCGTGAAGTTCGGCGGCGGCATCCGCCCGCCGGGCACGCCGCCCTTCGAGGCGCAGCACGACGTCGCGTTCGGCGCCGGCAGCGATCGCCTGTTCTTCTCCGCCAACGACCTCTCGGTGATCGCCGTCACCGTGCTGATTTGCGTCGCGCTCTACGTGTTCTTCCGCTATTCGCGCTATGGCCTCGCCATGCGTGCCACCGCCCTCGACCAGGAGGCCGCGCTGGCAATGGGCATCAACATCCGGACGGTCTATGCCCTGGCGTGGGCCATCGCCGCGGCGATTGCGACGATTGGGGGCATTTTTCTGGCCGTCCACGAGTTTGGTCTCGACGCGACACTGGGCAGCACGGCGCTGCTCGCCTTCCCCGCCATCATCCTCGGCGGCCTGGATTCGGTGAGTGGGGCGGTGGTGGGCGGCATCATCATCGGCCTGACCGAGCAGCTGACCTCGGGCTACGAGGGCCAATTCAGCGCGGTGCTAGGCACGGGATTCCACTCGATTGCTCCCTATATCGTCATGATCCTGGTGCTGTTCATTCGACCATACGGCCTGTTCGGCTCGCGAAGGGTGGAGCGGATATGAGCGCGCCGCAGACCGTCAGTGTGACGCCTGGCCGCCGCGCAGCCGCGTTGCGCCGGGCGTGGAGCCCGCGCCGCGGCCTACTCCTCGCCGGCATCGTGGCGCTGGCGATCTTCTTCTCGGTCGTGACCGACGACTGGCTCAATGTCGCGAACTACACGATGATCTTTGCCATTGCCGCCCTCGGCCTGAACGTGCTCTCTGGCTATGCCGGCCAAGTCTCGCTCGGCATCGCGTTCTTTATGGGCATTGGCGCGTATACGGCGGCGGGCCTCGGCGGCGCGCCGCCGACCACGCCCAACGGACCGCTGGGCTTGGGACTCTCGTTCGTGATCTGGCTGCCCGCGGCGGGGATCGCCGCGGCGCTGGTCGGGGCGTTGGTCGGGCCGAGCGCGCTGCGCCTGCGCGGCTTCTATCTCGGCATTGTGTCGCTGGCGCTGATCTTTATCGGCCAGTACCTCTTCAAGAATGCGCGCGCGCTGACCGGCGGACCGCAAGGGCGCTCGTTTCCCAAGCCCGTCATCGGTGGCGTCTCCTTCGCGGATGCGCAGGGGACCCTGCTGGGAGTGCTCCTCTCGCGCAATCAGTTGTTCTTTCTGCTGATCCTGCTCGTGCTCGTGCTCGCCGCGGTCTTCGTGGCGAATGTCGCGCGCACGCGCGCCGGCCGCGCCTTTCAGGCCGTGCGCGACAACGAGGTCGGCGCGGCGATCATCGGGGTCAATCTCTTCGAGGCCAAGATGGGCGCCTTCGTGCTCTCGTCGTTCCTGGCCGGCATCTCGGGTGCGCTGCTGGCCTCATACACCGGCTACTACATTCCAGACAACTGGGACCTGACGCTCTCCATTCAATTTGTCGCGGCCATCATCGTGGGCGGGGTGGCGAGCGTCTGGGGCTCCATTTTCGGCGCCGCCTTCGTCTTCGCGCTGCCGATCATCATCGATCAATTCTCGCTCTTGCCCCAGAGCAGCACCTCGCAGGGGCTTACGGGCGGCGACTTCAATGCCATCGTGTACGGCGTGCTGATCGTGGCATTCCTGCTCTTCGAGCCGGGAGGAGTGGTCGGCCTGCTGCGGCGAGGGCAAGCGCGCATCCGCGCACTGACACAGCGCGCCAGCAAAGGAGGTGCGCCGGCATGACTGGCTCCTGGCGCCGCGGCCGGGACTGGCTTGCCTTCCAGTGTCCCAGGCCCGACGATTCCGCCGTGGTGCGCTTCGCCGCGCGCCTGTGCAGAGTCGTGAGCCGTCTCATCCGTTTCGCGACGTTCGTAGCGTTCCCCACCACAGTTCATTGGAGGAGGCATCACGTCATGGCGATTAGTAAGATACTTCGCGCGCGGCTGCTCACGCTGGCCGTGATGGTGGCGTGCGTGGTCATGGTGCTCTCTGGCTGCGCCACCAGTACGGCCGCGACAGGCGGCGCCATCAAGACCGACAAAGGCGTCACAGGCAAGACCATCAACTTGGGCATCCTAACGCCGCTGACTGGTCCAGTGGCTGATCCCATCGGCAAGCCGCTGACCAGTGGCATCGAGGTTTTCTTCAAGGGCATCAACGACGCTGGCGGCATTGACGGGTACAAGATCAATCTGATCGAAAAAGACACGCAGTACAGCCCGCAGTTGCAGGTACAGGCCTATAACGAGATTCACGATCAGGTGCTGATGATAGCCGAGAGTCTGGGCACGCCCACGACCTTCGCCATCAAGGATCTCGCCGGCGCTGATCAGATGCTCGTTTCGGCGGCAACGCTGTCGTCCGCACTGGCCCGCGAGAAGTACCTGATCCTGATCGGAACACCGTACCGGCTGCAGGTCGAGAACGCCTTCGACTATATCGTCAACAAGCTAGGGATCGCGGCGCCCAAGACCGGCATCATCTACCAGGACGACGAATATGGTCAGGACGGGCTAACGGGCTATAAAGAATCCATCACCGCGTACCATCTGAACGACGTGGCCCAGGTCTCGTTCGCGGCAACGGCCAAAGACTACTCAGCGCAGGTGCTGCAGCTCAAGCGTGCGGGCGCCAAGTACGTGTTCATGACCACCACGCCGACCGCCACCGCAACAATCATCGGTACCGCGCACGCGCTTGGCTACGATCCGCAGTGGATCCTGCAAAGCCCGGCTTATTCTCCGCTGCTGCTCGCCACGCCGGTGGCGCCGCTGCTGCAGCACGAGGCCTGGCTCGTGACGCAAGGTGCAGCGTGGGGCGATACTAGCAAGCCCGGCATGGCGGACCTGATTCGGGACCAGACGAAGTACGCGCCGGCCCAGAAGCCTGACGGCTTCTTCGAGTTCGGCTACACGGAAGCCAAGCTCACCTATACGATCCTGAAGAAGGCGATCGACAACAAAGACCTCACGCGCGCCGGCATGGTGAAAGCCTTCGAGTCACTGAAGACCGTGGATCTCGGCGGCCTGCTGCCGACAGTCACGTATGGCGGGACTGGCGCGACGGGGAACGACCGCGTGCCTTCGCGCGACAACACGATCTACGCGATCGACGCAACGCAGCCCCTGACGATCAAGGATCTCAGCGGCGACTTCACCGGCACGGCGGCGGCGGCGTCGCAGTTCTAGTCGCCGCGGACCTCGCCCTCCTCGCGGTCGCTTTCAGACCGGGCGAGGGGGCGTAGTCCCGGCTGGCGGTGGCAGGGCAGTCCGCTTGGGCTGCCCTGCGCCGCGTTTTCATAAGGAGGCGCAGGTGTCGCCTGCCGCTTGACCTGGCGGGGGTGGCGTGCCTATACTGCATGCGGCTCGATACGGGGTGTAGCGCAGCCGGTCAGCGCGCATGGTTTGGGACCATGAGGTCGCCGGTTCGAATCCGGCCACCCCGACCAATAAATTGCTCGTCAGCTTTTTGGCGATGCCTCAACAGGACCTGACAGAAGAGGGCTTTAGCCCGCTGCAAGCCGCTGGGTGTTAACCCAGGCGGTGAGGTGCCCGTGGCTTTAGCCCGAAGTCCTACCCCTTGCAATACACGTCAAACACGGGTATAATACGTGTATGGAGCACCAACCGCCAACCAAGAAGAAGATCACATTTGTGTATCCGCTTGAGATCATTGAGCGGATACGCCAGCTTGCCGCAGAGCACGGGCGCTCGCTTAATGGAGAGATTATCTGGGCGCTGCGACAGTACATCGCGCGGCAAGACCGACAGACCAGTGAGAAGTAGCCGTGTTAGAGACCGTGCGCAAAACGTATCAGGAAAGGCTCAAGCCGACGCCCGCCCAAGAGCGGGAGCTTGAGCGTGTCTTGTGGCGCTGTCGCACCCTCTACAACACCGCGCTTGAGCAACGCATCACGCTGTGGCGGCAACGCGGCGTGTCCCTCACGCGCTACAGCCAAGAAGCTGAGTTAAAAGCCCTGCGCGCCGAGATGCCAGACTACGCCGCCCTCCACAGCCATGTGCTGCAAGATGTGCTGGCCCGCCTGGACAAGACGTATCAAGCGTTCTTCCGGCGGCTCGCCAAGGGCGAGACGCCGGGCTTTCCCCGCTTTCACGGGAGGGACCGCTACCACTCGTTCACCTACAAAGAGTTCGGCAACGGCGCCCGCCTCGATAACGGCTATCTGGTCTTGAGCAAGATCGGGTGCCTCGCGGTCCGCTGGAGCCGACCCATCGAGGGGATTCCCAAGACGGTCACGATTTCCAAAGAGGCGGATGGCTGGTATGTCTCCTTCTCCTGTGCCGATGTCCCTACCCAGCCGTTGCCCTTTACCGGACACGAGACCGGCATAGACGTGGGTCTCAAGGTCTTCCTCATCACGGCGGACGGACAGATCGTTGAGAACCCCCGGCACTATCGGAAAGCTGAGCGCGAGCTGAAGAAAGTGCAGAAGCGGCTGTCCCAGCGCAAGAAGGGGAGCAACCGCCGCAAGAAAGCGGTGCTGGTGCTCGCCAAGAAGCATCAGCACGTCCGCCGGCAGCGCACGGACTGTCACCACAAGACCGCCCTGGCGCTGGTGCGCCAGTACGACACGATCTCTCACGAGGCGATCCAGCCTGCCAACCTGAGCCGTCGTCCCGCGCCGAAGCAGGATGAGAACGGCACCTATGAGCACACTGGGGCCAGCCGCAAAGCCGGTCTCAACAAGAGCCTTCACGACGCCGGATGGGGCCACTTCCTTTCTATCCTCACTTTCAAGGCAGCATGGGCCGGCAAGCGAGTGGAAGCGGTCAATCCAGCGTATACCAGCCAGGACTGTAGCAGCTGTGGCGAGCGCATCTCTAAGTCGCTCTCCGTACGCACGTACGTCTGCACCAACTGTGGACTCATCCTCGATCGAGATGAGAACGCGGCCAGAAACATCCAATGGCGCGGACAGCGCCTTCGGGGAGTCCCGGCGTTGGCTGGGGCGCTGAACCGAGAACCCGTCGGGCTTTAGCCCGTGCGGAGTGTCAGCGCAAACTGGGCCGTGTCATGGTCGATGCCGACCTGCACCCAGCCCTCTTCGGACGCCAGGTCAAAGATGCCGTAGGGAAGCGCCTTGCCGTTCCCCTGGTCCTTGAAGTCGTGCACCCGGACCGGCTCGGGTGAGCCCTTGGGACGCCATTCCCGCCCGTCGTTCTTGAAATCCCCGACCAACTCCTTCTTCTTGTTGTCGACCGAGATTACCGGCTCCCCAGCATCCAGCGCCCTCGTGGCGGTGGTGTTGAGGTGTTGGAACGGGGCGTCGCGGTCGGGGTGCGCGGCGCCCTCACGTACCTTGCGGTTCGCCTGCAGGCTGTAGCCGAGCACCCGCAACAGCCGCGCCACAGTCTCGTGCGAGACCCGATGGCCTCCGGTGCGCAGCTCATCGCGCAAGCGCCGCACCCTCTTGGCCGTCCGCCGCAGGGGCGACTCCGGGTCGCCGCGGCTCTGGGTATCCACCAACCGCTCCAGGTCCGCACGCAGTGTCGGATCGGCCGTCGTGACCGACGTGCGCCCCGCACCGGGCCGCCGCACCCGCCCCGGCTCGAGCCGCTTCCCCGTCTCAAGCTCCCGTAAGCCCCGGCGGATCGTGTTCTCCGCCATCCCCGTCGCCCGCGCCGCCGCCGCGATCCCACCCCGGCCTGCCACGCGCGCCTCCGCCGCAGCCCACAATCGGCGCCGGCGTTCATCCAACTCACCCGCCAGAGCCCGATAGCGCTCGCCGATCGCGGTCTCATCGATCATCCCTGCAGAGTACAACAGATCAGCACACAATGCCTCTACTTATTCATTGACGCTGCCTTAGTGGCAGACGCCGCCCGGACCGGTGGCGAGGCCGCGGATGACGGCGCCGATGATAGCGACGGCGGCGATGCTCATGATGATGATGTCGCGCCGGACCTCTTTCTGGTCGCTGTAGACATACGCGACCGGAATCGCCGCCAGTACGATGATGCCGTAGACGTAATGCAGGTTTTCACGCGGCTGGCAGCCCTGGAAGACCAGCAGGAGGCCGAAGATGGCCTGCAGCACACCGCCGGCGGCCGTCGCGGCGAGCAGGATGCGAAAGATGGTGGCGAGCGATCCCGTGGCGTTCTCGGTGGCCGCGCTCCGTCTACGTGAGTAGAGCAGCGCAAGCCCAGCGATTAGCGACGCGGCGCCGAGCGTGAGAATGATAGGCGCCATGGCGGAATGCAGGTTGAGCAAGAATTGCAGCACGACGAATCCTCCAGCGGGCCGGAATCAGCAGCGCGAGCGTTCGACCTCGACTATAGCGTTTCGCCGCCGCCCGGCGCAATCTCAAGTGTGCGCAGGCATTGGCGACCGCGGCTGCTATAATTGAGTGGCCGCGCCGTCGCCGGCTGGGCTGGCCCCACGCGTTCCGCCCGCGCTCACAGGCGCAACACTCGTTCCGCGATGTCGCGGAGCGCACAGAGAGCAGGCGGTTTGCAGCGCTCGCACTCTCCGGGTGCGCAGCGATGGAGTTGTGTACGATCGTGGCGAGAAGGTATTGACGAACAGCACATGCGGATAGACCGCGTGAATGCAGGAGCAGGCCGGACGATGGAGAGTCTACCCGCGTCGACCACGCGGCCCAGTCGCGCGACACCAGGCGCGCTCGTCATTGGCCAATCCGGCGGCCCCACTGCGGTCATCAACGCCAGTCTGGTCGGAGCGGTGCGTACCGCGCTCGCCAGCGATCTGGTGGGTGGCGTGTACGGCGCGCGCTTTGGCATTCGTGGCGTGCTGGACCGCGATCTACTCGACCTGCACGCGGAGCCGCCCGGCACGTGGGACGCGCTGCTGCGCACTCCCTCGGCGGCGCTTGGCGCGTGCCGTTTCCGGCTGGATGACGACACCACGCTCCAGGCGCTAGACGGCCTCCGCGCGCTCGGCGCGCGCTATTTCATCTACATCGGCGGCAACGATTCCGCCGACACTGCCCACCGGCTGGCGCAGGCGGCGCGGGCGGCGGACTACGATCTGCGCATCATCTGCGTGCCCAAGACGATCGACAATGATCTGCCCGCGACAGACCATTGCCCCGGCTATGGGAGCGCCGCCCGCTTCATCGCGCTGGCGACGATGGACTCCGCACTGTGTACCCTCACCATGCCTGACCACTATCCCGTCAAGATTATCGAAGTGATGGGCCGCGACGCCGGCTGGCTCGCCGCCGCTTCCGCGCTGGGTCAAGCGCGTCCCGAAGACCCGCCGCACCTGATCTACACGCCGGAGCGGCCGTGGCGCGCGGCACGCTTTCTCGCAGACGTGCGGGCTGTACACCAGGAGTATGGATTCGTCGTCGTCGTGGTGGCGGAGACGGTGCGCGACGAAACCGGACAGGCGCTGGGCGCGATCGCCAGCACAGGTGTGGATGCGTTCGGCCACCATCTGCTGAGTGGCGCGGCGCAGTACCTTGTCTCGCTCGTCATCGAGGAGCTTGGGTTGCGCGCCCGCTTCGACAAGCCAGGCGATCTGCAGCGCATGTCGTCACTGGCGGTGTCGGATGTGGACCGCCGCGAGGCAGAGCTGGTGGGGCGCGCGGCGGTGCAGGCAGCGCTCGCCGGCGAGACCGACAAAATGGTGACGCTTGTGCGCGTGCCCGGCGACGAGTACCGCTGCGAGATGGGGCTAGCCGAGCTCGCGGACATCGCCAACGCGACGCGGCCGCTGCCGCCAGCGTTTCTCTCCGCGACGGGCACTAGCGTCACCGAGGCCTTTCGGGCGTACGCGCTGCCGCTGGTCGGGGCGCCGCTGCCGCGCTACGCTCGCCTGGGCGCTGCTCCGCACGCGTGGTAGGCTGAGGTCCGCAGCGCGAAACAGAACGGGAGGGCGCAGTGAGCACGTTGGATCGAGCGGTGGTGCTCGTGCTGGACGGTGTCGGCGCCGGCCAGGCACCGGACGCCGCCAGCTATGGCGACGCGGGAGCGAATTGCCTGACGAATACCGCGCGTGCCGTGGGCCAACTCACACTGCCGGTGATGGGCAGCATGGGGATCGGCAACATCACCCCCATCGCCGAGACGCCCACCATCGCGGAGGCGCGTGGGGCGTTCGGCCGGCTGGATGAGGCGGCGGCGGGGAAGGACAGCACGACGGGGCATTGGGAGTTGATGGGTGTCACGCTCGACCGCGCGCTGCCAACCTATCCGCACGGCTTTCCGCCCCAGCTCGTCCAGCGGTTCGAAGCGGCGATCGGTCGCGGTACACTTGGCAATAAGCCAGCGTCTGGCACCGCGATCATCGATGAGCTCGGCGTCGAGCATCTGCGCACCGGCAAGCCGATTCTCTACACCTCCGCCGACAGTGTCTTTCAGCTGGCGGCGCACGAAGAAGTGATCCCACTCGACGAGCTGTATCGTATGTGCGAGACGGCGCGTGGGCTGCTCACCGGCGAGGACGCGGTCGGCCGGGTGATCGCGCGGTCGTTCGTCGGCACGCCGGGCAACTTCACGCGCACGCCGCATCGCCGCGATTTCTCGCTGGAGCCGCCCCAGCCGACACTGCTGGACTACCTGGCGGCGGCCGGCTACGACGTCATCGGCATCGGCAAGATCGAGGACCTCTTCGCATTCCGTGGCCTGACTCGCTCGAACCATACCGGCACCAACGAGGCCGGCATGGCGGCGGCGCTCGACGAGCTAGACAGGCCGTTTCGCGGCCTGCTCTTCGTCAATCTGGTGGACTGCGATCAGCTCTATGGGCACCGGCGCAATCCGGCCGGCTATGCGCGTGCGCTCGAAGCTGTGGATGCCTGGCTGCCGGAGGTGCTGCGGCGGCTAGGCGAGCGAGACGCGCTCTTCGTAACGGGCGACCACGGCACCGACCCGACTTACAGCGGCACGGACCACACACGCGAGGCGGTGCCGCTACTCGCGGCGGGCCGGCCGATTCGGCGCAACGTCGATCTCGGCGCACGCGCGTCCTTTGCCGACCTGGGCGCGACGCTTGCCGAGGCCTTCGCGGTCGGGCCGCTGAGCAGCGGGAACAGCTTCGCGGCGGAGATCGGCCTGCGCTAACATGCCACTGCTGGCCCTGGATGGCGCACACACGACGGCGCGCGGGTGACGACGGCATGGACGAGCGCGACTAGCTCGCGCGCTCGCGCGGGAAAAGAGCAAGTTGCTGGTATCCGCGCACCTGCGTCTGCGCGGGCTCGTCGGCGAAACCGCTCAGGCCGACACCCAGCAGCCGAATCGCCTGCCCCTCGCTCAACTCCGGCGCAACATCGCTGGCCAACAGGCGGAGCGCCGTACGCATAATGACGTCAGCCGCGGCGGTCGGCGTATCGAGCGGGCACTGGCGCGTCATGAGGCGAAAGTCGGCCCACCGCACCTTCAGGTGCACGGTGCGGCCAGCCAACCGCTCGCGCTCCGCACGCCTGGCCACACTCTCCGCCAGCTCGCGCACGCGCTCCTCGGCGCGTTCCAGCGACGCCAGGTCGCGCTCGAAGGTTGTCTCGCGCGAGACGCTCTTCGGCGGTCCATGGTCGCTCACGACGGGCCGCTCGTCTTGGCCCGTCGCCAGCTGCCAGAGCCAGCGGCCATGCTTGCCAAACTGCCGCTCCAGCACACTGGGATCCGTGTCGGCGATCTGGCCCACCGTGCGCAGCCCGAGCCGCTCCAGGCGGGCGCGGGTGTGCGGGCCGACGCCATGCAGCAGGGCGGCGGGAAGCGGGCGCAAAAACGCGCGTTCGATGCTGGGCTTGATCACGAGGCAGCCATCCGGCTTCGAGAGGTCGCACGCCAGCTTGGCCAGTGACTTCGTGCGCCCCGCGCCCACTGAGATCACCAGGCCGACCTCGGCGCGCACCCGCGCCTTGATCTCGCGCGCCAGCGCCTCCGCCGGGCGGCACCCCGGCAGACCCGGCGGTAGCTCGCCGTACGCTTCGTCGATCGAGACCTGCTCGCGCACGACGAAGTAGTCGTCCAGGATCTGCATGGTCCGGCCCGAGAGCTCGCGGTAGCGCTCGAAGCGCGGCCGCAGAAACACCGCCGAGGGGCAGAGGCGGCGAGCAACCGCGGCCGACATCGCGCTGTGAATGCCGAAGCGTCGCGCGTGGTAGTTAGCGGTGCTGACGACGCCGCGTCGTTCCGGGTCACCGCCCACGACGACGGGCCGGCCGGCGAGTGCAGGGTCGTCTAGCTCCTCAACGGCGGCGAAAAAGCAGTCCAGATCGCAGTGCATGACCCGGCGCACGGCGTGCGCGGACGAAACCGTCATGGGCGCGACCCTCTCCGGCGGTGTGGCGCCGCGAATTGCCCACGTAAACCCAAGCGAGCGACATCTGTGCACAATATAGAACATCTGACCGACAAAATCCAGTAGGTGCACACATCGTCTGCAAGGATACACGCTCGCCTGCTAATGTGTGTTATAATGCGCGGTGATATCGAGTTGTGCTACCTACCGGCATGGTTGAGGATACAGGATCGCATCGCCCGCACGTGGATGGGCTAGACGAGCCGCCGTGCGCCGCGTGGAGCGCGATCAAAGAGAGCTGACCCGCGATGAGCTTGCTGACCAAAATTCTCGGCGACCCCAACGAGAAAGAGCTAAAGCGCATCCGTCCACTGGTCGCGCGCATCAACGATCTCGAAGACGAGATGCGCGCGCACACTGACGACGATCTGCGCAGTATGACCGCTGACTTCAAGCAGGAACTGGAGAACGGCGCCGAGCTGGATGACATCCTGCCCGATGCGTTCGCCCTGGTACGCGAGACCAGCCGCCGTGTGCTGGGGATGCGCCACTTCGACGTGCAGCTCATCGGGGGGATCGTGCTCCACGAAGGCAAGATCGCCGAGATGCGCACCGGCGAAGGCAAGACCCTGGTGGCGACGCTGCCCTCCTACCTCAACGCCCTCACTGGCAAGGGTGTGCACATCATCACGGTTAACGACTATCTCGCCCGCTTTCACGCCGAGTGGATGGGCCGCATTCACCAGTTCCTCGGCCTCTCCGTGGGCTGCGTCCTCACGACGCAAAACCCGCAGGGGCCAGAGCGCAAAGCGGCCTACCAGGCCGACATCACCTATGGCACCAACAACGAGTTCGGCTTCGACTATCTGCGCGACCATATGGTGCCGGACCTGCGTCTGTGCATGCAGCGCGACCTCCACTACGCCATCGTGGACGAGGTGGACAACATTCTGATCGACGAGGCACGCACGCCGCTGATCATCTCCGGCCAGGCCGAGGAATCCGCCGAGACGTACAAGCAGTTCGCCCGCATCGTGCCGCGCCTGCGCCAGGGCGATGACTACGAGATCGACGCCAAGACCAAGACGGTCGCCATCACGGACGCGGGCATCGACAAGATCGAGCGCATGCTCGGCGTCAGCAATGTCTATGACGACATCGAGCTGACGCGCCATCTCGAAAATGCCCTCAAGGCGCACGCGCTGTTCAAGCTCGACAAGGACTATATCGTGCGCGACGGCGAGGTGCTGATCGTGGACGAGTTCACCGGTCGCGTGCTGATCGGCCGGCGGTACAGCGAGGGCCTGCACCAGGCCATCGAGGCGAAGGAGGGCGTGCAGATCCAGCGGGAAAACCGCACGCTCGCGACGATCACCTTTCAGAACTACTTCCGCCTGTACGAAAGGCTGTGCGGCATGACCGGCACGGCGCTCACCGAGGCCGAAGAGTTCAACAAGATCTACAAGCTCGACGTCATTGTGATTCCGACCAACCAGCCGATCCGCCGCGACGACTACCCGGATCTGATCTTCCGCAGCGAGAACGGCAAGTTCGACGCCGTGGCCAACGAGATTCAGGATCGTCACGAGGCCGGTCAGCCGGTCCTCGTCGGCACCACCTCGGTGGACATCTCGGAACACCTGTCTGACCTGCTGGAGCGGCGGGACATCCCGCACAACGTGCTGAACGCCAAACAGCACGCGCGGGAGGCGCAGATCGTGGCGCAGGCCGGACGCAGCGGCGCCGTGACGATCGCGACGAACATGGCGGGCCGCGGTACCGACATCATGCTGGGCGGCAATCCGGACGGGTACGTCGACGACATTTTGCGCCAGCGCGATATCGATCCCGAGTTCGCCACCGCTGAGGACCGGGCGGAGGCACTGGCGGAGGCGCGCAAGATCTGCGAGGCCGACCGCGAGAAGGTGCTTGCGGCGGGTGGCCTCTACATCATCGGTACTGAGCGGCACGAGTCGCGCCGCATCGACAATCAGCTGCGCGGGCGCGCAGGGCGGCAGGGCGACCCAGGCGAGTCGCGCTTCTTCGTCTCGCTGGAGGATGACCTGATGCGCCGCTTCGGCACGGGCCGCGCGGCAGGATTGCTCGAGCGCATCGGCATGTCCGACGATATGCCGATCGAGCACAAAATGGTGACGGGCTTCATCGAGCAGGCGCAGGCGAAGGTCGAGGGGTTCAACTTCGATATCCGCAAGAACGTCGTGGAATATGACGACGTGATCGCCGCCCAGCGTAAGGTCATTTACACGGATCGCCAGGCGGTGCTCGAGCGCGAAGACATGCACGAGCGCGTGCTCGAAATGGTGGATCACGAGATTCGCCGCGTGGTGCAGGGGCACACGACCGCGAACCTTCCCGAGGATTGGGACCTGGATGGCCTGGTCAAACAGTTTGACGTGTGGGGCATCCAGATCCCGGACGACGTCTTCCCCGAGCAGATCAATCGGCTGAAGCGCGATACGCTGACCGAGGAGCTCTGCGCCGCCGCGCGCACTGCCTACGCAGCGAAGGAGGCACACGTCGTACAGGTCGCCAAGGACCAGGGAGCCGTCGAGTCGGGCGAGGTTTATATGCGCCAGTTCGAGCGCATGGTGGTGCTGCAGATCGTAGACACGCTCTGGCAGGACCACATCGACCATATGGATGTCATGCGCAGCGGCATCGGCCTGCGCGGGGTCGCCCAGCGCGATCCGCTGGTCGAGTTCCGGCGCGAGGCATTCGGCGCATTCGAGCTGCTCAAAGGCGAAATCGAGCATCAAGTGACGGAATATCTGTTCCGTGCGCCGGTGCAGATCCAACTCAAAGAGCCGCCACTCCAGGCGCCGGCGCAGAACCTGCGCACCAACGCCGAGGATATCGCTAAGCTCTCCGGTCAGGCCAAAGGGGCGGGAGCATCCGCCGCCCGGCCGAAGCAGCTCCCCGCGCCCGCTGGTGGCGCGGGTGCGCGTGTCGCCACGAAGGATGGCAGCCGCCCGAACGGCACGCGGCCGGCCGCTGGCGGCACGTCTGGCAACGGCAATGGCGCACGGTCAGGCAATGGGGCGAGGGCGGGCGGTGGCCAGCGTCCGGCGGCGAAGGCGGCCAAAGGCGGGCAAGCAGTGCGGCAGCCTGTCGCCGCCAGCGCGGCCGCGAGCAGCTCTGGGTCTGCCAGCAAGCTCGGCCGCAACGATCCATGCTATTGCGGCAGCGGCAGAAAGTATAAGATGTGCCACGGCCGGTAGGCTGCGCCTGCCAAACCACATGCTTCGCCGGCAACGAACTACCCCCTCTCC
>Ga0207646_10005237_pt1 | contig 13689 bp, 10 predicted proteins | sample KBSK5502metaG_FD_184343 | JGI IMG/M metagenome (GOLD analysis project Ga0207646, IMG submission 184343) | Corn, switchgrass and miscanthus rhizosphere microbial communities from Kellogg Biological Station, Michigan, USA - KBS K5-50-2 metaG... | ecosystem: Host-associated > Plants > Roots >... | reverse complement strand
CCAGGCAACGTGGCCCTTTTCGATCATCAGGCTGACGCCCACCTGCAGCGTCGACGAGTGACCGTCGGCCAGACACGCGTCGCGGATCAGCAGTCGGCCCTTCACGCGGGCACCGGCGCCGGCTGCGCTTTCAGACGGATGACAGGACCCAGGAAGATCCAGAGGCTCGCCAGCGCCGAGATCAAGCTGCCGAGGACGATAGTTGGAACCACGCCAATCGCGGTGCCAAGGATGCCGCCTACGAAGGCCCCGATGGGGATCGTCCCCCAGACGATGGTGCGCATGGTCGCGTTCATCCGGCCCTGGACGCGGTCGGGCGTGATCGATTGCCGCAGGCTCACCTGGTTGATGTTGTAGACCGGCACCATGAGGTTGTTGACGAAACCGAGGAGGCTGAGAACGATCGCGGGTGCGCCGAGCAAGGCGAGCGGCGTCGCCAGCGTCACGAGTCCGCCCGCGAGAATTGACAGTCCCAGTGTCGCGCCCAACCCGAGCGTGCGCGCTGCCCACGAGGCAAGAAAGGCACCCACCAGCCAGCCTCCGCTGCTGATTCCGAAGATGATGCCGACGACAGCGGCGGTCAGGTGCAGGTCGCGATAGGCAAAGATCAGGAAGACGGCGCCGAAAATCATGTTCGACCCCAGGTTCGTCGTGGCGGTGCTTCCCGCGATCCGCCACAGGATCGGGCTCTTGAACACCACGTCGATGCCTTCTCGCATCTCCGGAATGAATCCGGTCTCTCCCGACGACGTGCCGGGCTGCGGCTCGGGCTCCGGCTTCCTGATCAAGGCCAGGGCCAGCGCCGATGCCAGGAAGGAAATGGCATCGACGGCGACGGCTCGAGCGCCTCCGATCAACTGGATCAGGAAACCGGCGACGGCGGGCCCCGCGATCTGCGATGCCGAGCGCGTGACTTCGAGTTTGGTATTTCCCTCGATCAGGTTGGACCGGTCCACCAGAGCCGGGAGGTACGACTGGTAGGACACGTCGAAGAAGACGGTGAAGATGCCGGTGCAGAGCGCCACGACGTAGAGCTGCTCCAGCGTCAGCGCGTTCAGCGTAAACGCGACAGGGATCGAGCCGAGCGCCAGCAGCCGGCCGATGTCGCAGGCGATCATGATGGGGCGGCGCCGGAGGCGGTCGGCATACACGCCGGCAACCAGCCCCAGCGTCGGGAACGCCAGGAACTCGAGCGCCGAAAGCAGACCGACCTGAAAGGGACCGGCGTGCAGGACCAGGATAGCCACGGTCGGAACGGCCAGCAAGGTGATTTGGCTGCCGAACTCGCTTACCGTTTCGCCCGCCCAGAGCTTCATGAAGTCGCGATGGCGCCACAGGCGGCCGCTCAGCATCCGGCGATTTTATCGAGAAGTAGACTGGCGAAGCATCGATGCGAGACGACTCGGGTTCGGTTCGAAATCTGGTGATCGGCATGCTGCTGATCGCCGCGCCCTTCGCCGGCGCGTATCTCCTGACCAGGGGCAATCCGAATTCCGAAGTGCTGCTGATTATCGCCATCTTCTGCGCCGGGCTGGCCCTGATCTTTGCGATGGCGTCCGGCGTGCAGCAGGTGGGCGCCCTCGCACTGCGGCTGTCCGGGCGTTCCAGTCGCGACCTCATGATCGTGGGACTTGCGGCGCTCAGCCTCCTCACTCCGTGGAGCATCGCGATCGCCGTCGGGAACTTACCGCGGGTCTTCGGCTGGACCAATCCCCTGGCATGGGTGGTTGCCCTCGGCCTGTTGCTCTCGGTGATGGAGAGCGCGCGCCCTTACCACGGCCAGGCGCTGGCGGCCGCCGGCCTGGCGCTGACGGCATGGGTCGGCTGGGCCAGCTGGCTGGTGACGACGCACGACTTCACCAGCCTGCATTTTTCCTTCATGCCGGTCGACCTGCTCTCGACCGGCTGGTATGCGGGCCTGATCGGATTCATCGTCGCCGTCGATGGCTTTGCCTCCAGCCGTGCACACGACCCGAAGCAGGGGCGCGCGAGGGACGTCTGGCCTCTGGCCCTGGTCCCCGGGATGGGCCTGGTGCGGCTCGGCTTTGCCGCCAGGGGTCGCGCCTGGTTGATCGGGTCGTTGCTGGCCATCGCGTTCATCGGCATCTCAGCCGTCAACGACAGCGAGTTCGCCTATTGGGCGCATTACAACACGACGCCGCCGGACCGGGGACGGCTCGACGTCGTGATCGGCGCGGCGGCGCTCGGGATCATTTTTCTCGGCAGCTGGCTCGATACCTGGCGCAGTCTGCGGCGGCGCGTGAGCATGGGGGATTGGCTCGGCCGGGTCACCGCTCGCTCGCGCAGTGAAAACCGCTAGCGGCGTCCGCTCAGGACGTTGCGCTCAGGCGTAGTGACACGCCGCCCACTGGTCCTTGGCGACCTCGCGCAGCGGCGGCTCTACTTCGGCGCAATAATCCGTCGCAATCGGGCAGCGGGTGCGGAAGTGACATCCAGATGGAGGGTTCGTCGGGCTCGGGATTTCCCCTTTGAGCACCGTTTGCTCGCGTTTCACCGTCGGATCCGGGATCGGGATGACGGAGATCAACGCCTTCGTATAGGGGTGCCGGGGGGTGCGCAGCAACTGCTCGGCCGGCGCCTGCTCCACGATCTTCCCCAGGTACATGACCGCGATCCGATCGCTCACCTGCTCGACCACCGCCATGTTATGAGCGACGAACAGGTAGGTGAGATTGAACTCGTTCTGCAGGTCTTCCAGCAGGTTGAGGATTTGCGACTGGATCGACACGTCCAGGGCGGAGACGGGCTCGTCGGCGATGATGAGCTTGGGCCTCAGCGCCAGTGCCCGGGCAATCCCGATGCGCTGCCGCTGCCCACCGCTGAACTCGTGTGGGAAACGGCCGCGGTACTGTCCGCGCAGCCCGACCACCTCGAGGAGTTCGCTGACGATCCGCTCCCGCTCGTGCGCCGATCCGATCCCATGCACGAGCAGACCCTCGCCCACGATCTCCCCCACCGACATCCGGGGATTGAGCGAGCCGTAGGGATCCTGGAAGATGATCTGAACCTCCCGCCGCATCTGGTTCAGCTCCTTCTTGTTCGCCTTGAAGATGCTCCGTCCCTCGAGGAGCGCCTCGCCCGAGGTGGGTGGGATCAGCCGCAGAATCGTGCGCGCAACGGTGGACTTGCCGGAACCCGATTCGCCGATCAAACCCAGCGTCTCCCCCTGCTTGATCTCGAAGCTCACACCATCGACGGCCTTGACGTTTGCCACGGTGGTCTGGAGGAGGCCACCCTTGACGGGGAAATACTTGACGAGGTTCTCCACCTTGAGCAGAGCGCCGTTCGGCTCAGGAGCGGCGGGGCTGTCCTTGCGCCGAACCAACCGGATCATTCGTACTGCCAGCAGGCGACCAGGTGTTCCGCCCCCACCGCTTTCAGCGCCGGAATATCGTGGTCACTTTTCGGGGCCTTGACCGGGCAGCGGGGACGAAAGGCGCAGCCCGGCGGCAGCGCCAGGGGGTTCGGAACGCTGCCGGTGATGACGTGGAGCCGGTCCTGCTTTTTCCCCAATCGCGGAATCGAGGCGAGCAGACCCTGGGTGTAGGGATGCTTGGGATTGGTGAACAGCTCAACCGTCGGCGCCTGCTCCACGATCCGCCCCGCGTACATCACCGCGACGCTGTCGCACATTTCGGCCACGACCCCAAGGTCGTGCGTGATCAGCAAAATCGCGGATCCGAACTTCCCTTTGAGGTTTCGCATCAGGGTAAGGATCTGGGCCTGAATCGTGACGTCGAGCGCGGTCGTCGGCTCGTCGGCGATCAGCAGCTCGGGGTTGGTCGACAGCGCCATGGCGATCATCACCCGCTGGCGCATCCCGCCAGAGAGCTCATGCGGGTACTGCCTGGCGCGACGCTTTGGGTCGGAGATCCCGACCAGGCGCAGGACCTCGATCGCGCGGTCGAAGGCGGCCTTCGCATCGACTTTCTCGTGCAGTCGGACGGCTTCGGCGATCTGATCGCCGCAGGTATAAACCGGATTCAGTGCGGTCATCGGCTCCTGGAAGATCATCGAGATGTCATTGCCGCGGATCTCCTGCATCTCCTCGTCGGACAGCGCGACCAGATCTCGGTCGCGGAGCCAGACATGACCGGCCGTGATCCGGCCATTTTTCTCCAGCAGTCGCATGATCGAGAGCGCCGTGATGCTCTTCCCCGAGCCGGACTCACCGACCAGACCGACCGTCGCCCGGGGTGGGATGGTCAGGTTGACCCCATCGACCGCCTTGACGGTGCCCCCGTGAACGTGAAACTGGGTGTGGAGATCCTCAATCCGGAGGAGTTCGTTCACCGCTGCCGTGGATCCAGCGCGTCCCGGATCCCGTCGCCGACGAGGTTGATGCAGAGCGCGGTGACGACCAGCGCCGTGGCCGGGAAGATCACGAGATAGGCCTTGTCGTCGAGCAGGTACTGCTCGAATTCTTGCAGCATGTTGCCCCAGCTCGGCTCCGGGGGCGGAATGCTGTACCCGAGAAAACCGAGCGCCGCTTCCAGCAAGATGATGCCGGACACGCCCAGGGTCGCGGAAACGATGATCGGGGCCAGCGCGTTGGGCAGGATGTGGCGGACGATGATCCGGGTGTTCGATGCCCCCAGGGCTCGAGCCGCCTGAACGAATTCCTGTTCTCGAAGCACAAGAAACTGGGCCCGCATCAATCGGCCGATCTCGAACCAGCCGGTGGCGGCGATGACGATGATGACGGTGCTCAGCCGGACGCCACCCGTGGCGGCCGTGACGGCGATGACGACCAGCAGGAAGGGCGCCGAGATGATGATGTCGGTGAAGCGCATCAGCGCGTTGTCCAGCCAGCCCCCGTAGTAGCCCGCGAGCGCACCCAGCGTTCCCCCGATGATCAGATAGCCGGTCACCGCCAGCACCCCGACCATGATCGAGACGCGGGCGCCGCGGAGCAACCGGGCAAGCTCGTCCCGACCGAGGTCATCGGTGCCCAGCAAGTGCTGCAAGCTCTGGAAGGGCGGCTTGTACGGGTGCCGGTAGTCCTGAATTCGGTAGAGGTCACCGGTGATGATCGGCACGAGGATGGCGCTGAGGACGATGACGCCGAGGATGATCAGGGCGCCGGTTGCCACCCGGTGGTGCAGGAATCGGATGACCGCCAGCCGCCAGAAGCCGAGCTCGGGGGCGACGCCAAACTCATCCGCCTTGACGCCCGGCTGCGCAAGGTCGCGCTCCTGCTGGATGGTGGTCTCAACCGAGAGCTGGTCGGGGACGCCACCCGCAGCCGGACCGATTGGAATCGGCGGGACCTGGGCCATCAGTACCGGATCCTTGGATCGGCGACTGCGTAGGTCACGTCGGCGATCAGGTTGAAGAAGACCGTCCCGACCGCGACCAGCATGACCACCCCGAGGATGACCGGATAATCCCGATCGACGACCGCCTGGAAGGCCAGCTGTCCAGTCCCCGGCCAGCTAAAGATACCTTCGGTGATGATGGCGCCGTTGACGATCTGTGGGATCGCGATCGCCACCAGGGTGATGATCGGCAAGATCGCGTTCCGCAGCGCGTGCTTGTAGTTGACTTTCTCCGTCGACAGTCCCTTCGCCCGCGCCGTCCGGATGTAGTCCTGGTGGAGGACCTCCAGCATGCTGGCACGCATGAAGCGGCTGAAGATCGCGATCTGCAGGATGGCGAGCGATGTCACCGGGAGGACCATGTGATACAGGAGGTCGAGGGGATCATCGACGCCGCCCGTGTGCATGCCAAACAGCGGAAACCCCCAGTGGAGCGGCGACTGTTTCAAGAACACCCCGAAGATGAGCAGCAGATAGATGCCGAGGACGAAGCTTGGGATGGACACGCCAACGTAGGAGACAAGGGAGGTGGTCATGTCCGCCTTGGAGTACTGGTGCGTGGCCGCGAAGATCCCCAGCGGGATGCCGATGACCAGCGCGACGACGAGGGCCGCCCCGAGTAGCAGGACGGAGTTCGGCAGGCGCTGCACCAACAGCGTCGTTACCGGCTCGTTGTAGATGTAGGAGTCGCCGAGGTCACCGTGGACGAGGGCGCCCATGTACAGCACGTACTGCTGGGGGATCGGGTATGGCTTTCCCAGTTCATCGACCAGACCGAGCCGGTGCAGCCGCAGGGTGATGGTCGCCTGGTGAATCCGGGGGTTTTCTCCGACGCTGACCGGCGCCCCGGGCGTGACCCGGGTGAGGGTAAAGAACATGGCCGTCATGAGGAAGAGCAGAAAGATGCCAATGGCGACCCGGCGAACGAGATAAAAGGTCACCTCTTCACCCTATAACACCATTCTTGCCCTAGATTAGGATTCTTCGCCCCGGATTAAGCAACCCCCGCCGAATACGCCCGAACTCACTCTAAAAGCATAGCGAACGGTTGGCGGGTCCGAGCCGTCGGGCGACCGGGGAGGCGGTCGGACCGCCTCCCCGGTTGTCGCTCGTCGAGCTCGCTACCTACTTACCGTTCTTCGAGAACCACTGCCCGAACACCTCGGGGTTACGCGCGTCGTCGACGTAGATCACGTTGTCGCCGTTGCCGGCCTGCACGTTGCCCACGTTGCCCGACCAGCCCATGGACGACACGTCGGCCCAGAGCATGTATGTCTGCAGGTCGCCGCTGATGATCTTCTCGATCTGGTTGAAGATCGCCTTGCGGGCGGCTTTGGTGGCGGCATCGGTGCTCTTGACCGTGCTCCGCTCCTGGTCGATCAGCGAGTCGAGCTGCGGGTTGGAATACCCGGTCCAGTTTTGCCCCTCTTTGTGTTCCGGCTGGAGCTGGCTGGAGGAGGCGGTCGTGTAGTCGTCCGGGTCGAGCGTCAAGCCGAAGCCGGCGATGAACACGTCGAAATCGCCCTGCATGATCGGCTTGTAGAACACCTTGAAGTCGGTTGGATCGGGAGTCAACTGCATCCCGATTTGCTTCAGCTGGTCAGAGATGATCTCGGCGGCCTTGATCCGGTCCGGCTTGCCGGCCCGTACCCGGATCTTGCCGATGAACTTCTGCGTTCCCGATCCCGATGGATTGGGCCGGGTCGCAACCCCGTCAGCGCCAATCGTCCAGCCGGCCTGTTGCATCAGTGACTTGGCCTTGTTGACGTCGAGCGGATACTTCACGATCGAGCTCGCGTCGTAGGCCCAGGAGGCTGGCACGATATCGCCCCACAGAGGAGCGCCCGCTCCCTGAGTCGCGGCCTCCACAATCGACGCCTTGTCCAGGGTATTGGCCAGCGCCTGCCGGGTGAACAGGTTGTCGAATAAGCGTCCCTTGCGTTCGTTCATCCGCAGGTCGATGTAGCCAAGGTCCTGATACGTGTGGACCTGCACATTTGACGCCGCCTTGGCCTTGCTGATGCCGCCGGAACCAGCCTCGCCCAGGGATGGGTGCCACGCCACATCGCCGTTGATCAGCGCATTCGCCGCGGCCGTCGCGTCGGTGATGACCTTGGCGATCACTTTGTCGAAGTGCGGCCGGCCCGCATAGAAGTTCAGATTGGCGGAGTAGTCGATCTCCTGGCCGGGGATCCGCTTGTCAAACTTGTACGGCCCGCCCGTCACCGTGGGGTTGAGGGCGACGGGGTCGGTCCGCTGCTTGGCCGGGTCGATCTTGCCATAGACCTCGTTTGGCGCGACGAAGGTCAGAAGCTGGTTTGCCAGGAAGGGCGCAAAAGGCTGGGTCAGGGTGAACTTCACCGTATGGGCGTCAACCGCCTCAACCTTGGAGAGCTTGCTCCAGTCGAAGGCCGCATCGGTATCCAGGTTCGCGTTGTTCTGCATGTTGACGGTCATCACCACGTCGTCCGCGGTGATCGGAGTGCCGTCGCTCCACTTGGCGTTCGTCTTGAGCTTCACGGTCCACACCGTGCCGTCACTGGACACGGACGGCATCCCATCCGCCAGGTCGGGAACCACGTTCAGGTTCTTATCGGATTGATACAGGTTCGGGAAGATGAACCCGTAGGCTCGGACCGAGGGCACGTCGCCGGCGACGAAGGGGTTGAGACTCTGCGCATCAGCGTCGAGAGCCCAGATCAGCGTGCCACCATTCGTGGTTGTGGACGCTGGTGTCGAGTTACCGCACGCTGCCACAAAAATCGCGACGCCGGCGGCGAGCGTTGAGACTCGCAACCATTTCGACTTACCGATTGATCCGTCCATGTACGTCAACTACCTCCCTTCCAGGCAAAGATGGGTCGCGTCCAGCGTTAGGTCGGCGCCGAATCGCCGTAATCATGCATCAACGGTGTCAAGACAGCAAGAAATCGGGCCAAATATTAACCTCTATTAGAGTTGCGGCTGGAGTATTGGCCTCTATTAGAGGTTGGGGTTCGTCGCGGGTTACCAGCCGTAGGGGCCGGTCGATGCCGTTGAGTACTCGCGGGCCTCGGCGTGGTTGGCCATGGCGGACCGGTAGAGCCGGACATATTTCTCGGCGGAGTTCGCCCAGCTGACGTCGGTCGACATCGCGTTGGCCTGCAGCCGGCGCCAGAGGGTCGGCTGGCGGAACGTCTCCACCGCCCGCACCACCTGGGCATACAGGTCCCAATGGTCGTACGCGGTGAAGACGAAGCCGTTGCCCGTCTGCCTGACCGGGTCCCAGTCGTCGATCGTGTCGGCCAGGCCACCGGTCGCGCGCACGATCGGGATGGTGCCGTAGCGCAGGCTGATCAGCTGCCCGAGGCCGCATGGCTCGAATCGCGAGGGCATCAGGAACAGGTCCGAGCCGGCGTAGATGTGTTGCGCCAGCACCGGCTTGAAGCCGATGGTCGCCGAGACCTTCGTCGGGTTGTCGCGGGCGTTCGCTCGGAACAGCTCCTCGTAGCGCGCGTCCCCAGCGCCCAGCACCACGAGCTGAAGGTTGAGCCGCATCAACCCCCACATGATGTTGGCGATCAGGTCCAGGCCCTTCTGGTCGTAGAGCCGGGAGATGAGGCCGATCACAGGGACGGTGGCGTCCTGTGGCAGTCCCACTTCCTTTTGCAGGGCCAGCTTGTCCTCCACCTTCTTCTCGATGCTGCCGATGTCGTAGCGAGCGGCGATCGAGCCATCGGCGAGCGGATTGAAGGCCTCGTAGTCGATGCCGTTGATGATCCCGTGCAGCTTTCCGCGAAACACCCGCAGCAGCGGGTCCATCTTTTCTCCGTACTCCGGCGTGAGGATCTCTTCCGCATAGCGATTGCTGACGGTGTTGACGACATCGGCGAAGTAAAGGCCACGGCCGAGGAGGTTGACGATGTCATCGAGCCCTGGGATGCCCGGCTTGATCAGCCCCCACTGCTCCAGGTCGGCGAGATGCAACGTGCCGTAGCCGAAGACGCCTTGAAAGGCCAGGTTGTGGATGGTGAGGACGGTGGCGATGTCGGCGTACAAGGGGTCTGATGCATAGAGACGCGCCACCATGTTGGGAATCACAGCGGTGTGCCAGTCGTTGACGTGGATCACATCGGGCTGGAACCCGAGCGGGCGCAACATCTCGAGGGCGGCCCGGCTGAAGTAGATGAAACGCGCATCATCGTCCCAAAAGCCGTACATCCCCTCGCGACCGAAGAACTGCTGGTTCTCGATGAAATAGATCGGCACGTCGTCCCCGATCCGGCCCTCGAGCACGTCGGCGTTGACTGGTTGATGCGCCAGTGGCACCCCGAGATTGGTGACGATCCGCCGCAAGCCATACCTCTCCACGTCGATGCTGCCGTAGCGCGGCATCACCACCCGGACGTCGTGACCCATGGCACGCAGGGCTTTCGGCAGCGCGCCGGCAACGTCGGCCAGCCCGCCAACTTTGGCGAAGGGGGCCACCTCCGCCGAGACCAGCAGGATCTTGAGCGGCTCGTTGTGCCGCCCCGCAAAGACGTCGCCCGGCACCCGTACCGCGATCGACCCGGTAGGGGGCAGCTGTTCCGCCGGCTTGCCACCCTCGAACGCGACTGCCACCATCTCGAGCGTCTGTCCCGGGTCGTGGCCGAGCGCCGCAAACGGAACCGCGAAGGCCAGCGCCTGGCCCGCACTCGCCCGACCGGTCCAGCGCGCCGATTGCCCGCTCCCCGGCCCCGCGTCGCTGAGCTTCAGCTCAAAGTCCGAGCCCGCCGGCTGAGCGGTCAGGCGAGACGCCGGGCCGCCATTCCCCGAAAAGCGCATCTCGAGCTCGACCGGTGGGCCGCTTTTTTGGGCGACCAGATCGAATCGCAAGTAGAGGTTGCGGTCGTCGTGGCCGAACCATAGGCGCCGGACGGCCCCCCGTGGCGGGTGCATCGCGCCAAACAGCGCGGTGACGTCTACGTAGCCCCCGGCATTCCACTCCTCCTGGTCGACCACCCCGTTCAGCTTCGGCGTGATCTTGCGGTCGGGCCGTTTGGAGGCTGAGCCCTCGGCATCCTTGACGATCGGCTGATAGAGGATGGCCGGGGGCGGCTGCTGCAGGGACATATAGATGTTGCGCAGGTGAAGCCGAAACAGGCTGTCCCAGATCTGGTCCATGCCGGAATCGTGGGATCGGCCGAACCACCAGAACCAGTCGCTGCCTTCCGCGATCAGCACCTCCCGTCGGGCGGCAGCGAGCCGGCCCGGGTCGTCGGCGGCACGCTCGCGTTCGCCTAAGAACGCCCTGGCCTCGGCCAGCCGCTCCCACGCCGCGTTGTGGGCCTGGTCACCGACCCAGGTGTCGAAGTTGGCATTGATCCAGGAGCCGGGATGGATGCGGGCGAGCGAGCGCTCAGCTGGAAACTCTGAGAGAAATTCCGACACGGTGACCGTTTTGAGATCCGAATCGCTGCTGAGCCTACGGTAGAGCGCATGCAGAAACGCGTTGCCGTTCGCCTCGTAAAAGTCCCAGCAATTCTCGCCGTCGAGGGCGATCACGGCGAGGAATGCATGCTCTTGCTGGCGCTGCCGGATCTCATGCAGACGATCGAGCAGGTCCTGCGCGGCTTTCTCGGCGGCCAGGCTCTGGTACTCGAAACCGATCGCGTTCGAAAGCCGGCCGTCGCGGAAGAGAACGTGGATCGGCGGGCCGTCGGTCTGCGCCCGGTACGGCGAGTAGAGCAGCTCGGGCTGCACCACCTGGCCGCCGCTATCTCGATTGATGGGACTGCCGAGCGAGCGGGCCAGCACGCCTTCGTCGCTGATCATCCATTCGAGCCCCTGCTCGGCGGCAAGCCGGGCGACGTCATCCGAGATTGATGCCTCTGGCGGCCACATCCCCTGAGGCCGAGTCCCAAAAACGCGGGCGTGGGTCTCGATGCCGCGACGAAGCTGCTCGGCTGCGTCGTCGAGATGCTGAAAGGTTCGACGCGGCATCGCCAGGTCGGGGCGCGCCACCCGGGCGACGTCCAGGTTGGCGATCAACGGGAGAATTGGGTGGTAATACGGGCTGGTGACCAGCTCGGCCTGCCCACGCTGCTGCAGCTCGCGGTACTTGGGCAACACCTTGCGGATCTGGTCAATGTGAAGCTGTAGTACCGGTTCCTTATCGTCTTCGTTAAAGTCCTGGCCTTTTTTCACCAACTCGGCGATCCGGGGATCCTGCGCGATGGTCCCCGGGTCAATCCATGAGAGGTTGAACCACAGCTGCAGATCGCGGAGCTCGGTATCCGAGAAGAGGGTCGCCATGTTGGCGGCGGCCCGGGGCCACGCCTCCTCCCGCTTGCGCACGAGATCCAGATAGCGGGGATACTGGCGAACCCGCCGAATCTGGCTCGACTCCGTCATCCAGCGCGTGATGAAGGCGCGCTCCTCGCTCGTCAAATCGGTCACCGGGCGGCGGGCGAGGTCCAGATAGACGTCCGTGAAGCGCCCGTCGACGTAGTCCTCCACCTGGGCCACGAGGGCCGGCACCAGGTTGAAGGTCTGCTTGATCGTCGGGTAATCGTCGAGCAGCGCGGGCATCCGGTAGTAGTCCTTGGCGCAGCGCAGCCGGACCCAGGGCAGCAGGAAGCTGTTCTCCAGGTCATCCTTGTAGTACGGCTGGTGCATGTGCCAGACGAACGCCACATGCAGGGGTCGCGTCACGGGGGAGAAGTCTAACTAACTGCCGCTTTTTTCACCGGCTCTGGCAGCACCGTGTTGTAGACGTAGCGCAGCCGGGGGGAGTACTCGACGCTGATCTTGTCGCCCGGGCTGAGGCGTTCAAAGGTGGAGCGGTTCACGCGGAAGGATTCAGCCCATAACCGTTTGGCCATCGCCCGATCGCCCGCCTGCACCGCAATCCGGTAGGTGCGGCCGAAGACGCCGGCGTCCCGCCGCATGCCGACCACCAGGCCGACCATCGACGATCGGCGCGCGGCCATGTCGAGGATGGCGCGGACCAGGACGGCGAGACCGAGTGGGATCAGGATGGTCGACACCGCGATCGTGAAGATCATCATCATCGTCCAGATCGAGCTCACGGGACGAAAGACAGAATCGACCAGCCGTGGAGCGACCGCGGCCGCCGCCGCGCAACCGAGGGTGACCGAGGCAAACCCGCCGATGGCCGCCAGCCGTGGCGGCTCGCCGCGGCTGATCGACCAGAGGTGCCATTTGACCCGGGGCCGCATCAGCCGGCCATCGGGCCCGACCGCGATCATCAGGTGTCCCCAGGGCAGGGCGCCATGCGCCAGGCGCAGGATCAACAATGAACCCAGCGCCACCGCGACCAGTGACAGATCGATGACGGCGGGCAACGGAGGCACGGTAAAGGCAGGCACCCCTGCTGGTATAACCCGACCTCGCGAGCTGACCTTGCAGCGCCCCAATCTGCGTCGTTTTCCAGGGGGGATAAGTGGGCTCTCTGAGAGGAGGGAGTATGGGGAAGAAACACCGCCTGCTGGGCGGCCTCCTGGGTACCCTAGCGCTCGTCGTCGGCACGCTCGCAACCTCCACTACCGCCGGCGCCCGTGCCGTGCCGCGAACGTACACCATCGGCGTCGACAACGCGAACCCGTCCGGCGGTCATAACTTCGAGTACGTCGATTACTTCCCGCGCGGCCAGGTCGTGGCCACCGATCCGCAGGCCGTGGTCGGTAATGGCGCGTGCTCCACTTCCACTATCTGGGCGGCACCGACGGCCTGCACACCGCGACGCTGATCCCGACCCAGCGAATCGCCGCTGCAGGCGTGGGGCAGGCTCCCATTGGTCACCTTTGATGCCGATTCTGGGGAAGCCCGCCCGATCCTGAATCCGGACGCGGCGTTTCCACCGCACGGGTGCGGGACCGCTGACAACCCCTGCACCTACGACGGGACCAATACCGTGAACTCCGGTGCTCTTCCCGCCTTCGGGGGGATCGCCTTCTTCGCAAAGATCAAGCTGGGACCGTCCACGCCGACCACCATTAATTAACTCTGCTTGATCCACCCTGGTATGCGCGGGTCGATCCGGGTTGTGCCGGGAACAGGCTCGAGCCCCAGCGCGTTCGCGAGCACCGCGGCCAGCCAGTACACCGCGGACACAGCCGATGCGCTGCACGCCGAGGCTGCGGCGACCACCGCCGCTCAGAACGGCCACTTCGTGGTGGCTGGAACGGCGACCCAGTTCGTGGAAGTGGCCGAGAACCTGCCGCAGACGTTCACGGTTCGGGCTGGGCAGCAGGTCACGTGGAACACGCTGACGATCCACGATCCGCACACGGTGACCTTCCCGCGCTCGCCGGGATCGGACGCGGTTGACCCGCTCACCCCACCCTACGCGCCGGCGGAATGCGAG
>Ga0207646_10005236_pt1 | contig 13690 bp, 13 predicted proteins | sample KBSK5502metaG_FD_184343 | JGI IMG/M metagenome (GOLD analysis project Ga0207646, IMG submission 184343) | Corn, switchgrass and miscanthus rhizosphere microbial communities from Kellogg Biological Station, Michigan, USA - KBS K5-50-2 metaG... | ecosystem: Host-associated > Plants > Roots >... | reverse complement strand
CGCGCCGATCGTCCCATTTCACCGTGACAACGACGTGCAGGATGTGAGCATCCGCGTCGATCGTCTCGACCATCTGGTGCTAACGGTCGCGGACGTCGGGAAGAGCTGCGCGTTCTACAACCGCGTGCTGGGCATGCGCGTGGTCGTCTTCGGCGGGGGGCGCAAAGCGCTCGCCTTCGGCAGGCAGAAGATCAATCTGCATGCGCACGGCAGCGAATTCGAGCCCAAGGCCGACCGGCCGACACCGGGCTCCGCCGATCTCTGTTTCATCACCGACGTTGCATTGACCGAGGTCGTCGCGCACTTGAACGCGGAAGGTGTCGCGATCGTCGAAGGGCCCGTCGAGCGCACCGGCGCCACCGGCCCGATCCTGTCGATCTACTTCCGCGACCTGGACCGGAATCTGATCGAGGTCTCCAACGCCCTGGCGCGCTAGCGACTGTGTACGGAGAATTCGAACGCGGTCTCTTCGGTCAGGCATCCGTGCCGATCGAAGCCGCGCTCGACGAAGCGCGCGCCGCCATCGTGCGCGATCGTCAGTACCGTCGAGCAGCGCGTTCCGTAGTTCGAGTCGACGATAAACGCGCTCGAGAGCAACCGCTCCCATTCCGGCGCGACTCCTGTCACCGGCAACGCGGCTGCTTCGGCCTGCGTGCGGTCGGCGAGCAACTCGAACAGCGGCTCGACGCCGTCGTTGGAGGTCGCGAGGCACGCCGCAAAGCGGGCCTTGCTGCGCGTGAGCTTCGGCCATGGCGTGTCCAGCAAATGGTTCGACAACCCATGAATGCCGGCCCCGAGCGCAAGTGCGCCGCTGGCCCGGTTCGACGCATAGGCCCCATTCGCCACGTCGCCGACGAGCAGGTTGAAGCCGTGGTAGCGCACGCCTTCGGCGGCGATCTCCGCCGCACAGACGAGCGGCGGCGCGGCCTCCGCGAGCGCTCGTGTCACCAGGCCGCCGCGTGACGGCGCATGCGGGTCGCGCGGAATGCCTTCGCGGAAGTTCGTGACCAGTGCCCACCGGCCGTGGGCGTTTACGCCGAACCATGTTCCGCCGGCGGCGAGATCGACTCCGCCGAGTGTTCCGTCTTCCCACCAGTGCGCCGGCGCGGCCGCGCGGGCGTGAAATTCGTCGCGGTTAGCCGCGATCACCAGGGGAAAAAGAGGATGCGCGTCGAGCGCGACCAGGGCGAGACACACGGCAGCGTTTTGGTTCGATACGCGGGCGCTAAGAAGCTTGTCTGACGCAGCCTGCTAGGCCGATGGCGCGACAAAGCGCTCGATCCTGCGTTCGGACCCGGGCGCAAGAAACGCGGTAAAACGACGCGCGAGGAGCAAATCCCCGAGTGTCGCTTCGAAGCGCTCCGGATTGCGCACGTTTTCGTAGACTTCCATCCACAGCAGCGGCTCTTCCACGCCCTGCAGCAGCCGGCCGACAATTCCGGCGCGATCCTCCAGCGCGCGCAGCACCGCCTCGATGACGCCGCGCGCAGCCGCGGCATGCGGCGCAGCGATCCGATAATAGACGTAGTAGTGGACCGGGGAATCGGGCTTCACGCGATGCGTCCGCGCGGCGCGGTGGCTTCCGGCAAGGCGTAGGGCAGCGGCAGCAGCGAGACGGCAGGACCGTCGACCGCATCGAGCCGCAACTCGCCGCCGGCGATGGCGGTCATCTGGGCGACGAAAAGAAATTCGCCGCCACCGCCGGGCGCCGCATTCGCGTTGATAACGGTGCCGCAGGGTTGATCCCCGAATGCCGGTGCGTACAGCCGAGCGCCTGGCGCCGGAACGATCTCGCCGTGCCCGAGCGCAAGCCGTTCCTTGAGGCGGCCCAGATAGCGGGTGCGCGCGACGATCTCCTGCCCGGCATAGCAACCTTTTTCGAAGCTGATACCCCCCAGCGCGTCGAGGTTGATCATTTGCGGGATGAACTGGTCCTGCGTCGGCGGCAGGATCATCGGCATGCCGGCGCGGATGGTGAGCCAGCGCCAGCAGGGAAATCCCGCGGCGCGCACGCCGTTGAGTCGATCCCAGAGCGCGGGGGCTCCGGCCGGCGCGGCGAAGGCGATAAAGCGAGAGCCCGGCAGCGTCGCGATCGTTCCGCCGTCGATCGCCGCGGACCGATACGGCGCGGGCGCAGAGCCGCCGGCAGCTGCGATGCAATGGAGAGCGACGGGCCCCCCGATGCCGATGCGCACGGTCTGCCCGCTCGCATCGTCGATTGCGACTTTCGAGCGCAGGACGAACATGGAAAGGCGCCTGCGAATGGACTCGAGCAGCAGTCGGGGCAGCAGCAGCTCGAACTGTTCGGCATCGATGCGGCGGACAATGAAGTTGGCCAGCACGCGGCCCTTGGGCGAGCACCACGCCGAAAGCTGCAATGATCCGGGCGCAAGCGCCTCGACGTCGCTGGTGACCTGGCCTTGCAGGAAACTCTCCGCATCGGCTCCGGCGACGCGCAATGCGGCCAACGGAGCCAGGTCGCAGGCGACGGCTGCATCGCGCGCCGCGGCCAATTCGCCTGCGGGGTTTCCGAAAGCGGCGACTGTCTCGCCGTCGAACGAGGCGCCGCGCGCGCGCAGGAAATCGGTCCAGGCGGTCATGGTAATGGAGACGTAGGACGCCAGTGGTCGGAGTCGGGGAAAACTGTGCTAAAATCGAATGTTAGCTTGGTTTGGCAGCGATCGCTGGTGAAGTAATGCCGCGATGCCGGGTAAATGCGGGCGAACGGCGGGAAAGGCAATGTTGCAGGCCGTATCCCACCCGGATCTCTCGGAGCATGACCGGTCGCTAAGCCAGGCAATTCGCAGATCCGCCCGTTCAGGGTGCCTTGCGGGGCTAAAGAGCCTCGCTGAGGCCCGATGGCGGATCGAGGCTCAACCCTGACAGGGAGTTTAGTGATGGCGGTAACAATGCGTCAAATGCTGGAAGCCGGAGTGCATTTCGGCCACCAGACCCGCTACTGGAATCCGAAGATGGCGGACTATATCTTCGGCCAGCGCAACAAGATTCACATCGTCAATCTGGAAAAGACGATGGCGATGTACCAGGAGGCGATCAAATACGTCCGCCAACTGGCCACGAACCGCGGCACGATCCTTTTCGTCGGCACCAAGCGCCAGGCGCGCGATATCGTCGCCGAGGAGGCGCAGCGGGCGGGCATGCCCTACGTCGACCACCGCTGGCTCGGCGGCATGCTGACGAACTTCAAGACCGTCAAGGTGTCGATCAAGCGCCTGAAGGATCTCGAGACGATGGCGCAGGATGGGACGTTCGAAAAGATGAGCAAGCGCGAGGCGCTGACCTTGCAACGCGAGATGGACAAGCTCAACCGCAGCCTCGGCGGCATCAAGGAGATGAACGCGCTGCCCGACGCGCTTTTCGTCATCGACGTCGGCTACCAGAAGATCGCGGTGACCGAGGCGAAAAAACTCAATATTCCGATCGTAGGTGTCGTCGACACGAATCACTCGCCCGACGGCATCGCCTACGTGATACCGGGCAACGACGACTCGAGCCGGGCGATTCGGTTGTACGCGCGCGGTATCGCCGACGCAATCCTCGAAGGTCGCAGCCAGGTGATCCAGGAGATCGTTCAGCCCGATGAATTCGTCGAAGTATCGGGAGACGAAGCGGCGGCGTGACCGCAAGGACCCGCGGACCGCGGCCCCTTTTTGATCGGTCTCGCCGGCTGCTCCGGCAGCCCGTGGGGATGGAAAAACGCAATGCGTTGCTCGGCGCCTGACTTTGCCGGGCGGCGACTCGAAGACCTGGAGCAAGCAGCATGGCGGAAATTACCGCAAGCATGGTGATGGACCTGCGCAGCCGGACGGGGCTGCCCATGATGGAATGCAAGAAGGCGCTGGCAGAAAGCGGCGGTGACGCAGCGAAAGCCGAGGAACTTCTCCGCATCCGGAGCGGCGCCAGGGCGTCGAAGGCGGCTGACCGCATCGCCGCCGAGGGCGTAATCGGTGCGTTTGTCGCGGCCGACAGCAAGACCGGCGCCATGGTGGAGCTGAACTGCGAAACCGATTTCGTGGCCCGTAACGCCGATTTCGTTGCGTTCGCGAGGAAGTTGGCGCAGGTCGTCGCCGAGAAGAACCCGGCCGACGCTGCGTCGCTCGCGTCCTCGGCGCTCGACGGTGGAACCGTGGAGAGTGCGCGGCAGGCGCTGGTGCAGAAGAGCGGCGAGAACGTGTCGATCCGCCGCTTCGTCCGGATTTCGACCCCGGGGAGGCTCGCGCAGTACCTGCACGGCGGCGGCCGCATCGGTGTGACCGTCGCGTACGAAGGCGGTGACGAGCAGACCGGCAAGGACATTGCGATGCACGTCGCGGCGTCGGTCGCCTCGGTACGGCCGGTTTGCATTGCGCGGGACCAAGTGCCCAAGGACCTGGTCGAGCGCGAACGCGCGATTTACGCAGCTCAGGCCGCCGAGTCGGGGAAGCCTGCGGATATCGTCGCGAAGATGGTCGACGGCCGGATCAACAAGTTCCTGTCCGAGGTGACGCTGCTCGGACAGCCGTTCGTCAAGAATCCCGACCTGTCGATCGAGAAATACCTGAAGGCCAAGGGCGCGACCGTCCAGGGTTTTGAGCTGTACGTCGTCGGCGAGGGCATCGACAAGAAAAAGGATGATTTTGCGGCAGAGGTTGCGGCGATGGCCAAGACTGCCTAAAGCCGCCTCACTTGCCTTGAGTTTGAGATAAACCGATCCGGAGCGCACCGCCATGACTGCACCGATTGTCGCGACGTTGCCCACTGCCGCAGCGGCCGTGCGGGCCGAACCCGCGTACAAGCGCGTTCTGCTCAAGCTGTCGGGCGAAGCGCTCATGGGCGATGACCCGTACGGCATCAATCGCGAGGTGATCGACCGCATCGTCGCCGAAATCGGCGAGATCGTCCGGCTCGGCGTGCAGGTCGCCGTCGTGATCGGCGGCGGCAACATCTTTCGCGGGGTCGCCCCGGGGGCCGCGGGCATGGATCGGGCGACCGCCGACTACATGGGAATGCTGGCGACGCTGATGAACGCGCTGGCGCTGCAGGACGCGATGCGCCGCGCCGGGCTCGTCTCGCGCGTGCAGTCGGCGCTGTCGATCGACCAGGTCGCCGAGCCCTACATTCGCGGCAAGGCGCTGCGCTATCTGGAGGAGAACAAGGTCGTGATCTTCGCCGCGGGCACCGGCAATCCGTTCTTCACCACCGACACCGCCGCCGCGCTGCGGGGCCGCGAGATGGGCGTCGACATCGTGCTCAAGGCCACGAAAGTCGACGGCGTGTATACCTCAGACCCGAAGAGGGACGCGGCGGCGAAGCGCTATCCGACCTTGACCTTCGACGAGGCGATGGTAAAGAACCTCAAGGTGATGGATGCGACCGCGCTGGCGCTATGCCGCGACCAGAACATGCTCCTCAAGGTTTTCAGCATCTTCGTGCCCGGCGCGCTGAAGCGCGTGGTAATGGGCGAGGACGAGGGCACGCTCGTTCACTGTTAGACAGGCTAAGGAGGAGCCGATGATCGCAGAGCTTAAAAAGTCCGCCGAGCACAAAATGCAGAAGACCGTCGACGCTCTCAAGCACGACTATCAGAAGGTGCGGACCGGCCGAGCCCATACGGGCCTGCTCGACCATATCCAGGTGGATTATTACGGCTCGATGATGCCGATCAATCAAGTCGCCAACGTTACACTCGCCGACGCACGAACGATCGCAGTGCAGCCGTGGGAGAAGAAGATGGTCCAGGTTGTCGAAAAGGCGATCCGGGATTCGGATCTCGGTCTCAATCCCGCAACCTCCGGCGACTTGATCCGGGTGCCGATGCCTCCGCTCACGGAAGATCGGCGCAAGGAATTGATCAAGGTGGTTCGGCACGAGGCCGAGAACGCGCGTATCGCGGTTCGCAATATCCGGCGCGACACGAACGAACACCTGAAGAAACTGCTCAAGGATCACGAAGTCTCGGAGGACGATGAGCGACATGCGCAGGTCGATGTACAAAAGCTCACCGACCGGTACATCACCGAGATCGACAAGGTGCTCCAGGGCAAGGAAGCGGATCTGCTGGCGGTCTAACGAATGGGCGGCGTCGCCCCGTCCATCGCAATCGCCACGCAACGAATCCCGCCTCCCGCCTCGGCCATTTCCGGTGTTCGAAAGCTCCACGCGCGAGATCCCCGCGCCGCGCAAAGTCCCGCGGCACATCGCGATCATCATGGACGGCAACGGCCGCTGGGCGAAACAGCGAATGCTGCCGCGCGTCGCCGGCCACCGCAAGGGCGTCGAGGCCGTACGCACGACGGTGCGCGCGTGCATCGAACGCGGCGTCGAGTTCCTGACGCTCTTTGCTTTTTCGAGCGAGAATTGGCGCCGCCCTGCCGACGAGGTATCGATCCTGATGCAGCTCTTTCTGCGGGCACTCGAGCAGGAAGTGGCCAAGCTCGACGAGAACGGCATCCGCTTCAAGGTGATCGGCGATATCGCTCGCTTCGAGCCGCGAATCCGCGAGCTGATCGCCGCCGGCGAGGCGCTTACCGCGCAGAACACGCGATTGACTCTCACTGTTGCCGCCAACTACGGCGGACGCTGGGACATCGCGCAAGCCGCGCACAGGCTCATCGCGGCGAATCCGGAGGCGGCGCAGACCTTCGAGCCCGAAGCGCTGGAGCAGTTCCTGTCGATGGCCTACGCGCCGGAACCGGACCTGTTCATCCGCACCGGCGGCGAGCAAAGGATCTCCAACTTCCTACTCTGGCAGCTCGCCTACGCGGAGTTCTACTTTACCGATATGCTCTGGCCCGACTTCGACGCCGCTGCGCTGGAGACGGCGATCGCGTCCTTCCGGCAACGCGAGCGCCGTTTCGGGCGCACCAGCGAGCAGGTCGAGGCAAGCGACTGAGATTACAGACGATGCTCAAGACGCGCATTCTCACCGCGGCCGTGCTGATTCCCTTGATTCTCGGGGCTCTGTTCTGGCTCGGCCCGATTGGCTGGGGCGTCTTCACGCTGGCCATCGTCGGCGTTGCGGCGGTGGAGTGGGCCGAGCTTGCGGACTACCGCAGAACGATGTGGCTCCTGTTCGTCGCCGGCACGTTGCTGATCGGGCTCGATCTATTGTTCGTTCCGGCGAGCGGCTTCGAGACGCAGCGCGGCTGGCCCGAGGCGATTACGCTTGTCGTTTGCGGCGCGGCAACGCTGTTCTGGCTGCTGCTGGCGCCGGCGTGGCTCGCCGCAGGCTGGCGCGTCGAGTCGAAGCTCGCGCTCGCGGTCGTCGGCTGGCTGGTTCTGATCGCGACGTGGGTGGCCGTGGTGCAGATCCGGGCTCGCTCGCCGGGACTCTTGCTTGCCTTGATGGCGATCGTGTGGATCGCGGACAGCGCCGCCTACTTCAGTGGCCGCGCTTTCGGCAACCGCAAGCTCGCGCCGACGATCAGTCCGGGCAAGACCTGGGAGGGGGTCTATGGCGCGCTGCTCGCCACGGGACTCTATGCGCTCGCCTTGCTCTGGTTCGCGCCCGAGGCGGGTTTTGCGCGCGCGAGCTCGCTGGGCGCGCTCGCGGGGTGGCTCGCGCTGGTCCTCGGTCTCACCGCCTTGTCGATCGTGGGCGATCTGTTCGAATCGCAATTGAAGCGGCAGCGCGGCGTCAAGGACAGCGGCCGCATCCTGCCGGGCCACGGCGGCGTGCTCGACCGCATCGACGCGTTGCTCGCGGCGATGCCTGCGGCTGCACTCATCACGCAGTACGCGATCCGATGAAGACGATGGCGCACGCGGCGCGCAAGATAACGATCCTCGGCGCGACCGGATCGATCGGCGCATCGACGCTCGATGTCGTGGCGCAGCACCCGGATCGATTTACCGTAACGGCGCTGGCGGCGAACCGGCAGTGGCAACGCCTGCTCGAGCTTGTCGTCCGTTTCCAGCCGGCGTACGCGGCGTTGCTCGATCCGGATGCGGCGCACGAGCTTGCAGCGGCGGTTCGCCGTGAGGGCTTGGCCACGCGTGTACTTTCGGGTTCCGAAGGCCTGTGCGAAGCCGCATCGTCGCCTGAAACCGATACGGTGATCGCGGCCATCGTCGGAGGTGCCGGACTCGCGCCGACACTCGCGGCGGCGCGGGCAGGCAAGCGCATTCTGCTTGCCAACAAGGAGACCTTGGTGCTCGCGGGCGGCATATTCATGGCGGCCGTGCGGGAAGGCGGCGCAACGCTGCTGCCGATCGACAGCGAACACAACGCGATCTTCCAGTGTTTGCCGGCCGGCTACGCGGGCGCGCCCGAAAGGGGCGGCGTACGCCGGATCCTGCTGACTGCTTCGGGCGGCCCCTTCCGCGCCACGCCTATGGGCGAACTCGCCAGCGTGACGCCCGATCAGGCCTGCGCCCACCCCCGCTGGCGCATGGGGCGCAAGATCTCGGTCGATTCGGCGACGATGATGAACAAGGGTCTCGAAGTCATCGAAGCGCATTGGCTTTTCGGTGCTGCGCGCGAGCAGATTGAGGTGGTCATCCATCCCGAGAGCATCGTCCATTCGCTGGTCGAATACGTCGACGGCTCCGTACTGGCGCAGCTCGGCAATCCCGATATGCGCACGCCGATCGCGCAGGCGCTGGCCTGGCCCGAGCGCATCGCGGCGGGCGTGGCGCCGCTCGACCTGGCGCAGATCGGCGCACTTCATTTTGCCGTCCCCGATGCGGCGCGTTTTCCCTGCCTGGGGCTCGCGTGCGCTGCACTCGTTGCCGGCGGCAGCGCACCGGCGACGCTAAGCGCCGCGAACGAGGAAGCGGTCGCAGCTTTCCTCGAGCGCGCGATCGGTTTCCTCGACATTGCCGGAGTGTGCGCCGAGGCGCTCGCGCGGCTGCCCACGCGCCCCGTCGCATCGCTCGCCGACGCGCTCGAGGCCGATCGCGCGGGTCGCGCGCTCGCCCGACAGCTGCTCGGTCGGCAGGCTGTCGCCGTATGATCGACATCGCGCAGAAGGTCTTTGCATTCGCCGTCACGCTTGGCGTTCTGATCACGTTTCACGAGCTTGGTCACTACGTCGTCGCGCGGCTTGCCGGCGTCAAGGTGCTGCGCTTCTCGATTGGTTTCGGTCGCGTCGTCTGGTCGCGACGGATCGGCCGCGATGCCACGGAGTGGGCGATCTCAGCCGTTCCGCTCGGCGGTTACGTCAAGATGGTCGACGAGCGCGAGGGCGACGTCGCTCCCGCGGACCGGTCGCGCGCGTTCAATCGCCAGAACGTGTGGAAGCGGATCGCAATTGTCGCCGCCGGGCCGCTCGCCAATTTGCTGCTCGCGGTTCTGCTTTTCGCGGGCACGTACATGGCGGGCATCCCGGGACAGCGCGCAGTGCTCGCATCGCCTCCAGCAGGATCGCCCGCGGCCGTTGCCGGTCTGGCTGCAGGCGATGTCGTGAGGGCCGTCGATGGCGAGCCCGTGGGGTCGTGGCAGGACCTGCGCTGGCGGCTGTTGCGTCTCTCGGGCGGAGATCGCGCGGTGCTCTCGGTCGAACGGCCGGACGGCACGCACGCCACGCAGATGTTGCCGCTGGTCTCGCTGGCGTCCGCCGATTGGGAAGGCAACTTCATGTCTGCGCTCGGCTTGAAGATCGACCTGGGCGCGCCGCGCGTGCACGAGGTGTTGCCCGGCAAGCCTGCGCACGCGGCAGGCTTGCGGGAGGGCGATACCATCGTTGCGATCGATGGTCAGACCATGCGCTCGCCGGCTGACGTCGCCGCGATAACCAACGCGCATCCGGGCAACCGCTTGCGCTTCACCGTTCGCCGCGACGGCGGCGAGTACGATGCCGTGCTCGTGCCCGAATCGACCGAGCAGAACGGGCGCACGATCGGCGTCGCGGGCATGCGGCTCGCCATCGATCCGGCGGCGGCTGCGAACCTGGCAGTGACGTTGCGCTACGCTCCCGCAGAGGCGTTGGTGGAGGGATCGGCCAAGACGTGGGAGCTATCGATATTCACGCTGAAGATGCTCGGACGCATTCTTACCGGCAGCGCGTCGCTCAAGAACATCAGCGGTCCGCTGACAATGGCAGATTTCGCCGGGCAGTCTGCGCAGGCCGGTGTGCTTACCTTCGTCGGTTACCTCGCGCTGATCAGCATCAGCCTCGGGGTGCTCAACCTGCTGCCCGTGCCCTTACTCGATGGCGGACACTTGTTGTACTATCTCGTCGAGATTTTCAAAGGCAGTCCCGTTTCCGACCGCGTCCTCGAGGTCGGCCAGCGCATCGGCATGGCCGTGCTGGCCCTGTTGATGGCTTTGGCGCTTTTCAATGATCTTTCCCGCTTCCTTTGATGCCCGCCAGGGCGCGCGGGCGGTCGCCCCGCGCGCGTCTGGCAGGATCAAGACGTGGTTCGCATTGCTCGTGGTATTGCTGTCGGCGCGGCTCGCGCCCGCGGCGCTGGCGTTCGAGCCGTTCACCGTAAGGGACATTCGCGTCGAAGGGGTGCAGCGTACCGACGCCGGGACCGTGTTCAACTACCTGCCGATCAAAGTCGGCGACCGGGTCGATGACGAAAAAGCTTCCGCCGCGGTAAAGGCGCTGTACGCGACGGGGTTTTTCCGCGATGTGCGACTCGAAGTCGAGGGCGGCGTGCTGGTCGTCATCGTCCAGGAGCGGCCGACGATCAGCCAGATCGACATCGTCGGGACCAAGGAATTCGACAAGGACACGCTGCGCAAGGCGCTGAAGGATATCGGCGTCGTCGAGTCGCGCATCTTCGACCGCTCGGCGCTCGATCGAGCGGAACAGGAATTCAAGCGCCAGTACATCAATCGCGGTTATTACGCAATGCAGGTCACGACCACGGTGACGCCGCAGGAACGCAATCGTGTCGCGGTGAACTTCACCGTCGAGGAGGGCGATGTCGCGAAGATCGCCAATATCAACATCGTCGGCGCCCAGGCGTTTCCCGAGAGCACGCTGATCAAGGAAATGCAGCTCTCGACTTCGGGCTGGTTCACCTGGTACACCAAGAACGACCAGTACTCGAAGCAGAAGCTGCAAGCCGACCTGGAGACGTTGCGCAGCTACTACACCAACCGGGGTTACCTCGAATTTCAGGCCGATTCGACGCAGGTTTCGATCACGCCGGACAAGGAGCAGATCTACATCACGATCAATATCACCGAGGGCCCGAAGTACAACATCGGCGATGTTCGGCTTGCCGGTGAGCTGCTGCTTCCCGAGCCCGAGTTGATGCGCCTGATCCTGGTCAAGCCCGGCGATGTGTATTCGCGCGAAAAGCTCACGCAGTCCGCGAAGGCGCTGTCCGACCGCCTCGGCAGCGACGGATATGCCTTCGCCAATGTCAACGCCGTCCCAGAGATCGACCGCGAGAAACGGTCGGCGTCATTCACGTTCTTCATCGACCCAGGACGCCGCGTCTACATCCGCAAGATCAACATCAGCGGCGACGCCAAGACCCGCGACGAAGTGATCCGCCGCGAGCTGCGCCAACTCGAAGGCGCCTGGTACGACGCGACGCGCATCGAGCGTTCCAAGGTGCGCATCACGCGGCTCAATTTCTTCGAAGACGTGAACGTGGAGACGCCGGCCGTGCCGGGCAGCCCAGACCAGGTCGATCTCGACGTGACGGTGACCGAAAAGGCGACCGGCAACCTGCTTGCGGGGGTCGGCTACTCCAGCGCCGACGGTTTGGTGCTCTCGGGGTCGGTTTCGCAGAACAACGTTTTCGGCACCGGCAACGCGCTTACCGCGGCCGTGAACACGAGCCGTATCAATCGCACGGTCGCCGTCACCTACAGCGAGCCGTACTGGACCGCCGACGGCATCGCGCGGACGATCGAGGTCTACGACAAGAGCGTCAATTCTTCGTCGCTGCCGATCGCGCAATATTCTTCGAGGACCTTTGGTGGGGCGGTCGGATTCGGCGTGCCTGTGACCGAGACCGACAGCGTGATCCTCGCCCTGCGCTTTGAGCACACCAATCTGTCGCTGGCCGACAATAGCCCACCGATCTATGTCGACTTTGTCACCAGGTTCGGCTCGTCCACGAACAGTTACATCGTGACTACCGGCTGGGCACGCGACACGCGCGACAGCATTCTCTTCCCCACCCGGGGCCTGCTGCAAAGCGCGCTGGTAGAATGGGGCTTGCCGGTCGGCGACCTTTCCTACTACAAGGCGAACTATCTGATTCAGTGGTTCACTCCGCTGCCCGCGAATATCGTCTGGATGCTGCGCGGCGACGTCGGCTATGGCGGCGGCCTCGGCAACAAGCCCCTTCCGTTCTTCAAGGCGTATTATGCGGGTGGCGTGGGTTCGGTACGCGGTTACGATACGGCGTCGCTCGGTCCGCAGGACAATCTGGGCAACACGATCGGGGGCAGGCGCAAGATCATCGGCAACGCCGAATTGTTCTTTCCATTGCCGGGCGCCAAGGCAAACGATCAATCGGTCCGGCTGTCGGTGTTCGCGGATGCCGGCCAGATCTATGACAATGGTTCGCAGCCGCAGCTCGAGTCGTTCCGGTATTCGGTGGGCGCGGGCTTGGCATGGAACTCTCCGGTCGGGCCGCTCAAGTTCAGTTACGGCTACCCGGTGAAAAAGAAGATCAGTGACCGCGTGCAGCATTTCCAGTTCCAGGTGGGGACGGTGTTTTGAGAGGCAGGTGTTCACGGTCTCGCAGCAGGAGAAACATGGCATGAGGCAATCGATGACGCTGACCGTTGGCGCGCTGGTCCTGGCGCTGGCTGCTACCCTGACGTTCGCTCAGGGCGGCGAGTACAAGATCGGGTTCGTCAACACCGAGCGGCTGTTCCGCGAAGCCACGCCGGCGAAGCGCGCGCAGCAGAAGTTGGAGAAGGAATTCGCCGGGCGCGACGCCGACATCCAGAAACTCTCCAAGCAGGTGCGCGACCTCCAGGCGCTGCTTGAGAAGGACGGCGTCACCATGGCCGAGAGCGATCGTCGCAACAAGGAGCGCGACCTCGCCAACATGAGCCGCGACCTGCAGCGCCTGCAGCGCGAGTTCCGCGAGGACCTGAACCTGCGTCGCAACGAAGAGCTGGGCTCCGTGCAGGAGCGCGCCAACAAAGTCATTCAGCAGATCGCCGAGGCCGAGAAGTTCGACCTGATTTTGCAGGATCCGGTGGTGTTCGCGAGCACGCGAATCGACATCACCGAAAAAGTGATCAAGGCGCTCGCCGACAAGTAGGCGAGCCACTTTCGGCAGCGCGGCGCTTTAGGCGCATGGGCTCACCAGACGCTGTCGGGATTCCCCTGCGCCAGCTCGCCGAGCGCTGCGGCGCCGAGCTCGCCGGCGATGGCGACGTCGTCATCGACCGGGTCGCCACGCTCGATTCCGCGGGCGAGGGCGCCATCGCATTCCTGGCCAATTCGAAGTATCGCGGCCGCCTGGCGGGAACGCGCGCGAGCGCGGTGATCGTCGCGCCTGGCGACGCGCAGGCCACGGCCTTGCCCAAGCTCGTGACGACGAATCCGTATGCGGCCTACGCGCGGGTCGCTGCCATACTGCACCCGGCGCGGGCGCCCCTGCCGGGAGTTCATCCGACCGCGGTCGTTGCGGGGAGCGCGCGCGTGGCGGCGAACGCGGCGATCGGCGCGCACGCCGTGATCGGCGAGCGCACCCGCGTCGGCGAGCGCGCGGAGGTGGGCGCGGGAACGGTGATCGGCGAGGATTGCAACGTTGGCGATGA
>Ga0207646_10005234_pt1 | contig 13691 bp, 8 predicted proteins | sample KBSK5502metaG_FD_184343 | JGI IMG/M metagenome (GOLD analysis project Ga0207646, IMG submission 184343) | Corn, switchgrass and miscanthus rhizosphere microbial communities from Kellogg Biological Station, Michigan, USA - KBS K5-50-2 metaG... | ecosystem: Host-associated > Plants > Roots >... | reverse complement strand
TGACCGACCACCCAACCGATGTCGGAGGTGGACCACCACACATCGGTCGGCTTCAATCCAAACACCCACTGGCCCATGCTGTGGATATGCACCTGATAGCCACCGTGGGTGTGAATGGCGAGTTTGGGTTTCGCCGTCGTGCCCGAGGTCGCGAGGATGTAAGCCGGTTCGTTCGATTCCATCGGCATGTAATCGCCGCTCTGGCCTTCGGCATGGCCAAGGAAGTCTTGCCAGGTGATATCTCGTCCCGGCGGCATCGGAGTTGGTTCGCCGGTGCGATTCAGAACGATCACGCGCTCGACACTCCCAGTGGTAATTTCCAATGAGGCATCAACGATCTCTTTGAGCCGCGTGTTCTTGCCTTTCCGATACGTGACATCCGTGGTAAAGATGAGACGCGACCCGGATGCCTGCACGCGGTCACTCAGTGCCTGCGCACCAAAACCTGCAAAGACCACGACGTGAATCGCGCCAATGCGCACGGCCGCGAGCATCAGCATAATAGCCTCGGGACAGGTCGGCATGTACAGGGTGATGCGATCGCCTTGCTGAATGCCCATGCCGCGCAGTGCCGCCGCCAGTCGTTCAACCTCGTGAAGCAATTGCGCGTACGTGAAGGCTTGCCGCTCACCGCGTTCATTGAGATAAACCAACGCCGTATGCTCACCCCAGCCGCGCTTGACGTGATGGTCGAGCGCGCTGTAGGCCAGGTTGGTCTGCCCGCCGGTGAACCAGCGGAAGGTGGGCGGCGTCCACTCGAAAACGCGATCCCATGTACGGAGCCACGGCAATTGTTCTGCCGCTCTCCCCCAAAATGCTTCTGGATTCTCCCTGGCCTCTTCAATCCAGCGCCGCACAACCGGGCTTACTAGATCCATAAGTAGCTTTCCTTTCTTTTGCTGTGCTTGCTCACATACCGTCTGACGATGGCTGCAGGAAGAGTCGCCGAAACAGCCAGGTCTCCGGGTAGAGCTTCCTCTGTCGCTTCAATCACTCAAGCGTAAAGCACAGACATCACTTTGCTATCACAACTGGTCCTTTTCCACTCACAATGCCGTCACGATTCCACACTGTCCTTGTTAAACTCTGTAGACTGTAAATAGGGAGTACCCAAAGCGGCCATGAGCCGTTTAATCCTGTTTGCGTCGTCCCCTGTGCCATAATAAGAGAGCGGTAAGGAGAACCGCGCCGATGCTTGCCGCGATTGCAACTGCGCGTGGTTGCACAGGTAAGCTGCCGGCAGATGCTGCGATTTTTTGTGTTTCAGGAGTCGCTTCTGGTAGTTTGCTTCCACTCTCGTGAAGGGCCATTTGTATGACCTCTGCCAGGTGTATTCCCTTGCGGCCGGTGGTCTGCGCGATCTGCTCGCGGCAACTGAAGCCATCGCTGATGATCAAAGTACCTTCGTCAGCGGCGCGCACGGCTGGCAGCAGGACGCGTTCGCCGACTTTGATTGATACGTCGTAGTGCTTCTTCTCAAAACCGAAGGCTCCAGCCATGCCACAACAACCTGAGTCGAGCAGCCTGTAATCGACCCCGAGTTTTTTGAGGATTACTTCCTCACTGGTCAGACGCATCAGTGCTTTTTGATGGCAGTGGCCATGCAAGACCGCTTTGCGCTGGAGTTTTGGCGGCTGATAATTCTCTCCCTTCTTCGTGAGAAACTCGCTCAGCAAAAATGATTGTTCTTTGAGGCGTCGGGCATTCTCGTCGTGTGGGAAGAAATTGACCAGTTCGTCGCGGAAGACGGCAACACAGCTTGGCTCCAGACCCACAATGGGTATGCCCGCGAGGATGTGCGGTTCCAGAGTATCGAGGATCTGGCGCAGTAATCGCTCGGCCAGGGTGAGCAGGCCATGATCGTAGAGCGGGCGTCCGCAACAAAGAGATTGTTCTGGTACCAGGACCTGATAGCCAGCATCTTCAAGGACCTCCACGGCTGCGACGGCGGTCTGCGGATGGAAGTAATTGTTGAATGTATCGGCCCACAAGATCACCTGCTGACTGCCCACATTGCGAAGCTCGCGCTTGCGGAACCAGTCTTTGAAGGTCCACGAAGAGAAGGTGGGCATCGTGCGCTGTGGAGCGATACCGATCAAGGTCTTGGCAATATGACTGAATACCGGCGCGTGCGTAAAAAAGTTCACGAGAGCGGGTACGCGAGAGGCAAGCCTGGCCCACCAGTAGATCAGTCCTATCGTGTAGGAGACCATGGGGCGCAAACGGCCCTCGTAGTAGTGCGAGAGGAACTCGGCTTTATAGGTCGCCATATCGACATTGACGGGGCAATCGCCCTTACAGCCCTTGCAGGCCAGGCACAGGTCCAGCGCCTCCTTGACATGCTCGTTGCGCCAGTTATCCTTGAGTACCTCGCCCTGCAACAGTTCGAATAGCATGCGGGCACGACCACGGGTGGTATGTTCCTCTTCGCGTAGAGCCATGAAGCTGGGGCACATTGTTCCTCCCTCGGTGTGCCGGCACTTGCCGACGCCCACGCAGCGGAGAGTGGCCACGGCGAAACTGCCCTGGTCATCAGGGAACTTGAAATGCGTCTTGAACTGGGGCGGATCGTATGTGGGTCCCAGGCGCAGATTTTCGTCGATGCGGTACGGCTGTACAACCTTGCCGGGATTCATCTTCCAGGCCGGGTCCCAGAGCGCCTTAAATTCGTTAAAAGCCTGGACCAGTTCGGGACCAAACATTTTCGGCAGCAGCTCTGCACGCGATTGCCCATCGCCGTGCTCGCCGGCCAGAGAGCCACCGTAACCGACCACGATGTCCGCGGCCTCTTCGATAAAAGAGCGATACTTCTTGATCCCAGCGCGGGTCGTCAGATCAAAGTTGATGCGCGTGTGTACGCAGCCCTGACCAAAGTGGCCGTAGAGCGCCGAGGCATACTCGTATTTCGTAAGTAGTGTGTGAAGATCGCGCAGGTAGTCACCCAATTTCTCGGGCGGAACGGCAGCATCTTCCCAGCCCTCCCAGTAATGGGGTTCGCCAGGGATAAATACGGTCGCGCCCAATGCCGACTCGCGCACCAGCCAGATCTTGGCGGCCTCGGCTGGATGATCGAAGAGTCTTATGGAGGACACATCTACTTTGCCGCGCAAATCTTCTCTCAGTTCACGGGCCTGCTCGTTCGCCTCTTCCCTGGTCGCGGCGCCAAACTCGACCAGGAGCCAGCCACCTCCCTCGGGCAGCAATGCCACCTCCGCGACATTGAGCTTCTTTTTGCACATATTATCCACGAGGCGGCGATCAAAGCCTTCCAGACCGACAGGTCTATGCCCCATAATCAGAGGCACATAGTCAGCCGCAATGTAGGGGTCGGGGAAGCCGATCACCAGGAGTGAACGGGCAGGCGGGCTCTGAACGAGGCGTACAGTGGCTTGCAGGATAGTGGCGCAGGTTCCTTCCGAGCCTACTAGCGCCCGTGCGACGTGAAAGCCGTTCTCCGGCAGTAATTGATCCAGGTTGTAGCCTGAGACACGGCGCGGGATTTTAGGGTAGCGAGCACGTACCAGATCACCATAGGTATCGCGCAAGCGTTTGAGTCCGGCATAGATTTCGCCGCGTCGACCACCCTCAGTGATAATGCGCTCAAGATCCGCATCGCTGGTCGCGCCGACGTGCATACGCAGACCAGCATAGGTCAGGATCTCCATCTCCTCGATGTTATCGACCATCATGCCCGCCATCACCGAGTGTGTGCCGCAGGAATTGTTCCCGATCATTCCGCCCAACGTACACCAGGCATGCGTGGCGGGATCCGGGCCAAATGTAAGGTGATAGCGCTCGGCCTCATTGCGCAGATGATCGAGGATCAGACCTGGCTGCACGCGTGCGATTCTTTGCTCGGGATTGAGTTCGATGATGGTATGCATGTATTTGGACATATCCATCACGACCGCGACGTTACAACACTGGCCTGCCAGACTTGTCCCACCTCCGCGGGGGAGCAAGGGGACACTATGGCGATAACATATGGCAACAGTCTGCACGACATCATCCACATCGCGTGGAATGACGACTCCGATGGGTACCTGGCGGTAGTTCGAGCCATCGGTGGCATAGAGCGCCCGGCTGCCGTCATCAAAACGCACTTCCCCACCGATTCTCGTTTGCAGTTCGTTCATCAACGCCGCCATGTCCGCATTTGTAATCTGTTTTCCATTGAGGTGAGACCGTTCCACCATTGGTAATGCACGTTTCATTGGTGTTCTTTCCCTCCAGCGCATCCTCCTGCATCCAGGAAATGCAAATAATCAAGCCGACCAATCCGTTAGACTCCTCTATCATAGCCACTGCTCGTTGTTAACAGGCAACTAAGCAAACTCCCAATCGCCCAGATCATTAGTTATTTTCAGCTTGCTAAACCGTTCTCGTAGCAGTCATCAACCTGCTTTGAGCGCTGCACGGCACATATCGCCTGTCCGCCGAGGCGAGCAGGCGTCAATCGCGCAGTCGGGCGGCAGCGCCCAAAAGAGACATCTGCCGTCCGATTTTCAGCTCTAATGTGGAATGATCCACGGGATCAGGTACTGCTGCGCCATCACTAACAGCCCTAATAGCACTGCCAGGAAAAGACTATGCTTAAAGACTCGCCCCACCACGCGGCCTTCCTTGCCCACCAGGGTACTCGTCGAGACCCCTGTCGTCACATTCTGTGGCGAGATCATTTTGCTCATCACTCCACCGGTGGAGTTGGTAGCAGCCATCAAGACCGGGCTGAGATGGAGCTGTTTCGCCGCTACCACTTGCAGGTTCCCGAAGAGCGCATTGCTGGAGGTATCGCTACCACTCAGGAAAACGCCAATCCATCCCAGGAAGACCGCGAAGAAAGGGAAGATCGCCCCCACTTTCGAGATGGCCAGGCCCAACGTGTAGGCCATCCCCGAGTAGTTGAAGAGGTAGGCCAGGCCTATGATGAGTATCACGGTCAGAATGGCAAAGCGCAGCTGTCTCCAGGTATCTGCCAGCGCCAGGGCCACCACTTTCGGGTTGGAGCCTGTCGCCACAAACACCAGCGAGGTCAGCGCTACCGCCAGCAAGATGGCTGTGCCTGTCCCCAGCGGCTGGAAGTTGTAGAGGGCGGCATAGGGCTTGTTGTACAGGGTCAGGAAGATTTGATTGTGCAGGCCCGGCCACTTGATACTCTGCAGGCCGGCGGTGGCCACATTCAAGAAGGTCCATACAATCACCACGGCGCTCACCAGCACCCACGGCGTCCACGCGAGGATGGCCTCACGAACAGTGGGTTTGCCTCTTTCGGTGGGGGGATCCGGCGAGCCGGGGACAGGCACGGGCACCCCCTCTTCATCAATCGCCGTTGGAGCCTCGGTACGAAAACGGGTGCCCTCAAACTGCGCTGTGTACTGCTCTATATCGCGGGGTTTCCAGACCTGGACGAACCCGATCACACAGATCAGCGAAACGAGCGAGGCCAGGACATCTGGTAACTGGTAACTGATGAAGTTAGAGACGACAAACTGCGTTAAGGCGAATGAAGCTCCTGCCACTAATGCAACTGGCCACGTCGTTCTCAGGCTGCGGAAGCCTGCGAAGATGATGAGCGCGTAGAAAGGCAGGAGCAGGCTAAAGAACGGCAGTTGGCGGCCAATCATCGCTGACAGGGAAGTCACTGGCAAGTGGGTGACAGCGCCAAGTGTCGTGATGGGTGTCCCCAATGCGCCAAAGGCCACTGGCGCTGTGTTAAAAATCAGCGTCAGCGTGATGGCTTCCAGTGCGGGAAATCCCAAAGCGATGAGCAGCGCACTACCAATGGCAACAGGCGTGCCAAAGCCGGCGATGCCTTCCATGAGCGCACCGAAGCAGAAGCCAATCAGGATGAGCAGGATGCGTTTGTCCGCCGGGACGTTGTACACCATCCAGCGACGGAAGAGTTCAAATTTGCCCGAGCGGACCGCGATGTTGTACAGCCACATGGCGTTCCAGACAATCCACATGACGGGGAGCAGGGCAAAAACCATGCCGTACAACGTCGAGGTAGCTGCAAACTCAGCCGGCATTCCCCACACCCCGATGGCTATAATGAGGCCGACAATCAACCCTGCAAGCGCTGCTTGCCAGGCGGGTCGTCGGAAGACCCCCATCAATACAAGGACGACAGCAATCGGAATCAATCCGACGAGAAAGGAGAGGAAGAGATTCCCGGCAACTGGCTCAAGAATCTGGTGGAACATCGGTATTTCCTCCTTAGATAAGAGTAATCGCTATCAATCGAATCAACAATGAACGACGCTCGCGTACGAGAAGACAAACTACGTGGTTTTGATCACCGTTGTTGTACGCTGTGAGCCACCTCCTTTCATTGGTCGCATGTGGAAGAGCAACCTGGTCTTCACTCTTCGTTGGAACCTTACAAAGGAGTATAACTGATAAATATGAAAATATTAATATTTATCTATCTCATTTGCATCACAATCAGAACAATATCATACAAATTTAGCATCTTTCTCGCATCTCGCCATGATTTGGGATGTAGATATGTATATGTCTCTTCCCTCATATCCAGGCTTCTCACGGCTGATGTACATTCCAGGGATCATCCAGCTCTGCTACAAAGAAGCGCAGCAATCCGCCCGCATTTAAAGCGTTGATTGGCAAAAATTAGTATGACTACTTTGAGAGGATACAAGGCTTAAATTGTTCTCATGTGACCTTGACATGTATGGCCCAAATCGCGTATATTAATGCATAGCAATAGGACAACGAGGAGCTACGCTAAAACCTCCCGTCCGCTTCTGGAATAGGGCGAGCGTATCCTCTGAGCAGCTTGAGCAGGAAAGGCTGAGGCAAGACATGACCAGTATGATGAAAGAGGACGGACACCGGCCAGCCTATGAGACGGCAGCCTCAAAGATCACTGCGTTGATCTCTTCCACCGGTCTGAAGCCAGGTGACCGGCTGCCAACCGAACACGAGTTGAGCGAGCAGCTTGGAGTGAGCCGTACGGTGGTGCGCGAGGCGGTGAAGGTCCTCGTAGCGACGGGATTGGTCTTCACGCGTAGGGGCAGCGGCCTGTATGTAGACAACAAGGTATCGCCGTTCGCAACGACGATGCTCGATTCTCTTACACCCTTTGACCCCAGCGATGTCATCAGTCTGTATGAGTTCAGGCTCACGCTTGAACCGCAGGCTGCGCGCCTGGCTGCGGAGCGCATCACCCCTCACGAATTGCGGGAGTTGCGCGAGATGGTGGCCCTCAACCAGCAGAGCGCGGAGACCCAGCAACGCCAGCAGTTCCGCGAGACCGATGCGGCCTTTCATCGAGTGATTGCCGAAGCAACGCACAATCCATTCCTCGCCTCTACGATAGCTACGACAACCCGTGCCCAGAGGTGGGTGTTCGACATCGCGGCAGGACGCACACTGGCATTGCTGCTATCCTATGCAGAGCAACACGCGGCGATACTCGAAGCGATCCAGGAGGGGGAGCCAGATGCCGCTGCTCAAGCCATGCAGGTCCACCTGGAAGGGGCACTGTCCCATTCCAAACAAGAGATCCGGCGACGACTTGGCGTTGAAGCAGTAGAATAATTACTCATGCGCCTGGCTGTACTCCCTCTCTTATCGACCCAAGGACGCAGGCGCGGTTCCAGTCCTCGTGGCTATTGCGCCCTACGCAGGTACTGCCTCTAACGATAGTGAATAATTCAGCCTTTTTTCCCAAACCGCTTGACAGTCCTTCTCGACTCAACTTAACCTTCCTGATAAGCTCACCATTATCCTACTATCACGCGGCGAGGATTCTTAATGACCCTTCCCTTGCTCTTGCTCTTCCTCATTCTTTCTTTGGCGCGACTGTGTCTCCTTTACTGGTACCATACTTGCCCAGTGGAGAACTGCAACGAGGAACACCGCGGTCCAACGTCTTCTCAAGCCACGCTCCCCAGACGATTGTCCAGCCTGTCACCTCGCCTCATCCCTCTCGCAGGTTGAGGGTCCAGCGACTCCGCCTGTACGTCCCTGGTCTGAGATCAAAAGCCGACAGGGAGCACCTGAACGGATGAGCACTCAGGGCTGTAGAAACCGGCATATTGTATCTGCTTTTCTTACATTGATGGATAAAAAACCTGAAGGACGAACTGTGACATACCTGTAAGATGAGGGTGATGGTATGTGATGTGCTTGAGAGAAACATCTGTGAAGATGAGTGTAGTAAAACGATGGAAGAGTTCCGATTTTAGCGAGGAATGCCAGAAGAAATGGCAACTGACCCGCTAGCGAGAGGAAACCACGACAACAAGAAAGGAGAAGAAGCCATGGAGAAGCGTGATCCTTTTGTCCTTGACAGGCATGAAGTATCCCTGGTAAAGGAGGCGATTGAAGGATGGGTAAGCCTGTTGCAAACATTACCCCCGAGTTTGTGGCGCGATAGCCGTCTCAAGTTCCTGAACAGCTTTGTGAAGAAGTTGGATCAGCTGATGGAAGAGACTCAGCTTGAGCAAACGGTCTGGGTGGGAGGGGATTAGCAGGCTCATAAGCAGCGGATGCCGTAGTGTGTATGACCTGGGTCAGGCGTCTATGACGCAGCTCGAATGGCTACCACGGGAACACTTGTGATCACCGCCTAGCCCGCTTGCAGTGCTCCTTCGATTTCTCTGCTATCTCTTGCTGCTACCAATGCCTGATGATCAGGTGTCCCTGTGCGACGGCATGGACAATGTCTGCTCGACAGACAATGCCCACCAGCTTGCCATGCTGCACGACCGGGACACGCTTAATTCTGTGTTCAGTAAGGAGCATGGCAATCTCGCCAACGCGTGTCTCTTCATCGACGGCAATAATCTCAGGACTCATAATATCGGCAGCGCGAAGACCTTCTCGATCGACTTTCCCTATGATGTCTGCCTCGGTGACGATACCGATCATCTTGCCGTCTTTGTCGAGAACAGGAACACCACTAATATTTTTTCGACTCAGTAGTTGTGCAACTTCCTGCACACTTGCCTCCGCACTGGTAGTATATACGTTGCGGGTCATAATATCTCTTGCGATCATTACGCACCTCCTCGTACTGGGTAGGGATGGCACAGCCTCGTGCCACATGCTCTCCTATCCCACTAATCACGACCTGGCACTACGTAATCACACTATACAACTGCCTTTTTGTGACCTATAGACATGCTCATCATGAGATAATGTGCAGACAATCACCACATCACTTAACCCGACGTGCACGTTGTCCCATGAGGCCACCGACTATCTCAACTATGAGTGAGCATCACCAACTCACTTCCTAAAGCAACTATGTACCATCGGCCTCACAATACAATAACAGTTGTACAGATTCACCAATACAAAACAGTCACAAATCCAAGCTGAGCCTTATACCGTCGGGTTAGTGCCATTAGATATGCTATTAATCTGGGATATGTCGAGGCATTGATTCAGCAGCAGAGATTCCTCTTCTGCGATGAGGACAACAACGCTGTGCGGAAGGAGATCGTCATCGCCCCTGGCGAATAATTTCCATCATCTCTGGTACGGTTGTGACCTTGACACGCGGACACCCTTGCCTGGCACCGCAGGCAACCTCGTACTGATCCAGAATCTTCCAATCCTGATACGTCACATAGTCGAGGTCTCGCTGACGGAGAAACGCCTCAATCCGCGACAGGTCGCGATGATCATCGCTGATTCCTTGGAGCATTGGCAGGTCGGTCAGCATTGCTTCGACGGTGGCAGCCGCGTCAGGCTTGTTGTTCCCGATCAGGCCAGTGGGGCCGCGCTTGGCCCACCCGACGACATATTCACCAGGCACCACTTCGCCGGTATTCGGATGCACGACTTGCCCAGCGATATTGTTTATGGTATAGGTCGCGTGATCGAATGGCACGCTTTCAATCGGCACACTACGATAGCCAATCGAGCGCAACACCAGGCCGGCCTCAATGATCTCAAACTTGCCGGTTCCTTTCGCTCGTAGTCCACCATTGGAATCCACGACAAGTTCATTGTGTTCGATCTTCACCGCGGTCATCCGCCCATTCACACCAACAATTTCCTTGGGTGAGACCCGGAAGCGCAGGGTAATGCGGCGAGGAGCGGTATGCTGCGTGCGAGCAGCATAGTCGTGCAGGCACTCCAGGTTGACCTTCGCTGTGCGATCTCCTTCTATATCAACCAGGCTTGCCGGATCAAGTTCGATGTTTTGAGGATCGACGATCACATCCACCCCTTCAAGCTTTCCCAGTTCCTTGATCTCAGGGTTCGTAAATGATGCCTGCGCTGCACCACGTCGCCCCAATACCACCACCTCGCGGATCTTGCTCTCACGCAGCTTCTCCAGCGCATGGCCGGCGATATCAGTTTTCAGCAATGTGTCCGGGGACACGATTAGAATGCGTGTCACATCCATCGCTACATTGCCATTGCCGACCACGACAGCCCGCTCGCATGAGAGATCGATGGGCAGATCGCGATAATCAGGATGACCATTATACCAGCCAACAAACGCGGTAGCTGGAAAGCTATTGGGCAGTTCTTCACCGGGGATGCCCATACGTCGATCAGCCTGGGCACCAACCGCATAGATAATCTGATCGTAGAACTGCTTTAATTCTTTATGATGGATATCAACACCGTAGGTGACATTCCCGAAGAAACGGACGCGTGGATCTGCCAGGACTTTATCAAAGACGCGGATCACCGCCTTGATGGACTGATGATCAGGCGCAACACCGTCGCGGACCAATCCGAAAGGAGTGGGGAAGCGGTTGAAGATATCAATTGTCAGGACGATATCGCGTTTCTTGAGAAGAGTTTCGGCAGCATAAAAACCGGCTGGGCCAGCACCAATGATAGCAATGCGCAGCGGCCGGGCTGAAGTAGCAAGTTGTTCCATTCCGTCTCTCCCTTCAAGGGCTACTGTCTTTATCTAGAGCGAATTCCTTTTTATCACCAGGAGCAAATCATGCTCATCTTCCTGATTGAACTTAAGGATAGGACAGTAATCTCACAGGGAAATCACATGAGCGAGGCATATTCTCACAATTCACACACAGTCTTCAATGCTTCCAAGAAGATCACAAGGTCTCTTTTCCATTACAGCAGGCTTGAGTAGATCACAATCTCATCACAAGGTGCTCTGATCCCCCTCGGAAGAGGGGGTATGTGGCGAGACGCTCGGCTCGGATGTGCTTTGCGAGAGAGGCAGACGGAGGAAGAAGGTCGAACCGGCCCCCTCGGTCGACTCGAACCAGATGTCTCCCCCGTGCTGCGAGACGAGTTCGCGACACAGATAGAGGCCCAGGCCGGTCCCGCCGATCCCCTGGGCCTGGCTATTGGACGCCCGGACAAACCGACCAAACAGCCGGGCCTGCTCTGCTTGCGGGATGCCGATGCCCTGATCCCGAATACTGATGAGCGCCTCCTGCCGCTCTGGCACCACCTGCAGGGCGACCTCGATCTCGCCGCCGTCAGGGCTGTACTTGATAGCGTTGGTGAGCAGATTCACCAGCACTTGTTCGATGCGCCCTCTATCCATCTGTGCCTGCAGGTGGGACAAGGAGGTGGAGAGCGTGAGTTGATGGCGGTCGCTACTCTGCCCCATCTGTGCGATCACGCGCCGGATGGTATGCACGAGCTCGATGGACTCACGGTGTAACACCAGCCGTCCTGCCTGGAGACGAACCACATCAAGCAGGTCTTCGGTGAGCCGATTCAGCCGATTCGCCGCCAAATCGATATCCGCGAGCGCCTCCTGTTGCCAGGAGGCTAAGGCTGTGCCTTTGTCCCCCTGGGAATGCCGCAGCAGCATCGTCGCAAAGCCTTTGAGAGCGGCCAGGGGGTTGCGCAGTTCGTGGACCACCAGCCAGATAAACTGCTCTTTGAGCTGTTCGGCTTCCTTGAGGGAAGTGACATCCTGAAGGACGACCAACGCCGCAGGTTCCGCAAAGGAGATTTGACGGTTTCCCCCGCCAGCTTCCAACCCAGCTAAAAGGTGTGGAGCCAGCGCCACGGCATTCACCAGCACCGGGAGACTCGTGCCATCCGCGTGACGAATGATCTCCTGGTGCTGGAACACCGTTTGGCCCTCGTGCAGGGCACGCGAGGTGGCGAAGGCGGCGGGTGGCAGCGCCTGTCCATTCGTGTCGAACAGGCGAATGTGGTGGGCGGTGAGAAAGTCCTGCATCGGTTGACCGGCGGGCCACTCGCTTCCCCAGAGGGTGACCGCGGCGCGATTGGCGAGCACGAGGCGAGCCTCCGAGCCAGTCACAAAATACACGCACGTGGGTAATTCATCCAGGACGAGTTGCAAGAGCGCCAGGCGGGCTTCGGCCGCCTCGCGGGCCGCATGCTCGTGCTCTTCGAGCTGATGGCGCACGCTGACATCACGAATGGCGCCCAGCACATGCAGCGCGTCGTCGAACAGCAGTGGGCTCAGGCTGATGTCCACCGGAAACTCGGTGCCATCTTTGCGTCGCCCATACAACGCCAGTCCCGCGCCCATGGGGCGGGTGCGTGGGGAGGTAGCATACTGCTCACGGTCAAGCACGTGGGCAGCACGAAAGCGTTCAGGCAGCAGGGCATCCAGAGCCTCGCCCTCGAGTTCGGAGCGAGTGTAGCCAAAGAGCGCTTCGGTCTGGCTATTCACGCGCGCGATGCGTCCAGCAGCATCGACCAGGACGAGCGCATCAGGTGAGATCTCCAGCCAGTTCAGAAGGTTCGCCCAACTTCCCTCTCCCTGCAGAGAGACGTGAAATGCTGATTTCGCAGGCAGTGATCGGGCAAGCGCTCTCCCCTCGCGCTCGTCGCCTGCTTCTTGCTCTTGCTTTTGGTCATCCTCGCTCATGTGCCGCTCCTTTCGCGCCTGACTGCCTACGCAGCCGATCACGCGGCAGTATTGGCATGTCATCCGGAGAGTTCCCAGCTGCTTTCTCGGGCGTTATCATGGTCTTGGTTCCACGGCATCCCGGAGATCAACGCATTTTCACCTCTCATGAGCAAATATACCAGAGAATTTTGACAAATGCGATCTTTTTGACGCGATTTAATCTGTCAAATCACGTAAGACTGCGTTCTTCGCCTTTCCTGCTTTAGCATCTTCACGCACGCCAGCGCGGGTACCTATAGTGAAGGAGGAATGAACTATGAAGATTGTCGTTGTCTATGATTCACATCTCGGCAACACCGAGCAGCTTGCTCAGACCACAACAAAAGCAGGTACCCGCATACCCTATCCGCCTGCCCTACACGCTTTTGAGAGACCCCAGGCTGAGAAACTAATGCTCAGTCACTGTGGAGGGTATTTCTTCATAACTCAAAAGCCCTCACAGGTGTGAGCTTCATGCGCGTGATACTAGTCACGCACACCAGACTCCCTATTGGAAAATTGCAATCGTGACAGTTTTGTGAGAATGAAGCAGCAAGTTGTGATAGGATGGTGAGGCTCCTGTGCTATTCTTAGCTTGAATAAGTTATCCAAGAAGTGTAAGCAGAAAGGGGCAAGCGATGTATGCAGTGATACGCAATTACGACCTCTTTCCAGGGACGAAAGAGGAGTTTATACAGCAGGTGCAAAAGAGCCTTATGCCCATTATGAACCAGGTTCCAGGATTTAGAGCCTACTATCTGGTGGAGGTCGGAGACAACGAAATGGCGGTCGTCAGTATGTTTGAAACGCTAGGTGCCGCGAAAGCATCTGCACAGAAGACGATAGCTTG
>Ga0207646_10005233_pt1 | contig 13691 bp, 13 predicted proteins | sample KBSK5502metaG_FD_184343 | JGI IMG/M metagenome (GOLD analysis project Ga0207646, IMG submission 184343) | Corn, switchgrass and miscanthus rhizosphere microbial communities from Kellogg Biological Station, Michigan, USA - KBS K5-50-2 metaG... | ecosystem: Host-associated > Plants > Roots >... | reverse complement strand
TCGATCCGGCCGTCGTGAGATTGACTAGGAAGGCCCCTAGGAAAATCGCGGGCCAAACTCGATATCCCAGCAGCAACAGTGCCGCCAGCGCGATGCCTGTTCCGGGCCACACTGCCGTAGCACTAGGATGCACGATCGCGAGTCTCAGTCCGAGTTTACAGGCGACGAAGTAAAGCATCGCCAGCCCCGCAATTAGTTGTGGGGAATAGGTCGCTTGCGCAAACCGGCTGAATGAGGGCCACGATTTGTGGGCTGGCATAGGCCGCTCGCATTCTGGATGACGCGAAAAGTATAATGCCAAAACAGCGCTGCGAGGTATCGCCGCATCGCCCTCCTCGACAAAAAAACAAAATCATCATCGCCAAATGCGCGCCGTCTGATTGGGCGTATTGGCAGCGCGGTGTTCTTCGCATGGGATACGGGCATAAATGCGAGCGTCCCGGAGAGGAACAATCTCTCCGGGACGCATGCATTCCGTCTCAGCAGGATTAAATTAGCCTACTGGCCGAACGTGATAACGCCGAATGTGCCGTCGCCGTAGTTGTTGTTGCCAGCCGTAAAGAAGAGTTGATTCGGATTGCCGTTCGCGCCAGCCAATCCGCCCTGGCCGAACTGGATCGCCCAGACATCATCGATTTCAATCGCTTTTCCGTTTGCGTCGCGAAGCGGACCAAGGAAAGCGCCGGTCTTTGGATCAAAGGCGTTGATGCGCCCGTGCGGAGTGTTGTTCGTGACGAGAAGCGCGTTGCTCATGGGTCCAAAGTCGGCAGGCGCCAGCGCCACGCCCCACGGCGAATGCAGAGGACCGCTCACCGCAAAATGCGTCTTCAGAACCCCCGCCGGAGTGAACGAATCGACAAAACCGCCCTGCGATTTGTCCAGCGCGGTGTAAGTAACCCAAATGGTTTCAATGCCGTCTGCATCGGTGATGGTCTGAATGCCATAAGGCGCGAATTTCTTCGGAATCTTGGTGTCCACAAAAGCGCTCTCGCTATCGACGAGTTGGAAATTGGAATCGAATACGTCGATCCTGCGATTCTCTCCGTCATCGGCGGCGTACAGAAACTTTTGTCCGTTGTTGGTGGCAATTGCCAGTCCCGTGTACGTTGCACCGGCGGATGACCGGTTGGCGGCCAGCGTAGCGGTACTCGCGCCCGTGGCGCTGACTCCGCCTACCGCGGGATTCCATCCGCTGATGGCGCCATCAAGTGTCGCGAAGATGAAAATGGAGTTGGCAGAAACCTGCTTCCCGGTGATCGGGTTGGTGCCGGTGATGGTGAACGCCTGTACACCGGCTGGAGTTTCTGTGGCAACGATTCCTGTAGGCGTCCCGGGCCCGCCGGACACCGACGGTATGCTTACAACGAGTCCCAGCCGAGTGGCCGCGACCCCATTCGTATTGTTAATGGAATAAAGCGTCGAGACTCCCGTCCCGTTGTCACTGACCCAGAAAGGGCTTGTCGAGGTGGAAACCAGACCCCAACCGTTGACGAGATTTGGATCAGGAACAGTGCTGCCTGCGCCGGAGTTGGTCACAAGATCGGTCCGCGTATACTGCGCGACGGTCAGACACGGAAGCATAACCGCCAGTACAAAGACTGCCAGTACTTTCATTTCCAATCTCATTCTCTTTTCTTCCTTCCATGGATTGAGGTTCTACTTGCCGAAGTTTGAGCGCAGCCTTGCGGCTTGCAACTGGCCTGAGCGGAACACCCTGAAGACAACAAACTCTGCCGTCTCAACCAAGGTAACGGCGAGCCGCGAGCGAAGTGTCACCAAAACGTCCATTCGGTGTAAAATTAGCAGCGCGTTGACTCTCCAAGATCCGGCGTGGGCGCGCTAAATGCAAGTGGGGCTTTTCGGATGGCCTTCACTTTTGGTTTCTGAAAGGCGTGGGTCCTCGGAACACAACTCGCTTGTTTTCAGATTCTTCCGCAAAACACACCAGAAAACCCTTTTGTTTCACACTCTTCAATTTTCCATATCCTCATCGCTCTTTGTTTTCAAGCTTTTGCGCACACACGAGATGAGGAGTCAAAGGTTGAAGGAAGCTTAGGGCTGCAGGCGGAGATTCAAACGCTGGAATTTGAGTCCGCCACTCTGGGTTAGCCAATCACTGTCCGCCGGAAACCTTCTTACGGTGCATACCAGAATTGCAGAATCACTTGCACATGCGCGGGTACCGGCTTGCCATTTTTACTCGCCGGCTCGTAGAGATATTGTTTCATCACTTCTGTCGCGGTGGCATGGAGCTTGGCCGGCCCGGAAAGAATTGTCACTGATTTGATATGCCCCGTCGTGTCCACAACGGCATCCATCTTCACGTTGCCGGCGATATAGTTTTGAATCGCTTCAGGAGGCGACACGGACTTCGATCCCTTGATCAGCTTTGGAGCAGCATAATCCTCTTGAATCGACGAAACTGCTGCGTCCGCTCCCACACTTTTTTCTGCTCCAGCCGCCACAGGTGCATTGCTCGCCGTCACTCCCGATTTCCTGTGCAACTCAGAAGCCCGTTGCGCATTGCTTCGCTTCGATTCAGCCCCCGGGCTTGCGCCATGGGAATTCAACGCATTTAAAGCCGGTGCCTCTGCGGGAACCTCGGTAACGGTGATGGAAGAATCGTCCACATAGACATTGCCGGTTTTATTTTCGGTTGAAGGGACAGCGCCCGAGTTCACAACAAGATTTTTTGCGTCACTCTGCGCGGTGGTTGTGATTTTCGGACTCGCAGTTGCCGGCGCAGCCTGCTCAGGCGAGAGCGCTTGCGACCGGGTCGAGGCAGGCTTCGATGCGGCTGTCTTGTTTGTTGCAGCGGCAAATCCTCCGTACCGATACGCGCCGCCAGCAGCTGCGATTAGCACGATCGCTGCACCGGCGCCAATCATCCACGTTTTGCTGCCACTTTTTTGTTTTTCTCCCGGCGCGGATCTCCGAGGATAAGCAAGCGATCGTTTTGGAGATTGCGCTTCCTCTTGTTTCGCCTCCATTGCAAAAAGCTCTTCGAGCTGTTGTTCTTCGTCTCGCTTTGCAGGGCCGGTGCCGATTTCGGAAGCAGGCCTGGCTCCTATTTGCGCCGCGGCCCTCGGTATCGAACTTTGTCCAGTCCGCAGCGAGAGTAGTTGCGTCTGTAGTTCCGCAACTTCATGCTTCAACCGGTCGACTTCCTGCAAGCTTGGAGGTATCGCAGGCTTCGCGGGCTTGTTATCCGAGTCTTCATCTGAGGAAAGGCTCTTCGCGGCATTTGCACTGGCTAAGGCCGTTCCTGACTTCGGGAATTCAATTCCCCAAAAACCAGGACACACTTCCGTGAATTCCAGATCGACATAGCAATTGGTCGGACGAAAGGCGCGCTTGCGCAGGACTTGCGTCACTACTTCTTTGCCGGTGGCTTTATTGGAGAGAAAAAGAAGCTGCCCGTCCGCGACAGCTGCCGAGAGCCGAATCACGGCTCCGCGCTCGAACACCAGAACGGTCTGCGTTTCTTCCGTGAACAGTTCGCGCTTCGCCGCGGTATCGCAAGGACGCGCGCCCGTGGCGATCACCGTGGTCTCGAGTGCTACCGGTTCTTGCGAATTGCTCTCCTCCGGACGTAGTGCACCCACAGCGAGTAAACCAGACTTCAGGTTGACAGAAGACCCCAAAAATTTTCACCGTGACAGGAGGAACCATGCCCTTGCCCGAGGGCAGGCGAGCGACACCACGCCTTCGAGAAAGCGCTCGCCATTTCATGGTCACAATTCGCTGGGCCGAAGGCTATAGTACGCGCGTACTGACAGTAAATAGGTGCGGGGAGCCAAGAGACCACGCTTCACAGGAGAAGATTTACGATTTTAGCGGCGACGAAGTAATGGCGCGAATAAGATCCACTTCTTCCTGGCGATAGGGGCTACCGTCCGTGCGAAAGATCTCGTGGAACCAGACCGCCGGCTCGCGATCCGTGTATGGATGTTTCCACGAATCCCACGGCAAATAAGTTTGCGTTTTGCCGGCAACCAGGCCCCAGTTGATGGCGCCTACCTGGTACTTCTTGGCGATCGGTAATGAGCCCTGAAAAGTGCTGCCATTCCCGCGAGCCATGTATTCAGTGCAAATAATCGGGCGATGGTAAGGTTGCAGCCAGGCAATGCGTTTTTCGAATTCCTCGGGTTTGTCATAGCTGTGAAAAGAGACCACATCGGACATTTCGATCTGGATTTTTTCTGTGGCATCCAGCTTTTCGGGCGAGGACCAGCCACCTTTCCACACACCGCTCGTCAGTGGCTGTGTGGGATGCGTTTCGCGCGCCCAATCAAAAACTTTTGGCAAGAGCATCAGGACCAGTGCAACTTTGTTTTTGGCGTCGAGCTCACCGTAGCTGCCCTGATTTGTGTTGTCCGGTTCATTCCAAACATCCCAACCGAGAACACGGGGATCTTTTGCGAAGGCGCCGACCACTCCTTTTACGTAAGCTTCGAGACGCGGGTACTGCGAAGAATCTTCGAGCGCTTTTGCTCCGGGACTTTGCACCCAACCGGAATTGTGCACGCCGGGTCGTGGTTCATGTTGCTTTCCAAGATGCGGATTCGGATCCCAACAGGAGTCGAACAGTACGAACAGCGGCTTGATGTGATGTTTATCCGCAATCTGCAGAAAAGTGTCGATGCGTTTTTTGAAGCCCGCGGCATCCTGCTGCCACAGAAGATCATGCAGAAACACGCGCATGGTATTCAGGCCGATGGATTCGGCCCAGCCCAGTTCCACGTCAATGCGCTTCGGATCAAACGTATCGGCCTGCCACATTTCAAGTTCGTTGATGGCGGAGGCGGGTATGTAATTGCTGCCGACAAGCCAGGGCTGCTTGGAGTACCACTCTTTCACGGATTTTTCCGTCCAGCGCTGGGTAACGGGTGGCGCCGCGAGCGTGCAAGTGCTCCAGGCGAACGCGCACAAGAAAGCAACGCGGATTTTTCTGTATACATTTGACGGCATTGGGTTGGCCTCACGCTGTGAAATGAATCGGCATCTCGGGATCGAAATTCAAAGTCGGGCGCTATGCAGAACCATTTCTATAAAGATAGTGAATCCCGGTAAGTTTTGACAGCCGCTCTGCCGCGCTTTCCGGCGTGATGTCGCGTTGCGGCGACGCGAGCAGTTCGTAACCGACCATGAATTTGCGAACTGTCGCGGAACGCAGGAGCGGCGGGTAGTAGTGGGCATGGAAATGAAACTCCGGATGCGGCTGCCCGTCGGAGGGCCGCTGGTGAAAACCCATTGAGTAGGGAAATGCAGTCTCGAACAGATTGTCGTAACGAATGGTAATTTTTTTGAGGATATCGGCGAGGAGATCGCGCTCGTCCGCAGAGAGTTCGTGCATCGCTCCCAAATGGCGCTTGCTGAGCAAAAGAGTTTCAAAAGGCCACACTGCCCAGTACGGTACGAGCACTGCGAAACCATCATTCTGGCAGACAACACGTTCGTCTTTGCTTAGTTCGAGTTTCAGGTAGTCGCAGAGCAGGCAGTTTTTTTTCCTGCCGGCGTACGCTTCAAACGAGGAGAGCTCGCGCTCTGGAATATTGGGAATTGTCGCGTTCGCCCAGATCTGGCAATGAGGATGGGGATTGCTGGCGCCCATGAGCGCGCCGCGATTTTCAAAAATCTGAATGTGTCGAATCCACGGAACTTTTTCAAGTTCGCGGTACTGTTCGGACCACACATCGATGACCTCGCGGATTTCGTTGGGAGACATAAGAGGAATGGTTAAATCGTGACGCGGGGAAAAACAAATGACGCGGCAGAGTCCGGGTTCCGATTGCGCGACAAGAAGACCTTCCTCGTCAATTTCGGCGTTCTGAGTGGTTGGAAGCAGTGCCGAAAAATCGTTTTCAAACGTGAACGTGCTTTTGTAATTCGGATTGCGAACACCGCCGGCGCGTTCATTTCCCGGGCAAAGATAGCAGGACGGATCGTATGTGGCTTCGCTGGGGGCCGCGATTTTTTCCACGGTGCCCTGCCAGGGTCGCTGGGTGCGATGAGGAGAAATGAGCACCCACTCGCGAGTCAGCGGGTTGTAACGGCGATGAGGAGACTGCTCGAGTGAAGAATGACTCACGAATCTGATTGCCTTTGCGACATTTTCTGCAACATTGTCCTCGCAGTGCCTCTCAGCCGTCCAGCGCGCGGAGCCTTAATCGGTTAGACTGCTGGTTTCCAGAGCGTGAGGTGCGACTTTTTCCGCGCCTTGCGACGCTTCACAAACGTAAATGTTCGGATGGTATCCCGTTGCGGCTTCGTATCCTCTAGAGACGCGCTCGCGAAATTTTTCAGAATCCGCGGCATTCACCAAATTGATGGTGCATCCGCCAAAACCACCGCCCGTCATGCGGGCGCCAATCACGCCTTCTTGATGCATGGCAAGATCGAACATCAGATCGAGTTCGCGGCAACTGACTTCGTAGTCGTCGCGCAAACTACTGTGAGACTCAGACATCAGATTGCGTAGTGCGTCGATCTTTCCGTTTTGGAGAGCCGATGCAGCGTCACGAGTGCGGGAATTTTCCGTAATGACATGGCGGCAGCGTTTGTAAACCGTTTCACTGAGGAGTCCGCGATGTCGTTCGAGATCCGCGCGAGAGACATCCCGGAGCGCGCGAATACCGGAAAGGGCTTGTGAAAGCAGCCGCACACCTTACTCGCATTCGGTGCGCCGGACGTTGTATTCGCTGGTGCCAAGCTTGTGTTGGACCATGGTATTGCAAATAACCAACTGGACTCCAGGTGGAAGGCGCAGCAAACGGAAATCAAGGGAGCGGCAATCGAGCAGAAGTGCACTTCCGGCCTGTCCGTGACACGAAATAAATTGATCCATGATTCCGACGCGTGCGCCGACAAATTCATTTTCGGCCCGCTGGCACAGCAGAGCGAGCCTGGTCAATTCAATGGGATCGTGGGCAAGATCCAGCAAAGCGTAGGCTGTCGAAACTTCGAGGGCCGCAGATGAGCTGAGTCCGGCGCCCAGCGGGACTTCTCCTCGAATGTAAACGTTGGCGCCGCTCAGTCGATATCCTGCTCTCTTGAGCGCCCACGCCACGCCCAGCGGATAGTCGGGCCACTTCCCTGTCGAATGGATCTCTGCAGTATCAAGATCGGCTTCAATTGCTTCGTCGAAGTTCTCGGAATACAACGCAATTTTACGATCACTTCTAGGGGCGACCGCCACCCAGCAGGAAAATCCAATTGCCGCCGGCAATACAAAACCATCGTTGTAGTCAGTGTGTTCGCCGATCAAATTTACGCGGCCGGGAGCGCGGTACACTACGGAATCGCCGCCAAAGCGGGAGCTGAACTTCTTGGCCAGATTGAGAGCGTCATTCATCGGAATCGTCAGTCCCTCGAAAATAGGCGCTCGGGTCAGGCCGCAGACTTCGAGTTCGTTCAGTGCCGTACATTGTCATTCTTCAAAGCGCCTTTTTGAGCGGCGATTGTTAACAGCCGCGATGGCGCCTCCCAGGTCACGTGCCATGGTAGGATGAAAGCGATTACATCAGCAAATAGACGTTAATTCCAGCTGAAAAGTTAGACCCTGTGCTGAACGATTTCCCGCGATGAAACCGCTCTATGCGGGCCCTGTCCATCCTCGCTTTGGAGCGTCCTGGCCTCGTGGCCGCTCCGACCGGCCTGCGCAAGGTCACGACGAGCAAAGTCCTTGCCATGAGGCACGCAGCGCACACGATTGACGCAAACAACCTAGGGAACTTTCTGCAGCCGAGCCGGCAATGTGATCCAGAGCGGGCTGGCGGCGGAAGCACCGTCCGACCACCGCGCTACTTATTTCGCAATTACGGCCACGGCATCCACTTCAATCAGCCATTCAGGCCGCACCAGTCGACTTACGACCACCAAGGTGCTCGCCGGCGGATTCGCCGTATTGACGTACTGGTCGCGAATTTCCCGCACCGTTGTGATCTGCGAAGGGTCGACGCTTTCCGCACAGTAGTAGTTCAGCTTAATCACGCTGTTGAAATCACCGCCAGCGGCTTCCACAGCTGCCTTCAGATTTTCGAAAACCTGCTGCACTTGTGCACGGAAATTGTCCTTGCCCACCAGATTTCCTGACCGGTCAATTGCGACCTGCCCGGCAATGTAGACCATCTTTCCGCCAGTAACTTCAGCGACCTGAGAATATCCTGCTGTGGGTTTGGCCATGCCGTCAGGATTGAAAAGCCGGAAAGGCCGGGCCTTCTGAGTCTTTTGGCTTTGTTTACTCTTGTCTGCCCGCTGCTGAGGGAAACCGCTTGCCTGAAAAGGCGCAGCCAGCAAGATGATCGCGAGCAGCAGATAGTACGCTGTTTTCATGACGCCTCACGTATGCCTATGGAATCGAAGCAAAGCCAAGACTATCTTGAACGAAGTCTGCCGCAAAGCGACTCTGCTTCAATTCCTCGTCTACTCAGCGCACGTATCCTGTCTCGGCAATCTTTGCTTTCTGCTGTTGCGACTGATATTCCGTTTGACGGGCTTTTTTTCGAACCTCTAACCTGTTTTGTCATAACTATTTCAAATCACGTCACTCTGGCAGTCTTAAATTTCCCCGTTACTTCATTTTCAGGCAGAATAGATGTCAACCGCCCAGTCACCACTTCAGGAGGTGTTCTTTGTCCCGTTTCAACAATCTTACAGCCCTCGTGTCTTTGGGCTTGCTGCTCGCGCTTTCTGGTTGCCAAAAGCCGGCTGACCAGGCTGCAAACTCCGATTCGACGGCGAGAGATTCTTCAAAAGACTCTTCGAGCCCATCTGGTGGTTCAAGCTCTTCCGGCAGATCCGCTGCACGAGAGACGGCCGCCAAGCCCCTCGTGGTCCCAGCCGATACAACGATTACCGTCGTTCTGGACGAAGCGATCGGCTCTAAGACCTCGGCTACTGGCCAGAATTTTTCCGCCTCGGTAGCTTCTCCTGTCGAAGTGGACGGCAGAGTAGGGATTCCGAAAGGCGCGCGGGTCACCGGAATCGTGCGGGATGCCAAATCCGCGGGACGCTTCAAGGGCGGTGCCGTACTTTCCATCTCGCTCGCGAGCGTTACCATCGACAATGCAACCTATGACCTTCACACAACCAACCATGTCCAAACCAGCAAAGGCAAGGGCAAGCGTACCGCTACGATGATCGGTGGCGGCGGCGCGGCTGGTGCTTTGATCGGCGGTCTAGCCGGTGGAGGCAAGGGTGCCGCAATCGGCGCTGCGATTGGCGCAGGTGCAGGCACGGGAGGTGCCGGATTGACTGGCAACCGCGAAATTGTTTTGCCGGCCGAGACCCCCCTGGCCTTCAAGCTGTTGGATCCGCTCGAAATCAAATCGAAGCGGTAAGCCATTCGAAAATGGGCGGAGCAAGAGAGTTGCTCCGCCTTTTTTTACTGGAAGCGCGCTTTTACTTCCTCCGGGATGGGTTCGCTTCGCATTCCCCGTTGCGATTGCGGATCCCTGACAGTCCAGACTCGCTTTTCCACGCCCTCCGCCGCCAGCTCGTCTCCCTTGTACAATTTGTGTTCAACCTGAAAACTGCTGCGTCCCCATTCAACAATCCGCGTCTCGATCGCCACTATCTCTCCAAAGGACGCCGCCACGTAGAACTGCGCTCGCGTATCAATCATTGGAATTCCCAGCAGTCCATAGGTCTTCAGCATTTCCGCTTTTCGAAATCCGGCCTTTTCAAAAAGTGCATTCGTGCAAGCGTCAAAGTATTCGAAAAATCGCGGGAAATAGACAATCCCAGCGGGATCGCAGTCTCCCCACTCGATGTGAATCTCTTTTCTGTTGTTCAGCATCTCCACGGTTCTCCGGGTGAACCCGTGGAGTCTACCGTATCGCGTAGCAGCCACGGAATCCGTTTTTCTTGTCCGCTCTTCCCATTTACACTCTAGGCATGCATCTTCTCGATGGCTTCTTTCGCTCGCCCTCCGTCGAACCTTGTTTCCGTGATACCGCTACCGTTCAGGCCATCCTCAACTTTGAAGCCGCACTCTCGCGCGCACAAGCCCACGCCGGGATTATCTCTGCCGATGCCGCAGCATCGATCACATCCTCGTGCCGTGTCGAGCTGTTTGACCTGGGATCTTTGGCGCAAGCAATGCCATCCGCGGGAAATCTCGCCATTCCTCTTCTGAAACAACTCAACGCGCTAGTGGCCCGCAACTCTCCTGAAGCCTCGCGATATGTCCATTTGGGAGCCACCAGCCAGGACGCTCTCGATACAGGACTGGTGCTCCAGCTGCGCGCCGCGGTGCTGGCAATCGAAAAAGATCTGGATGCAATCACGGCCGCGCTCGTTGATCTAACGCAAACTCATCGCAGGACATTGCTCGTTGCTCGCACCTGGCTGCAGCATGCGTTACCAACAACTTTCGGATACATCACTGCCGGCTGGCTTGACGCGTTCTTGCTCCATCGCGATCGGCTTGACGCCCTGCTCGAAAGATCGCTTGTGTTGCAATTCGGCGGCGCTGCCGGAACGCTTGCTGCCCTCGGCGGTCGAGGCCCTCAAGTTGCCAAATTCCTCGCGGAAGAACTCACCCTGCCCCTTCCGCGGATTCCGTGGCACGCGCAGCGCGAACGCATTTCCGAAACTGCCGCAACGTTGGGCCTGCTTTCCGGAACCATGGCGAAAATCGCGCGCGACCTCTCCTTACACATGCAAACAGAAGTTGGCGAACTTTCTGAGCCACCCTCCGTTGGCCGCGGCGGTTCATCCACCATGCCTCACAAGCAAAACCCCGTGGCTGCAGCGGCTATCCTTGCGTCCACAATGCGTGTGCCCGCACTGCTCAGCACTGTCTTCTCCGGACTCTCCGGAGAATACCAACGTAGCCTCGGCGCCTGGCAGTCGGAATGGGAAGTTGTTCCTGAAATCGTGCGGCTCACGGCGGGCGCAGCGCATCAACTCGCATCCTTGTTGCCGCGACTCACGGTAAATGCCGAAAAAATGCGCGCAAACCTCGACCTCACGCACGGCCTGATTTACGCTGAAGCGATTTCGCTTGCTCTCAGTGAAAAACTCAATCGCGGTTCAGCTCATAAGCTTGTGGAATCAGCCTGCCGCCGCGCGCAATCAGAGAGGCGTCATTTGCGCCTCATTCTTGCCGAAGATCCCGACGTAACGAATATTCTGAACCCCGAAAGTCTTACAAGCCTCTTCGAACCGGCCAATTATCTCGGCTCTGCCGATACATTCATTGAAACAGTACTCGCCGCAGCGCGCACGCAATCCACCCGAAAACACGCTGCGCAAGGATAAATCGCATGCCTTTCGCCGATCTACCCGATATACGCATTCATTACGCGCTTTCCGGCGATCGCTCCCTGCCGGCGCTCGTGCTTTCCAATTCGCTTGGCACAAATTTCTCCATGTGGGACTTGCAAGCGCCGCCATTCGAAAAAAACTTTCGCCTCCTTCGTTACGACATGCGTGGTCACGGCCAGTCCTCCGTCCCGCCGCCCCCTTATTCCGTCCCGGAGCTTGCCGCCGACGTCTTATCTCTTGTGGACTCTCTCGGAATCGACCGGTTTCATTTCTGTGGGCTTTCGATTGGCGGGATGATTGGGATGTCTCTCGCCCTGAAGGCTCCGGAGCGTCTGGAAAAACTCGTTCTCTGCAGCACCGCCGCAAAAATCGGCACGCTCGAATCTTGGAACACCCGCATCGAGACCGTTCGAACGCGGGGCATGAAAGAGATCGCACGGACGACGCCGGCGCGTTGGTTCACACCCTCTTTTCAGGCAAACTCCCGAGACGTCGTCGCCGCAATCCTCAAGGCGGTTGAGTCGATGAACCCGGAAGGTTACATCGGCGGATGCTGCGCTGTCAGGGACTTTGACGCGCGTGCCATCGTCTCCAACATTCGAATTCCGACCCTGGTCATTTCCGGAACTCACGACCCGGCCACGCCGCCTTCCGATGGCCATTTTCTCGCGGATCATATTCCCGGCGCTCACTACGCCGAGTTGAATGCCGCACACATTTCGAACATCGAAGATTCCGCGCGCTTCACGAGCGAAGTTCTTTCGTCTCTTGCAAATGGAAACGTCATCGCCGGAGGTTCACATGGACGAACGTAAACGCTGCGAAGAAGGAATGAAAGCCCGTCGCGCGGTTCTCGGTGACGCCCATGTCGATCGCGCCCAGAAAAATCGGACGGCGTTCAACGAGCCATTTCAGGATCTGATCACGCGATACGCTTGGGGAGAAATCTGGAGCCGTCCCGGCTTGCCGCGCAAGACGCGCAGCCTTCTGACTCTCTCCATGCTGGTTGCCCTGAACCGCGACCAGGAACTCCGCATGCATTTGAAAGCAGCGCTCTCGATTGGCGTCACGCGCGAAGAAATTCAGGAAGTTTTTCTGCAGGCTGCAATTTACTGTGGTGTGCCGGCCGCAAACTCCGCATTCCACGCCGCCGAAGAAGTGTTCGAACGCCTCGACTCAAAAAAGACCAAGTAGCAAGCTGCGCGCCGGTTTCCCTTTTCCGAAGCCACTGCGTTAAGCTATATAGCGCAAAAACGAACTAGCCCACATGCTTAATCGCATGCTCGAGCATGTTCCAATTGCCCTCAAGGGGAAGTCATCGACGCCGCATGCCAGCCAAAGTTCACTCCATTCCGGCCTACCAGCGCATCCAGTCTTCCATCCGGAAACGCATCGACGCAGGCCAGCTTCGACCCGGCGACCCCGTAAGCTCTGAACGCGATCTTGCAAAGCTTCACGAAGTGAGCCTCATGACGGCGCGTCATGCCCTCGCGACATTAGAACGTGAAGGCATCGTTGAGCGCCGCCGCGGCGTCGGCACTTTTGTCGCCGCGCCTAAAATTCAATTCAACAAGCTCATGAGCTACACGGAACAAATGGCGGCTCGCAGCCTTACAGCTGCGTCGAAAATTCTTTTTGCAAAAGTGGTTGACAATGAACCGGACGCGGCAGCACGTCTGTTGCTCTCTCCGTCCGAACAACTCATCAAGCTCGAACGACTGCGCCACGCGTCCGAAGAACCGTTCGCTCTCGAGATCTGCTATCTCTCGGCTGCCGGATTTCCGGGCCTTCTCGCTACCCCACTCCAAGGTGATTCGCTCTTTGCCATCCTTGAACGCGAGTACGACCAGAAATTAGGCTACGCTGACGAAGTAATCGATGCGACCGCCGCTGACCCTCGCACTGCGGAGCTGCTCAACGTGCCTCGCCGCGAACCGCTCCTGCGCATCCGCCAGCTGATTTACTCTGCCAATGACAAGCCGTTGATCTACGTCCTCGGAATCTATCGCTCCGATCGGCACAATCTTGTCATCCGGCGGTTCCGCTGATTCTTCCAATACGCCATAATTCCTTCGCGGAAAGGCATTGAGATGCTCGTCGTCATAAAAAAAGACTACGAAGAAGTCAGTCGCGAAGCCGCGCACATCGTGGCCGGAGCCGTCCGCGCAAAGCCGACAATTGTCCTCGGGCTCGCGACGGGCAGTACTCCGCTCGGCCTTTACCAGGAATTAATTGTCATTCATCGCGCTGGCAATCTCGATTTATCCCTCGCCACCAGCTTCAATCTCGACGAATATCTCGGCCTGTCGCCTTCCCATCCTCAAAGTTTCCACTACTTTATGGACCAGAAATTTTTCTCGCAGGTAAATCTGCCTCGCGAGCGGATTCATATTCCCGACGGCACCCTCGGCGGCGACTAC
>Ga0207646_10005231_pt1 | contig 13693 bp, 13 predicted proteins | sample KBSK5502metaG_FD_184343 | JGI IMG/M metagenome (GOLD analysis project Ga0207646, IMG submission 184343) | Corn, switchgrass and miscanthus rhizosphere microbial communities from Kellogg Biological Station, Michigan, USA - KBS K5-50-2 metaG... | ecosystem: Host-associated > Plants > Roots >... | reverse complement strand
CTCGGTCCTGTTCCTGCCCGGTCCATGGGACGTCGCCCAGGCGTTCGTGAAGCTCTTCCAGTCGGACGACATCTGGCTCGACATCGGGACGAGCGGCGCGGAGATGGGCATCGGGTACGGCATGGCGGTCGTCGTCGGCCTGGCGGTCGGTCTGCTCATGGGCTGGTACACGCGCTTCCAGTTCGCGCTGGATCCGTTCGTGAACTTCTTCTACAGCACCCCGCGGATCGTCCTCATTCCGCTCTTCATCCTCTGGTGGGGAATCGAAATGCAGCCAAAGATCGCGGTGATCTTCCTCGGCGCGTTGTTCCCCATCATCATCAACACCATGGCCGGCGTCCGGAACACGGAGGCCGCCCTTCTGCGGGTCGCGCGATCGTTCGGCGCGTCAGACGCGCTCATCTTCCGGCGCGTGGTGCTCCCAGGCTCAGTCCCGTTCATCCTCACGGGCTTCCGCCTCGGTATCGGTCACGCCCTCACCGGGGTCGTCGTCGCGGAGCTGATCGCGGCAAAGCACGGTGTTGGTCAGCTCATCGCGATCTCGAGCCAGACGTTCCAGACACCGAAGATGCTCGCCGGCGTGATCCTCATCGCGTGCACCGGGATGCTCCTTACGACGATCCTCCAGCGTATCGAGAACCGATTCCAGTCCTGGCGGCCGCAGATCAAGTGAGAACTCACGACACCAACACAAAGCGGAAAGGTGGGGACATGACAAAGACTCTCGCGGCATTCGTAGCGCTCCTCGCGATCCTCGCGACCGCTTGCGGCGGCGGGGCTGGCCCGGGCGGCGCGGTCTCAAACTCGCCAACACAGGCGGCGGCATCGGCGAGCGCGTCGGCTCGGCCGTGCTGCACGAAGGTCGTCGCCGCTTACAGCAATATCAGCGCTGACGACTGGATCCCTTGGTACGCGTTCGAGAAGGGCATCTTCAAAGACAACGGGCTGGAGGTCGACCTCCAGTCGATCAACGGCGGCGCGCAAACGAGCGCCGCGCTTCTCTCGAGTAACATCCAGATCGGGCAGTTCGGCGGTTCCGAGGCCCTGAGCGCGAACGCCGGTGGCGCCGACCTGGTCATCGTCGCGAACCTCGCGCCGGTCTATCCGTACAAGCTGTACGCCCAGAAGGGCATCACGAGCGTCCAGGGCCTGAAGGGAAAGAAGATCGGCGTGTCGAACGCCGGCGGCTCCAGCGACATCGCGACTCGCGCCGCCCTGAAGGCGGCGGGGCTGGATCCCGACAAGGACGTGAACATCATCGCCGTCGGCTCGCACGCCAACCGCACCGCCGCGCTGCTCGCCGGCACCATCGACGCCGGCGTCGACGACCCGCCCGAGGACCTCGAGCTCGTGAAGGCCGGGCTCACTCCGCTCATCGACCTCGCAGGTCAGAAGCTGCCGGCCGCGAACACCGGCGTGATCATGCAGCGCACCTTCCTCAATGCGAACAGGGCCACCGTGCAGGCCTACGTCGACGCGCTGACCATCGCTCGGGTGAAGATGAAGGCCGACAAGGCGGGCGCCGTGGCCGTCCTTGGCAAATACTTCAAGCTCGACAACCAGGACGCCCTGAACGGCGCGTATGACTTCTTCATGAACGAGGTGACCGTGCCGTACCTGTTCCCGGAAGTGATTCAGTTCAAAGACGCGGTCGACATCCTCGGCAAGACCAACGACAAGATAAAGACGGTGGACATCGCGAAGATGCTGGACCGATCGTTCGTGCAAAGCGCGCAGGACCGAAAGCTCGGCGGCTAACAGCAACAAAGGAGGCGGGTCAGTGGCGCATTTCACCGATCGCATCGAACCGAAGGATTTCGGGAAGATGCCCGAGGAATATCGCGACCTTTTGACCCGCCTCCTCACCATCCAGGCGGATTGCGAGATCGGCGGCCCGCACATCTACGTCGATCACTGGACGCTCCGCGCGCCGACCGTCGACGACCAGTGGCGTGTCGCGCGCATCGCCTCGGAGGAGATCGACCACTGTCGGAAATTCCTCCGAATGCTCGGAATGGTCGGCCTCGACCGCTCCGACATCCTGTTCCGGCCGCGATCGAAGCGCGAGGTCGACGCGTTCAAGGTGGACATGCCCGAGTGGGGCGACTTCGCCGCGTTCGGTTTCCTCATCGACAAAGTGGGTCAGTACCAGCTCGACGAGATGGTCGGCTCCTCGTTCCTGCCGACGGACGATGTCCTCCCGACGATCCTGCGCGAGGAGAAGGGTCACGTCGCGTACGGCGAGCAGCAGCTCCAGATGATGATGCAGACGCCCGAAGGCAAGGCCGCCGCGCAACGCGCCATCGACAAGTGGTACGTCGTGGGGCTCGACATGTTCGGCCGCTCGGAGTCGGCGCGCGACGAGCGGTACATCGAGTGGGGGCTCAAGAAACGCACGAACGGGAAGATGCGGGAGGACTACATCGCCGAGATGGACCCCAAGATCGCCGCCCTCGGCCTCGTGGTGCCGAACAAGCTCGAGGGGCGCAAGTACCTCTAGCCGCGTTCAACCTCGCCAGCGCTCTCGCCGATGCGGTGTGCGCGTCTGGGCGCGGGAGCGCGCCCGCCCTTCGGTACCGCGGCGAGACCCTGACCTATCGGGAGCTCACGACGCTTCAGGACGGAGCTGCTGCAGCTTTCCGCGACCGTGGCGTCGCCCGCGGCGATCGCGTCGCCCTTGTGCTGCGCGATTCGCCACGGTTCATCGCCGCATTTCTCGGCGCCGTGAAGCTCGGCGCGATCCCGGTACCACTTTCGACGCTCGCGCGTCCGGAGGAGCTCGCGTTCATGGAGCGCGATTGCGGCGCGGCGATGACGGTCACCGAAGCGGATGCCGACCAGCTCGCGGGGCGGGCCGGCCCCATCGAGGCCGCGGCGACGAGCGCCGACGACATGTGCTTCTGGCAGTACTCGAGCGGCACCACCGGCGCGCCGAAGGCGGTCATCCATCTGCAGCGGCGCGCCCTCTTCCCTGCCGAGGCGCACGGGCGACACGTGGCGCGCATCCGCACCGACGATCGCGTGTACAGCACGGCGAAGCTCTTCTTCTCCTACGGTCTCCACAACTCGATGACCATCCCGCTTGCCGCCGGCGCTTCGGTCGTCCTCGATCCCGAACGCTTCGCCCCCGACCGCGCGTGGCAGCTCATCGCTGCGGAGGGGCCGACGGTCCTGTACTCGGTGCCGACGGCGTACGCGGCGCTGCTCGCGTCCGCCGAGAGCGGGACGCTCGCAGACCCGTCGTCGCTGCGCCTGTGCATCTCCGCCGGCGAGGCGCTGCCCGCTCCGCTCGCGGAGCGATGGCATGAGCGGTTCGGCCTGGCGATCTTGGACGGTATCGGGTCCACTGAGATCGGCTACATCGCGATCTCGAATACCGCAGACGACATCACGCCCGGATCTTCCGGCCGCATCATTTCCGGCTACGACGCGCGAGTGGTGGATGCGGACGGTGCGGACGCGAGCGAGGGGACGCTCTGGGTCCGCGGCGGCTCGACGGCGCAGGGCTATCACGACCGCCCCGAGCTCGCCGCCGCGACATTCCGCGACGGGTGGGTCGTCACGGGAGACCGCTACCGCGTTCTGGATGGGCGCTACTTCCACCTCGGGCGCGACGACGACATGCTCCGGGTCGGCGCGCAGTGGGTCTCGCCGCTCGAGGTCGAATCCGTCCTCCTTTCGCATCGCGGCGTGGTCGAGTGCGCCGTCGTCGGTCGTGCCGACGCCGACGGCCTCCTGAAGGTCTGTGCCTACGTCGTCCTCCGCGGCAGCACGCAGACGTCTGAGCTCGACGATCTCTGTGCCGAACGGCTCGCGCGTCACAAGCGCCCGCGGTGGATCGAGGCGGTGGGCGATCTCCCCAAGACGGCGACCGGAAAGATCCAGCGTTTCCGCCTGCGCGAACCGGCGCGAGCGTGAGTCAGCACCGCATCCGCTTCACGCTCAACGACGCGCCGGTCGACATGGCCGTTCCCGCTGAACGGCTGCTCGTCGATCTGCTGCGCGAGGACCTGGGGAAGACGGGCACGAAGGACGGCTGCTCCGTCGGGGTCTGTGGCCTCTGCACGGTGCAGGTTGACGGCGCGCCGATCTCGGCGTGCCTGCTCCTCGCCACGCAAGTCGACGGAACCCAGGTCCGGACGGTCGAAGGCCTTGCGTCGCCGCTGCAGGACGCGTTCATCGACGAGGGCGGACTCCAGTGCGGCATCTGCACACCGGGCCAGCTCATGGCCGCGGACGCGCTGCTTCGCGCGAAGCCGGACGCGACCGGAGCCGAGATCAGCGATTGGCAGATGGGCAACCTCTGCCGTTGCACCGGCTACTACGGGATCGCCCGCGCGATCGCGAAAGCCCAGGAGGCCCAGTGAGGCCGTTCGACTACGTCGAGCCCGAGACGCTCGAGGAGGCGCTCGCGCTCCTCGCCGACGATCCCGACGACACCGTCGTGATGGCCGGAGGCACGTCGCTCGTCATCCTGATGAAGCAGGACCTCGTGCGCCCTGCGCGCGTCCTCGGTCTCCGGCGCATCGCGGAGCTGCGCGACGTCGGCGCGAACAGCCAAGGGCTCGCGCTCGGCGCGCTCGCGACTCACGGCGCGCTCGCGCGCTCCGAGCCGGTGCGCCGTCATGCGCCGGCGCTCGCGGCGACGTTCGCGGCCGTCGCGACCGTGCGCATCCGCGAGCAGGCAACGCTCGGCGGCAATCTCGCGCACGCGGACCCCGCGCAGGATCCTCCGGTCACGCTCCTCGCCCTGGATGGCGTGGTGGTCGCGAAGACTCGATTTGCCGAGCGGCGCATCCCGCTCGATGCGTTCTTCGCCGATATCTTCGAGACGTCGCTGGAGCCGGGGGAGCTCGTGCTTGGCGTGGAGCTTCCGTCGCTACCGACCGGTGCGCGCGGCATCTACAAGAAGTTCCTCCCGGCCACTCTGGACGACTACGCCACCGTCTCGGTGGCGGCAGTCATCGCGACCGACGCCGGCGGCACATGTACGCACGCGCGTATAGCACTCGGCGGCGCGGGACCCGTGCCGCTGCGCGCGCATGAAGCCGAACGATCGCTCGCGGGTCGCCGCTTGGACGACGTGGTCATTCGCGAGGCCGCCGCGCTCGCCGCGGCGGCGACCGATCCGATCGACGACCTGCGCGGAAGCGCGGACTACAAGCGGGCCATGGTCGGCGTCTGGACCGAGCGCGCGCTTCGCGAGGTCGCGTGAAGCTCGAGCATCGCGTGACAGTCGACGCGCCGCGCGCCGCGGTGTGGGCCGTGCTCATGGATCTACCGGTGGCGGCGCGGTGCGTCCCCGGAACTCGTGATGTCGCGACCGATGGCGACGGAGTTCGCGGAACGCTCGACGTCCGCGTCGGCCCGGTGAAACTGACCCTCGCGGGCACCGTCGCGATCGAATCGCGCGACGAGGCCACGGGGACGGCGCGGCTGCGCGCGAATGCGGAAGATCAGCGACTTGGCGGCGCCGTGCGCGCGTTCGTCGATCTGGCCGTGGCCGGCGACAAGCCGACCGAGCTCCGGATGTCGACCGACGTCGCGATCCTCGGCCGCATCGGCGAGCTCGGCCAGCCACTCATCGCGCGGCAGGCGGACAAAGTGCTCGCCGGTTTCGCCGATTGCCTGCGCCGGACGGTGGCGGGGCGATGATCGATCAGAAAATCTTCGACCGGCCCGAGCGGCGCGCGGACGGCGACGCCAAGACGACCGGGGCCGCGCGATACACGGCGGACCTCGATGTCCCTCGCACGTTGCAGGCGGCCTTCGTGCGGAGCCCGTATCCGCATGCCCGCATCGTCGCGGTCCATACGGAACGCTCGCGCGCTCTCGACGGCGTGCGCGCGGTGCTCACCGGCTATGATGTCCGGGGTCAGCGCCTGGGCCGGCGGCTGCAAGACTGGCCCCTACTCTGCTGGGACCGCGTCCTGTTCGTCGGCGATCGCGTGGCCGCGGTGGCTGCGGACTCGCGCGAGATCGCCGAAGAAGCGGTTCGCCTGCTGTCGGTCGAGTACGAGGAGCTGCCGCCCCTCCTCGAGATGGAGGACGCGCTCCGTCCCGATGCGCCGGCCCTGCACCCGGACGCCAGCACCTATCGCTTCCTCGAAGGTCGAGGCGAGCGTCCCGCTGTGCCGCACCCGAATCATCAGGGGCGTGTCCTGGAGTCGCACGGCGATGTGGACGCCGCGTTCGCGCGCGCGGCCCGGATCTTCGAGCACGAGTTCGCGACACCGCGCCTCCATCAGGCAGCGCTCGAGCCGCGGGCCGCGATCGTGTGGCTCGAGGGCGATCGCGTGCACGTGGTCTCGACGAACAAGGCGCCTTTCAACCTGCGCGACCAGATGGCGGCGTCACTCGGTCTCGCGAAGGATCGCGTCGTCGTCGACAACGGCACGATAGGCGGAGACTTCGGCGGCAAGGGCCTCTCGACGGACGAGTTCGTCCTGTATCACCTCGCAAAGGCGACCGGACGGCCGGTTCGCGCGGTCACGCGTTACGCGGACGAGCTCACGACCACGAACCCGCGCCATTCGTCGCGGATTCGGCTCCGCACGGGCGTCGACGCGGAGGGGCGCATCGTCGCGCATGAATCGCACGCTCTGTTCGACGGCGGCGCGTACGCGGCAGGGAAGCCAACGGTCCGGCTCATGGTCGAGGGCGGCGTGCATACCCTCGAGGGCTATCGCGTGCCCGCGTCGCGTCACGAAGCTGCGACCGTCTACACAAACAGCGTGCCGGGTGGGCACATGCGAGCGCCGGGCCAGCCGCAAAACGTCTTCGCGTCCGAGTCGCACCTCGATCTCATCGCGCGGGAGATGGGCATCGCGCCGCTCGAGTTCCGACGGCGCAATGTCGCGCGCGCCGGCGATCCCACCACGACCGGCGAGCCGTGGCACGGGCCCGACCTGGCAGCGCTACTCGATCGCGCGGCGTCGGAAATCGGGGCCGAGAAGGCGAAGCCGCCGGGGCGCGGTGTCGGTTTCGCGCTCGGCATCCGGCACGTCGGTCGCGGCCGTACGACGATCGCACTCCGCCTGGAGGGCGACGGGACGATCGAGGCGCGCACCGGCGTGGGGGATCAGGGCGGAGGGCAGCACACGATGATCCAGCGGATCGTCGCGGCGACGCTCGGAGTGGACCCGCTCACCGTGCGGGTGCGCAGGCTCTCGACCGAGGGTCCGCACGACCCGGGCATCGGCGGAAGCCGCGTCACGCCGGTGCACGGCGGCGCGGCGCTTGCCGCGGCGCGCGCATTAAAGGAGAAGCTCGGCGGACAGTCGGTCGCGGACGCGGCTCGCGCGCTCGCTGATGGCGAGACGCTCGAGGCGACCGCGACCTTCGACGCGACCGCGGCCGATCACGGCGCATGTGCGCACGCGATCGAGGTCGAAGTCGACGCGGAGACCGGCGCGGTGCGCGTGCTCTCGGCCGTGCTGGCGGTCGACGTCGGTCAGGTCATCAACCCGGTCGGGTTGCGCGGTCAGCTCGAGGGTGGGTTCGTGTACGGCCTCGGCATGGCGCTGACCGAGGATCTCGCGCTCGAGGACGGACGCGTGCGGGCCGCGAACCTCGGCGACTACAAGCTGCCGACCATCGCCGACGTCCCACCGCTGCGCATCATCCATCTCTCGGATGGCCACGGCGTCGGCCCGTACGGCGCGCGATCCGCGGGCGAGCTCGTAAATCCGGGCGTGCCGGCCGCGGTCGCGAACGCGGTGCACGACGCGAGCGGTGTGCGCGTCCACACCCTCCCGGTTACGGCCGAGAGGGTGTGGACGGCGCTAAGAGAGCGCTAACCTCCAACTTTCCTGTCTTGCGCGTTCTTGACGAACGAGTTGTCGATCACCTTGGTCACGTCGAGGTCCTTGACCGCGGCGTTCGTCTTCGCGAGCTCGTCGCGGCTGTAGAGCCATTCCTTGGGAGCGACCGTCGGGTAGACGGGGAAGATCTGCGTGACGTAGTAGTCATATGTCTCCGAGAGCGCGTCCTGGTCCGTCACGTTGAGAAGCTTCTGCATCACCGGCAGCGTGCCCGGCTTGTCCTTCTTCATCGCGACGATCGCCTGGATGAGCGAGTCGACGTATTTCTGCATGACGTCTTTGTGCTCGTTCATGTACTTCGTGGTGACGATGGTGCAGTTCTCGACGGCCGGGACGTTCTGCGCGGCGAGATCCATGATCACCTTGTATCCGGCCTTGAACAGCGCCGCCGTGTCCGGCGGGTGCCCCGGGCCCGCGTAGACCTGCTTCGCGAGCATGGCCGATGTCAGGTTGGCGACCGACCCGGTGGCGAGGATCGTGACGTCGCTCTGCTTCAGGCCGAGCCTTTCGATCTGCTGGATCGCGGCGACCTCAGACGAGCCGCCCTTCGAAGCGACGCCGATGGTCTTGCCCTTGAGATCGTTCGGGCCCGTGTAGCTCGCCGGTGCCATGAGCACCCACGGCGACACGGGCACGAACAGCGCGACCGCCTTGACGTCTCCGCCGCCGACGAACGCGCTCATCGTCTCGGTGCCGCCGAGCTGCGCGACCTCGACCGAGTTACCGAGGAGCGCCGCCATCGACTTGCCGCCGCCGTCGATGAGCGATAAGTCCACGTCCAGCCCGTTCTGCAGGAAGATGCCTTTCTCTTTCGCGTAGAAAGGCGCGAGGTTCGCCGGGGTCACGTTGCCGTACGCCGCTCGGATCTTGACCGGCGCAGGTGTCGCCGTGGCGGTCGCGTTTGCCGTCGACGCGGTCGGGCTCACCCCCGTGCTGCCTCCGCATGCGGCGACGATCGCCATACAGATCGCGATTGCTCCGACCTTCAATGCTCGGGCGGGCCCCATGTGTCACCTCCCACACGCCCGGTGGGCGCGTCCCACGGGCGCGACGGCCGGAATTATCAGACCATTTGACCATTCCTGCTAGCCTCGCGCGGATGCCCGAAAACACTGGCGATCGGTACGAGGCCGCTCGCACCGTGCTGTCCCGGATCCCGCACGGCGTAGCGATCATCGGAGCGGCCGACGGTGCGGAGCGCTCGTGCGCGACGGGCACCGCGATGTACGTCTCGTTCGTGCCGCCGATGGTCGCGATCGCCGAGCATCCCGGAAGCCGCACGTGCAAGCTCATCCAGCGCAGCGGCGCCTTCAGCGTCTCGTTCCTTCACGCGTCGCAGCAGGACATCGCCGAGCAGGCCGGTCATTCGGCGGAGGGACCGGACAAGTTCGCGACGCTCCGAATCAAGCCGCTCGAGGCGCCGGGGGACGCGGGCGGGGCGCCCGGCGTCGCGGGGAGCATGGCAGTCCTCTGGTGCGTCGTCCTCGACACTCGCGAGAGCGGCGATCATCTCCTCTTCACCGGCGAGGTGAAGGCGTATGAGGTCGATCCGGCGAAGATCGACGCGCTGCTGCGCTTCCGCCGCCGCTACGCGCACATCGGCCACGAGACGAGCGAAGAATCGCCGGAGGGGTATCCGACGTGAGCCAGGTCAAAACGGCGCCGAGTCCGAGTCGCGAGACGGAGGATCGCGCGCTCGTAGCCCTCGCGTGCCGGGTCATGGCGGCCGCGGGCCTCTTCGACATGCACGGACACATCAGCCTTCGCGACCGCGACGTCGCGTACATCAACGGCCGCCGCAGCTCGCGCATTTCGGTGACGCCGGCTCAGGTCGCGGTCGTGCGGATCGCCGACGGTGCTGTCCTGAGCGGCGAGCCACCGGCCGAGACGCCGCTCCATCTTGGGTGCTATCGCGCCCGCCCGGAGATCCGGAGCGTCGCGCACTTCCATCCGCTCGCCGCCACCGCATTCGCGACCGTGGGGAAGCCGCTCATCACCGCGTTCAATGCCGGCGCGCCGTTCGGAAAGGCGGTGCCCGTCTACGACGATCCCGACCTGGTTCGCAACGATTCGCAGGGCAGCGCGATGGCGAAAGACCTTGCGGATCATCGCGCCGTGCTCCTGCGCGGCCACGGGGTCGCAGTCGTCGCGGAGGACGTGCCGAGCTGCGTGACCTTGTCGCTCTATCTTGAGGAGAACGCGAAGCGCCTCGCCTATGCGATGACCATCGGCGATCCGCAGCCGTACACCGACGACGAGATCAAGCGTGTCGCCGCGAGCCTCTGGCAGCCATTCGTCGTTGAGAAAACTTGGATCGATGCGCAGGAGCGAGCCCGGCGGGCGGGCGCGCTGGACGACCTCCCGTAATGTTGGCGGCCGGCGGCCGGGCATCGTGGCCGGCCGCCGGTGCATGTATCAGCCAGCGAACTCGCGCACAACGGGTCGGATCGTCCGTGCGAAGAGGTCGGGGTCGTCCCAGTAGGGGGTGTGCGTCCCCGGGATGACTCTGAGCTCGGTGCCCAGCACCTCGGCGAGCCAGTGCGCGCCGCCGACGGCATCCGGCACGCTCCTTGTGCCGATGCCCACGCGGATCGGGACGCGCGAGGCTAGGAGTGCCGCCGTCGCGGGCCGGTAGTTCAGGAACGCGTCGATCTCGACACCGAGGAAGGTGTCGGCGTTGGACAGCATCCGCTCGCGGAGCTCGGGATCAAGACGCTCGTAGTTGGCGTCCGTCGCGAAGTGCCGCACGAACGCCTCGACCGCCCCACGTGAGCCGCCGCTCGCCATCGCGGGCTCGATCACCGGCGCGAGTCCCTTCATCGCCTCTTCGGGAGCCATGATCGGGGCGATGAGAACGGGCTCATGGAGGAGGATGCCCCGGAGCACGTCAGGGTGGCGGAGCACGAGCTCGGTCCCGATGGTGCCGCCGCCGCTCGTGCCGAATGCCGCGACCGGCGCGAGGCCGAGAGCGCGCACGAGCCCTCCCGCGTCGTCGGCTTGTTCGGCCATCGACGTTTGCTTCCAGCCCCGCGGACGGGAGCTGCGCGAGTTTCCGCGTCGGTCGTAGGTGACGACGGTGAACTCGTCGGCTAGCGCTTCGGCCGCGCGAGCGAAGTGGCCGGAGTCTCCGGTTGCGCCCGAGATGCACAAGACCGCCGGCCCGCTACCGCGGATCTCGAAGTAGAGCTCGGTCCCGTTTGTCTGGATCGTACCGGTGTTGGCCTGGGTAAGCGTCATGTCTGCACCTCCATCGAAGCTATCGGTAGGAGGTTCGTCACCGACCGACGCCGGCGCATGGGACGTTCGTCCCATTTGCGGCGAAGTCGCCCGCCCATACTCGGCGCGTGACCGACATTCGACTCGCCGAGGTCCTCGCCGCGCTCTCCCTCGCCGGCGATCTCGGTCACGGACGGAGTCTGGAGCACTCCTTGCGTGCGACGTACCTCGCGTGTCACCTCGGGGCGTCTGTCGGTCTCGACGACCGCGAACGCCGGAACGTCTTCTACACCGGCCTGCTCCAGGCGGTCGGCTGCGTGGGGAACGCTCATGCGATGTCGACCGAGATGGGGATGGATGAGATCGCGTTCAAGAGCGAGATCGCCGTGGCGAATCTCGCCGACCGCTCGGCGCAGCTCAAGGTCGCGGTCCGGCACTTTGGCTCCGCGGCAGGTGCCCTCCGACCGCTCGTAATCGCGCGCGCCTTCACCGAACGGGACGCGCCGCGCGAGATGACTCGTGCGCATTGCGAGGTCGGCGCAATGGTCGCGCGTCGCGCGGGCCTCGGCGAGGACGTCGCGGCCGGGCTGTTCTCGGTTTTCGAGCGGTGGGATGGCCTTGGGCAGCCTGTCGGCTCGCGCGGTGCGGCGACCCCGATCGCGTCGCGTGTCGTGGCCGTCGGGATCGCTGCGGATCTTTTCTACCTCGGCGGGGACGAGGGCGTTGCGCTCTCCCGGATCAGCGAGGCTTCAGGAATGGCTCTGGACCCAGATCTGGCCCGGGCGTTCCAGGAGCTGGGGAGGCGCCGGCCACTATGGGACGCGCTCGTGGCTCCGAGGCTGTGGGACGACTGTCTCGCGCTCGAACCGCAGCCGCGACACACGCTCGACCTCGCCTCCCTCGATGAGCTCGCTTTCACGCTCGCCGACTTCGCCGACGTGAAGTCACCCTCTTTCGTTGGCCATTCGCGCGGCGTCGCCGCCCTCGCGGCGAGCGCGGCGCGAAACCTTCGCCTAGGAGATGGCGAGATCGGGCTGGTTCGGCGCGCTGCTCTGCTACACGACATCGGGCGCGCGAGCGTCCCGAACACGATCCTCGACAAGCCGCGCGCACTGACACCAGGCGAGCGCGAGCGCGTACGTCTCCATGTCTACTACACGGAGCGCGTGCTCGAGCGCTCACCCGCGCTCAGCGCATGCGCCCCCTTCGCGGGCGCGCACCATGAGCGGCTCGACGGCAGCGGTTATCACCGCGGGACGAAAGCGAGCGCCCTGCCGATGGGCGTCCGTATCCTCGGCGCCGCGGATACGTTCCAAGCGCTCACCGAGCCACGGCCGTACCGCGCCGCAATAACCGGCGAGCATGCTGCCTCGGTCGCTATGCAAGAAGCCGAGGCCGGACGGCTCGACCGCGACGCGGTGGAGGCCGTTGTGGCCGCCGCTTCAGGCATTCCGCCCCGGCGTGTCCGCGCGCCGAGCACGCTCACCGATCGCGAGCTTGAGGTCGTGCGGCTTCTCGGCGCCGGACACTCGAACAGGCAGATCGCTGGACGGCTTCAGATCAGCGAGAACACCGCGCGCCACCATCTCGAGAGCGTCTACGCGAAGCTCGAGGTCACTACTCGCACCGGTGCGGTCATGCAGGCGCTCGCGCGCGGACTGCTTTGATTCGGGCTACTGGCTTTGGATCTGGATCGATTGGACCACGCCGTTGACAACGGAAGCGGAGATTGGCGTCCCGGCGGCGATCTCCTCTGCCTTCACGTCGGTCTGCTTGACGATCACCGCCGCTGGCCCAAGGACGACCTTCGCCGTCGCATCGGCGAACGTGACCGTGAAGGACGTCGCACTGACCTGATCGATCGAGGCGATCGCCGCATTGGTCATGAGGTTGCCCTCAGTCAGCGGTCGCTGACCCGGAGGCACGACTCGACTTAGGGACTCCGAGAAGATGCTCACCATGCTCGCGAGCAGTGTCCGATCAGCTTGCTGTTTCGCGGTGATGGCGACGAAGAGTCCTGGCTTGAGGTCGGCGGGCGTGGCCGGGTCCGTGCGCGTGATCCTGGTGCTCGCGCCCAGATCGAGTACCTCGCCGTCCTCGAGCATGAGTTTGCTTGCCGTCGCGCTCTGGACCTTGCCCTGCACGCGTGTCGCGGGGCCCGCGCTCGGAGACGGGGATCCGGCGACCGAGGTCGGTGGGGGAGTCGATGTGAGCACGGACGGGCCCGCGGCGCCGCCGCATGCCGTGGCCGCCAACGCCATGATCAGCAGGATCGGCCGGATCACTTAATGGGATACGCAGCGGCATGCCGCGTAGTTCATGAGGACAGCACGCAGCGCGGTCTTTTTCGCGACGATTCCGGACTTTTCCGGATCAATACCGACTACTTAAAGGTGATCCTGTCCGTGGTGCTCAAGGTAACGTGCCCCTTGTCGAGCGGCGTGTTGTTCGCGTTCGCGAAACCCGGCTCGTTCAGGAGCTGCCACCGCGTGAGTGTCTCGGTGAACTCAGGATCGCCGGAGATGCCGTCCTGGGCGACGACAACGGTGATCCCGCGCAGACCGAGTCCGAAGGTCGTGTAGAGCACCGCGCCGTTCGCGGCGGAGCCGACCACCACGGCGGTCTCGACGGCCTTGTCCTTCAGGATCTGCTCG
>Ga0207646_10005228_pt1 | contig 13701 bp, 11 predicted proteins | sample KBSK5502metaG_FD_184343 | JGI IMG/M metagenome (GOLD analysis project Ga0207646, IMG submission 184343) | Corn, switchgrass and miscanthus rhizosphere microbial communities from Kellogg Biological Station, Michigan, USA - KBS K5-50-2 metaG... | ecosystem: Host-associated > Plants > Roots >... | reverse complement strand
TGCGGCTCACCGACAGGGGCGTCCTGCTCTCGAGCGAGGTCTTCCAGGCGTTCGTCTGAGGGGCGTTCAGCGGACGCCGTCGCTCCAGGCGTCGATCTCGGCGCGGTGCGCGTCGTCGTGCTCGGCCATCATCTGGGGTATGTCGCAGAGCGCGACCCGGCCCACGCCCTCCTGGCTCCCCGCGCGAGACCACTGCGTGGAGTCCAGGGAGCGGAGCCGTGCGAGGTTGGCCGCGCGCGCTCTCTCGAAGCTCTCGACGCCCTCGGCCAGAGACCGGCTCTTGTAGTCCCGCTCCCTGGCCATCCGGGCCCCATCGAAGTCGGGGAGTTGGGGGTCGGCGTCCGTGAGCAAGCGCTGGATCCTCGCGCCGAAGCCCTCGCGCTCGAGGTCCGCGAGGTGCCAGCACTGCTCGACGGGCGAGAACGCGCCGCCGGGTCCCGGCACGGTTGCCTCCTCCGCGGAGAGCGGCAGGAATCGCTCGGCCAGGAAGGCCGGCATCGCCTCAAGCGACGTCCACAAGGCGTCACGGTCGCCGCGTCTCATCAAAAGATATTTCATGGCCGCCTCGCGCGCGAAAAGGAAGCAATCGTCGCCAGCAGGAAAAGGAGCCCGCCGAGGACCACGACGACCACGTTCCAGCGAGTGAGCCGCGCATTGGGATCGTGGCCGGGCGCCATCATGCGGTTCACCCGGTTCGCCATTGCCTGAAGCCCGACAAGCGGCAGCAACGGGAGCAGGACGAGGGGGGCGGGCATCTCTGGCGCCGCCAAGCTGACGACAACGACCACGGCCCAGGCCGCCGCGGCGAGGAGGGCCAGGGTCGGTCCCCCCGTTCCGGAGGCCTCCTGGGCGGCCCTGCCGATCCGGTATGCGAGAGCAAACACGAATACGTGTGGAATGAACACGGCGCGCACCGCCGGACTGATCCGCTCGCCCCCGACGTCACGGATGTGGCGCCAGTGCAAGTAGAACCAGCTTCGCTGAGTAGCACATAGGTGTAGTACATCGCTTAAAGCATCCTTGGTGAGAAAAGTTGGAACGGCACTAGCGGAAAAAATGGAGGTCGAGGTCCCCCACCGGACGTCTCGCTGCTCTCCATCCGTCGCTGCCGCCGGCCAGTCTAACTGGGTGAGCGCTCCCTGGGCTAGCCGGGTAGGCCGAACAGCCGGCGAGCTACCATGGCCGAGGTGCCGTTGAAGCGCACCGCCACCAGATGCATGTCGCCCTCGTCCGGCCGGGTCCAGCGGACCGAGCCGGCGAGCACGATCCCGGTCGATTCGCGATAAGCGTGGAGCTGCAGCCCGACGGGCGTACCCTTCGGGAGCGGCTCCGCTAGTTCCAGCCGGCAGCCTGAGAGGCCCACATCGACGATGTGGCCGGCAAGCCGGGTGCTTCGCGCGCGGTCCTCCACCTCGACCTTCAGGAGCAGCGGTCGCCGGGCGCGGCGGCGATCGTGGTCGTCGGCACGGCCTTCCGTACGCCGGCGCTCCGCCGCGCGGGCGAGGCGCCGCGCGAGGTCGCGCACCTCGGGCGGGCTCGCGGCCGAAGACATGTAGGCAGCAGCGCCTCGCGCAAGGGCGCCACCGTAACTGTCCACGTCCGTTTCCGCTCCGACCACGAGCAGGGGCGCGCCGTGCAGCGCGGGGTGGGCGAGGAGCCGGACCTGGGCCGCTTCGCGAGCGGCGCGGGGGCCACCGCGGATGAGGACGACGAGGCGAGGGGACGACAGGTCCCGCCGGCCCAGCGCCTCCGCTTCGGTCAACGCCGCGACGGAGAGGCCGGCGGTACGAAGCGCGTCGACGATACGGTCGCGCCCGCCCGCCGGCGGGCCCACGACGAGGGCGTCGGCCGCAGCGGGGGCGGCCATGCGACGTCTATCGGCCGGGAGCGGCGGCGGCGGCCGCGCCGGCCGTAGCCGTCTTGGCCTTCTCCCTCCCCACGGGCGGCCCGCCCGGCCCGAGCGTCAGCAGGTAGGACCGCACGGCCTCGATCTGCCGGTGCTGGTCGCCTCCGAGGATCTCGGGGAAGGCGTTCTCCTCCGGCTTCTCCGGGAAGTTGGAAGGCATGCGCGTGCCGGGCTGGATCTTCTGCGGGTCGGCCAGCCACTGCGTGAGCCACGCCGCGCGCAGGCGCGTCGGGACGTTCGCGAGGTCCGGGGCCATGAAGGCGGGCTCCTGGTTCGGGAGCTTGCCCGCCACCACGTGGCACTTGATGCACTGCCACTTGGTGAAGAGCTCGTGGCCGGTGGCGACCATCGGCGCCTGCAGCTCGGGCTTCTGCTCGTAGGGGAACGGCACCTTGTCCAGGGCGGCGAAGTAATGCGTGACCGTATTGGTCTCGTCCTCGCTGAACTCGAAGGTCGGCATGCGCACCTGGAGCCAGGGCCGGATCTTCCTCGACGGGTCCTTGATGAAGTCGTGGAGCCAGGCCGTCTGCACACGCGCGCCCTCGCCCACCTTCTCCTTCTCGTTGTAGAGCAGCGGCGGCGAGAGCCCCACGACCTGCGTCGTGTCGCCTCCGCTCGCCTCGAGCTGCGAGCGGACGATCTCGCGGAACGCCCCTCCGCGCTCGCCGATGATGTGGCAGCCCTGGCAGTTCTTCTCGCGGACGAGGCGCTGCCCGCGCGCGACGAAGCGGTCTTCGGCCGAGAGCTGGCGCTGCGCGGCCATCGGCATCTGCTCCTTGGTGAAGGACAGGATGCCGGTGACGATCGCGTCCGCCTCGTTGTCGGCCACCCAGAACTTCGGCATCCGCAGGAGCTCCTCCGGCCGCTTGACCTTGCCCTGATCGAAGACGCGCGGCTCGAGGAGCTTGCGGTGCACCCAGCCCGGTAGCGTGTGGGGAATCTTGCCTTCCTCGAAGCCGAAGTCGAGCCGCTCGACGAGCTTCGAGCCTTCCTCGGTCAGCTCGACGCCGATGGGGGAGGTCTTCTCGAACCCCTTGATCGTGTGGCACCCGAAGCAACCGTATCGTCCGATCGTCTTCTCGCCGACGAAGAGAGTGCGCTCGCGGTCGTCCATCGCCGCCAGCTTCTGATCCACGTCGCGCACTGGCGTACTCGCCGCGAGCATGTACTCGCGGACGATGTCGTCGCGGAGCTTGGCGTCGAGGGGCGCGCGCGGCCGGCCGACGAACGCGTCGTTCTTCAGGCTCATGAGGTAGGAGGTGAGGTCGGCCGCCTCCTTCTCGGTGAGCCGGAGGTTCGGCATGCGCGTCTCGTGCCAATAGCCGCGCGGGTTGCGCACCCAGGCGTAGAGCCAGCCCGCGCTCACCTTGCTCCCGGTGCCGTCGAGGTTGGGGCCGTGGGTCCGGAACGACGCGGCGTCGAAGCCCTCGTTCAGCCCGCGCTTGTCGCTGCCCACCCGGTGGCAAGCCAGGCAGCCGACCGACTCGAAGAGCTTCCGCCCCGCCTCCAGGTCGCCGCCCGGCGGCGCCGGATAAGGCTCCGCGGCGGCCGCGCTGGCCACGAGGTACGCCACCACCGCGTTGGCCTCGGTGTCGTTGCGGTGCTTCTGCTCCGGCGTCTCGTCCACCCTCACGTCCCAGATCTGCGGCATGCGGGTGGGTCGAAAGCCCTTGGGCTCCTTGATCCACCGGTAGATCCAGTCCTCGTTCGTCTTGCTCGTGATCCTCGTGAGGTCGGGGCCGACCTTGCGCAGGTTCTCCCAGCCCTTGATCTTGTGGCAGCCGTAGCATCCGTAGCGCTCGACGAGGAGCAGGCCGGTGTTGAGGCTGGTCGCCTTCGGCACCTCCACCATGCCCTGGTGGCACTTCATGCACTGGGCTTCGGTGTGGCCCTTGGCCATCATCGGGTAGTCCCAGAAGTGCAGCCCGTGGTAGGAATCGGTGCCGCTGTACCGGCCCCACTTCTTCTCCTCTTCGACGGTGGACGGAGTATGGACGGCGTTGACGAAGCTCGTGGCCCGCCCGCGCCCCTGGTGGCAGGAGGTGCACCCGACCTTCTCCACCGGGTGGGGGCCCTGGAGGTAGAACTCGAAGTTCGGGTGGGTCGTGAACGGCTGGGGGGCGTTCTCGAAGCCGCGCTTGTCGATGCCGAGGTGGCAGGTGGTGCAGCGGTCGACCTTGGGCGTGCCCGTGAAGACCACGTCGTCCTGGAGGTTCGTGGGCATGATCTGGTTGATCTTCAGCGACGGGTTGGCCAGATCGATGACGGGCATGTTGCGGATGAAGGAGACGACCCCGGGCTGGATCTTGTGGAGCTTCTCCTCCAGCCGGTTGTACTCCGCGTACATCTCCTTCTGTGTGCTCTCCGCGTCGAGCCGCGTCTTCTCCAGCTCCTGCAGATGCTGCGCGGCGGCCGCCTTGCGCGCGTTGATGTCCTCGAGCTCGAGCTTCAGCTTCTGCCAATGGCTTTCCAGGTCCTCGAGGTCACGCTTCTTGGCGGTGGCGCTGCGCGCTCCGTGGTGGGCGGCCTCCTCGTAGTCGTAGCGGGCGACGTCGATCTTGGCCTTGGTGAAGCGGTACTCCTGGTCGACGCGGTACCAGTCGGCGTCGAGCCTGGCCGCGTCCTTCTCCGCCTGCTTCACCTCGCCGCGGCGGGCGTCAATCTCCTTCTCGCCCTGCGCGAGCTGGGCCTGCACCTGCTGGCGGCGCGCGGCGTCCACCTTGCCCAGGGCCTGCTGGACCTGGTCCTGCGTGAGCTTCACCTCGAGCCCGTTGAAGCGCTTCTGGTATTGCTTCCACTCGCGGTTGTAGTCGTCCCAGATCATGTACGTGAGGGCGAGGAGCAGGCCGATGGAGGTCAGCGCGAAGACGACGTTGAGGCTGGCCGTCCGTCCGGCCATCTCCTGATCGCGTCCGGGCTCGGGCTTGACTGCCATAGCTATCAGTAACAGCTGCGCGCGGAGCGGGATTCACTCCCGCGGAGCGCGCGGGGGTTGACGGGGGTGCGGCGCAGCACCCCCTTCATATGTTGAAGAAGATCTCGGGCATCGCGATGATGTATTTCAGGTTGAAGAGCCACCGCAGGACCATCTTGATCGGCAGCGCGAACATGGCGAGCACGAGCATCACGAACACCGAGTAGCGCCAGGGCCCCATCTTCTCGTAGTACTTCCGCAGGCCGATGTGGACCCGGGCGCCGCCCGGCAGCTTCACCTCGCGGCGCGAGTGGGCGAGCAGCCCCGGCAGCACGCCGACATAGAGGACGACGACCAGGATGCCCGGCAGCTCGCGCACGAACATGTTCAGGCCGCTGATGTTCGCGTGGAGCAGCTTGACCCAGACGTACTCCGACAGGTTGACGTTGTTGAGCGCCAGCAGCTTGTGGAGATCCCAGTACTCGTACGGCCCGAAGAAGTTCCAGTTCGGCCCCCGCAGGAACGTGCCGAGCATGACGAGCAACACCCACAGGATCACGAACCCGAAGAGGAACAGCGTGATCTCCACCCGCCGCTCGCGGAACGTGAAATAGCCGTTGCCCCTCGGGTTGGTGTCGAGGTACGGGATCGCCATCAGCCCCACGATGATCAGGCTCGGGAAGACGACACCCGCCAGCCACGGGTCGAAGTAGACCAGCATCTCCTGCAGGCCCAGGAAGTACCACGGGGCCTTGCTCGGGTTGGGGGTGCGGGAGGGATTGGCGGGCTCCTCGATCGGCGCCTTGAAGGCGATCCCCCAGATGACGAGGATGATCATCCCGATGACCATGCACAGCAGCTCGGTGTAGACGAGGTCGGGCCACACCCACGTCTTCTCCGCCTCCTTCGGCGTGGCCTCGATCGGCGGCTCGCCGCGGGCGATCCGCTCGTCGTTCGCGTACGCCTGGCTCAGGCTCAGGAAGAAGAAGAAGCCGACGAGGAACAGCATGGCCACGATCGGGATGTTGTCGGGCTTGGCGACGATCAGCCGGAAGTTCGGGTCGAAGGTCGACAGGGCCACGAAGATCGCGGCCACCACTCCCACCACCAGACCGACCTTGGGCTGCCAGAAGCCCCGGCGTCCGATCACGACGAAGAACACCAACGCCACCAGGGTGATGAAGATCGGCGGGTTGGTCAGGAAGTTGACGACGTCCTTGACGGCGTTGACCGCGACCATGGAGTCTCGCTTCCCTCTACAGTGGCCCCGAGATGCCGCCGTCCTTGCGGACCCGCCAGAAGTGGACGGCCATGAGGATGCCGGCCACGAGCGGGATGCCCACACAGTGCAGCACGTAGAAGCGCAGCAGCGCTCCCTCGCCGACGAAGCGCCCGCCGAGCAGCGCGAAGCGCGCGTCGGACCCGGCGTGCACCATCTTCACGTCGCCCAAGGCGAGTAGCTGCGAGCCGGGTCCCTCGTGCCCGAGCACCGGGGTGGCCCGGGCCATGTTCGAGCCGACGGTGATCGCCCAGATCGCGAGCTGGTCCCACGGCAGCAGGTAGCCGGTGAACGAGAGTAGCAGGGTCAGCACGAGGAGGATGACGCCCACGTTCCAGTTGAACTCGCGGGGCGGCTTGTAGGAGCCGGTCATGAAGACCCGGAACATGTGCAGCCACACCGTGATGACCATCGCGTGGGCGCCCCAGCGGTGGATCTCCCGCATGATCCCCAGCGGCACCTGCTCGGCCAGGTCCACGATGTCCATGTAGGCGTAGGCCACGGTGGGCCGGTAGTAGAACATCAGGAGCAGGCCCGTGAAGGTCTCGACGAGGAACAGGAAGAACGTGAGCCCGCCCATGCACCAGGTGAACTTCAGCCGGATGCCGCTCTTGCGGATCTTCACCGGGTGGAGGTGGAGGAAGACGTTGCTCATGACCACCAGCACGCGGTTGCGGTTGTTGGCGGGCATCCCGTGCCGGAAGATCGAGCGCCAGATCTGGGTCTCGGTGATGTAGTCCCAGGTCCGGCTCAGGAACGGCTGGGGCGGCTTCGCGGTGGCCATGAAAGTTGTCGAGACCTCCTAGACCTTCAGGAACGCCTCCGGTTTCGTCCACTCGCCCTTCTCGGCCTGGAACTTCACCGACTTGTCGACGAGGATCTGCCCGTCGTCGGCGAGGACGATACGCGCGCGCTCGAGCGGCCGCGGCGCCGGTCCCTCGAAGTTCACTCCCGTCATGTAGAACCCGCTGCCGTGGCACGGGCACTTGAACTTGTTCTCCGCCGGCAGCCAGTTCGGCGAGCAGCCGAGGTGGGTGCACACGGCGATGAGCGCGTAGAAGCCCTCGGCGTTGCGCACGATCCACACGCCGTAGGCGTCCTTCCAGCGCACGTCCACCTCGCCCACGTTGTACTCGCCGGGGAAGCCCGCCTTGAACGACTGCGGCGGCTCGAACAGCACGTTGGGGAAGAGGAAGCGAGCGGTGGCGACGAGGCTGGAGGCGCAGGCGGCCGAGAAGGCCACCCAGCCCACGGGCAGCGACCACTTCATGAAGCTGCGGCGCGAGACGCCCTCGCCCTCCGCGGCGGGCGCCTTGCCGGCGGTGGTGGAGGCGGCGACGCCGGGACCGATCGTGTTGGACTTGCCGTAGGGCAGGGCGCCGGGGGTGGCTCCCTTGTCGGGCTCCAGGGGCGTCATCGGCGGAGAGCCGACGGGGCCCGGCTTCGCCCCACCCGGGGGAGTCGCCTCTGCGGCCGCGTCCTTCTCGTCAGCCATGAAGACCTCGCCTGATCGGATGAAACACGCCGGACAGCCTGAGGCGGGGCCATTTTACCTTCGGTGCTCGGCCTGTCAAGGCTGCCCCGCGCGCCGGCCGGCCAACGCGTTCAGCGCTTCTCGACCCAGAAGCCTTCGATGGCGAGGGCGTCGATGCCGGAGCTGTAGAAGCATCGCAGCGCGTCGGCCGGCGTGCACGCTATCGGCTCGCCCTTGACGTTGAGCGAGGTGTTGAGGACGACCGCGTCCCCGTGCTGCTCGCCCAGGCGCGCGAGCAGGCGGTGGTATCGGGGCTGCACGCGAGCGCTCACGGTCTGCGGCCGGGTGGTCCCGTCGACGTGGACGACGGAGGGGATGCGCCCCCGATGCCGGTCGGGGACCTCGTAGGCGACCGTCATGAAGCGCGCCTCCCCGGGGTGGTCGAGCAGCTCCCGCGCGGACTCCTCGGTGAGCGACGGACAGAACGGCCGCCATGGATCCCGGAACTTGACCCGCGCGTTGACGTGGTCCTTCATGGCCGCGGAGGTCGCGTCGGCGAGGATCGACCGCGCGCCCAGGGCCCGCGGACCCGCCTCCATCCGCCCCTCGAACCAGGCCACCACCTTCCCGGCCGCGACGGCGTCGGCCGCCCGCTCCGGGACGTCGGGCGGCTCGCAGTAGGGAACGCCGGCGGTCTTCAGCGCCTTCTCGACCTCGACCGGCGGGAAGGACGGCCCCCAGAGGGCGTGGTCCATCGCGAAGCGGGGATCTTCTCCGGCCTGCATCGAGAGCCAGAGCGCGGCGCCGAGGGCCGTCCCGGCATCGTGGCTCGCGGGCTGGACGAAGAGCGCGTCGACGTGCTCGGAGCGGGCGATGAGGCCGTTCATCTTGCAGTTCAGGGCGACACCGCCGGCCAGGCACAGGCGGCGCCGCCGGCCGCGGTCCGTGACGTGCTCGACGAGCCGGAGCGCCGCCTGCTCGAGCCGGCGCTGGGCGGCGAAGGCGATGTCGCGGTGCCGGTCCTCGATCGGCTGGCCGGGAAGCCGCGGGGGGCCGAGCAGCGCCACCAGTTGATCGGCGAAGTGCTCGCTCACGCCGTGACGGCCGAGCAACGTGTACTCCGGATCGACGGAGTAGCGGCCGTCGCCGCCGAAGCGCAACAGCCCGGCGATCTTCTCCTCGATCTCGGGCCGCGCACGGCCGTAGGGAGCCAGTCCCATCGTGAAGCCCTCTTCTTCATACGGCACGAAGCCGAGGTACGCCGTCAGCGCGGCGTAGAACCACCCGAGGGAGTCGGGGAGGTCGAGGTGCCCGCCGTCGCGGATCTCGCGTCCCTCGCCCCGGAAGAAGCTCGTCGAGCGCTCCTCGCCGCTGCCGTCGAATACCAGGATGGCCGCATCGTCCCAGCCGGACGCGTAGTAGGCGCTCGCCGCATGGGCGAGGTGATGGGTGACGAACTCGATGGGCGGGATCCGGCCGGCGTGACCGGCGCCGCGCAGCCCGAGGGTGAGCCGATGACGGATCGATGCGGGCTGCTGGTCGAAGATCTCCTTCCAGATCGCCCCGTAGGACTGCCCCTGCGCCCGCCGCCCGTGCTTCCACCAGGAGCGCGCGAAGAAGAGCGGCATGCGCCACCGGTATTTCTCGGCGTTCCAGCCGATCGCGATCGCGGCGACCTCGTCGAGGCGGGCGCCGGCCTCCCGGAGGCAATAGGTGAGGGAACGGCCCGGGAAGCGCCCCGTGGCCCCCTTGACGCGCAGGAAGCGCTCCTCCTCGGCGAAGGCCACGAGGCGGCCGTCACGCAGCAGGCAGGCCGCCGGGTTCTGGCCGAAGGTCGACAGCCCGAGGATCAGCACGGCGTGTCGGCGAGGCCGCGGGCCACCGCGCCCAGGGTCGTGAGCCGCTGGCCGCGGGCGGCGAGGAAACGGAGAAAGGCCTCGAGGATCCGCAGTCCGTCGCTGCGGTTGCGGCGATAGATCCAGCGCCAGGGCGCGCGGAGCTGTTCGAAGGAGGGCGTCTCCCAGAGGTCGTGGAGGTGCATGTCGAAGACGAGTGGCTCCGGCAGCTCGGCATGCTCGAGGAGCCGCCGATAGACCTCCCACCCCAGCAGCTTCATCCAGCTCAGCGAGACGATGAGACGGCCGGCGGTCACGGTGGAGATCGGCAGCTCGAGAAGGCGCCCGCCCTCGGGGCGAAAGGGCCGCGGCGAGAAGCGGAGGTAGCGTGCGGCCGGCCAGAAGGAGGGGAAGACGCTCGAGTCGAAGAGGAAGCCCTCGGCCTCCAGGCGCGACCAGCCGGCGGCGGAGATGCGTCCCTCCGGAGCGCGATAGCCTTCGGGACGGCGGCCGAAGCAGGCCTCGAAGGCCGTCGCTCCGCGGCGGATCTCGTCCAGGGTGTCCGGCTGTGAGAGGTTGTGGCTGAAGGAATGAAGATGGAACTCGGCGCCGCGACTCCGCAAGCGCTCGACGACGCGGGGTTGCGCGGACAGGCTCTCGCCCACCACGAAGACCGTGAGGGGCGCGCCGTGGGCCGCGAGCAGGGCCAGGAGCCTTTCCACCCGGTCCGGGTCCCACGCCGTGTAGGTCGGCGCCAGCCGGCCGCCGTAGTCCGGCTCGAGGTCGAGAGTGATGCATGCGGTCATCGACGCTTCGCGAGGCTACCCGCCGGCCCGAGCGGGGTCAACCGCCGGTGGGCCGGAACGCTCGTGCTAGACTCCCGGCTTCATGACGTCGGTGAGGCTCCTTCCCTGGCTGGCGAGGAGCTGGCGGCCCGTCTCGCGCTCGCGCCCGCTCGCCCGCCGGCTCTTCGGCGTGGAGTTCCCGGAGCTGGGGGCCGGCGACCAGTACTTCGACGTCACCACGCCGCTCCTCGTCCGGGCCGCGGCCCGGCGGCTCGGCCCTGGGCGCCGGCTGCTGGACATGGGAACCGGCGCGTTCGCCGTCATCGGCCTCGCCCTCTGGCGGCGCACGGGATGCCAGGTCGTGTCCACCGACATCCACCCGCGGATCCTCGAGCAGGCGCAGGCCTGCGTCGCGCTGAACGGCGCTCCCATCCGAGTGGTCCAGTCCCGTTTCTTCGACGCGCTCGACGAGGCGTTCGACGTCGTGACCTTCAATCCCCCCTACGTCCCCTCCGACCTGGCCCGGGATCCGACCTACGCGCGGCCCTTCGACTTCCAGTCGAACGGCGGGCCCGAAGGGGCGTCGGTCATCGAGGAGTTCTACGACGCGTTCGCGACGAGGGGAGGCCGCGCCACCGCTTACGTCGGGATGAACGAGCTGTTCGTGCGCGGGGCACGGGTGCTCGACCTCTTGAGGGCGCGCCGGAGCCTCGTGCTCGAGCGGATCGATCGCTTCGTCGGCCTCCCGTTCTACGTCGTCGAGATCAGGCGCGCCGCCAGCGCGTCCGCCGCGGCGTCGGCACCGGCGTCGGCCGGCTGATCCCGCTCGACCGAGATGGATACTGGATCGCCGCCGCCCTTCACCGGCTCCTACGTTCCGTTCCGCGTCGCGTACGTGCTCCTCGGGTGGCTCGGCCTGTGGGCCATCCGGCGGCGCCCCCACCCCGCCCTGGCCGCGGGCCTGATCGTGGCCCTCAACCTCGTCGCGTGGGCGGCCTACGTCGCCCCCCTGAAGCGGCCCTATGCCTTCGGGGAGCCTTCCGACCGGTCGATCTCGATCGGTAATGCGGCCACGGTGGCCGCCGGCAACTCGCCCCTCGAGCACGTTCAGGTGAGGTTCGGAAACCTGGAACCGCTCTGGAGCGTCGTGGCCGCCGCCCTCGCCTTGTTCCACCCCGGGTGGGTCTACGCGACATACGGGTTGCTCTCTCCCCTGTCGATCGTGCTGGTCGCGCTGAGCCTCTACCGTGGGCTGCGTGTCGACGACCTGGACTCGGATCGATGGGAGCGCGCGCTCGTCGTCCTCGCGGTCCTGGGCCTCTCCTCCTTCTCCTTGAGCGGAGACACGCCGGTCCCGGCGCTCTGGGCGGGCAACCTGCTGCTGAAGCCCAACCACGCGATCGGCTGGGGCCTTCTCGGTGTCGTGGTCGGCATGAGGGCGCGTGGCTCGTCGCCCTGGCGCCTCGGATTGACGCTCGGGTTCCTGGTGTGGGCTTACCTGCTGGGCTGGCTCTACCTGAGCGCGGGGCTGGTCGTGGGGGCCATGCTCCAGCGGCGCGAGCACCGCGCGGGCGGGGGATTGGCGCTGGCGCTGGCGCTCTCCGGGCTGGTCGCCGTCCCGTATGTGGCGCACCTGGCGCGGGACTACGACCCGTTCAGGAAAGATCCCTCCTCGATCCAGATCTGGCGTGAGACACTCGGCGGCCCGCTGGCCCATCCGTACTGGGTGACGGTCGACCTGGGCCCCCTGCTCCTGCTGGGCACCGTGGGCGCCGTCCTGCTCTGGCGGAGACGCACACGCCGGGACCGGCACCTCCTGGGCGTGCTGGGCGCCGCGTGGATCCTATGGCTCGCCTACGCCCTCGCGGCCGCCCGCTTCGGCATCGCCCCCGAGCCCGACGAGATCCATTACTTCGTGCGCGTCAACATGGCCGTCGCCGCCGGCACGGCCCTCGCGGCCCTGGCTCGGCATCTCGAGCGGACGCGGGCCCTCGCCGACGGACGGGGCCACCTGATCGCCATGGCCGCCTGCCTGCCGCTGACGTTTCCCGCCTACTGGAACCCGCCCGCCATGGACCGCTACTTCAACTGGTGCCTCGCGCCGGTCCGACCGAGGGTCGAAGAGTACGCGGCCTGGGTGAGGGACAACACCCCTGCCGATGCGGTCTTTCTGGCGGGGGACGAGGCGTGCGTCTGGATTCCCGCCCGGGCCGGGCGCCGCGTCCTCCTGATCGACGCGGCCCGGCCGCCCGCGGACTACGCGGCGCGCAAGGAGGTCGAGAGGGTCATGCTCACGTCGCGGGACGCCGATCTCATCCGCGCCGCCGCCCGGCGTTACGGCATCGGTTACGTGGCCATCGACGAGCCCATGAGGAACGAATACGGCGCCGAGGCGCTCGCCGGCCTCGGTCGCCTCCCGGTGTACGAGCCGGTCTACTTCAACTCCGCGGTCCGCATCCTCAAGCTTCGCGTCGAGTGAGGCCGTTCGCGGCCGGGCGCCTAGCCGAGGGGCGGGAGGGGCGAGAAGTTGCGCACCTCCGCCATGTCGAGAAGCACGGCCTGCAGGAGGAGCTGCATCCCCACGATGAACGGGACCGCCGCCACCATCACGGTGCCGGGCAGCGTGCTCACGCCCGTCACCTCGCCCTGATACCAGTGGTAGCCTCCGAAGCCCGTGCCGAAGAGGACGAGGACCGCGCCCAGGATTCCGAAGACCGTGCCCGGGCGGAAGTCGAGCAGGAAGTACTCGAGGACGATCCGCCGCAGCAACGACCGCAGCAGCCGGCGGCTGAACTCGAGGGCGGTCGGTATGAGCCGGAGCGAGCTGGCGACCCCCTCGTAGCGGGCCGGCATCTGTACGTCCCTCACCGGCACGCGGAGCAGGTGCAGCTCCAGGAGCATGCTGGTCTCGAAGAAGTAGCGATCCTCGACGTGTACCCAGTCGAGCCGGCGCAGGACGTCCGCGCGGATCGCGGTGAAGCCGTTGGTGGGATCGAGGACGTTCCAATACCCCGACACGGCCTTGGTCGCCATGGAGAGGAACAGGTTGCCGAGCAGGCGCCGCCTCGGCATCGAGCGGGAGGCGGTCAGCGACCAGAGTCGGTTGCCCTTGGCGTAGCCGGCCTCGCCCGTGAGAAGCGGCCGCACGAGATCCGGCAGGAACGCGGGGTCCATCTGACCATCGGCGTCCATCTTCACGATGACGTCACAGCCCGCCTCGAGGGCCGCCCGGTAGCCCGTCTTCACCGCCCCGCCGACGCCGAGGTTCCGGTCGTGGCGGATCAGCCGCACCCGGCGGTGGGCGAGCGCCAGTACCTGGTCCCCGGTTGCGTCGGGGCTCGCATCGTCGACGACGAAGACGTCCTGGATCTCGGAGGGCAGCCCGGCGAGGACCGCCGCCACCGTCTCTCGCGCGCGGTAGGCCGGGATCACCACGCCGGCGCGGATCTGGGCGAGGATGCCCGGACTGCGTCGCGGCTCCCGCGCCGAGGTGGCGCTCACTGCTCCT